>Ga0302201_10002207_pt1 | contig 15535 bp, 13 predicted proteins | sample II_Bog_N3_2_FD_194586 | JGI IMG/M metagenome (GOLD analysis project Ga0302201, IMG submission 194586) | Peat permafrost microbial communities from Stordalen Mire near Abisko, Sweden - II_Bog_N3_2 | ecosystem: Environmental > Terrestrial > Soil > Wetlands > Peat | place: Sweden: Abisko...
CCGATTTGGATTTCCTGTTTCCCTCAGTTCGATTCAAAGGGAATAAGCCTCTCAGTCCGGACAGCATCCTGGAGAAGAGCCTTCGCCCCGCATTAGCGAGGATCGGAGTCATCGGAAAACAGATCGGCTGGCACAGCTTCCGTCATTCGCTCGCGACGAACCTGAGATCGCTTGGTGTCGACATTAAGGTCGCACAGGAGTTGATGCGGCATTCCAGCTGTCGCACGACGCTCGATATCTACACCCGTGCGGTCTCGCAGCAAAAGCGCGAAGCGAGCCTGAAAGTCGTTGAATTAATTCTGCCGCTGGAAGTTCAGAAACTTCAGCACCCTTCCGCACCCTCGGGAGACGAGACCGCGCCTCGTAAGTGTCGGCAAATATTTAAGAATAAAGGGGTTATTTGGTGGACCTGATCGGGATCGAACCGATGACCTCTTCCATGCCATGGAATGTCTCGAACCGCAAATAATAGACGGCACAGTACTTATGAACCGGCACAACCGGCAGAAACGGCCCAATGGGCGCTATTTGCGGGCAAAATGCGGGCAAAACTCAAACCAAGTGGCCAACGGGCTGATCGTGTGGAATCAGCCCAACACCTCTTGATCATTCATTCCGAACCGGCGCATCTCTGCGTGCGAAGAGGAGCGGGCAGCAGATTTCCATTTCGGTTGGGAGCTTTCCGATTCACAAGGCTTAAACAACTGCTCCAAATAGCCATCCGATGCCAGCGGTGATTGCCATGGCCAATCCTCCCCAAAACGTCACGCGCATTGCACCGATCATCACTCCTGCCCCACCCGCGCGTGCAGCCAATCCGCCAAGGAGTGCGAGCAACGCCAATGAAGAGACGGATACAAGGGGGATCAATCCCTGCACTGGTGCGATTGCTGTGACTAAGAGAGGCATCAATGCACCGAGAGCGAAGCTTGCGGCCGATGACAACGCTGCTTGAATTGGGCGCGGGCGAAGCTTCTTGGAGATGCCTAGCTCATCTCTGGCGTGGGCGCCCAACGCGTCGTGCGCCATCAGTTGCTGAGCGACCTGTTTCGCGAGAGTAGGATCGAGCCCACGAGCGATGTAAATCGCCGTAAGCTCCTTGTGTTCGCCTCTATTGTCTGTTTTTAGCTCCACACGCTCAATGTCCAGATCAGCTTTTTCAGTGTCTGCCTGCGAATGGACGGAAACATACTCTCCGGCGGCCATCGACATGGCCCCCGCCACCAGCCCGGCCATTCCTGCAATCAATAGATTACGGTGAGTTGCATTCGCGGCTGCAACACCCAGCACGAGACTTGATGTTGAGAGTATGCCGTCGTTCGCGCCCAGCACCGCTGCGCGCAGCCAGCCAATGCGATCGGTGTGATGATGTTCCTTATTGCCTGCAGGCATTGTGGCTCCTTTTCAATCGAGGAAGCGCCGGAATCCGGAAAACAGTCTCGATCTGAGGGCTTCGCCGGCGTGTGAGCCGAATCCGGTGTCGTCATCCCTTTTCTCGCCGCCATCCATGTCACTGGTTCTGAGTCTTCTCGCGTCTCACGAGGTCTGCTGGTCCATTGGTGACGATTACGGGGGAGCGTTCACACTCCCAATTGGGGATACAAGCGTGCGCCGATGAGTACCAGGACGATGGTTGTCAACAGGATGACTGTGTAATCCATGCCGAGGCCGAAGGTACTTGCGCTTCCGGCAAGCATGGAGGTACGGAGGGCATCGACGACGTAGGTCAACGGATTCAGGTGAGAAATCACCTTGAGCCACGCAGGCATAATCGTGGTGGGATAGATTGCGTTGCTGGCAAAGAATAGCGGCATGGTGAGCACCTGGCCGACGCCCATGAAGCGCTCCCGCGTCTTTACAATGCAGGCGATAACCAGCGAAAACGTGGAAAACAGCGTGGCGGCAAGCACGACAACGACAAATACGTTGAGCAGGGCGAGCGGACTCCAATTCAGCCTGACCCCTAGTAGAAGCGAGAGGCCGTAAACGACAATGGCCTGCGAAAGAGTTCGGATACCTGCCGAGAAGCCTTTGCCAAGCACAAGGGCGGCGCGCGGTGTCGGGCTGACGAGGAACTTCTGGACAATTCCTAGGTCGCGCTCCCAGATGACATTGATGCCATAAAAGATAGCCACGAAGAGAACGCTTTGCGCCAGGATGCCGGGGGCAATAAAGTCCAGATAGGGTACGCTGCCCGTCTGCATCATCCCGCTGCGCGCGAACACCTGGCCAAAGATGAGCAGCCAGAGCGCCGGTTGGAGGGCGCGGGTAATCAGTTCAGTGAAATCGTGGCGCAGCTTGCGCAATTCGAATTCGGTGATGACGAATGTCTTGTCAACGAAGCTGATCAACGGGTGGATAAATACGATTGTCATGTCGTGGGGCTATCCAAGCCGTTGTTCCGTTGTTCGTTCGACCGATACGTCGCGGAAGGTGCCGCCGGAATCGAGGGTGGTGCCGGCATAATGCACGAAGACCTCATCCAGTGTGTGGCTCCCGGCACCCAGCGAAGCCTCAAGTTCCTTCAGAGTGCCAAGCGCAGCCAACTTGCCCTGGTGCATGATCGCAATGCGATCGCAGTGACTTTCGGCATCCTCAAGGTAATGGGTGGTCAGAAACAGTGTAGTTCCGTATTTGGTCCGCAGATCGATGAGATGTTTCCAGACAGCGTCGCGCGCAATGGGGTCCAACCCGACGGTAGGCTCATCGAGAAACAGCACGCGTGGCCGATGCAGGGTGGCCTGGGCGATCTCCAAACGGCGAACCATGCCTCCGGAGTATTGGCCCACCATCCGTCCTGCTTCGGCAGTCAGGCCGACGAAGTCAAGCTGTTCACCGATACGCGTCTCTTGCTCGCTGTGCGGAATGTCGTATAGTTTAGCGAAAATGAGCAGGTTCTCATACCCAGTAAGAGAGCCGTCCACCGAGACCGCTTGCGGCACATAACCAATGGCGCGGCGAACCTCAACCGGTTGCCTGGTTATGGAGAAACCGCCGACGCGGGCCTCACCCGAGGTTGGCGGCAGTAGCGTAGTAAGCATTTTAATGGTGGTGCTCTTGCCGGCTCCGTTAGAGCCAAGCAAGCCAAACACCTCGCCGGTATTTGCAGTAATAGTTAAAGAATCGACCGCTGTGAACGCACCAAAGCGACGTGTCAGGCTTTCGATCTCAACAATCGGAGTCATCACCGCTGAATTTTAGACAATCGATCGGTGTGCTTGCGGTTCACAATTGCACACATTGTCACCGTGGATTGAACAGGCCTGTGGCAATCTGACACCTTGAAACTATGAGTGAAGAGGAAGTGGTGTTTCGGCCCTCTTTACTCATAGTCCCCGTCCCCGGCTAGCATTGCCTTCGCTTCAACATCCAGCGGATCGCCGATTCGCGGCTGCTCCGGTGACCAATACTCACCGCAGACGGCTTGTTGCCGTTGAGGCAATTCGTGAACTGGCCGAGTTTAGAGGCCTGTCGGGAGTGCGCTCGGACACTTGATCAAGCAAGACCGCATTTAACAGTGACTTGTGAACCTTGATGCGTCCGTTGTATTCGATAAACCCAAGCTTGCGAAATCGATTCATGAAGAAGCTCACGCGGGAGCGGGTGGTGCCGATCATCTCCGCCAGGGTCTCTTGCGAAATCTTTGGAATATATTGTTCCGGTTCGCCCGGCTTGCCGAATTCCGCCATCAACAACAGAATTCTCGCCAAGCGCTTTTCACTTGAGTTGAAAAGCTGATCGACTAAGTCGGCTTGAACGCGCATACTGCGTTCCAGCAGGAACTTCAAAAAGCGGTCTGAGAAACTGTGCTCCTCGTGCATTACATGGATCATCTCTCCCCGGCTGATTCTGAGAGCAGTGCAGGAGGTCATGGCAGTGGCTGTGGCCAAACGCAACCCAGGCATCGCAGCGAGCGCCTCTTCTCCAACAAAGTCACCTGCTGCCAGGAGCATGATGGTAGCTTCCTTCCCGCTGGTTGAAACAACTGTGATCTTTGCGCGGCCTTTTTGAAGATAAAAGATCGAGTCTGCGGGGTCTCCTTGCGAGAAAAAGGCGTCCTTTGGCGCAAATTGGATGATTCTTCGCCCCAGGCCAGCGTGGGCCAAAAAGGCAACGGTGTCGAATCCTGACTTTTCAAGTTCAACCATTGAACGGCCTCCTTCCGATTGCGGCCCTTGCAGGATGACCACTGGAGGAATGCTTGACCGGACTGCCATAAGGTTAACAAAGCTGGTGTGCAGTGTGGAATGAACCATCTACTGTGAGCGGAACCGAGGGATGCTGGACCTTCATTCGGCTAACCATCCATGGCATTCCCTTGGCGGCACTTCATCCGCGATGATGCTCAATTCGCGATATTCATAGGCGGAGGGCAAGCGCTCGAAACATCGACCCGACATGCCTGTGATAGCCATCACACAAGAACGTCAAATCGGGTTTTCTTTCTCAAATTCTGGCGCTTCCACCTTGACTATACCCTATCGGGGTATGGTAGAAAGGAAATGCAGGCAATTCCCCGCCTAGCAGGAGAACCATGAGCATCGAATCCGCACAAGAACCTCCGAGTATTTGGAGTTCTTTCCTGTGTCGTGATTAGCGCTCTGGAAACCGCCTGTAGCATGGCTATCGACGATTTTCACTTCGCTCTTCACGATATACGACCTGTGAATTGAGCGTGTGAGCCGCTGGTGTCGAAAGCCTGACTCACCCTCCCGAACCAACAGCCTATTGCGTCAAGCCACGGCCGGACTGCGCTCCATGCGCGTCTGGTTCGAGCACCCACGCGTGGACTGTGCGAGGAGGAACCATGAAGAACAAACTGCATTTGGTCCAGAAGAGTGTTTTTTTGACCTGCAACTGGGTACCGACGGGTGACACAAAGACGCCACTGGCTTGTGTTTGGACGGGATCTGCGCCCGCGAAAGCTGTTTCCGATGCATCCTCCACGGATGATGCCGAGAGGGTGCATTTATGCGCCTAACAGAAACGATTGCGACCTCCGCGATCAACGGGCTGGAATCTTACGCGTGCCCGATATGCAAAGGGCGTTTGCTCGAGTAACAGGACATGCTTCTCTGTTCCTCTTGTTCTCAGGCATACCCGTGCAGCGAAGGAATCTTCGACTTCCTTCGCGAAGAACTGGCGCAAAGCTCAGACCCCGAGTTGCGTAGAATGACCACCATCGATCGGATGGCCGGCATTTACGAAACACGGTTTTGGTATCCAGTCGTTCTCAACGTTTTCGGTGGGTTTCGCTGCCTGTCATTCGAAAACTTGATTCGCAACGTCACTGCGAAGTTGGGGCCGACAAACGGCCGCCTCATAGACATCGCCTGCGGCCCTGGAACCTATGGCCGGAGGATTGCCTCTTCGTCGAAGGAAATGTTTGGAATCGATGTATCCATGGGTATGCTTCACCAGGGCGTGGCTTACGCAGCCAAGGAAAGAATTTGCAACATGCATTTCGCCCGTGCAAGGGTTGAGGCGCTTCCTTTTGAGAAGGACCTCTTCGACGGCGCGCTCTGTTGCGGGTCACTCCATATGTTTAGGGATACCGTGGTTGCGCTGCGGGAGATCGCACGCGTCATGAAGCCCGGTGGAGCTCTCTCAGTTTTCACTTTCACTGCGGGTAATGCCGGCATCCTCAAGTTTCGCCGCGTGCGAGAGTGGTATCGCAAGGAGCATAGCCTTCATGTATTCGACCTTGCGGAGATGGAACAAGACTTGAAAGCCTCGGGCTTCGAGGGCTTCGAGCCGGAAGTCCTCGGTTCGATACTGACATTCACTGTGCACAAACAGGCTGCCTGACGCTTCTGTTGGAAACAGAGCGATGAGGCAACGCGCGAAGGCTCAAATTTGAGGAGATCGTGGCGAATCCCACTGCGATTACATGGATCACCGACTCGGCTGCTTCGGAAAAGTCGGCAGCTGATTGCGTCATGAAATAGGCGGCTGTCTTACCAGTCAACATCGCAAAGCCAAAGATCAGCGACAGGTGCATAGGCGGAATAAGGCGACCTGAAACTGGCCGTGATGAGGTTGCGCCTGGAAAACAGGTCTTGGTTCAGCCTGATGGTCCCACAACTCTCCTTCTTTGGCCCGCGGATTGTCTGCGCACCGGCCATCTGGATCAGGAGATTTTGGAGGTTGCCGGCGCAGGAGGCGTCCGCCGAGCGGGATTGTGGTGTGTCTCATCGCGTCGATGATGACCTCACGGATACTGCTGCGGTTGAAGTTATTTTCCGTGACGATTCCCTCGACGCAGGTGACTAGAGCTCATCAATTCCGGTGAAGACGGACGAGGAGTTTTGTGGTTTCTGGCATCGGAGCCTCAACTTGAACTGAGTGAGGAATGAGGCGTGAATCTGGAGGGGGAATACTCGTTCGCTCTGGGGAGTTAAAATCGTCTTCGACGGCGTCGCCCGACATGAACCTCTCGAAGTCCATATCCGTGCAGCAGATTGGCATTCACATGCTGCGTGTCCTGGCGTGCATTATGCTTGTCGGAACAATCACCTGGATTGCCTTCTCTGTTCTGAATGTTAATGCCCTGATTGTGGGCTTCGCATACGTGCTCGCTGTCCTCATCGTGGCGGCCCGATGGGGTCTGACCGAGTCGTTTGTGACGTCCGTCGCGGCGATGCTCTGTCTCAACTTTTACTTTCTTCCGCCGCTCCTGACCCTAACTATTGCAGATCCGCAAAACTGGGTAGCGCTGTTCGTCTTTATGGTGACAGCAATCACCGCGAGCAAACTTTCAGCGAGTGCTCGGAACCGCGCAGCGGAAGCTCAGGCTCGCAGAATCGAAGTAGAGCGCCTCTACCAGCTCAGCCTGTCGTTGATGCTGATCGATAACACTAGCCAGCTCGGGCCCCAGGTCGCGGCCAGTGTCAGGAAGCAGTCGGGCTTCTTTGCAGTTGCTTTCTGTGACAGGCAGACTTCTGAGATCTTTTTTGCGGGAATTGAAGATCAGAGGATCGAGCAGGATATGTTGCGCTCCGTTGCCATTGGGGACGCGGCATGGTTTGTCTCCCGAAAAGCATCGACTCCCGTGGGCATTGAGGCGATCGTTGTCCCGGTCGCGCTTGGAGGGAGGATGCTGGGCAGTCTCGGCGCAATCGGCCCTTCATTATCTGAACCTGCCGTGCAAGCGATTGCGAATCTGGTCGCAACCGCAATCGAGCATGCCGGCCAACAGAGCGCTCTTGGGAGACTTGAAGTGGCTCGCCGCAATGAGCAGCTTCGCAGTACCCTTCTCGATGCGCTCGCGCACGATTTTCTCACCCCTCTCACTTCCATCAAGAGCTCCATAACTACCGTACGTTCCGAATATAGTCACGACCCCGAGGAAGACGAGTTCCTTGCCGTTGTGGAGGAAGAGACGGACAGGTTGGGCGAAATGATTAATGAGACCACGGATATGGCGCGGATCGCGCCTGGCAAACCTCAGATACGGCGCCGTCAAGTGTCTGTGTCGGACCTCATTGGCTCTTCTCTGCATCGCATGAAGAATCTGTTGGACGGACGGCCGCTGGAGGTCAAGATTCAGGAAGACATTTCAAATGTCGATGCCGATCCGGATATGATCGGACTCGCCCTGCGCCAGTTGCTGGGCAATGCGGTCAAGTATTCCCCGCCCGAAACCGCGATTGGAATATCGGCGAGCCAGATCGAGGACACCATTACGATAGGAGTTCGTGATCATGGCGCAGGTATCCCGCCAGACGAACTGGATGCGATCTTCGAGCGTTTCTATCGAGGAAAGCAAACGCAGGAATCGGTAGGTGGAACAGGCATGGGTCTAAGCATCGCGCGCGACATCGTTCGTGCACATCAGGGAAAGTTGCGAGTACAGAACACGCCGGAAGGCGGCGCGGAGTTTTCATTCACATTGGCCGCATTTCATGAGGTCCAGTTGTCATGAAGACGGCAAAGATTCTCGTTGTCGATGATGACCCGCAGCTTCGGCGAGTGATGAAGGCTGCGTTAACCAAGCAGGGATACATCATCAGCGATGTCCGAAGTGGCGAAGCAGCGCTGGAGAAGCTGCGAGAAGAACGCTATGACCTGGTCATCCTAGACCGGAATATGCCGGGAATGGGCGGAATCGAAGCGTGTCGTTCAATTCGAGAGCATTCAGACATCGGGATCATCATGCTTACTGTCAGAAAGACCGAATCGGAGAAAATCGAAGCTTTGGACGCAGGCGCGGATGACTATATTACAAAGCCGTTCAGTATGCCCGAACTGCTCGCACGCCTTCGAGCCAACCTGCGGCGTGTCCCCCTTGCGCCGCGCCAGGGACCGAACGTTATCACGTTCGACGAAGTTGAAGTGGACCTGGGTAGTCACCACGTTTCAATTCAAGGCCGTGACATGCGCCTGACTCCCAAACAGTTCGAGGTTCTCAACTATTTAATTGCGAATCCGAATGTTTCAATACCCCACGCGAAAATCCTCCAAGCGGTCTGGGGTCCAGATTACGGTGGTGAGGTCGAATACTTACACGTAGTAGTTAATCAGCTTCGCAAGAGGATAGAGCCTGATCCTTCAAAGCCGCGCTATATCCTCACGGAGCCGTGGTTCGGTTACAGGTTTCAGTTGCCCCTCAGCAAGACCTAGCTGCTGCCCCTTTCTTGGCAATTTGCGCCCATACCAATCTGAGCCAATCCCTTTAGGGATAATTTAGGCACCTTTCAGGACTTCATTAGAGATGGAGCCATAACCTTCCTATTGTGCAGGCTCGTGCTAAACAGCCTGTCTGGAGGATGCGTGGTGGTTGAAAAGGTCGTAGTATGCGCATTCGGCGCCTTGGGCGCAGCATTCATGATCTATTTTCTGATCGGCTCCCAGCGGTCATTGAATCGCGAAAGAAGAGACGGCACCCCGTACCAAAAGTCATTTTTACACCGTTGGTGGAGATGAGACTTTCGGACAGGACGGCTTTACAGACCGGATCCTGCATAGGACACAGACGAGGGATTCCAGTCAGTTTGCGACAGTGCCTGGGGCCAGCCTCATGCGAAGCAGAATTGCCTGACGAATTTTACCAAATGGAAAGCTGAGACCTGCGATGCAAGATTTAACGATGTTGCTGTTCACCGTAGTTTTCTTTGGCCTGGCGTTTCTCTACGTCAAGGCTTGCCAGAAGTTGAGGTAACCCATGGATATCATCACTGGAATTGCGCTGATTCTGTCCGTTTTGCTGTTCGGCTACCTCATCACCACCCTGCTTTTCCCGGAGAAGTTCTAACATGTCCGCAAACGGTTGGTTGCAATTTGCCATATTCTCCGCGATTCTGCTTGCAAGCGTTCGTCCCGTGGGTATCTATTTAGCCCGCGTATTGGAGGGAGAGCGCACCTGGCTGGACCCGGTTCTTCGTCCCATTGAACGGCTCATTTACAAGCTGTGCGGCATCCACGCCGACAAGGAGATGAACTGGCGCGAATATGCCTATTCGGTTCTGGGCATCTCGGCCGTAAGCCTGGTGGTCACTTACGGATTTCAGCGGTTGCAGCATTTGCTCCCGTGGAATCCGCAGGGACTTGCCAACGTGGGGCCCGATTTGGCCTGGAACACGGCCGCCAGCTTCACCACCAACACCAACTGGCAGTCGTATACGCCCGAGACCACCATGAGCTATCTGACCCAGATGGCCGGCCTGGCGTATCACAACTTCCTCTCCGCGGCGGTGGGCATCGCGGTGGCCGTGGCGCTGATCCGCGCCATCAAGCGGACCAAGTCGGAGACCATCGGCAACTTCTGGGTAGACACCACCCGCACCCTGCTCTATGTACTGCTGCCAGCCTCCATCATTGGCGCGATGCTCATGGTGGCCCAGGGCGTTCCGCAGAATCTGCACGCCTACACCACGGCGCATACCTTGGAACAGCAGACGCAGACCATCGCGCAAGGGCCGGTCGCCTCGCAGGAAGTCATCAAGATGCTGGGCACCAACGGCGGCGGTTTCTTCAACGCCAACAGCGCCCATCCTTTCGAGAATCCCACGCCCCTCATCAATCTCTTCCAGATCTTATTGATCTTTGTGATTCCGGCGGGACTCACCTATACGCTGGGCCGGATGACAGGCTCGCCGGGCCACGGCTGGGCGGTTTTGGCGGCGATGTTCGTGCTGTTTTCCGCCGGATTCGCCACCGTCTACTGGGCCGAATCGCATCCGCATGAGTTGGTTCACAACGCCGCGCAGACGGGCAGCGCGACCGCTCCGGCGGGCAACATGGAGGGCAAGGAAGTACGCAACGGTATCGCCGCCAGCTCCCTGTTCTCCACCGTCACCACCGACGCCAGTTGCGGTGCAGTGAACACCATGCACGACTCGCTCACTCCGCTGGGCGGCATGGTGGTGTTGATCAACATCATGATGGGCGAAGTGGTCTTCGGCGGCGTCGGTTCGGGCCTGTACGGCATCTTGATCATGGTGGTGTTGGCGGTCTTCATCGCTGGCCTCATGGTGGGCCGCACCCCCGAATACCTGGGCAAGAAGATCGAAGCCTACGACGTGAAGATGGCCATGCTCTATGTGCTCATCTTCCCGCTGATCATTCTGGTGTTCACGGCCATCTTCGTGCTTTCGCCGACCATCGGCCTGAGCAGCCTGACCAACCAGGGTCCGCACGGCATGACGGAGATCCTCTACGCCTTCACCTCGGGGGCGGGCAACAACGGCTCGGCCTTCGCGGGGCTGAACGCCAATACCTGGTGGTACAACGTCATGCTGGGCTGGACGATGCTGGCTGGGCGCTTCCTGATGATGATTCCGGTGCTGGCCCTGGCCGGCAATCTGGCAAGCAAGAAGAGCGTGCCGCCCTCGCCGGGCACCTTTCCGGTGGACACGGCGCTGTTTACTGTTCTGCTGACCGGCGTGATCCTCATTCTGAGCGCCCTCACCTTCTTCCCGGCACTGAGCTTGGGACCAATTTTGGAACACCTGCTGCTCAAGGCAGGCCAGCTTTTCTAACCGATACCCCACCAGGACAAGGCGAAACGGACTGTCATGCTTGAAAAAAAGAGTCTTTGGAACACGAAAATCATGGCCCAGGCGCTTGTGGACGCATTCCGCAAGCTCGACCCCCGCTGGATGGTCAAGAACCCGGTGATGTTTGTGGTCGAGGTGGGCAGCGTGCTCACCACGGCGCTGCTCATCGATAACACAGTGCATCACCGGGCCGGCTTCGGCTTCAACCTGCAGATCACCCTATGGCTTTGGTTCACGGTGCTGTTCGCCAACTTTGCCGAGGCCATGGCCGAGGGCCGAGGCAAAGCTCAGGCCGATACCCTCCGCAAGGCTAAGGGCGAGACTGTTGCCTTGCGCTATAGCGCGGATGGCGGCTTTGAAGAGATCGCCAGCGGCCTGCTCCGGCTGGGTGACGTGATCTACGTCGAAGCAAACCACTACATTGCCGGCGACGGCGAGGTCATCGAGGGCGTGGCCTCCGTGGACGAGTCGGCCATCACCGGCGAATCGGCTCCGGTCATTCGCGAAGCAGGCGGCGACCGCTCAGCAGTGACAGGCGGGACGAAGGTTCTCTCGGACTGGATCAAGGTGCGCATCACCTCCAACCCCGGCGAGACCTTTCTGGACCGCATGATTGCGCTGGTGGAAGGCGCCACGCGACAGAAGACGCCCAACGAGATCGCGCTGAGCATTCTGCTCTCCGGGCTCACAATCGTCTTTCTGCTGGCAGTGGTCACGCTGCAGCCCTTCGCCATGTACTCCAAGGCCCCGCAGACGATCTTTGTGCTGGTGTCGCTGCTGGTCTGCCTCATTCCCACCACCATCGGTGGATTGCTCTCGGCGATCGGGATTGCCGGCATGGACCGCCTCGTCCAGTACAACGTGCTGGCCATGAGCGGGCGCGCCGTCGAGGCCGCCGGCGACGTGAACACGCTGCTGCTGGACAAGACCGGCACCATCACCCTGGGCAACCGCGAGGCCACCGAGTTCTTCACCGCCCCGGACGTCACCCCGGAGCGCCTCGCCAACGCCGCGCAACTCGCCTCGCTCTCGGACGAAACCCCCGAAGGCCGCTCAATCGTCGTCCTGGCAAAGGAGAAGTACAACCTACGGGGACGCGATATGAGCGGAATCCACGCCGAGTTCGTGCCCTTCAGCGCCCAGACCCGCATGAGCGGCGTCAATCTGCCCGGCGCGATTATCCGGAAGGGCTCCGTGGATGCCATTACCCGTTTTCTCGAGGAGCAAGGATCGTCCTTGCCTCAGAAGGTGCGCGAACAGGTTGAAGAGATCGCTGGCGCAGGCGGGACGCCACTGGTCGTGGCTGAGAACGCCACCGCGCTGGGCGTCATCTATCTCAAGGACATCGTCAAGGGCGGCCTGAAGGAGCGCCTCGCCCGCCTACGCGCAATGGGCATCCGCACCATCATGATCACCGGCGACAATCCGCTTACCGCCGCGGTCATTGCTCGAGAGGCTGGCGTGGACGACTTCCTGGCCGAAGCCAAGCCCAAGGACAAGATGGACCTGATCAAGCGCGAACAGGGGAAGGGGAAGCTCGTCGCCATGGCCGGCGACGGCACCAACGACGCTCCCGCCTTGGCCCAGGCCGATGTGGGTGTAGCCATGAACTCCGGCACTCAAGCTGCGAAAGAAGCCGGAAACATGGTCGATCTGGACTCGAACCCGACCAAACTGATCGAGATCGTCGAAATTGGCAAGCAGCTATTGATGACGCGCGGCGCGCTCACCACCTTCTCCATCGCCAACGACGTGGCCAAGTACTTCGCCATCATCCCCGCCATGTTCGCCGGCGTCTTCCCGGTGCTGGGTGTACTGAACATCATGTACCTGCATTCGCCGCAGTCGGCGATTCTGTCCGCGGTCATCTTCAACGCGGTCATCATCGTGGCCCTCATCCCGCTGGCCCTGAAGGGTGTCAAATACGTGCCCAAGCCGGCCGATATTCTGCTGCGCAACAACTTGCTCATCTACGGCGTTGGCGGCATCATCGTGCCCTTTATCGGCATCAAGGCCATTGACATGTTTCTGGTAGCACTGCACCTGGCGTAAACACAGGGGGGCGTTCGCGCCTCAAAGGAGATGTACCGTGCATTCCGTCTGGAAGACTTCAATTCTCTTCACCATCGTGACCACCGTCCTGTTGGGCCTGGGCTATCCTCTGTTCGTCACCGGCATCGCGGCCGTGATTTTCCCCCACCAGGCCGCCGGAAGCCTCATCCTCAAGGATGGCCAGATCATCGGCTCCGAGCTCCTGGCCCAGAGCTTCACCTCTGACAAGTACTTCCACCCGCGGCCTTCGGCTGCAGGTAACGGCTACGATGCCACTTCCTCGGGAGGTTCCAACTTGGCCCAGTCCAACAAGGCTCTTGTGACTCGCATCCAGGGCTCCATCGACCAACTGTCCAAGGAAAACCCCGGCCATCCCGTGCCCATCGATCTGGTCACCACGTCCGGCTCCGGTCTCGATCCCGACATCACCCCGGATGCGGCCTTCTTTCAGCTCCCCCGTGTAGCCAAAGCCCGCGGTATCGGCGAAGACCGCCTCCGCCTTCTCATTGAGCAGCACATCACAAGCCGCCAGCTAGGTGTCTTGGGAGAACCCCGTGTAAACGTGCTGGATTTGAATCTGGCGCTCGACGAACTGCCGAAGTAAACCAATCGGTGGCAAAAGTCTCACAGATTTGTAAAGGTTGCCGACAGTTCTCAGACTTTAGTCGACATCCACACTGAACCTTCCAACCAGGAGTGCGATTCTCGGCGATCCTGAAGGGTTCCGCACGGTGACCGCGATGTTAGCGTCGCACAGCCGGAGCGATCTTCATGGTTCTTGCCCGGGGCTCATTCCAGCAGGATTTGAAGGGCGACGATTCACGTCTGAACCGAACACCCTTTTGTAGAACCGAGAGGTAACATGACAAGAATTCAGTACACGATACGCAACTTATCTTCCCAGTCCCGAGTCGCGACTTCGCAGGGTATTACGATGACCATTCGCAGATTTGCTTTTGCGACGGCCATGTTCATGCTTCTATCTTTTCATGCAACGCCGGCACTGTCACAGTCAAACGATGATGAAATCGGACAACTGAAACAGATGGTCATCGACCTGCAGTCGCGGGTGGCTACGCTCGAAAGACAGAATGGCGAGTTGAAAACGCAGGCTACGACCAAAGGCACCAGCGGACCGGAAGCCGCCGCAGCGTTGGTCAGCGCAACCGCGGACATTAGACAATCGGCTACAACTCAGGCCGCAACGATTCAGGCTACTAGCCCGAGTGATGTAGCATCCGCGGCCCCGGCGTCGATCCCGCCTACGACGCTGCCCGGCGGAGCCACAATCAACTATATGCTCGATGGCTATTATGAATACAACTTCAACCGACCACCAGGTCGCGCCAATGATGTTCGCGCTTACGACGTCCTCGGCAATGTCTTCAGCATCAATCAGGCCGATCTCGTTTTCGCCCTCGATCCCGACGTCACAGCCAAAAGAAGATATGGCGTTCGATTCGACCTGCAGTTTGGTCAGGCGACGGAGACCTTGCAAGGCAACCCCGTCAACGAGCCGCGTCCGGATATCTATCGAAATATTTTCCAGGCTTACGGTACATATGTAGTTCCTGTGGGTCAAGGGCTCAATGTCGATTTTGGCAAGTGGGCGAGTTCGCTTGGAGCGGAAGGAAACTACACCAAAGACCAGATGAACTATACGCGGTCCTTCTATTTCTACTATCTGCCCTTCTACCATCTCGGGCTGCGAACCGCTTACCACGTGAACGACAAGCTCACCCTGAACTACTGGGTTGTCAACGGTGCGAACCAATCTGAGCCGACGAACAGTTTCAAAGACGAACTATTCGGAATCGTGCTTCAGCCGAAGAAAACTCTTACCTGGACGACCAACTACTATCTCGGCCAGGAGAACCCGGATTTCACTCCAGCGACGAATTGTCCAGTTCCCGTTCAGCCTGGGCTCTGTGTCTCGCCTATTACTCCTGCCCCGAATGGGAAGATGCATATCTTTGATACGTACGCTACCTGGCAGGCAACTCCAAAGCTGACACTGCAGGGCGAGGCTGATTATGTGATCCAACGTGTATGGGCCAACGCCGCTCCAGGCGAATCCTCGGCGCCGTCGCATGTGGATGGCGGTGCTGCATACGTCCAGTATGTTCTTTCATCTCGCGCTTCGTTGGCAGCGCGCAGTGAATATCTCTCCGACCGTGGGGGGCTGTTCAGCGGAACCACCCAGGCGCTGAAGGAAGCCACCGCGACGTATGAATACAAGTTTGGCGATGGGTTCGATGGATTTCTCGAGTTCCGCCGCGATTGGAGCAATCGCCCTTACTTTCAGACTGACCACATTGGATCACCATCCGACCATCAGAACACGGCTGCAGTTGGCCTGGTCTGGTGGTATGGCGGCAAACAAGGAGCATGGTAAGAACGCTTCTGGGTAGGGGTGCTGCCATTGTCAGCAGTGCATTACCATCGCGCGGGGAGGTGGAGTTGAATCCACATTCCCCGCAAACTCT
>Ga0302201_10002217_pt1 | contig 15510 bp, 12 predicted proteins | sample II_Bog_N3_2_FD_194586 | JGI IMG/M metagenome (GOLD analysis project Ga0302201, IMG submission 194586) | Peat permafrost microbial communities from Stordalen Mire near Abisko, Sweden - II_Bog_N3_2 | ecosystem: Environmental > Terrestrial > Soil > Wetlands > Peat | place: Sweden: Abisko...
CCATAAACAGTAGGCGTTCAACTGGGAAGATGGACAGATTGTGATGGACAGCACCGGCTTGCGTATCCGGCGGCCATGGCTTGCTTCACATTGAAAACGCGGCGGTTGGGGGTGATGTTGTTGCGGAATGCTGAGGATGCCGCGCCTCCGGGCTGACCACGGAGGTCGAACCTGTAAGCAGAAACAGCCTTATCAGCAGGCTAGGACCAGTAACTGCGGTCGAGGGTTCGGTACTGGATGGCTTCGGCTATGTGACCGACGGAGATGTTGGGCTCGGCAGCGAGGTCGGCGATGGTGCGCGCGACTTTGAGGATGCGGTCGTGGGCGCGGGCAGAAAGGCCCTGCTGCTGCATGGCGCGCTCGAGCAGGCGCTCAGCATCGGGGGAGAGTTCGCAGAAGGTGCGGATTTGCTGGGTGGACATCTGCGAATTGGAGAAGATCTTCTGCTTCGCGGATTTCGTGGGCTTCCGATCCAAGGACTCAGAAGCGATACCCGAATCACCACCCTGTTTGGCTGAGTCCGGCTTGACGGCGAAGCGGGCGTGCTGGCGGGCGCGGGCGGCGAGGACGCGGGTACGGATCTCGGCTGAGCCCTCGGCGGAGGCGCCGCCGCGGAGTTCTTTGTATTGAACTGCGGGCACTTCTATATGGATATCGATGCGGTCGAGCAGCGGGCCGGAGACTTTGCTGACGTAGCGCTGGATCATGGGCGGGGTACACATGCAGTCGCGGGACTTATCGTTGAAATAGCCGCAGGGGCAGGGGTTCATCGCCGCGGCGAGCATGAAGCGGGCAGGAAATGTGAGTGACATGGAGGCACGGGCGATGGTGACAACGCCGTCTTCGAGGGGCTGGCGAAGGACTTCGAGGACGTTACGGGGGAACTCGGGCAGCTCATCTAGAAAGAGCAGGCCGTTGTGGGCGAGCGAGACTTCGCCGGGACGCGGGATGATGCCGCCGCCGATGAGGCCCGCGTCGGAGATGGTGTGGTGGGGCGAGCGGAAGGGTCGGTGCGTGACGAGGCCCTGCGCGGCGTCGAGCACGCCGGCGACAGAGTGGATCTTGGTGGTTTCGAGGGCCTCTTCAAAACGTAGCGGCGCGAGGATGGACGGCAGGCGCTTGGCGAGCATGGTTTTTCCGGAGCCGGGTGGGCCGATCATAAGGATGTTGTGGCCTCCAGCGGCGGCAACTTCGAGCGCGCGCTTTGCGACGTGCTGGCCGCGGACGTCTTTGAAGTCGAATGGGAATTGCTGCAACTCTTCGAGCAGGAGGGTGGCATCCACTTTGAGCGGCTTGGCGGCAATGGCGCCGAAGGAAGCGGAGTTGAGCAGCTCGCGAACTTCGAGCAGGGTGTGGACGGGGTAGACGTCGACGCCTTCGACGACCGCGGCCTCACGCGCGTTGGAGGCGGGGATGACCAGGTTGCGGATGCCGGCGGTGCGCGCTGCGATGGCGATGGGCAGCATTCCCTGGACCGCTCGGAGGCCGCCGTCGAGGCCGAGTTCGCCGACGAGCAGAAAGTCGGAGATGTCTTTGGTATGCAGCGCGCCGTATGCGCCGAGGATGCCGATAGCGATGGGCAGGTCGAAGCCGGAGCCGGCTTTCTTGATGTCGGCGGGGGCGAGGTTGATGGTGATGCGGGTGGGAGGGATGTCGAAGCCGGAGTTCTTGACGGCGGAACGGACGCGGTCGCGAGATTCGCGGACGGCGGCGTCAGGGAGGCCAACGGTGGAGAACTCTTCCTTGTTGAGGACGACGCCGGAGAAGTCTACTTCGACGTCGATGATGCTGGCGTCGATGCCGTAGACGGCGGCACTGCGGGATTTGAAGAGCATAGGCGACCGGAACTCGGCGTAAAAAGCGGACCGACTGAGTCTACAGGGCGCGGCGGGGTCGGGATTGTGCTGCCAGTCACACGGGGTGCGGAGCACTTGGCTACCGATAAGTGTATTGTTTTGGCCCGGCGTACAACTCGTTGTGGCGCGGATGGTGTCAGACCTATCTGACAGGAACGGGACAAATGACTGAAATCACGCACCACCATCACCCTGACGAAGGACCGCATCCGCCCTCGGACCATGACAACTCAATTCCTTATTGGAAGCGAGCGCACCGTGACTGGCGCATGTGGACTGCTGCGTTCTTCGTCCTCGCGGCCCTAGCGATTTACATCGTGACCGTCGACCTGTCACTGGTTCCTGCCCACCTGCCTTCACTCTCTGTCGGCAAGTAGCGGAATCTAATTATCCCAGCGCAAGAACATTATCGAGCGGCGCCGACTAGGACGTAGAGGCTGGGAGTGGCGCTGCATTGACGCGGGGTGGAGGATTGCCAGGATGTGCCGTCGGCATAATCCAGGCGCGTGAGCTCGACCCAGCTTACGGGGGACATGCTCTTCGTCCAAACGGAGGAGTGAAGCAAGGGCTCTCCAGCGGCGGGAGTTAAGTGGAACGTCTCGGTGATCTCGGTCGGAGCGGATAACGTGGCGGGGATGATGTGGGCGGTGGGGGCAAAGCCGTGGACGACGATATCGGCCGAAACGATCTGGGTTATAGGTTTAATTAAGGTGATATCCAATCCCTGGCCTTGCTTATCCGGCTCCCGAAGCGTTCGAATCGTGTCGTAGATGATCTCCGCAATTTGTTCTTTCGTCGCCGAGATCTTGGCGTCTAGTATCTGAATTTGGCCGGGCAAGTCCTTGGTGACACCCGGGTCGGCGGCCGACTTCTGCTGCGCGAGCTTCGCTTCGGCAGCGGCCTTCTGTTGACCGAGAGCCTGTAGTTGAAGCTGAAGCTTCAATCGCTGCTCATGGAGTTCTAGCTGCTTTCGCTGCTTCTCGGACAATGTGGGGGCGCCCGTCAAGATCTGCCCCGAGGCAGCGAGGCGATCCGCGGTGAGGCGCACAGGGCAGGATTGGTTCGATTGAGGCGACGCTAAAACTGCCGACGAGGTTTGCGCGGAGAGAGCGAGAGGCGCGAAGAGTAAAGCGAAGAACATCGAAGAGAGGCGCATTCGAGTCTCCTGCGGCTCCGATTGGAGCCGGATTTGGCGTATACACAAGATACACTCGCAAGAATGAAACGTCACCAACGGCAGAAGCGGGAGGATTGGGCTATTGACGAGATCGGACGAAGACTGGAGAGTGTTATGACGATTGCGAAGAGGCCTTGGAGCGGGAGATTCTTCGGATGGGTTAGGGCGGGGCTGGTTCTGCTTGTTTTCGCCACCCTCGGCGGCACGGTGCGGGCGATGGGTCAGGATCCTTCCGGCAAGGCGCAGAATCCGCCTGCCTCAACGGCTGGGGCGGTGGTGGGGGATGAGGCGCCAGCGGCAGCACTTCCGGCGGCGACTCCGGAAGAACGAGAGCGGGCGGCGTGGAAGATGCTAACGGATGCGCTGGGGGATGAGAAGCATCCGCAGGCGCAGATCCAGGCGCTGGCGGCGCTGGGGCTGCTGCGCAGCGCGCGGTCGGAGAAGCTGATCGTGGATGCGATGGGCGATGCGGACGTGGATGTTCGTACGGCGGCGGCGCTGGCGGCCGGGCAGACGAAGGACCGCAATATGACGACTCCGCTGCGCAACCTGCTGGACGATAAGGAGCCGGAGGTGGTGTTTACGGCGGCGACGACGCTGTGGAAGATGAACGACAAATCCGGAGAAGACATTTTGGTAGCGGTGGTGGATGGGGAGCGCAGCGCGGGGCCGACGTTGATGAACGGAACAAAGCACAAGATCAGCAAGGAACTGCACGACCCGGCGGCGATGGCGAAGCTGGGCGCGCTGCAGGGCGCGTCGATGCTGCTGGGGCCGTTCGGCTTTGGGATTACGGCGTTCGAGTACATCCACCAGAGTGGCGGCGACCTGGCGCGCGTGTCGGCGATTGAACAACTTGCGTTGGAGCGGACGGAACCGATCCGCAAGGAGCTGGTGGCCGCACTTGGAGATAAGGACCAGACAGTGCGAGCTGCGGCGGCGAAGGCTCTGATGGACTACCATGACGAGGCAACAAGGATGGCTGTGTACGCTCTTTTAGTGGATGCGAAACAGCCGGTGCGGCTGACGGCTGCAGCGGCGTACCTGCGGACGACGGGCACTCCGGGACCGGTAGCGACTCAGGAGGCGAGTCCGGCGCGCGCCAAGACGCCCCATGTAGTTACCCCAATCGGCACCAAGTCGCTTGCAATTACGAAATGAGTCTCCGGGGATGACTGGAGGTTTGTATGTCTGAGGGAGTCGCCCGGTTCCGCAGAATTGCGTGCGAGATGCCAGGCGCGGAGGAGAGCGCGCATATGGGCAATCCAGACTTCCGCGTGGGCGGGCGGATCTTTGCGACCTTGTCAGGTCAGGCGCGCGGGCGTGGTGTGCTGAAGCTGACGCCGGAGCAGCAGGCGGAGTTTGTAGCAGAGTTGCCGGAGGTATTCGAACCGGTGCAGGGCGGGTGGGGACGGATGGGGATGACATACCTGGTGCTGGACCGGGCGGATGAGGCAACGATGCGAGGAGCGGTTGTAGTCGCGCACAAGAATGTGGCGTCGAAGCAGGCAGGGAGCAGGACGCCGGGAGCAAAAGCCGCGAAGAAGTGGTCGCGCGGCGGAAGCAGCTTACAATAGAGTTGTGAATACTAGCCTTTTTGAGCTTTTCAAGATCGGGATTGGGCCCTCGAGTTCGCATACGGTGGGTCCGATGCGGGCGGCGCTGCGGTTTGTCCGCGAGCTTGAGGCGGCGGGATTGCTTGCGACCACGGCGCGCGTGACAGTAGATCTGTATGGCTCGCTGGCGCTGACCGGACGGGGGCACGGGACGGACCGGGCAGTATTGCTGGGGTTGATGGGCGAGGCTCCGGATACGGTGGACCCAGCGAGTGTGGAAGGGAAGATCGCCGAGGTTCGGACGACGTTGCTGCTGCGTCTGGGCGGCAGAGTGGAGATCTCTTTTGTGGAGGCGGGCGATCTGCGGTTTCGGCGGGAGCAGATGTATCCCGAGGCCGGGGTGGTGTCCCATCCGAATGGCGTGCGGTTTACGGCGTTCGATGCGGCGGGTGGGGAGTTGGCGAGCGAGGTGTTCTACTCGATCGGCGGCGGGTTTATTGTGTCTGAGGCGGAACGGGTTGCCGAGGCAGATGGCGGCGCCGTTTCGAACCGCGTCGTGCCGTACCCGTTTCGCAGCGCAGAGGAGTTGCTGCGGGTTGCGCGCGAGCATGAGCTGACGATTGCCGAGTTGGTGTTGGCGAATGAGTGCGCGCTGCTTACGGACCCCGCGGCGAAGATCGTGCGGCCGTTGCCGCAGGGCGAGTTCGGTGGATCTTTGGAGAATCAGGTTCGCGCATCCCTGTTGGCGCTGTGGCATGCGATGGAGGCTTGCACCGCGCGCGGCATGGAGATCGAGGGGATTTTGCCGGGAGGGTTGAAGGTGCGGCGGCGCGCTCCGAAGATGGCGCGGCGGCTGCGCGGCGAAGAGCCGAATGTGAAACAAGATCCGCTGAGCGCGCTGGACTGGGTGACGATGTGGGCGATGGCGGTGAATGAAGAGAACGCCGCAGGCGGACGCGTGGTGACGGCTCCGACGAATGGCGCGGCGGGCGTGATTCCGGCGATTGCGAATTACTATCTTCGCTTTCTGTGCGAGGGCTGCAGCGAGCGGGAGAAAGAGGCTGGGCTGCTGCGGTATTTTCTGACGGCGGCGGCGATTGGAATTCTCTACAAGGAGAACGCGAGCATAAGTGGCGCGGAGGTGGGGTGCCAGGGTGAGGTGGGCGTGGCCTGCTCGATGGCGGCGGGCGGGCTAGTGGCGGCGCAGCGTGGAACGAATGACCAGGTGGAGCACGCGGCGGAGGTCGCGATGGAGCACAACCTGGGCATGACGTGCGACCCGATCGGAGGGCTGGTGCAGATTCCGTGCATCGAGCGGAATGGGATGGGCGCGGTGAAGGCAATCAACGCAAGCCGCATTGCCATGCATGAGACGGAAGGGCATAAGCTGTCGCTGGACCAGATCATCAAGACGATGTATGAGACGGGGATGGATATGCAGTCGCGGTACAAGGAGACGAGCTTGGCGGGGCTGGCACTGAATGTGATTGAATGCTAGCTCGCTGCATAACAGCGACAAGGCCTCTTGGCGAGTGCCTCGACAAGACATCGGGCGATTTTGATTGACCTTGGACAGAATCTACCGACAAGTGCAGAGTCTACTCCGCAATAGAACGGCTGGCATTCGAACCGCAACGCGTGAGTTGATCTTCGCTCCATGGCCATACATAGCGATCTACAAGATCGTGGGAGACAAGGTGCGCATCGTCCGTATTCGCCATGCCTCACGCCAGTGGCCGTGAGTCCCTCTCTAAGAATGCGAGAGCCGCGCGGGCCGGGCGTGGGGGCAACTCTGGAATGGGGAGGAGGCATCTGAACTAGTGGCTTCGTCTATGTATGAGGTTTGGCGGCGAGTTCGACATTCACAGCCGCCTCTAACCCATTCAAAGCACTGACCTGACGTATTCCGAGCAGGCTTTGCCTCCGAAGTACCCCACCATCCTAGGAGTGGGCGACCAAAAACAAAACTTAGGAAGGCCTGGGTGTTGCGAGGTGGGTCGCCCCGCATCCAAGGCAGACCGAGAGGACTATGTTACCGGCCACGTTTTCCTGCCCTCGTTGCAAGTGTCATGCACTGTTTCTCCACCGCCGCAGAGGCTTGGACTGGCTGATGTCGGCAATCGGTCTCCGGCCAGCCGGCTGTATGACCTGCAATAAGCGGTTCTATCTTCGCCATTCCCGTGTAAAGGACTACAACCTGAATCTGCCGAAGCCCACCTACGTTCGCGGACCAGCAAACGAGTGCGGAAGATCGCCCACGGACGGACAGTCGGGCAAGGCGGCCTGAACGAGTCTGCGGGTGGCGCGTGGGTCTGTTGACCTTCTGGTTGATAGCGAAGAAGTTGTTATCCGGGATGTTGATAGTCAGGAAGTTGATATTCAGGCGGCTTCGTGGCGAGGAATGTGCGGGCAGAGAAGATTTTGCCGCCCCATAATTGAATGTGTTCCACGGGCCGAGCACTCCCTGATCCACTAAAATACAACCTTAGGTTCCCCGATTCGCGTACCTGGCAGCACGCCCGCCGGTTTCGTTGCGGGAGTCCTTTGCGCCAGGCTGCCTTAGCGCGAGACATGGGCCGGATTCCACCCAAAATTCTGAACGAAGACATATGCTGCGAGGCGTATCCGCCGCAGCAGCCCAGGAGACGAACATGCTGCCGCCTTCCTATACTTGCCCGAGTTGCAAGTGCCACGCGCTGTATCGAACGCGCCGCAGAGGCCTCGGCTGGCTGATGTCGCTCATCGGCTTCTGGCCTGCGCGATGCTACACCTGCAGTAGGAGGTGCTACGTTCAATTGCGGCGCCCCGTTGTCAAGCGAATGCCGCAGGGCAAGCCTGAGCCCAAGGAAGTGCTTGAGGCCCCAATCCCAAAACGGCTAAAGCTTTACTTCGATTGAGGATTCCCGCGAGCGGAAGCGGGCAGCGGTGATCCAGCAAATCGTGGGCATCGTGAAGATGCCGTCACGGGCAAAGGTATCGAAGTAACTTCGCAGCGCACGCGCGAACGCCTGGTGACCGGGGTGTCCGGGTTGCGGCGTTACCGAAAGCGACATGGTGTGGCCGCGAAAGGTGGGCCAGTCGAGTTGGCGCAGGCCGGGGAGCTGGGCCTGGTGGAGTTCCCCATCGAAAAATGTGTCCACTTTTTCGTGGGTGCGGTAGCCGGAGCGGACGCGGGAGTAGTCGGTGCCGTAGGTGGACATCAGGTTTTCGTACGCGTCGATCTGCGGGCGGAAGGCGGGCTCATTCGAGTCGCGGTCGCGGTCGACGGCGACGAGGGCAACCCATCCGTCGGGCTTGAGGATGCGGCGGAACTCTGCGAGAGCGCGGTCCTTGTCGAACCAGTGGAAGGCGCGACCGGCGGCGATCATGTCGATGGACGCGTCGGGCAGCGTGGTGGCTTCGGCGGTGGCGTCGAGGACTTCGAGTTCGGTCGCGGGATGGCCGAGGTGTTGCTCGACGGCGGGGCGCATCTGGTCGCGCATGTCCTGATTTGGCTCGACGGCCAGGACGCGGTTCGCGTTTTCGAGGAAGACCTCGGCGAGCATACCGGTGCCTGCGCCGATGTCGGCGATCAGCCAGTCGGGGACGAGGCCACACCATGCGCGCAGGCGAGTGAGGACCTCTTCGGTTGGATAGCGCTGGCGATAGCGATCGTAATCTTCGGCGCGGCCGGTGAAGCGGTTGGTATTGTCCATTAAGGACAAGGTACTAGGTTCGAGGTTTGAGGTTCGAGCGAAAGCAGATTCGCTTCGAGAATGAAAAACGAGCTAGCGTTCGATGGCGAGGGCGACGGAGTTGCCGCCACCAAGGCAGAGGGCGGCGACGCCACGGTGGACGTCGCGGCGGATCATCTCGTGGACCAGGGTGACGAGGATGCGCGCGCCGGAGGCTCCGATGGGATGGCCAACGGCGACGGCGCCGCCGTTGACGTTAACGCGATCGGGCGAGAGGCCTAATTCACGCATAACGGCGATGGCCTGCACGCTGAAAGCTTCGTTGAGTTCGAAGAGATCGACCGAGTCGATAGTCCAACCGGCACGGCGAAGGACCGTCCGCACTCCTTCGACCGGCGCCATCATGACCCACTTGGGCGCGACGCCCGAGGTGGCCTGCGCATGGATGGTGGCGAGCGGCTGGAGGCCGAGCGATGCTGCGCGCGCGGCGGACATGACGACGACCGCCGCGGCTGCATCGTTGACCCCGGGTGCGTTGCCTGCGGTGACGGTGCCGTCAGATTTGAATACGGGGCGCAGCGCGGCGAGGGCTTCGAGCGCGGCAGCAGGATTGTCGAGCGCGTCGTCGCGGATGCTCTCGTCGCGCGTGATGATGGTGGGCGGAGCGTCGTTGCGGCGAGAGGTTGAGGGCGGCGGCAGAATTACGGACGCGATTTCCACAGCGAAGCGGCCTGCGCGCGATGAAGCAGAAGCGCGGGCGTGCGACTCGAGTGCGAAGGCGTCCTGCTCGGCGCGCGTGATGGAGAATTTTTCTGCAACGAGTTCGGCGGTCATGCCCATGTGAAAGTTCTCACTGGCGCACCAAAGACCGTCGAGGATCATGGAATCGACGGCGAGGGAGTCGCCGAGGCGGAAGCCTTTACGCGCGTGCGGGAGAAGATACGGCGCGTTGGACATGGACTCCATTCCACCGGCGACGACAATTTGAGAGTTGCCGGTGGCGATGGATTGGGCAGCAAGCGCGACCGCTTTGAGGCCGGAGCCGCACACCATGCCGAGGGTTATAGCGGAGACGGAATCGGCGAGACCACCGCGCAAAGCCGCTTGGCGAGCGGGGTTTTGGCCCAGGCCGGCGGTGAGGACGCAACCCATGATGCACTCGTCAACGGCGGCGGAATCAATGGCGGCGCGGCGAACTGCTTCGCGCACAGCGATGCTGCCGAGGTCCGTTGCAGAGAGCGATGAGAGCGCGCCCTGGAATTTTCCAACCGGCGTGCGCACCGCGGAGACGAGGACGGCAGCGTGCGATTCATCGTGCATGGCAGCGTTCTCCCAACGACGCCGAGTATACGTTTTGCACGGTACACATGACACTCATGCGGATGCCTGGCGAGAAATTCGCACGGCGAAAAGATTCGCTGCGGAAGTTCGGACTCGCAGAGGCGCGCTGAGGTATCTTCTGTTGCAAAAAAAAATTCAGAAAATGTTCGATTTTTCTTGACACTGAATTTCATCAAAACTATACCTTCGTTAGCTGCAAGTTTCTGTGTTGCAGCATCGATGTCTAATCGACAGGGAGAATAGGCAAATGGCAACGAAGAAAGCAGCTAAAAAGGCAGCCAAGAAAACAGCTAAGAAGAAGTAATCCAACCCAAGGCAAAGCAGAACGGGGGACGCTCTAAGCGTCCCCCGTTCTGCTTTTGTGCATTGTGTGCAGTCGCGAATAGCGGCATGGTTACTGGCTTATTGCGCGCTCTTGGGCGTGGAAAGGTATCCGGAAACTTTGTTCTTTTCGATGTTGTTGACGACCAGTTCGTAGAGCACCGGCGTCTTGCCGGTGTAGAACTGCACAGGTTCGTCGAGGTTCTTGTCCTTCTTCTCGATGTTGCGATCGTCCGCGCTCACGGTGAGGGTGTAGCGCGAGTGCTTGTCGTCCACCTTCTTCAACTGCAGCTTGACGCTGGAGAGCAGCGTGGGCTGTGCTCCCCTCTGCAGGCTGAACTCAACGTAGTTGCGATCGCCCCGGTGCCTGAGCTCTTCGAGCTCCGAATGGTTCGTGGCGATGAGTCCGCTCATCACGCCTGCGTCGCCCACCACGCGCTGGAGCTGCGACTTGGTGTTCTCTAGGTCGCTGCGGGTGGTAGCGACATCCGTTTTCACGCCACCTACATCTGTCTTCACGCTGGCGACGTCGCTGGACACCGCGCCGATCTGCTTCTCAGCGGTCTGCTGTTCCTGCGCGAGCTTGGCGGTCGCCGCATCCTGCTGCCTCTGCGCGGCAATGATGGTCGCGGTGCGGACGTCGATCTGCTTCTGGGTGGCGCCGACGTTCTGGCTGAGGGTCTCGGTGGTGGCGCTGAGGCGGGCCCTGGTGGCTTCGAGCTGATCGTTGAGTTGTGCGTTCTTCTTGTCGGCGTCGGCGAGCTTCTGATCGGTCGCGGCAATATGGTTCTGCAGACCGTAGCACCACACCAGCCCACCAATACCAACTATGACGGCAACGATGGCGGCGACGGCAATCGTCGTAATAAATCCTGCGGAGACGGACCGTTCGGCTACTACTACTGGTTCTGTTTCGCTCATGTGTTCTTCCCTCTCGATAAGACGGGGACCGCGCATGAAAAGACGCTGCTCACACGTGGGCCGAGAGATTGCACCGCGGAATGCGGGAACCTCTAGGAACGAATATAGCTCAGGAAATGCTTATGGTTACGGTTGCCCCTAGAAATAAGGCAAGAGGAACGAAGGATTCCGCCACGTGGCTCGGCGTGCAGAAACCGGTCAGGCACGCATCGTGGCGAAGAGGCCGTTTACCGCACGCCGGTCCCCGACGCCGGGTGGTGAACGCACGGAAATGCCTGATGGCTGACGGCTTTTCGTGACAAGGGTTTCGCTGCTGCGCTATAACCGTATATATCGAATAGTTTGATTCTGCGAAGAGGATTTGCCCATGTCATCAGCAGTTCTCCCCATCAAGGGCCTTGAAGGTATCATCGCCACCAAGTCGTCCATCTGCTGGATCGACGGGGCGGCCGGCGTGCTGGCCTACCGCGGCATCGACATCCACGATCTCGCCGACCACTCAAACTTCGAAGAGACGACTTATCTGCTTTGGTTTGGCAAGCTTCCTACCGAGTCGGAGCTGGCGGAGTTCTCGAAGGAGCTGGCGGCTGCGCGAACGCTCAACTGGCGCATCTACGATTTTCTGCGCAGCGTGCCGACGGATGCCACGCCGATGGAGGTCCTGCGCACGGCGGTGAGCCTGCTCTCGCTCTATGACCCGGATGAGAAGGACTCCACGCACGAGGCCAACGTGCGCAAGAGCTACCGGCTGACCTCGCAGATTGCCATGATCGTGGCTATCTTCGACCGCATCCGCAAAGGCAAGTCGATCATCGATCCGGACCGCAATCTGTCGCACTCGGCGAACTTCCTGCGCATGCTAAACGGGGTGAACCCATCGCAGACGGCGGTGCGGGCGCTAGATGTGGCGCTGATCCTGCAGGCCGACCACGAGCTGAACGCGAGTACGTTTGCGGCACGCGTGATCGCATCAACGTTGTCGGACATGCATTCTGCGATAGTGGGCGCGATCGGCGCTCTGAAAGGACCGCTGCATGGCGGCGCCAACGCGGAGACGATGAAGCTGCTATTTGCCATCGACGAGGCGGGGGCAGACCCGGTGGAGTATGTGGCGCAGTTGCTGGCGCAGAAGAAGAAGATCTCGGGCTTCGGCCACCGCGTGTACATCACCGAGGATCCGCGCGCGACCCATCTGCGGAAGATGTCGGAAGACCTGGGCAAGGCCGCAGGCAAGCCGAAGTGGTTCGACATGTCGCGCAAGATCGAGCTGTACATCAACAAGGAAAAGAAGTTGAACGCCAACGTGGACTTCTACTCGGCCTCTACCTACACAACGCTGGGCGTGGAGATCGATCTGTTTACGCCAATCTTCGCGATCAGCCGGATCGCCGGCTGGGCCGCGCATGTGATCGAGCAGCTCGACGACAACCGGCTGATTCGCCCGCGCGCAGATTATATTGGGCCGGCTTATCCGGTGCCATACACGACGGTTGCGGAGCGATAAACCTGAAGACGGCCCGGACGACCGCTTTACTCCCTCTATCCATCAGAAATGCGGTAGCCTTGTCTGTGCTGCTGGAGGAGCGTTGGTTTGTCTATCTTAGAGGCCGGTCGTGGAGTGCTGCTGCGAATTTCGGCGGCCCTTCTTCTGTTCGCAATCTGCGGCACGGCGCTGACACAGTCGACTCCGACGGCAGACGTGGATGCCCTAATTAACGCGGCCGCGGCAATCAACGATAGTGGCCCCGAAGGCATCATTCCGGCGACCCGCGGATTCAATGCATCGGTGGGAACAAGTTCGCAGCACGATTCGAGCAACGGCTGGTCTTCGATCCTGACTCCGAACGCCGCCTACCGCTTTAATAAACACCTTAGCGTGGATGCGGGCGTAGCGATCTATACGTACATCAGTATCGATTCCGACTATGGCACCGCAGCCAAGCCAGCTTATTCGTATGCCGTGCAAGGGGGCGTATTTGGGGATACGACGCTGTCGTTCCAGGGCGACGCCGACTTTTCCCGGTTCGGCTATAGCGGCACGTTCTCGCTGGGGTTGCCTTCAGGCAATACCGGCTACGGGCTGGGTGCGGGACAGGTGACGTACAACATCAACAATCATTTCGAGAAAGATATTGGCAGGTTCACACCCGACGTCGAACTGGGGTTCGGCGATGCCAGCGGCCTAGTGGAGCAGCGGGTACTTAAGAGCTATGTGGCGGTGGGGCCGCTGGCGCACTTTCAGGCTGGCACGTCGGTCTACCTGCCGTGGAATTTAACCTTTGAGGCCGATGCATACGAGGAACTACCGCTCGATAAAAATATCGTGTACTCCACTACCGGCAAGGGGAAGAAGAAGATAACAACCTCGACCAACGAAGACCCCTCTGAGGACAACGGCTTTATTACGTCCCTGGATATCCCGCTGTCGCGCCATGTGACGTTGTCGGGATTCTACAACCGGAGCCTGCGCGACCACGATGATGTGGGCGGTTTTTCGTTTACGTTTCTGCTGAGGCCGCCACCGCGGGTGGTCGAGACGGTGCACTAGCAGCAGGAAGATCAGCCACCGAGGGCTACTCTTCTTGTGTGGTGAGGGATAGTAACGCGTGAATTACAGAGCCGGGCCCACCTTCGGTGCGATCGCGGCAGCCACTGGAGCCGGCGTAGCTACTACCGGAGCCAGCGGTGGCGTGATGCGGAGTGCCATGCGCGGGAAGGTAAAGCTGCCGCCGGCGTCGTCGATTACGTTGACCTGGCAGACGTAGGTGCCCGCTTTTAGCCCTGCCAGAGGCACATCGAACTGGAAGCTGACCGCGTCGCGTTCCGGAACATTGATGGCGTTTGCTTCGACCAGCGGCGTCTCATACACCTTAACGCCGCCGAGCAGGAATTCGATGCTGGTGAGCACGCGCACCGGGCCTGCTTCCTTCTTGGTTAGCCCAGCGACCGGCGGCTGCGTCGACGCCGTAGTCGTGCCGTCCTTGGTGGGGCTGTAGACCTCGTACAGGAAGTAGAGGTGCTGGTCCTGGCGGAAGACGTGCGGCACATTCGGGACAAACTCCATCCCATCCTGCACCAGCGGGTCGACGGTCTTCTTCTCCTTGTTCGGAGTGCGCTGGCTGGACATCACGATCGAACTGAGTTTGAGTCCGGCCTTCTTCATGTCGGGAACGTTGATGTCGGTCTCGAAGGTGCCCATGTTGCCGGACTGATTTTCGCGGACCACGAACTTGACGTGGTACTTGCCGGGCGCGAGTTCGAAGCCGGTGGAGTACTGGACGTTCTTCTTCTGCAATTGCTGGTTGGCGTCTACCGCCAGGGGAACGGTTTGGCGCACCTGGCCGACCACGATGTTGGTGGCGTTCTTTACCTGACCCAGGATGTCGATGCTGGCCTTGTCCTTGTCTTTCACTGTCACCGCGTTGATCTGCGAACCGGGAATGACCAGCGACATGGGGATGTAGAACTTACCGTCGGTCAGGCGGAAGTACAGCGCCTGGAGATAGACGGCTACGTCGGTTGCCGGCACCTCGCTGCGCATCTGCTCGGTCAGAGCGAATTCGCGGTCCTCGTTCTTCTGGTGCTGGAAGTCCGCGGGCGCGTAGTAGCCCGGCCGGTACTCAAGCTGCGCCTCGGGATGGTTGAGGAGCTTGATGGAAAGGTGACGAAAGGTTCCATCGCGTCGCGGGTTGGTGGCCTGGTAGCCGATGATGTAGTACGCCTCGGTATCGTGCTGCACCTGCTGGAACGCCGGGCCGAAGTCGTTGGAGTCGGTGAACAGCTTGCCGCCGGTATCGCTGGCCAGGGTGCCCAGTGTCTCCTGCGAGCTGAAGTTTGAGTTCAACTGGCTCTGCATGGAAGCGCCGCTGTATGCGCCGGTTCCACGCTTGCTGCCTTGGGAGGCATTGCCAACCGCGTTGAGCGCCTGTAGCCCGCGCGTATCCACCGCGTACATGGCGGTATCCGCCTTGACGCACTCATTGGTGGCTTCGCGAATACTGGCCTGGTTCTCGATGCCCTGCCGGGAGAGGCCGCCGGAGAAGTAGAGCATGCTCTTCTTCTGCTCGACCTTTTCGATCGACTTGCAGATGGTACGAATGGCGTAGAGTTCGCGGTCGGTGTTGAGCGCGTTGAACTCGCTGTCGTCGGCGGTAAAGCTGGAGGAATCGTCCGAGGTCCCATCCGAGTCGCCGCCCTCGTTGCCCGCCGCGTAGCCTGAGCTATCGGTGCCGTCGTACTTGCTGACCGCCTTCAGAAGCGCGGTCTTGTCGCTGGTGAAGTCCTGGTCCATGCTGAGGCTGGAGACCAGGCTGACAGAGGCCGCCAGGTCTGCCGGCGCCATGTGGTTGTTGATGTAATCCTTGGCGGCGTCCACCGCGCGTGTAATGTCCTCTGGCTGCATGCTGCTCAGGTCGAAGAACATGACGATGAGGCGGCGGTCCTTCAACTCATCCGGTTTGGCGGCAAAGTCGTTGTTGACCAGGTCGGCGATGGTCTTCTTCTTGGTGGTCGAGGTACCCGAAACGGTAGTGGCCTCCGCCAGCGTAACCGCCTGGTCGACATTTTGGTAGTCGAAGGTCTTGATGGTCTGGGGCCGGTTGTCCTCGAGGATCTGGAAGTCCGTCTGCTTGAGTCCCTTGATCAGCTCACCGGTCTTCTTGTCG
>Ga0302201_10002224_pt1 | contig 15476 bp, 17 predicted proteins | sample II_Bog_N3_2_FD_194586 | JGI IMG/M metagenome (GOLD analysis project Ga0302201, IMG submission 194586) | Peat permafrost microbial communities from Stordalen Mire near Abisko, Sweden - II_Bog_N3_2 | ecosystem: Environmental > Terrestrial > Soil > Wetlands > Peat | place: Sweden: Abisko...
TGCATTGACGATTGGATTTGCGAGGCGGTTTGCTACTTACAAGCGTGCCAACCTGGTGCTGGCAGACATGCAGCGACTGGCGGCGATGGTGAATGATCCCAAAAGGCCCGTGCAGTTTCTTTTTGCGGGAAAGGCGCACCCACACGACGAGCCGGGCAAGAGGGTTCTGCAACAGATTGCGCAAATGATGCGGGACTCAAAGTTCGCAGACAAGTTTCTGTTCATTGAGGACTACGACATCAATGTGGGCAGGTACCTTGTCCAAGGTGTCGACGTGTGGCTGAACAATCCGCGGCGACCGCTGGAGGCGTCGGGGACGAGCGGGCAGAAGGTGGTGCTGAATGGCGGGCTGAATCTTTCCGTGCTGGACGGCTGGTGGGCTGAGGCGTACGACGGCATGAATGGATTTGCGATTGGTGGTGGCAGAACGCATTCGAACTTCGATGTGCATGATACCCGCGATGGCGAGGACCTTTATCGCGTACTGCGCGACGAACTGATTCCGCTCTTCTACCAGCGCGATCGGGATGGTCTTCCGCGCGGATGGATCAAGCGCATGAAGCGGACGATCCGCACGTTGGGATGGCGCTTCAACGCCGACCGGATGGTGATGGACTACACGCGCAAGTGCTATATTCCTGCGGCGGGCGGAACTTCAAGCGAGATCAGGCCGCCCTGCTAGAGGGATGAGCATGAGGCCTTACGGCTTGGTGCCAACAGTGCAGGGGCCGTAGTCTTTCGTGACCTTCTCCACAACGAAGGTGCGGTTGGCTGTGCTGTCCTTGGTCTTTTTGTCCTTCGACCCGTGGAGCCTGACGCGGTCGCCCACCTTGGTATTGGCCGTGACGCCAACCAGAGCGTAATTTGCGTTGTCGCTCTCATTGTGCACCACGAGGCCGTTGGGGCCGGCGCTGACGCATCCCCTGACCGTGTGATGCGACTTGTTCACTTCGACAAGGATGATTGCACCGACAACAATTCCTCCCCCAACCGCAGCGGCGGTGGCGTAGATTCCAGCGTTACTGGGCTGCTGCTGCGGCTGGCAGCCTGTGGGAGAGGTGGCGCCGCAGAGGAAGAACGGCGCGAGTGCTGCCATTGCAATGAATCCAAACTTGCGATTACGAAACTTACTTATCCCGAACTTACGGATCCTAATCTTATGTGTCATGGGGAAGCCTTTCATGGTGCAGGGACGGCATTCAAGGTGTGGCTCTGGGTGTGCAGGGGCCGTAGTCTTTGGCTAGCTTTTCAACGAGGAACGGTCTTGGGGTTCCGGCGCTCTTTTTTTGTTTTTTGCCGGATACGCGGATGCGTTCTCCAGGCTTGATGGCTGCGATGCTTCCGACGAGAGACCACGTCTGCTGGTCTTGCTGGAGTTGAAGTCCGCCTGCCGCAGAGTCCGTGCAACCGGTTACTGAATGATTGGCGTGAACGGCGAAGTAGATGCCGACCCCGATGGCCGCGCCGACGCCGATGACTACTCCGACGGCCTCAGCGGTTTCGCTCTTGGTGACGTACTGTGCGCTGGCGGCATGTGTGGATGTTAGGGCCAGGGCAAAGGCCGCTGCCAGCGTGAGGAAGGTACGGAGTCCTGCTTTCATTTCGAGCCTTCTTTCCATACTTTGAACGGCGAAGCGACCTGAATTCTTTGTCTACTGCATGGGATACCGCAAATGGATGGAGCCTTCATTTCCGCGCGGGGAAGAACGATTCGCGAAGGACCAGGCTGCAGGGGAAGCGGGCCGGTCCGTTTTCAAATGAGCATTCATACTAGCGTGATTGAAGCGCGGTTGGTAAAGTTTTCGTCGAACTGCTTTGATTGAGAGCGTACGGCATGGGCTGCATGCGGAGAATGCGGTCGTTGTGGTATACGTTTTCCCATGACTCGACGCAGTATTTTCTTCGCCGCTATTTTTGCCGTGGCTGCCCTGGCGCTTTCCGTAACTGACTCCCTGCGTGCACAGAACCTGGCACCCACGCCGCCCATGGGATGGAATAGCTGGGACGCGTACGGCTTCACCATCGATGAGAACGACTTCAAGGCCAACGTGTCCGTGCTGGCGGGGATGAAGCAGTATGGGTGGTCGTATGCGGTGATCGACGAGGGTTGGTACATGGCCGATCCCTACGGCAAAAATCTCGAGGCGCGGAAGTATCTGTGGGATGGGAATGGGTATCTGATCCCGGTGGAGAAGCGATTTCCATCGTCCGCGAACGGGGCGGGATTCAAGCCGCTGGCGGACTGGGTTCATGCGCAGGGACTCAAGTTTGGGATTCACATTGTCCGTGGCATTCCGCGACAGGTGGTGAAGGATAATCTGCCGATTGCCGGGTCGAGCTTTCATGCGGCCGATGTGGCGGATATGGACTCACCCTGTCCATGGGACGAGGGCAACTGGGGTGTGAAGGACAATGCAGCCGGGCAAGCGTATTACGACGGCATGTTGAAGCTCTATGCAGGCTGGGGGCTGGATTTCATCAAGGTGGATTGCATCAGCGACCGCCCTTATCGCATAACAGAGATCAAGCAGATTGCGGAAGCTATCAAAAAGACTGGACGACCGATTGTGCTGAGCCTGTCGCCGGGGCCTACGAATTTGGCACATGCGGCCGAGGTGGCGAAGTATGCGCAGATGTGGCGGATTGCGGACGATCACTGGGATGTGTGGGCAGGTAACCACAAGGCGGGTGAAAGTGAGTTTCCGTTTGGCGTGCGCGACGAGTTTGACCGGTTGGCGGCTTGGGCACCGTATGCGAAGCTGGGGAACTGGCCCGATGCGGATATGCTGCCGGAAGGGTCATTGACGCCGCATCCGGGATGGGGGGAGCCACGGCTGTCGCGGTATACGCAGGATGAGCAGCGGACGGAGTTCACGCTGTGGGCGATTTCGCGATCACCGCTGATTTATGGTGGGAATTTGATTAAGTTGGATGATTTTACGCGAGGGTTGCTGACGAATAAGGAAGCGACGGAGATCGATCAGAATAGCGTGAAGAGCGGACCGGCGTTGATGCCGATGAATGACGGAGCACCGCTGCCATGGCGAGCGTGGTATGCCCGCACCGGCGGGGCGCAACCGAAGACATACGCCGCCGTCTTCAACGTGGGCGATAGCGCTGCGACCTGGGACTTGCCTTGGACGGATTTCCATCTCTCCGATAAGCCTCATGCGGCATTCGACATTTGGAATCAGAAGCACATGGCCCCTGCAAAGACTCTGCATGTGGAGATCCCGGCGCATGGATGCGCCCTGTTCAGGGTGGAATAGAACTTTACTTGAGAGCGGATTTCAGCAGCGGTTCCAGGTTGGCCGCTGCACCGTGGCCGTGCCAGAGAATTCTGCCTGCGGGGTCGATCAGAACGACCCAGGCGTCCTTGTCCATGGTGACGCCGAAATAGTTGCGCCATTGCGGTTCATCCTGTGTGAGGATGACGAATTGGTCCTGCTCCGGAACGGAAAGCCCTTTGCGCATGCCGCTTTCGATGGTTCCTCGAATAAAGCCGGGAGCCCTTCCCAACATGGCAAGTTCGTACACGGCTACGCCGGCTAGCGCGGGATCGGTTTGGGCCTGTCTGACCCATTCGCTGCAGGATGGTCCTGCTTCCTTGCTGAAACACGCTGCCAGCAGCGCTGGATGTCCGCTGACGGCCTGGGCCAGAACGATGCGGTGATTGCTTAGAGTTTCGCCTGCGGTGGCGGGCATGTTTTGCGCATTGGCTGCAACAGCGATTGCGAACACGAAAGAGAGTGCCGGTGCTGAGAAGAGCCCGTGCATGGAAATTGCACCCCCTGGAAGCAATCATAGACACATGGCGAAGCCCTGACTCGCAGGCAAACGGCGGTTTGGTTGGTCCTGCCGATTGTGCCAATTGTGCGAAACTGAATGGTACGGCAACGGCCGGTGGATGCATGCCGGTTGCCGACAGGACGTTTGCCAATGCCTATTTTGCGTTCCGCCTTTATTGCTCTTTCTAAAAATCGTACGATGCGGCGCTTCAGCGAGAGCTCGAGCGCGGGCCGTAAAATGAGTTCGCGCTTTGTTGCAGGGCTGGAGCTTGAGGATGCGCTTCGGGTTGCCGAGGCCGTAAACCGCCAGGGGATTTCCGTGACGCTGGACTCGCTGGGTGAAAGCGTGTCGACGGAAGTTGAAGCGCACAAGGCAGCCGAAATCTACCACCAGTTGCTGGATCAGATTGCGGCGCGGAAACTGAATGCCAATATCAGCGTGAAGCTGACGCAGATGGGGTTGGAGCTATCGCCTGAATTGGCGGGCACTATTGCGGAGAGCCTGGCGAGACATGCGAGCGCGACGAAGAACTTTCTCCGCATCGATATGGAAGACTCGACGCTGACGCAGGTGACGCTGGACATTGTGCGCCGGATTCACGCCATCCCTGCACTGCGCGGATCGATTGGCATAGTTATCCAAGCCTATCTTTACCGGTCGCAGGCGGACATTGAACAACTGGTTGTGGAAGGGATCCGGGTGAGGCTGTGCAAAGGGGCTTACAAGGAGCCGGCCGAGGTCGCGTTTCCCAGCAAGTCCGATGTTGACAGGAATTACGTGAAGCTCAGCGGGATTCTGCTGGACAGCCCGATTTATCACGGTCTGGCAACGCACGACGAAGCCATGATTACGGCGGCAAAAGCTTTTGCCAGCAAGCATAAGATCGATCCCAGCCATTTCGAATTTCAAATGCTATACGGAGTGCGGCGGGACCTGCAGCGGAAGCTGATTCAAGAGGGATATAACGTGCGCGTGTATGTTCCTTTTGGACGCGAGTGGTACCCGTATTTCATGCGGCGGCTAGCCGAGCGGCCTGCCAACGTGTTGTTTCTGGCTAAGAACTTCTTCCGGAATTAGACAGCATGCCCTGGACCTGGGTTAGATGGAAGTTGCTTCCGGGACGGTGCTTCTCTTCTTGCGGGGATACTGCTTTTTGACCAGAACGCGACGTCGGCACAGGGGGCATTCCCAAGGGAAATAGCCTAAGAAGGTGCAGATATTTGTTTCCAGGAAGCCTTCCCTCTTTAATCGGCGCAGGACGTTTCCGCAGCGCTTGCACTTCGGATCGTTCTTATGCGTGACATACCTGGAAGGCGATTCCTTCGTCATGTATACCTCTCGTAGGTTCCAAGCAACAAAAGTCGAACAGTGGGATGCTCGGGTTCGCAGAGGGGGCACGGTGCCTCGATGGACACTCTAAGCTCAACTGCACTAACGCTTGCTTATAATCCAAACCTGTAAAGATTATCGGAAAAATTACACGGTAATTGTCATTTCATTGTAAGAGATTTTCATCCGATAGTAACCTGAATCCGCACAAAGGTGACTTACTAGCCATCTCTTTTTCAGTTGCGCAGCCCCTAGATTCCAGAAAGCTTAGCTAATCCTTGGCGTGCGAGGCCGGCAACGGCCTGTGCCAGAATGGGTGAATCGTTTAACGACGGTGGTCTCTCAAGCCGGATACCCTTTTCCGCAGCAACGCCTCGAAAGAGGATGTCGACGTCGTAGAGTATCTCGACGTGATCGCATAGAAATCCGATGGGCTGGAGGACGAGGGTTTTGACTCCTTCGGCCGCGATAGAGTCGAGTGTGCTTTCGACGGTGGGTCCAATCCATGGGCCGCCGCTGGCACCCTGGCTTTGAAAAGCGAACCACCAGCGCGGAATCTCGGGGATGCGCGCGGCAACCAAGGCAGCGGTATGCTTTGCCTCTTCGGCATAAGGGTCGGCACCGGCGCCGGGCCAAAGGCGCGGCTGGCCCTCATTCGCAGCGGGGGTTTGAATGGTGCGACATGGGACGCTGTGGGCGGTAAACAGAACTGGAACGGGCGAGCCGACTTCAGCAGAGAGCTGGCTCAGTGTGGGGCGAAGGCGCTCGGCGAAGGCCTCAGCAAGGAGTGGGTTCTGCGCCCATCCTTCGGTGAAATTGATGCGCAGGCCTCCGGCTTCCGCTTCAACAGCGCGGCGATAAAGGCCGACGCTGGTGCGGGAGTTCTGCGGCGCCATGCAGAGAACCGCGGCTTCTTCCACGCCGTCGGCGCGCATCTGTTTGACAACGTCTGGAATGTAGGGACGCCAGTTGCGCATGCCTACGTAGACTTTGACGGGATCGGAGGAGGACGGCGAATCGGAGGCCAGTTCCGCCTCCACCAGGCGGGCTTGCTCGATGGTAATCTCAGTGAGCGGGCTGCGGCCGATGAGGGAGTAGCGATGCTGGATTTCTTCGACAACGGACTGCGGCATGGGACGGCCGCTGACTACGTTGCGCAGGTATTCGGGAATCTGGTCGATGGTTTCGGGGGTTCCGTGGGCTAGCAGGAGGACAGCTTGTTTAGGCATTTGCTTCCCCCTTGTGAGCCGCTACCTGTTTTCTGTAGACCTTGGAAAAGTACACAACACTCCCAAATGGACCGGTTAAGAGGAAAGAGAGAAACCAAAGGACCTTTGCGCCGGCTGACGATCGGTCAAGGAATACGCAGTGGATCGCCATTCCAATCATGATGATCAGCATGGCCAGCATACCAACGGCTCCGATTGCGAACAACAATGACAGCCAAATTTGGTTCCCGACGACCGGTTTGCCAATTGGGGCCAGTAGCACGATTATCAGCAGGCACACAAAAGTCCAGGCAGAGCCGGAAAACAACATGTGTGCCGCTTTGGATTCCAGCCATGGCGTTTTCAAGCAGGCTTCTCGAGGCGGAATTCGCGGACCATGCGCACTACGGCCTGGACATTCTCTACCGGCGTGGTGGGGACAATGCCGTGGCCAAGGTTGAAGATGTGGCCGGGGCGACCGTTGGCCGAGCGAAGAATCTCTTTGACTCGGAGTTCAAGGACTTCAAGGGGCGCGAAGAGGGTGATGGGATCGAGATTTCCCTGCACCGCGTGGTTGTAGCCCGCGGCGCGCCAGCCTTCGTCGAGCGGCTGACGCCAGTCGAGGCCGATGACGTCTGCGCCGGTGGCAGCCATTTCTGTGAGCAGGCCGCCGGTTTCGACTCCGAAGTAGATGACGGGAACGCCCATGGATTGGACGGAACGTACAAGACGCTTGGAGGCTTCAAAGGCGTATTCCCGGTAGTCGGAAAGGCCGAGGGCACCGACCCAGCTATCGAAGATCTGGATGACGTCCGCGCCGGCGAGTACCTGGAGGCGGCAGTAGTCTTCGAGAACCTTGATGATCTTGTCGAGGAGCAGACGCCAGGTGAGGGTGTCGCGATACATCATGGTCTTGGTGTGGATGTAGTTTTTGGAGCCGCCGCCCTCGATCATGTAGCTGGCGAGGGTGAAGGGTGCGCCGCAGAAGCCGATGATGCCGAGGCGGTCTTTGAAGTGAGTGGCGACCTTCTGGATGGCGCGAGCGACGTAGGCGAGATCGTCTGCGCGGTCGGTTCGGAGGGCGCGTACGTCTTCCGCGGTGCGGACGGGATGATGGACGACGGGACCTTCGCCTGCCTGGAACTCGAACGGCAGTCCCATGGGCTCTAGGGGGAGCAGGAGGTCGGCAAAGATGATGGCGGCATCCACGCCCAGCTTTTCAGCGGCGGTGATGGTGACCTCAGCCGCGATTTCAGGCTGCTTGCAGATTTCGACGAGGGTGTGGTGCTTGCGAACGTCGCGGTATTCCTGCATGTAGCGGCCGGCCTGGCGGAGAAACCAGACGGGAGTGCGATCGACGGGGCGACGGAGACAGGCGCGAACAAAGCGGCTTCCGTCGAGAATGGTGTCGGGAACGGCTTCTATGACAGGGATCTGATTGGCTGGATTCATACTGCTGTCGATTTTAACGGGCGGAATCCGCTTCGAGGGTGATCTAAATCACCACAAGGATTACCGGAACAAAAAAAACGGCCCCCGTTATTAACGGGGGCCAAGTTGCCTTGGTTCTCTCGTGTTGCGAGAGCTTTGTTGGCGGCCAACGGCGGGGTAGCCGTCGGTGCGGAAAAGAGCCAGGGGGGGCTGCGGTTTTAAGGCCGCTCCGCGCCGGTCGAGGGGGCCGTGCCATTGGGAGGCGCGGCGCCCTGGGCCGCCAAACTGTTTTCCATCAACCGAATGTGTACGCTGCTTGTCCGGACCTTGACTGGCTTATCGTCGTCGCTGGTCTGGCTTTGGGCGTTGCCTAGGGCAACTGCGTGCATACGGTAGACGGGAATCTCGTGTGTTGTGACAAGGTAGCGCTTGACCGCTTCAGCCAAACGCTCTGAACTCTGGATGCCTGCGCTTCCAGCAAGGGGAGAGTGCGCCTCGACTTCGAGGATGTAACCCTGTTGTCCGGAAGCGCTGGCGGCGAAATCATCCAACTGCTTCTTGGCTGCTGCTGACAGTACGGCGTTCCCACCGCGGAATGCGATATCCGCTTCGGTGACCTGACGGTATTGGTCAAGGCCATTGACGGTTGTGTTCAGGTTATCCACATGGCCGGAAGCAGTCTGCGCTATGCCGTGTGCATTCTGCGCCTGCTGGGCTGCGGCCATAGCTGCCTGGTTGGCACCATCCGCGGTCGACTGCGCCTGATGAATACCTGCCTGCGCCCGGGCATCCACATCCTGAATATCCTTGGCGTTTTTGGCGTTTACTTCATCGAGTTCGCTGAGACGATCGTTGATGGGGTCTGTCTGCTTTTTCACCCACTTCTTGCGAGCCATGGGATTCACACGACCCCAGAACCCCTCCCTGGGCTGGTTCATTGACGGCGAAGCCGCTGGGGAGGGCTGCTGAACCGCCGAAGGAGAAGTGGTCTGGGGGGTGGTCTGAGTCTGCGGCTGCTGCGCAATCATTGGGACCGCACATGCAGATGCCAGCACAAGTACTGCTAACTGGCGGGGGAACAAGTTCCGAATTGTGATTTCTGTATTCATCATTGAGCAGGTTCCTATGAAACGTGAATTCTGCTGCAGAGCTGTGCTATCCGCTCGCTGTAATAGATAGCAATGACAATGCCAAAGTCGGCACACCCCGGTGAGATATACCTATCTCTTTCATATGGTGTTACTTATGCGGAGCGGCTTGCAACCAGGGAGACGCAGATTGAGAGGCATGGGTACGAGAGCAGTATGTAATTTCTTCCCGATCGCGTAGTTTCTACCGAGTAAGACCGAGGAGGCACCCTGGGAATCGAGGGGTAGACCGGGAATCCGGAGCTAGTTGGTGTCCACGCGAATGATGCGGAGCTCGGGGTAGGCGCCATCCCAGTCGGGGGAGACGGCGTCGAAGATGAGGCGGAAATCCTGTTCGGCCCCCGGCTTGAGCGGTGCTGCGGAAACGGGCTCGACATCTATATAGGGTTCGCGCATACGAATGAGCTTGAGAGGCTGAGTCTCGTTTTGCGCAACTTCGTGGGCGTAATTCCTGAAGAGCACCTGGACGGCTATGCCGGTGACGGTGCGCGAACCTTTGTTGGCGATGTGTCCGTCGAGGTAGGTAACTTTGCCTCCGGAGAGGCTGGCCGACTCACTCATGGCGACATCGGAGATGCCCAGGCTGGTGGCGTACGCGTCTTGAGCGGCAGAGATGGGAGTGACGCTGGCCGCGGGCTTGCCGCGCTCGAGGATAAAGAACACTACGGCTGCAAGGACAAGGACAACCGCGGCAGCAACCGCCATGGGCAGCCAGTTACGCTCCCGGGGTTCAGCGGGGCGGATGAGTTCGAGATTCGGTGGAGTGCTCACGAGCGGATTTTACACCCGTTACCAAAGGAAAACGCCGCCGAGCAACGTTCTGATTTATAGAGCAACGAATGTTTGAACCTCGCCGATAGGAACGGCAGTGTCACATTTTCATTTGGCATTCCACATTACGAGCGGAACGTTTTAGAGATGACATCTTTTACGAACGTTTTGCGCATCGATTGACAAGAATCAGTGTCTAAAAAACCAGTGAGCATGCATCCAAACGGAAAGCTTGCTCGGACACTTGCCAGAAGGCGCAGAAAGAGGCAAACCCATGCAGTCCTCCCCCCAAGCAGTGTCGACCTCTGTGCAGACGCAGGGCAGCAATTCGGCTCCAGCGCATTCTCGCGCAGATTTGATGTATCAGTTGGTGACCGTGGCGGCCGTTCTTCTGCTGCTGGGCAGCCTTTGGGTGTTCTAGTCCGCCCCTTAGTCCTGAGCGGCCCGAAGTTAATGGCCTGTTCTGGGTAATCCTCAGTTCCCTTCCTCATTGCAGTCGACCTGTCCGGTTGGCGTAGTCCTGACCTCATGCGGATTTTTGCCTGGGATGGTTCGTCCTTCATCCCAGCGTGTAGTTCTGCGTCGGAAGTGCTTGCTGGTGAATCCAACCTGCCAGTTACCGAGAGGAATTCATTGTGAGCAAAGTTCTGGTGACGGGCGGTTCCGGCTTTATCGGGAGCCATGCAATTCTGCAATTGCTGGCTGCGGGGCATCGGGTGCGCACAACGGTTCGCAACTTGAACCGCAAGGCCGATGTGCTGGCGATGCTGAGAACCGGAGGCGTGGATGAGGCCGATGGATTGACGGCTGATCGCTTGACCTTTGCCGAGGCCGATCTGCAGAAGGATGCGGGATGGGCGGAGGCGGTGGCCGGGTGCGATTTTGTGCTGCATGTGGCTTCGCCCTTTCCGCCAAATGTGCCAAAGCACGAAGACGAGCTGATTGTGCCGGCGCGGGAGGGAGCACTGCGGGTGCTACGGGCCTCGCGGGATGGGGGCGTGAAGAGGGTGGTTCTGACGTCGTCGTTCGCGGCCATCGGGTACGGGCATAAGGATCGGAGCACTCCCTTCGACGAGACTGACTGGACCAACCTGGACGGGAAAGGCCTGACCGCTTACGTGAAGTCGAAGACGCTGGCTGAACACGCGGCATGGAATTTTATTGCGCGGGAGGCAGGCGGCTTGGAGCTTTCCGTGGTGAATCCGGTGCTGGTGCTCGGCCCAGCGCTCGACCGCGACTCATCCCCGTCGATTCTGATTGTGCAGAAATTGATGGATGGCGCTATGCCGGGGGTGCCGCGGATGACGTTTGGCCTGGTGGACGTACGCGATGTGGTAGACCTGCACCTGCGCGCGATGACGAGCCCCGCAGCGAACGGGGAGCGCTTTCTGGGAGCGGCGGGAGATTTTGTCTCGTTTCTGCAGATTGCGCAGACGCTCAAGACCCGCCTGGGTGCCAGGGCCAAACGGGTTCCGGCGCGGGAGATACCTGACTGGCTTATGAGGCTGCTCGCGATTGGAATTCCGGAGGCGCGCCAGATTCTGCCGGAGTTGGGGAAGACGAAGAACGCGACCAACGCCAAGGCGAAACGGCTGCTGGGATGGACGCCGCGGTCGAACGAGGAATGCATTGTGGCGACGGCCGAGAGCCTGATTCGGCTTGGGGCGTTGAAGGATAGTCCGAAGGCGGGTTAGCTGGATTTCCCGGACGAAACTTCCCCATTGGCGACGATGAGCCATGAGCAGTAAAAAACGGCGAGTCGAACCAACAACCAGCTTGCGTGTTGGCGCGAGCCGAAAACCCCAAAAAGTATAATTCAGGTCCATGAGGTAAACTCGCCGATTCCAATATGTCGCCATGAGCTCAATAGCCGCCTCCAAAATCGGCGATCACACTAAATCTAAAATTGCTCTCGCCAAAATTCAAGCCAGAAGGAGTCTTGCATGATGCAATTGGTTCTCGTCGGTCTCGTGATCATGATGGCTTTCATTGTGCCTGCGTTTTTTCAATTTCTTTGGAACATCACTGTGCCAGAGATTTTCGGATTGAGGACAATAACTTACTGGCAAGCTTTTCGCCTGCTTCTCATGTCAAGCATGATTTTCGGCGCGGGAAGTTTTCTTCACTTCAATCTCAACTGATCAGCTTAAAACGCCCGAAAGCATCACACGCGGGGGGCAGCCTTCTGCATGAATAACCAGCGAACCTGAAATCTCGCCTGCAGGAATCTGCGCAGGCTTTTGCGATCACCCATAGCACAAAATCGGCACAAGAATAGCCAAGCTATCTATCTGCCGATGAATTCGAGGCGTTTCCGGGCGGCACTTTGTGTCAGGGCACGACTTCATTCGAGCCGAAATGGCGTTGCAGCGCTCCTCTATCTGGATTTTCCGGCACGGAGGTGGGCCGGCGGCGCGGTGCGGACCATGGCCACGATGTAGCCGATGCAGGTTCCGAAAACCAGGATCAGGAACAGGGGCACGATCCAAACGGAAAGGTGTCCGCGGCCTGCGCGCACCGCCGCGAGGATAAACCATTGCAGAAGGGTCAGTAGGAAAGCCAGTTCGACCTTGAGCCAGGCGACCATTTGCAAGGAGAGGGCCTGCAGGCGGGGACGATTCTCCGGCGTTACCCGGACGGGGTAGTTGAAGGCTGCGGGAAAGAACGAAACGACGGTGATGAGCCCGTAGATGACTGCGGCCATGATGGGCAAGAGCAATATCGTGTTGGGAGAGCCCCAGCCATTGGGGTTTCCGGCAAGGTCGAAGTGGGTAGGGATCTTGTCCGGCAGGCGGTCGGCCCCGAAAAGGGCGCTCAAAGTAATCCACCAGATGAACGCGAGGAGCGCGAGACCGACGATTTCGAGGTTGCGACGCATAGGGTTCTTTCAATCCCCGGGGGTTTCGATCCGAGCCCGGAGCTTCCCTTTTCGATTTCAGCCGAAGCGAGCTTTTTTTACGGTTTGGCGGAAGTCTTCGCCGGTCATTTCTACGCGGACACACATTTCAGCCAGACGGGAGCGCATGCGGTCGCCGATGCGGTCGCCCAGTGATTGCTCGCGTGCTGCGCGCTGCGCCTCCGTCAAACTGCCTGCCGCTGCCGGGAGGTCAGCGTAGTTGGTCGTCACAATTGTCGTCTGCTTGTCGTTGTAGCGGGTGTTCAGGATGAGGGCGACGGTGTCCCAGACCCACTCGTTCGGCTTTTGCGCGCCGAGATCGTCGATGACCAGAACTTCGGCGGCAAAGATGGGCTTTAGCAGTTCGAGTTCGGTGGTGTTGACCTGGGGGTTGTAGCTGTTCTGGATGTTTTTGAGCAGCTCGCGATAGTCGCAGAAGAGGCCGCGGACGCCGCGCTCCTGAACCAGGCGGCGGAGAACGCCAACGGCGAGGTGGGTTTTGCCTACGCCAATGGAACCGGTGAAAAGCAGGCCTTTGCCCGCGGTGTCAACGGGGTAGGCTTCGACAAAGCGGCGGGCGGTTAGATGCGCGCGGCCCAGAGACGGGTCGGCACCACGAAAGGCGGTCTCATAGCCGTCGAGGGTGTAATGGCGGTAGCGCTCGGGGATGTGCGCGGCGGCAATGCGGCGTTCCTCGCGCAGCATCTCCTGGCACTCACAGGCGCGGGAGACCCACAGGCCGGAGGCGGAAACGACTCGGACCAGGCCGACCCCATCGCAAATTTGGCAGACAGTCATCTGAATTCAAGGGTAGCGCAATGGGCGGTTGGGTGCGGCGGTGCATTGCCGGTGGCCGATTGTGGAAATCGGCGTTAGCCAAAGCGGGACCAGGTTGCCTGGAACTACAATTGTGGATCGAGAATTTCGGAGGGAGCAGGGGGTTTTAACCCCCTGAAATAGGCCGAATTTACACGGCCTTTAGGCCCGGGCCCTTCCTCGTTTCCCCCTCGATTGAGCGAAATGCAACTGCAGTACTAGAATCGGTGGGCAGTTCCATGTTGCCTGGAACCAACCGAAGGAGACACCTGAAGTGAATCGAATCGTGCAGCACACCGCATTCAGCTCCGCATTGATTTTGGCCTCACTGGTTGGCCCAATCTTGGGTACCGCGCAGGAACCGGCGAGCGTGCCGGAAACTAAGGCGCCCGCACCGACAAAGACTGCGCCGCCCGCAAATGCCGCGCCGGGGCTGACGCCCAATGCTGCGCCTGCGCTGACTGCCTCGGGGCATCCTCAGAATGATTACTGGAATGAGCATGACCGGCAGTTGCTGACCGATTTTGGATGGCTGGGGCATTTCAAGGAGAGTGATGTGAAGCTGGGTCTGCCTGCGCCGGGAGAAAAACGGGTTGTGTTCATGGGGGACTCCATCACCCAGGGATGGAAGATCGAGGGGCCGGACGGGTACTTTCCCGGCAAGCCCTACGTCAACCGGGGTATCAGCGGGCAGACTACGCCGCAGATGCTGGTGCGTTTCCGCCAGGATGTGATTGATTTGAAACCGGCAGCGGTGGTGATTCTGGCTGGGATCAACGATATTGCCGGGAACACGGGGCCGGAGACCCTGGAGGAGATTGAAGGCAATCTGGCGTCGATGGCGGAGCTTGCGGCTGAGCATCATATCCGCGTGGTCATGTGCTCGGTGCTGCCTGCATACGATTTTCCGTGGAGTCCGGGCAAGGTTCCTGCGCCCAAGGTGCTGGCGGTGAACGCCTGGATGAAAGGCTATGCGGCGGAGAAGGGCCATGTGTACGTGGATTACCACGCCGCGATGAAGGACGAGCGGGACGGGCTGCCGGCAACGCTTAGCCATGACGGGGTGCATCCGCTGCCGGCCGGGTATGCCGTGATGGCGCCGCTGGTGGAGGCGGGGATTGAGAAGGCGCTAAAGAACAGGGAATAGGGACCGGGGGACTGTGAACTAAGAACTGTGAACTACGAACTGAGAACTCCGGCACCTGCACAGACAACAACAACACAAATAACTCACACATTTTAAATGCTTTACGCCATTATCTCGTGCAGAATCAGCGCGTTTTCCAAAGAAATGGCTAATTCTCCGCAACCCGTGGCCTCGAAATGGAAAACTCTCAGCAATCAAAAACATCTCGGCGGGCTGCCCCCACGGTACGTGTCGAAGCGAATCGCAACCACAGAATCGACCTTTTCGATGCTTTTGTAACCACTTGAGCAGCCTTTTCAGCCAGGGTGCGCAACCCTCCGATTGAACCTTTGAAGCCCGACTGACAACAAGTCCCACGCAGAGGACCTATCGTCACCGCCGCTCGGTGGCCTTACAATTTGCGGAGTCGAGTCTCGCAGGGATCAGGCAACTCCGCATCTCATTTGAGACGCTAACAGAGTGAGAGGAAACAACCAATGCAGATTTCCCATGCAGTTCTGATGGCCGGATTGAGTCTTTCATCGTGCATCGCTTGCCTCGCACAATCGACGCCATCTGTTGCAACCGCTGCGGTTACGGCTCCCGTGTCTGCTCCTTCCGCACTTTTGCAGCCTGCGCTGGATACTGTGCTGCAGACTGTGACCGCGGTGAAGCTGGAGAAGTGGAAGCGCGGCACGGTGCGCGATGAAACCGGCGAGCATATCGCGGCCATTGAACATGATTTGCAGGGGACGCTGCCCCCGCTGCTTCAGGCGGCCGATGCGAATGCCGGGACGCTGAGCAAGGTGCTTCCCGTAACTCGAAACGCTGAAGCACTTTACGACGTCCTGGTCAGCGTAGTCGAAGCGGCGCGTGTTGCTGCGCCTCCAGACCAGGTGGCCCAGCTTGAGCAGGCTCTGAGTGGGCTGGGAACTGCGCTGAAGTCGTTGGACGACCGGGTG
>Ga0302201_10002236_pt1 | contig 15387 bp, 11 predicted proteins | sample II_Bog_N3_2_FD_194586 | JGI IMG/M metagenome (GOLD analysis project Ga0302201, IMG submission 194586) | Peat permafrost microbial communities from Stordalen Mire near Abisko, Sweden - II_Bog_N3_2 | ecosystem: Environmental > Terrestrial > Soil > Wetlands > Peat | place: Sweden: Abisko...
CGAGCATCGTCCTAGCACTGATGGTGCTTCCCACGATCACGGCGATCTCCCGCTCTACCCTTGTTACCGTCCCTTATGCGCTCAGGGAGGGATCTTACGCTCTGGGTGCAACGCGATGGGAAACCATTCTTGGAGTTATTCTGCCGACAGCGGCTCCCGGTATCGTCGCCTCCAGCATCCTTGCCTTTGGCCGAGCGATGGGCGAGACAATGGCCGTAGCCATGCTTATTGGAAACAGTCAGAGGCTTTCCTGGTCGTTCTTGGCACCTTCTAACACCCTCTCCGCACTGCTCGCCAACCAGTTTGCCGAGGCTGATGGCATTCAGGTCAACGCCCTGATGTATGCCGCCGCCCTTCTGGTTCTGATGACCCTGTGTGTCAATATAGCTGGGGAAGCCATCCTGCGGCATACGCAGAAAACCACAGCGGGACTCCGTTAAGGAATAAGAAGCCATGAGCAAAAATTCCGCTCCAGTCCCTCAGAATTTTTTTACCACGGGAGGTAAGCAGACCTCTCCCCTGCGTTTGCTGCGCAATCGATTGCTGACTGCCCTTTGCATCGTGCTTTCCCTGCTAACCCTGGTTCCGCTTCTCTCAATTATCATTCTGCTTCTTCGCAATGGTCTTCCATTGCTTGGGGCGGATCTCTTCACCCAACTCCCGCCGGCTCCGGGGCAGGATGGGGGAGGGTTTGGCAATGCCATCGTCGGCACGCTGGTGATGGTGGGCATCGCGCTGATTTTTTCCGTCCCCCTCGGCATTCTCTCCGCCGTCTACATCAATGAATATGCACCGACTTCCAAACTCGCTGCCGCCGTTCGATTCGTTGCCAAGTTGCTGACGGGGATTCCCTCGATCATCTGCGGGGTTTTTGCATTTGCGGCCGTGGTGATGACCACTCACCAATTTTCCGCTCTGGCTGGAGGCGTTGCACTCTCGATACTGATCCTGCCCACCATCCTCCTCACTTCCGAACAAGCCCTGATGGGGGTTGCCTATGCCTATCGCGAAGCTTCCTTCGGCGTGGGGGCGACTCCGTTTCAGACAATCTGGAGAATCGTCCTGCCCGAGGCGTTGCCTGCCATGATGACGGGTGTGATGCTAGCCGTGGCGAGGGCCTCTGGAGAAACCGCTCCTGTTCTCTTCACGGCACTTTTCAGTTACAATTGGATTCATTCCCTGATGGAGCCAACAGCCTCCCTCTCCGTGCTGATCTATAATTTTGCCTCACTGCCCTATTCCCATCACATCAGTATGGCCTGGGCCGCATCACTTGTGCTGGTGATTCTGGTCACAATAGTGAATGTTTCTGCCCAGTTTATTTTCCGGCCAAGGCATCGTTGATTTATCCCGCAGCCTTCCATGGAAACGCTCTCAAACGAAAAAGTCACCGAAGACATGATTCCACAGGACATCACCCAACCGCTGCCGCTCACAGACGATTTCGTCCCGGGGGAGTCCAATTTCATCCAGGTGCAGGATTTCAAGTTTTTCTATGGAAAGAAGCAGGCGCTGCATGGCATCAATCTGGAGATACCCTCTCGCAAAGTCACCGCCTTTATCGGTCCCTCGGGATGTGGAAAATCGACCCTGCTGAGAAACTTCAACCGGATGAATGAGCTTATTCCTGGAGTTCGTCATGAGGGGGATATCACGATTCATGGTACGAGTATCTACGATCCCTCCGTGGAAATTATCGCCTTGCGTCGTCGCATTGGAATGGTCTTCCAAAAGTCCAATCCCTTTCCGATGTCGATCTACGAGAACATCGTCTACCCGCTCCGGATTGCCGGGCAAAAAAACCGAGCCGTGCTGGACGAGACCGTTGAACGCTGTCTCCGCTCCGCAGCCCTGTGGGAAGAGGTGAAGGATCGCCTTAATGAAAGCGCTCTGGGACTCTCCGGAGGACAGATGCAGCGCCTCTGTATCGCCCGGGCTGTGGCGAGCCGACCTGAGATTCTTCTGATGGACGAACCTTGCTCCGCCCTCGATCCGATCGCGACGGCCAAGGTGGAGGAACTCATCATTGAGTTAAAAAAGGACTTCACCATCCTGATCGTGACCCACAATATGCAGCAGGCGAGCCGTGTCTCCGAGCTAACGGCATTTTTCTATCTGGGGAATCTTGTTGAGTTTGACTCAACGAGGAAAATTTTCACCAATCCTGCCAAAAAACAGACCGAGGAATACATCACAGGCCGATTTGGCTGATCCCAATATGCACGCTGAACCAGCCAGACCCCACACGCTCACCACTTTCACGGCAGCTCTCGACCAGTTGCGCAGTACCGTCCTGATGATTTCCAGCCTGACGCGGCGGAACCTTCAGAACTCCATCAAAGGGCTCATGGAGCGCGATGACGACTGGTGCAACAACAGCATCGCCGATGACGAGGAAATCGACCTGCTGGAGATGCAGATCGATCGTGAGGGCATTGAGGTGATGAGCCGCTTCCAGCCAGTCGCTTCGGATCTTCGGGAGGTGATTTCCTCGATCAAAATCGGTGCGAATATCGAAAGGATCGCCGATCAGGCGGTGAATATTGCGCGCAGGGCTCGCAAGCTGAATGAGCAACCGGAACTGGTAGAACTTCATTTGCTGGATGAATTGATCCTGCATTCCATGGAAATGTTTGATGATGCGATCAGGGCATTCGCTGAAAGAAACGGCGATCTTGCCAAGGGGATCAAACCCCGTGACAAGGAGCTAGATCAGCTCAATAGGAATCTGACGGACACCCTGGTCAACCGCATGCAGGATGATTCGACCAATCTGCCAGGCTATCTGAATCTGATTTTCATCAGTCGCTGTCTGGAGCGCATCGGGGATCATTCCGCGAGCATTGCGGAGGATGTTGTCTTTGCCGTTCATGCGGAGGATATCCGTCATCTGGGAAAAACTCCAAAGGAGTGAGTCGAGATGCCCTGATTTTTCTCCTTGAACGAAGGGGGGGGCAAACTAGCCTCATGAGTTCTGCCGTCATGCGTCGATTTTTACTCATCCCAGCCCTTTTTCTATTCCTAGTTGGGGCGCTTCATGCCCAATTTGGGAGCTTCGGAGACAAGCCCGTGGAGATCACTGCTGATGGTGACACCCGTTTTGAAAACGGCGTGGCCATTGCTGATAACAATGTGCAGATCCATTACAACGGTACGGCGATTTATGCGGATCATGCCGAGTACAATCCCGATACCCGCGATATCCTGCTGGTCGGCAATGTGAGAATTTACAGTGGCGATTCGCTCTTTAACGGTCAGCGGGCCTTTTACAATCTGGAAACCAAGCAGATGCGGGCGCTTGAATTCGATGGAAGCCACAATCCAATCAAGTTTTCCTCTCTCTCTGCAAAGGGGTTTGGAACCCGTGAATTTCGCCTCCGCGATGCAGACATCACGACCTCCGACTCCTCCATGCCTGACTGGCATGTTCATGCACACACGATCCGCATTTATCCCAATGACCGGGTGGTTCTGCTCAATGCGACATTGTATGTTGGCAAGATTCCGATCCTGTGGCTTCCCTATACCTACTCCAGTTTGAGCAATAACGGACTTCAATTTTCTCCCGGTTATGATTCTAACTGGGGTGGCTATCTGCTCACCGCCTACACCTTCCCTCTCGGAACTGGAGACAGTTTTCTCGCCACGATCCGTCAGGATATCAGATCGCTGCATGGTTATGCCGCTGGATTTGATGCAGCTCTGAAGTTTGGAAAAAATGACCAGAGTGTTGGAAAATTTATCTCCTACTATGCCGATGATACCAATCCCTCGGCATTTAAGGATCAGTTGCCAGAACCGACGGATCATGGGCGCTATCGAATCGGTTATCAGCAGAAGCTCTTTCTGACGGATGATATCTATGCGACCTTTGACCTGACCAAACTGAGTGATGATGACTTCATGCAGGATTTTTATCCGACAGAAAATCTCTACAATCCGCAGCCAGATAATAATATCGCTGTCACCAAGCTGGATGACATTTACTCGCTAAACTATCTCAGTCGTTGGCAGATGAATGCCTTCCAGGAAACCACTTCCAGAGAACAGGGCGCATTGGATATCAAGAATGAACCGCTCTTTGGACTTCCCATTTACTATGATGGCACGACATCGGTGGGACAATTGGGGCGGCAGTTCTCGGATAATGCGCCCCTTGGTTCCAGCAATGCACCGAGCAATATCAACTACGGAGCAACCCGGTTGGACAGTTTCGGGCAGCTCAGTGCTCCACAAACTTTATGGGGGTGGCTCTCGACGGTTCCCACGGTTGGACTGCGCGGAACTGCCTACAGTGAGGGTGGGAATTTCCAAAATTCAAATGGGGAGATCCTGCCCTATGCTTATACCACGAATTCGACCAATACCCTCCACACTACCGGAGCGTTTTTCCGTACTATCGCCAATGCGAGCCTGGAAAACTCGTTCAAGATTTCACGGGAATTTGAAGGTGTTCAGTCCAGCTGGCTTGGTCTCGACGGGCTGCGTCATGTTTTCCAGCCTTACAGCATCCTTTCCGGTGTCTATGCGGGCGGCCCCAATGTGAATCAAGTGCTTCAGTTTGACCGTCTGCTTCCCGATAATCCTAACGCCAAAACCAAGTCGGGCTACCAGCCCAGTTCCACGCAGCCGGAGCCTCTTGATCTCTCCAGTTTTTCCGCGATCGACAGCATCGACACCTGGGCCATCTGGCGTCTTGGCTTTCGTAACCGCCTGCAGACGCGTCGTGACGGCGGAACCTACGACTGGTTTCTGCTCGACACCTTTGTCGATTTGAATGGGATCAATCCCTATGTCAACGGACCTGTCTCCAACCTGATCGACCGGATGACATTTTCCCCGGTGAGCTGGTTTAACTTCCAGATGGGTTCCCAGGTTCCGTTGGTCTCCGAGGGATTTACGGAATTCAACACCGATTTCAACTTCATGCCTGTGCGCAGTCTCAGTTTTGGCTTTGGTACCCGTTATCTCAATAACTACAATGGGGTTTCCGACAACAACCAGTATCCCCTTTCTGTTTTCTGGCGTGCCAATGATAACTGGTCGTTCAGCGCTCAGGAAATTTACAACACCCAGCAGGGAGAGGCTAATTCCCTGATCTACCAGCGCTATCTTATCCATCGCGATCTCTCCAGTTGGATCATTTCGTTCGGTGCGGAGGTGCGCGGTAATCAGGCTTCGAGTACTCCTGGAGTTCAGAATATTGGAAATCAATATGGAGCCCTCTTGACCTTCACTCTGAAGGATCTGCCTCAGGTGACACTTCCCCTGGCTTTTGGTGGGTTGAGTCAGTCTGGTGGTGGTGGCTCCAGTCCTCTGTCTCCAAGCAGTCACTAAGGCTGCGAGCGAGTTTTTCACTCCCCAAGAGGGAGGTGGTACGCATTGGGTTCTGCGAAGCCGTATCCGATGCTAGTTCCGTGCTGATGCGTCTTGGATTTTTTGAGTATCCGGGCGTGAATCTTGAGCACTGCTGGCGGGATGTTGTTTTGATTAGAGGGAAAACCAGTTACAAGGTGTGTGCTATGCGCATTCTTGTTGTTGACGACGAACGGAATATCCAGCGGACGATGATCCTGGCTCTGGAGTCAATGGGACATGAGAGCATGGCTGTTCAGTCAGGGGCTCTGGCCATCCGGGAGCTGAAAGCTGATCTCTACGATGTGGTTTTTCTCGATTTGAATCTCAGCCAGGAGAGTGGTCTTGATGTCCTCCAGGATATTCTGAGGATTTCACCTCGCACCGAGGTCATCATGTTCACCGCCTTCGCTTCGGTCGATACGGCCGTGGCGGCGATGAGGCGGGGAGCCTTTGATTATTTGCCCAAGCCCTTCACTCCCGACCAGATCCGCCAGACATTGGCACATGTCGAAAGAACCCGGCGCCTGGAAAACCGCGTGGCCGAATTGGAATCCCTTGTTGCCTCGTCGGAGGGACCGGAAATCAACCTCGAAACCGAAAACGAGGCGATGCAAAAAGTGCTCGATGTGGCCTTCAAGGCGGCTAACAGCGACAGCACGATTCTGCTCTTGGGGGAAAACGGTACCGGCAAGAGTGTGCTGGCCCGGGCCATCCATCACCGTAGTCCCCGGCGAGGGGAGGCTTTTGTCACGGTCAGCTGTCCCAGTCTCTCACGTGAATTGCTGGAGAGTGAACTCTTTGGCCATGCCAAAGGGGCTTTCACCGGTGCTCATGCAGAGACCCAGGGAAAAGTAGCCGCAGCCGATGGTGGTACCCTTTTCCTGGATGAGATTGGGGAACTCCCTCTGGAGATTCAGGCCAAGCTGCTGCGTCTGCTCCAGGAGCGTGAATATGAGCGGGTAGGGGAAACTAAGCCCCGGCGGGCCAATGTGAGGATCATTTCCGCGACCAACAGGGATCTGGCTGCGGCGGTACAGCAGGGAAAATTTCGGGAAGATCTCTATTACCGGCTGAATGTGATTTCACTGCGTTTGCCCGCCCTGCGTCAGCGCGTTCAGGATATCAGGCGATTGGCCCTGCTGCATCTCGGTTTCTCGGCGGCCCATGCAGGAAAACCGGCCAAGGCTTTTTCCGAAGAAGCTTTTTCTGCCATGCAGGCCTATTCATGGCCCGGCAATCTACGGGAACTGCGTAATGTGATTGAGCGGGCGGTCATTCTCTCGGACGGAGCCCTGATCGAGTCTTCCGATCTTTCGGACATCGTGTATCCCACTTCGGAGATCCGGCTTGGGGGGCATTTTAAGCTGGAGGAGATCGAAGCGGAACACATCCACCGTCTGATCGCCAACACCAGCACTCTGGAAGAGGTCGCTAAGATTCTTGGCATTGATCCCGCCACGCTCTATCGCAAGCGCAAGAGGGGTTAACCTACTGATGGAATGCTACCTGAAAAGTCCCCGCGAGGCGAGTTGCTGGAGATCGTAGATCGCCTCAGAAACGCTGAAATAAAAACCACTAAGATGAGCGGCGCCGGCCGCATGACAAACTCAAGGCGTAATCACTGATGGAATGCCAAAAAGCTTAAGAATGTTGGCGAACGGTCTTTGTGCCTGAAAGTGTATGACCGAAAGACAGCATCAAAAGGTCTTTGATGAGCTGACGAAGCTCGTCGGGCGAGGTAGCCGTCTGTTTGAAGCCACGGACCGCGCTTGCGAGGATATGCGCGATTCTTTCCGATTTCAAAGGCGTCTTGACCGGGTGCCCCTGAGTAAGTGTCGCCAGGACAGGCACGATTATCGACTCGAATTTGATGTAGCCTTGGCTCAAGGAAGCCTGAGCAAAACCCAAGCTGCATTCCACAAGTTCTTTTGCCTCCGGGGAGTTGATCATTATCTCAAATGGACGTACCGCCCAAATTTCGAACGCACGCTCAATCTTTTTATGGGGTGTCGTGGCCGTTGCCATCTCTCTCTCGATTTCCGCAAGCGTCTCATCCACCCATTGATGATAGACGCCGATAAAAATTTCCTCCTTGCTCTTGAACAGGATATAGAGAGCAGGCCGCGAGACATCTGCTGCCTCAGCGATGTCCTGCATGGTTACGCGCCGGAAACCGTAGCGCAGGAAAACAGACCGCGCAGCCGTCAGTATTTTGGTCTTTTTTAGATTGTTCATAGAATACAATTGACAAAAATTGCATGAACGTCAAATTTGACAAAAATACATCTTCTGTCATTTGTATCAACAAAACCAATTATCACTAAAAAAGGACAAATTCTATGACAAACAAATCAAACAAAGTATGGTTCATCACGGGCGCGTCACGCGGTTTTGGCCGCATCTGGGCGGAGGGGGCGCTGACGCGGGGCGACAAAGTCGTGGCCACCGCCCGTTCCGTGGAGTCGCTTTCCGACCTCGCCGAAAAGTACGGCGATGCGGTCCTGCCGTTGGCGCTCGACGTGACTAAGCGTGAACAAGTCGAAGCCGTCATTCAGAAGGCTCACGCCCACTTCGGGCGGTTGGACGTGGTGATCAACAATGCGGGCTATGCCTTGCTGGGCACGGTCGAAGAGGCGACTGAGGCGGAGATCCGCGCGGAATTCGAAACGAACTTCTTTGGAGCGCTCGCGGTGATCCAGACGGTGCTGCCGCTGCTGCGCAAGCAGGGCGGCGGGCATATACTGGGCGTATCCAGCGTCGCGGGGGTCTCCGCCGGGCCGGTCATGAGCTTCTACAACGCGTCCAAATGGGCCTTCGAAGCGCTGCATGAGGGCCTTTCCAAGGAGGTGGGAGGGTTTGGGATCAAGGTGACCCTGATTGAACCCGGAGCCTACGCCACTGACTTCGGGAGCCAGTCTTCGCTCAAGATCGCCGCTGGACTGGACGCCTACGCCGGCATCCGGGAGCAGCTGTTTGCCTATGGCGCACAAATCGAGTTCGGTGATCCTCAGGCAACCTTGCCGGCCGTGTTGAAGGTAATCGACGCGGAACACCCGCCGCTCCGCATCTTCCTCGGCACGGAAGGCATGCCTGTGGCCCGTGCCGCATTCGCTGAGCGGCTGGCCCTGTGGGAAGCCTGGGAGGCCACGTCGAACGCCGCACAGGGGGTCTCGCGCAAACTGGCTCTCGATTTCGTGTGATCGGGGGGACGCGCATTTGTTTAAAGGAGGTAAGGCATGGCTAAAACGGTTCTCATCACAGGCGCATCATCAGGCATCGGAGAGGAAACCGTTAAGGCTCTGCTGGGAGTAGGGCACACTGTCTATGCCGGAGCGCGGCGGGTGGATCGGATGAAAGGACTCTCAGGAGCAGGTGCGCATTTGATGACGTTGGATGTTGTGACCGACGATGCTTCGATCACAACCGCTGTGCAGACTATTTTGCGAGAAGCTGGGCGCATCGATGTACTGATCAACAACGCGGGCTACGGCTCTTACGGCGCTCTGGAAGATGTTCCACCGGAAGAAGCTCGCCGACAATTCGATGTGAATATATTCGGCCTCGCCCGCTTGACCCGGCTCGTGCTGCCAACGATGCGGACGCAGCGTTCCGGTCGGATCGTCAATGTCTCCTCGATAGGCGGAAAATTCGGCGAACCCTTCGGTAGTTGGTATCATGCCACCAAATTTGCGGTTGAAGGTCTTAGCGACTCCTTGCATGTGGAGTTGCATCCGTTTGGTATTGATGTCGTCGTCATCCAACCTAGATCGACCCATAGCGAGTGGTCCACTATTGCGCATGAAAGCCTGCTAAAATATTCGGGCAATGGACCCTATCGTGAGGGCGCCAGTTCCCATGCGAAAATGATGGAGTTAGGTCATCAAGGTTCGATCCCTGCAGCGCCAAGCGTTGTCGCCAGAACGATCGTTCAGGCGAAGAGACCCAAAAACCCGCTATGTAACGGGCGGATTGGCCCGAACCATGCTTTTCATTCGCCGCGTTCTTTCTGATCGCGCCTTCGATGCAACCTTCCGGATGGCGGAACGCCATGGCTGCGAAATCCAAGACTTAACCGGAGATGATCAACAACATGAGGGATCCATGCTGACATACCACGCTGTGATTTTGGCCAATCAATCGGCCGTGCTGGAATTCTTCGCGGGCGAACATTGGGAGATACTGCTCATGCTGGCCATTACACTTGGATGCGCGGCCATGGCGGTCTGACGACTATCATAGAACTGACACAAGGAGGGAGAGTGAGTGTATGAAGATCATACACGAACGGGTCATCGACACCGCATCAGACAGGAAGAGCTTTTTTTCATTGCAAATCTGCAATGAAAAAAAGGCTCTTCCGTGCATTTCTGCACGATCTGGGTTTAGAGCAAATTTATCTAAAATTTCATAACCAACTCTTAATAAATGTATTACAAAAGAAAGGCTTCCTTGGCACAGTGCTAGCTAAAGATAAGTCATGCAAGTTCATCAGTTATTCAGCCTCCTCGGAGGATGGCTTGAAGCGTTTCATCTTCCCGGCGAAGTGCAGAAAAAAGGAACCGTGGCTGCCGTTCCCTCGCGTGTCACACTGTGAACGATGAAGCGTCGCATCTTCCTCGGATTGGCCCCCATCTTTGTCCTGATTGTGGCGATGGGTGCATACGCCGTCTTCCTCTTCGCCGAGTTCGGTACCAAAGTGGATGTGGTGCTGAGGGAAAACTATCGCAGCGTCATTGCAGCGCAAACCATGAAGGAATCCGCTGAGAAGATGGATTCGGCACTCAATATCTCTCTTCTGGGAGAGGAACAGCGGGGACAAAAAATCTACGAGGATTCCCAGCCAAAATTTCAGGAAGGGCTTCATGCGGAGATGAACAACATTACATTGCCCGGCGAAGGAGAATTGGCGAACACGATTTCTTCGCTGCATGACAACTATTCCCAGCAGGTTGCACTTTTCTGGAAGCTGAGCGATCCGAAAGCGCAGAAAGAGATGTATTTTCAGAACCTCCTGCCGATGTTCGCGAAGATCAAGGATACGGCTCAGGCGATTATTTCGCTGAATCAGGATAATATTGTAGAGGCAGACCGTGAGACACGCGCCCTGAGTGCACGTTCCACCCGGTACATGATTTTTGCGAGCCTTATTGGCATTGTGGCGGCCATCCTCTTTGCCGGGCGCTTGCAGCGCTCGATCCTTCAGCCCATCGAAACGCTGACCATGGTTTCCAGAGAGCTTGGAGAGGGAAAACTGGATCAGGCCATTCCCGTCGCTTCCAGGGACGAGCTGGGTGAACTTGCCGAATCGTTCAATAAAATGGCGGCAAAACTGCGCGCTTACCGCCAGGTGACAAGCGATCAGATTCTTCAGGCTCGTCACATGACCGAGCTGACCTTCTCCGCATTCCCCGACCCGATTATCGCCCTTACCCACCGGGGAGTGATCAATTTTACCAACCCGGCAGCACTGACTCTTTTGCACAAGATCGGCTCAGGCGGAAGTCTTCCTGAGGAAATTCAGAAAGAGGCCGAAAACATCCTCAAAGGCGGGCAGGATTATTTGCCCACCGGTTTTGAAAAAAGCGTGGTACTTCGCGTTGATGACAAGGAGGTCTTTCTTCTGCCGCGCGTCATCGGAGTGCGCGATGAATTGGGAACCGTCTTTGGGGCGGCGGTGATTCTGCAAGACATCACCCGTCTGCGACTGCTCAATGAAGTGAAATCCAACCTTGTCTCAACCGTGAGTCATGAGTTGAAGACTCCTCTCACCAGCGTGCGGATGGGATTGCATCTCCTGCTTGAGGAACGCATCGGCACACTCAACCCGAAGCAGACGGAACTTCTTCTTGCGGCCCGTGAAGACTCTGAGCGGTTGCTGGGAATGATCAATAACATGCTGGATCTGGCCAAGTTGGAGTCGGGTGAGTCCCAGCAGAGTCAGGAAACGGTGAATGCCGGAACGCTTGTGCAATGCCTCAGCGGAGAGCTGGAGGAACTTGCCGAAACCCACGGGTGCAAACTCACGCTGGGAATCGAGAACGGACTTCCGGGGGTTCGGGCCGATGTGGAGCAGCTTTCCCATGTCTTCACCAATCTTGTTTCCAATGCGGTGAAACACTCCCGCTATGGCCAAAGCGTGGAAGTGGCGGCCCGCCGTCACGATGGCATGGTTCGCTTCTCTGTCACTGATCAAGGCGGGGGCATTCCCCAGGAACTTCAGAGCAAAGTTTTTGAACGCTTCTTCCGTATTGAAGGGGACGCATCGAGTGGTGCCGGCCTGGGGCTGGCCATCGCCAAGGAAATCGTGACCGCTCACGGAGGCGTGATTGGGCTAACCAGCAAGCCCTCAGAGGGAAGCACTTTCTATTTCGACCTTCCTGCACTGCAAAACCTCTCAGGCAACACCCGGGAAAAAAGTGCCTGAACCTTCCATCATGATTTGTCCTCAAGAAACGAATTTTTCTCCATCCAACGATCCAACCAAAACCAACCAACAACCACCATGCTCGATATTTCCTACATCATCGCGTCCATCGGATTCTTTGTCCTGATGCTCGTTTTCATCAAGATCTGCGAAAAAATCTAACGCAAGATCAGCAACCAACACCCAAAAAAGCCAACGCTTTATCACACGAACACACCCTTTCCATGGAAAACGCCACTGTCGGAATCATTGCCCTCGGACTGATTGTCTATCTCATCTTCACGATCATTCGTCCGGAAAAATTCTAATTAGAAACCCCTTACTCTTAGACTACCCATGAATAGCTCAGGTTGGATTCAACTCTTTCTCTATGCCGCCGTGCTGCTGGCGATTACCAAACCGCTTGGCCTCTACCTTTGCCAGGTGCTGGATGTCAACGGAACGACATTTCTCGATCCCGTCATCAAGACGTTGGAGCGACTTACCTACAAACTGATTTTGGTGGACCCTAAGAAGGAGCAGGGTTGGAAAGGGTATGCTGCCTCGATGCTGATCTTCAGTCTCGTCACACTTCTCTTCACCTATGCCATCCTTCGCCTGCAGGCGGTGCTCCCCTTCCAGGCACTTCTCAATCCCCAGAAACTTCCGGGATTAACTGGCGATCTTTCCTTCAACACGGCCGTCAGTTTCACCACAAACACAAACTGGCAGAGCTATAGCGGTGAAAGTACGATGTCGTATTTTTCGCAGATGGTCGCGTTGGCCAGTCATAACTTCTTCTCGGCTGCCATGGGTGTAGCCATTGCTGCTGCGTTCGTGCGAGGTATCGCCCGCCACACCGCCAAAACGATTGGCAATTTCTGGGTCGATCTCATTCGCTCCACCTATTACCTCTTCCTGCCAATCTGCATCGTCTTCGCGATTGTGCTCGTTTCTCAGGGGATGATTCAGAACTTCAAGCCGTACGACACGGCCACGCTGAGCGATCCCTACACCACGCAGGTGCCCCAAGTCGATTCACAGGGGAACGCCGTGACCACCACCGACGGTAAGCCGGTGCTCGTGGATCAAAAAGTCACCACGCAGACCATTGTCCAGGGCCCGATGGCTTCCCAGGTGGCTATCAAGATGCTGGGCACCAATGGTGGTGGCTATACGAACGCCAATGCCGCCCATCCTTTCGAGAACCCTTCGCCCCTCTCGAACTTCCTGCAAATCCTCTCGATCTTCGCGATTCCAAGCGCCCTGACCTATTATCTGGGCCGCATGGTCAAAAACCAGGGCCACGGCTGGGCGGTCTGGGCCGCCATGTTCGTGATCTTTCTCGGCGGTGCTCTGATCTGCTGGCACTACGAGGCCGCTGGCAATCCGAACTTAGCCGCACTCGGCGTCGATCCTGCAGACGGAAACATGGAGGGGAAGGAAACCCGTTTCGGCATCTTCAACTCCGCCCTTTTCGCCACCATCACGACCGACGCCTCCTGCGGTGCGGTGAATGGAATGCACGATTCCTTCACGCCTCTTGGCGGACTGATTCCCCTGCTGAACATCCAGCTTGGTGAAATCGTCTTTGGCGGCGTCGGTGCCGGTCTCTACGGCATGCTGATCTATGTGGTCATCGCCGTCTTCATTGCGGGCCTCATGGTGGGGCGCACCCCCGAGTATCTTGGCAAGAAGATCGAGCCTTATGACATGAAGATGGCTTCGCTAGTCATTCTTGTCCTGGCCTTCTCCATCCTTGGGCTTACTGCCTGGGCCTGTGTCAGCAAGTTCGGGGCTCCCGATCCGGTGACCCATCAGCTCACCGATGGCACCAATAACAACGGACCTCATGGCTTCAGCGAGATTCTCTACGCCTACAGCTCCTGCACCGGTAATAACGGCAGTGCTTTCGCCGGCCTCTCGGCGAACACACCCTGGTATAACAACACTCTTGCCGTTGCGATGCTCCTGGGTCGTTTTGCGATGATCATTCCGATCCTGGCTCTGTCTGGTTCGCTTGCCCGCAAGAAACTGGTGGCCTCCAGCTCCGGCACCTTCCCAGTCTCGGGAGGACTCTTCACAAGCCTTGTGGTTGGGACTGTGCTCCTTGTCGGAGCGCTCACCTTTGTTCCGGCGCTCGTGCTAGGGCCTGTCGTCGAACACTTCATGATGATTACGGGAAAACTCTTCTAAGCCACGGCGCACAAAATAATCATCTATTACAAATTACTCACATGGCTGCTAAAACCCATTCCATCTTCGATCCGGCGATCATTATCCCCGCGATCGGAGAGTCCTTCAAAAAACTCAACCCCGCCCACATGGTCCGCAACCCGGTCATGTTCGTCACGGAGGTAGGTGCGGTGATCACCACCGTATTGCTCTTCACCGGCGGTCAGGGCGCCTCCTTTGGTTTCCTGCTACAGATCTCGCTTTGGCTCTGGTTCACCGTGCTCTTCGCCAACTTTGCGGAAGCGATGGCTGAGGGTCGCGGCAAGGCTCAGGCGGATACACTGCGCAAAGCCAGAACTGAAACACAAGCCAACCTCATCCGTCCCGATGGCTCTGTGGAAATCGTCTATTCCAGCAGCCTGAGAAAGGGCGATATCGTCCTAGTCAAAGCCGGAGAGTTCATCCCGGGCGATGGTGAGATCATCGAAGGAGCCGCCACGGTGGACGAATCTGCGATCACCGGCGAATCGGCTCCTGTCGTGCGTGAGAGCGGCGGAGACCGGAGTGCGGTCACGGGAGGGACGCGTGTTCTTTCCGACGAGATCAGGATCAGCATCACCGCCAATCCTGGCGAAACCTTTTTGGACCGGATGATCGGTCTTGTCGAGGGAGCCAAGCGCCAGAAAACCCCGAATGAAATTGCCCTGACCATCCTGCTCTCGGCGCTTACGATCATCTTCATCATCGTCCTCATGTCGATGAAGGCCTTCGGCAGCTACCAGGGAGTTGATTTCTCGATCACGGTGCTCGTCGCCCTGCTGGTCTGTCTGATCCCCACCACAATCGGAGGTCTGCTGAGCGCCATCGGTATCGCCGGTATCGACCGTCTTGTGCAGAAGAATGTGCTCGCGATGAGCGGTCGCGCTGTGGAAGCCGCAGGCGATGTCGATGTCCTTCTACTCGACAAGACAGGCACTATTACGCTGGGTAACCGACAAGCTGCCGAGTTCCGTCCCGCCCCTGGCGTGACCAAGGAAGCATTGGCTGAAGCCGCCCAGTTGGCCTCCCTCGCAGACGAGACCCCCGAAGGGCGCAGCATCGTGGTGCTTGCCAAGGAGAAATACGGATTCCGCGGGCGCGAGTTGCACGAGCTACCCCACGCTGTCTTCGTTCCCTTCACCGCACAGACCCGTATGAGCGGAGTCGACATGGACGGTATCCGGTACCGTAAGGGTGCTGCTGCTGCGGTGAAAAACTTCATTGGCACGAACCTACCCGACGCCGTTGAGAAGGATGTGCAGGACATCTCTGGCATGGGTGGGACTCCATTGGTGGTAGCCTCCGATGCCGCGGTTCTCGGAACGATCTATCTCAAGGATATTGTCAAAGGTGGACTCGCCGACCGATTCGAGCGCTTCCGCGCAATGGGTATCCGCACCATCATGATCACG
>Ga0302201_10002257_pt1 | contig 15301 bp, 13 predicted proteins | sample II_Bog_N3_2_FD_194586 | JGI IMG/M metagenome (GOLD analysis project Ga0302201, IMG submission 194586) | Peat permafrost microbial communities from Stordalen Mire near Abisko, Sweden - II_Bog_N3_2 | ecosystem: Environmental > Terrestrial > Soil > Wetlands > Peat | place: Sweden: Abisko...
GCCTGCATTACAGGTATCGAGTGTTGAGGCCGATTGGCTGAAAGAGCGAGCTGCCGCCGGTGCATCGGTGCGGCTGGTGGCTTCTGCCACCCGCACTGCGGCGGATGCTTTCAACGTGGTGGGCAAGATTGCAGGGAAGGATTCTGGTGCTGCGGCCCTTGCGGTGATGACTCCCCGCAGTGGCTGGTGGACATGCGCTGGGGAACGAACGGGCGGCATTGCCGCGTGGCTGGAAACGGCGCGGGCTATCGCGGCTACGAAGCCGGTTCGGGATGTTTATTTCCTCGCCTCCAGCGGGCACGAATTAGGCCAGATCGGGCTGGATGCCTACCTGGAGCATCGTGCCGAGCTTGCCACGCAGGCAAAGCTGTGGCTGCACTTTGGCGCAAACATCGGCGCTGGCCGCCAAATCCGACTGCAGTCGGTAGACGCCGAGGCGCAGTCTCTTGGTACTGCCGCACTAGCCGAGCAAGGGCTTGCTCCGAGCCAGATTGTGCCGCCCGGAACCGAGCCAGGAGGCGAGGCCGGGACCATTTTCCATCGCCACGGCCGCTATCTCTCCTTGCAGGGCGACAATCCCTTGTTCCACAATCCGGCCGACCGCTGGCCGGAGGCGGTTGACGTAATCCTGGCGACACGACAGGCAGTGGCTTTTGCAAGCCTTGCCGCACGGCTTGCGACCACGAGAATTCAAGAAAGGAAATTTCGATGATGCCTAGTTCCCTGCTTGCGCTGGTGGCAGCTCTTATGATGACCGGCGCCTTGGCAGCCTCCGCCCAATCGCCTCTGGCCACCACTGATCAGCGCGCACTGGATAAGCAATCGTTGCGCGTGCTGGCCTGCCCGGCAGTCAAGGCACAAGAGTCGCTGGTCGCTCAGGCGTTTGCGGCCGATCCGTATGCGCAAACCGCCGAGGGGAAAGCCATTCTGCAGCGAGCAGTAAATGAGGTCGTCTATGCCGGCGTGCTCGACGCCATCAATCGCGACCCGGCGCGTGCGCGCCTGCAATGGCTTTGGGCGCCCGCTCACACCTGGTCAGGGATTGCAGTGCCCACGAGCAAAGTTCTGATGCCCAACGTGGACAATGTATTTCGGATCTTCCCGGTCGACAACCTTCATCACTACCGATTGACTGCACACCTGGCCGGATCGGCACCAACCCAGGTGTCGATTCAGGTGCTCCCGGCGCTGCCCGGAGAGGACGGATGGAGCAAGGTGATCCAGGAAGTTCTGGATAGCGACATCCACACCGAGGCCGACGGTTCGTTCACGCTGGCCATAGGCCCGGAACCGGCGCAGGAACAGGCGAATCACATCACCACTTCGCAAGATGCCCATTTCATCCTGATCCGCGATACCATCCAAGACTGGAGCCGCGAGACGCCTTACCGGATGGAGTTGACGCGACTCGATGGTCCAGTCTCCAGCGCCCCCGCAAACGATGCATCATTGGCGCGTGAGGCCGCCGACGTGATCCGCCAGATTACTCCGCGCATCGTTCAGGCCAAGGGCGGCGGCTTCGCCAACTTGCCGGGTTTCTACCAGGGGCCTGCGAACACTCTGACTTCGCCGAGAATCCGCGAGGGTGGGCGATGGGGCCTCTCGTCGTCGGGCCATTTCCAGTTGGCTGACGACGAGGCCCTCGTGCTGACTCTCGATCCTATTGGCGCCAGGTATCTGGCGGTGCAGTTGGCCAGTGGCTGGCTCAGCTCGCTCGACTACCTGCACCATGCGGCATCGCTAAATCTATCGCAGGCCACGCCCAACCCGGACGGCAGCCTGACGCTCGTGGTGGCGCCGAAAGATCCAGGCGTTGCCAATTGGCTGGATACAACGGGACTGCACGAGGGCACGCTGTTTGTGCGATGGCAGAAGCTCCCCGACACGCTCGATTCCCATGCGCAAGGAGTGCGATCGGTACGGCTGGTTAAGGTGGCCGATCTTGACCCCGTGATGCCGCGGGTTTCCCCGGCCGAGCGGAAGGCCTTGCTGGCTAAACGCGCTGCCGCGTATGCGCGCCGGTACGCGGACTGAGTAACCGCCAACGTACCGCGAACTAAACTAAGTCAATTCCTCTTTTCATTGCGGCTCAATATCTCGTTGCTGCGTTAATAGGAGCTTGAAGACCATGCCATTCCATCGAAGAGATTTCATGAAATCCCTTACCGCTTCATGGGCGTGTCCAGCATTTGCTTCGGTTGTTCCTGCGCTTTCCGCCGGCGCCACCACACGCGAGGCCACGCCGCGCAAACGGCCAAACCAACCCAACGTGATCTTCATGATCTGCGACGACCTTGGCTATGGAGACCTGGGCAGCTACGGTTCGAAACTGCCCACTCCAAATCTGGATGCCATGGCTGCGGATGGATTACGCTTCACTCGATACAACTCCGCTCATCCGATCTGCTCGGCTTCTCGAGCCGCTGTGCTCACGGGGCGCTATGGTCACCGTAGCAATACCACCGGAGCGTTTGGGCCGAATTCACCGGGTGGAACGTCCCTGGATGAAACGCTGGCCTCGAATCTCTTTCGTGCCGCCGGCTACAGCACCATGGCCATCGGAAAGTGGCACCTGGGAGACAAGCCAGAGTACCTGCCGACCAGCCGCGGCTTCGACTCTTTCTATGGCGTTCCCTACAGCGACGACATGTATCCGCTCCCGCTGATTCGGGATACGACGATTCTCGAACACGACACAGATCGCGAGTTGCTTACTCCCCGTTATACGGAAGAGGCGGTCAAATTTATCGAGGCGCATGAAGACAAGCCGTTCTTCCTCTATCTCGCCTACTCTTACCCACACGACCCCGCGAAAGCTTCCGAGCGCTTTAAGGGAAAGACCACATTCGGAGATGTGGGTGACGCAATCGCGGAGATTGATTGGAGCGTCGGGGAGATTATTGGAGCGCTCGAGCGCAAGGGTCTTGGCTCGGACACTCTCCTCTTTTTCACCAGCGATCATGGTCCCTGGTACCAGGGAAATCCCGGTTTGATTCGCGGCCGGAAGGCGTCCACATTTGAAGGCGGCTTGCGCGTTCCCCTTCTTGCAAAGTGGAGCGGAACCATTGCTCCGAGTCGGGTCGAGGAAGATTGGCACTCCAGTCTCGACATACTGCCATCCGTGGTCACGCTGTGCGGTCTTGGGAAGCCGGAGAAGCCTATGGATGGGGTCGACATCTCCGGCGTGCTTGTGGGCGGCGCAAAAAGCGCGGACGTCGAACAGAAGGCGCGACTCTATTTTTCTCCGATGGGTAATGGCGGCCTCGATCTACATTGCATTCGCAAGAAGAACTGGAAGCTGCGTGTCGCGCAGGGGGCCGATGGGGAAATCTATATCAACGACCGGACAACGACTGCGAAAAACAGTGCATGGCTTCCGCATCCTGAACTTTACGATCTCTCGCAGGATCCCGCTGAAGGCTACGACGTAGCCAAGCTTCATCCGGAAGTGGTTGCGGAGCTTTCCAAAGAGATCGAGGCACTGATACCGTCGTTCCCGCCGGACGTGGTGGAGGCCTACGCAAAGCTGCGACAGAAAAAGGGCGACATTAGTACGCCGCCGGGGGCTTCTCCAAGACCGCTCGGTGGCGGCCTGGCACATGGATCCTGGGAACCTGAAGATCGCCGCTAGAAACAAGAACGAGGCATCTGAGTGATCAGAGGCCTCGCTGGTGTTGATCGGTTTCGCTTGAAGGAAGCAACGGATGCCGCCCTCGATGGCTCGAATGCAGCATCCGCTGGTGTTGGGTTAGAAGGTGTAGTGCGCGGCCAGTTGCAACGTCCTTGAAGAGGTCGTTCCCGATTGCAGCGAACTGATCTTCCCAAAGTTTGCACTTCCCCAACTTGTATTCGGGTTGCCGAAGTTTGCGTGGTTGAAGGCATTGAACGCTTCCACGCGGAACTCGACTCCCTGCTCCCGGTGGACCCTGACCCGCTTGAGCAGCGTGAGATCGGTCGTCAACAAGGCAGGACCGCGCCCGAATGTGCGTGGCGCGTTGCCAAAGGTGTAAGCCGGGTTCTGGGCGAACGCACTCGTGTCAAACCACTGAGCGATTCTGGCAGCCTTTGAACGGCCACTTGCGAGATCGTTCGGGTTGCCCGTCAGGTTGGGACGCACACCATCGGAATAGCTGCCCGTGTTGTTGGTGGCGTCAAGGGGACTGAGAGCGGTACCTGAGTGAACCTCCGTGAGACCACTCACCGACCAGCCACCTACAACCTCGTCCAGCCAGCTGCTATCGATGTTAACGAGCTTGCCGTGGCCGATAGGCAGATCGAGCACGCCATTCGCGATGAGGCGTTGGCGAACGTCGTTACCGGAGAGTCCGAAACGATCCTTGGGGTTGTAATAATCGGTGTAGGTGTCGGTTCCAGGGTAGCCGGCCAGTTCACTACGCGATTCTTCGTTGTCGATGAACTTCGAGTACGTGTAATTGATCTGGTACTGGAAGCCATGGCTGAACCGTTTTTGCAGACCGATGTTTCCACCGTTGTAACGTGACTCGCCAATATCCGGATAAAGCTGCTGCACATTGCTGAACTGCGGAAACGGCCGCAGCACCTGGGGCTTTGGATAGCTGGAAGGGCTGGCAGCCAGCAACGCCAGATTCCCCGGCGTGATCTGATTGATGCTTTCGGCAAACGGGCTTGGCAGATGATGACCGAAGGTTCCGGCATAGCTAATATTCACCAAGAGGTTCCCTTTGAACTCATGCTGAACATCGGCATGAATCTGATACATATAATCGACTCTCTTGCAAACTGATTGAGATTCGACGTCTCTACCCATTGGCTACCGTAGGCCTCCAGATTGTCGGCTCGAAATGAATCGGAAACCAGTACGATAAGGTTAAGATTATTGCCTTGCTGTTTTGGTGGAGCTTCCCAATGTGGCTGTTGTTGTGAAGTATCAGGTGTTGAGCGGGCGGGGATTGCGGTGAGCTGAGACCCGCTGCCGAGCATTTCGGCGAGACCTGCCAAGACACCACCTTTTGCAATGTCGCGTCGAGTGGCACGAAACATGTTCTCTCCATCTTCCTGAATTAGATTGCCCATGCGAGTTGGATCTTCATTGCGTCGATCTTTACGGTGTGCAAAGAGTGCGACATTTTCAACGTAACCGTTTCCGCAAAGTCTGCCTTGGCGGCACAATTGGCAGACCGAATGCGTGCCATGCGTGAAATCCGCCAATCAAATCCGTTGCACTCCAGAGACCGAGATCCTGCAGGGCCGCAGCCGCGAGGCTTGAACTGTAGCCTTCAGAACAGAACACAATCACTCGGACGCCATAATCGGTTGCGGCAGCCAGCCGTGCGCTGGACGTCGGATCGAACCGCCATTCGAGCACATTACGCTCGACAATGAGTGCGCCTGGAATCGCCCCCTCAATCGCGCGCTGGCCCTCGGGGCGAATATCGACGAGTACCGCTCCTGTTGTGGCCACTTCTTCATGGGCCTCTGCCGGAGATAGCCGCCGCAATCGGGAACGTGCCCGCGTAAGCAGCTTTTCTATACCAGACAAACCAATCCGATCTGAGGACTGTGCACTTTGCTCGCGCGACTCCCGATCGAGAGTCGCAGCCCGCTCAGACGCGCGTTCACGCGGAATCAGTTCGTCTCCATCCAACTCGTACTCGTTCATTTTGCTGAGAGGAGGCGAATATGCGTGAATGCTAACGGCCGGTCCGAGTGAGACATTACGAACGTCGTGCGCGTAATCGGGCCCGAAGGCGCGCGCCTGGCCCGGATGGATGACAACCGTCTGCTCATCGGGACGATGTTCCTCAAGAATGCCGGTGGCTACGACGAAGGCGCCTGCGGATTCACCGTGGTCATGGAAGCCGGTGGATTGCCCGGGCAGCCAGCTGATCACCCAGATGTCGTGATCCGGCCCGTGATACAGCCGCTCATACCAACGCTGCTCGGTGCGGAGCCGCACTCGGTCTATCCATCCTTCTGACGACGCGATCAACGACACGATGTTGGCAAGCTCCCGAGGTGTTCTCAGGCCATTGCCCAGCACATTCGCAAGACTGTCGGCTTTAGGCACAAGCCGCTCTCCTGTTTCCAGTTGCATTCAGATTCTCCAAAGCTGGTTCGCCGCAAACAAGTCCCGGCAGTAATGCCCTCTTACGGACGAACACACAAGCAAGTCATGGGTGTAATGCGGATGAGCTTTGAAGGAGGCGTTTCAAGAAATCTGACAATGTCGCCGCTCACCCAACGAGAGGTTGGTGGCAGCGACAACAAGATTGTGGAAGGAACGCCATAGTTTGACGCTAGCATGGCACGAAGAATTAGGTCAACGTCTAAGCGATGCGATGAGCATGAAATCAGGTACCCAAGTTCCATCGGCCTTAAACCTTGCATCGACGCCGGTGCCATGAGCCTTCAGATCCGGAAATTGCCGGATGGATTAGGGGAAGCCAACTAGATCCCGAGAGAGCGCGGAAAGCGCGCAAGCTCTTCCGGAGTCGAACCATTCGGAACGGAGCAGCCAGGGGCGGCAATGTATTTCGCTCCTGCTTCGTCCCTTGCTTGGGTCCATTGCGTCCGCATTTCGGCCGCCGTCAATTTCTCGAAGTCGATCTCATCTACTCCGCCCGCGATTGGCTGAGAGTAAAGCTTGCGCACCTCAGAAATCGGAATGCCGCTTGTCCTCACGGAGTATTGAAGAACCGGCGCATTGAAATTTCGGAATTGATGGAGATAGGGCCTCTCAAGATAGTGCAAATGCAGAACGGTAAGCTTGGTGTCAGCGAGAGCATCGAAGATGCGCTTGTCGTAAGGGCGGGTAAAGCTTTCGTAGTCCGCAACGGAGCCGAATTTGCTCTCCGCATTGAAGAGGCTCACGAGCGCGCCGGACGCGCCAATATTTTTGGCGTGCCGGATGTGGTTGATCGTTGACTGCGTGATTGCTTCCAGCGCGCCGTGCCACGCATCGGGATTTTGAAGCTGAAATTCATGAAGGCTCTTGATCTGTTCGTCCTCAATCTCTTCCGATTTCCCCAGGGCTGCAAACTGCGGCTGCGATTGAAACAAGATCATGGCAGTCATATAGGGGCCATAAATCGTGTCGATGAAATAGGCATCTCCATTCAGTCCATCGCGAACGAGTTGAAGCGTGGTCAACTGTTCAGGAAACGGTGAGTCCAGCGGCTTCAGTTCGTACCACTTGCCGGTTGTCGATTGCGGATAGTCGAAATCGTTCATGACCTTGACGATGTCGGTGTTGTAAGCGCGATGGAATTCGAGATGATCCTGTGCCTCCAGTTGTGCCGTCGGTCTCTTGTAATGGTGGTAAAACGTGAACGGCGGTCGGTCGAGGTCCTGTCCTCGAAGGGCGCGATCAACGCGCTCTTTGTGACTTAAGGATGACGAGCTCGTCTTCCCGGCGAAAGCAGGTTTTGCAAGCGCAAGACCCGCGGCCGAAGCGGCAGCCAAAAAATTGCGTCTATTCAAGGTCAGGTCCTTTCGAGAAACTTCAACAAGCTCATGCTCGGTTCACATCCGCGAGCGTTTGGGTTAATCGCTTCAACTGCGCACTGCAGGGTCGCGTTGTCTGCCAGAAGAATAGCGCAGTACCGGCGCTGATCGGAAGGTGTTGAAGCTCGCTTAGATCCCCTACAACTGAATGTCGGGTCAAAAATGTTCCGAACCTTTATCCAGGAACTGTGATTCATTCATAGCTTAATGCGGTAGGTTTGGCCGCAACCAGCCATACACCCAGGTACCCGCAAGGGCGCTTACCGCAGCCACAATCATCACGGTCACGCCGTTGCCGATGAGAGCGAAGAGCGGGCCCGGGCATGCGCCCGTAAGAGCCCAGCCAAGTCCAAAGATGGTGCCACCGGCCGCGTAGGAAATGCCGCTCCCTAGCGTTTTGCGCGGAATCACGATCGGCTTGCCGTCGGCGGACTTCAGTGCCACGGCTTTGATGAGCGCGATGGAAACAGCCGCCGTAGCAACAGCAGAGCCGATAATGCCGTACATGCGGAACGATTGGAAGTAGAACATCTCCTGAATGCGAAACCAGGAGAGGACCTCTGAGCGCGTAAGCACCACGCCGAAGGCAACACCAAGGAGCAGGTAGACAAGCAGGAATGCGGGTCGGATATTCTCGTCCGCACCGGACGTGCCGCAACCGTCGAAATCGGGAAGAGGCTTGTCGGTCATATTCGCCCAATCACAAACGGCAGTATGAAATAGGTAGCCGCAAGGCCACCAGCAAAGAAGCCAAAGACAGCAATCAGAGACGGCAGCTCAAAATTTGCCAAACCACTGATGGCGTGGCCTGAAGTGCAGCCGCCTGCGTATTGAGTTCCAAAGCCGACCAGAAATCCGCCGACCACAATGGAGATGAATCCACGCAGCGTGAGCAGCGCATGCCAGGTGAAGAGCTCATGCGGAGCCACACCGGAGAAGTCGTGAATCCCGCTGTGATTTAAGGTGGCCACTGTCGCCGGGGAAATGTTGATGGCATAAGGCGCGCCGAAGTGAGAGACCAGAAATCCGCCGATAAGGACCCCGGCAAGAAACACGAGATTCCAGAGCCCCTTGCTCTTCCAGTCGTATTGAAAGAATTCAAGTCGGCTGGGAAGGACGGCTGAGCAAAGATGGCGAAGATTGCCTGAGATGCCGAAGACCTTGTTGCCGGCAAGCAACAAGGCGGGTACGAACAGGCCAATCAGCGGGCCGGCCACGTACCAGGGCCACTCTCTGTAAAACCAGGATGTCATAGGCCTTCGCCTCCTACTTTCTGCGTACCTTACTTCTTATTCCTGTTCCATCCAAAAGCGACCTGAAACGAATTCTGATACATGCTCAGGTTTGCGTTGCCACCACCGTATGCCGCGGGGATGGAGTTCACGCCATTCACGGTGCCATTGAAAGCGTGGATGTAGGCGAAGCTGATTTCTTTCCCGGTCGACGATGCCCATGTCGCACCCACATGAAGGTGGTCCTTAGTCACCGCCGGAGCTACAAGGTTGAAGAACGTCTGCGTGCCGTCAAAAGGAGCACCGCCGTGGTTGTAACCTCCGCGTACCGTGAGGGACGGATTGATTACATAGTCAAGCCCCGCCTTCGACACATTGATATCATGCCATCCGAAACCCGGACCGCTGTTGGAACCGAGCGGCGAAGTGCTGGCCAGGGTATTGGCAATCGACTTTACCGAACCATACAAAATGCGTTCCTCGTCGAAGATGACTGTCGCCCTGGGGCCGAGTTTCACGGCAGCTCCACCGGCAAAGTTGGATGGAATATCGAATCCCCCTTGCTCGGCAAACAATCCGCTGTACTTGCCGAATTTGCTCACATAGGTCTTGCTTTGCCAGGTGGCGCCCACGCTCAGCGTGTGATTCAGTTCGCCCAACCAGCCTATGCGCACGCCGGCGCCGCTCGAATAGGAGTACCCGTTATTGGTCACCTTAGTCGGAGCACTGGAGATGGCCTCGATGGACTGCAAGCCCTCCGCAGCAAAGCGCTGTATGGCGATATTGGCGGCGACGCCAAGATAGTTGTGCGCACCCAGCTTGTACGACAACGTTGGCGAGATGAAGACCTGGTCAAGATCCACGCCACCCCGCGTGCTGCCCAGCAACTGAATAGGCTGTTTATACGAAGTATTCAACCCGCCGTTTCCGTAGATGGCCACGCCGAGGGCAAGGTTTGGCTTATAGCGAAAACTGTAACCAAGTTCAGCCAGCTCAAAGTTCTGTACGCGGTTGCCATCATAGGTGCCATTCACATTGGGGTATCCCTGCGGCAGTTGGTTGCCAACGATGGAGCCAAAGCGCACCGGGCGAAACACTGTCAGGCCAAGATCAAAACGGTCACCGACGAGAAAAAGTCCCGCCGGATTGGTTGCGCCCGCCAGGCTGTCGCCAGGCTTGGCAACACCAGCTCCACCCTGGCCCTGTTGCTTGGTTCCGTATCCGGTTAAGAAGTAGCCGTCAGTAGCAAACGCCGAGTCAACAAAGAACAAGAGCGCAATAGCAAGCACGAACATTCTTCCAGCGATCATTTTCATGCAGACAATCTCCTCATTTGTGGTTGCGTTGGTTTGGGTGGGAAGTTCAGATGCCTGGCCGGAGGAGTTGCTGTCCGGAGCATCTTCAAATCCGCTCGCTTGGCAAGAGGTGTTGTCGGAGGCTGGGAGTGCTCTTGAGGGCTACCAATAAAAAGCCCACCTGCCAGACAACTTCTGGCGGTGGGCTAAGAAACTTCTTTAGCTGGGGCTAGGCTCTCATACCGATGAAGCCACACCCCGACCCGTCAGAGGACACCCTACACGCGTGCAAGCGCAACAACACGATGTAGAAGCGGTCGGTTTCTGAGGGTTGACTACCATACGATTCAGCCTACAGTTCTGGATTGATCGATGTCAATCCACATTTCTCGGCGGGCGCCGTTGCCGAGTGCTTTGCCCATCTGGTACCAGTGGAAGTGAAACAACCTGGTCCGCGAGATTTGAAGAGCTGAGAGGAGAGGTCGGCTCGCTGAAGCGACCGAGCTTTCTCTGCTGTTGTGAAGCGAATGTTAGACCAGACCCGGATGGCGCCCCTGGCGCAAGTCCCAGAGAGCAGCGACGAGCGCATCGATCTCTTGGCATGTGTTGTAGAGGGCAAGCGTGGCGCGCAGCGTGCTCTCCAAACCAAAGCGGCGCAGGATGGGTTGTGCGCAGTGGTGACCGCCGCGCACAGCAATGCCCTTGCGGTTGAGATAATCGCCGATCTTTTCGGTGCGGAAACCATCCATGATGAAAGAGAGAACGCCGGCCTTCTCTTTCGCCGTGCCGATGATGGTGAGGCCTGGAATCTTCTGCAAAGCGGAAGTGGCGTAAGTGAGCAGCATGTGCTCATGGCGCGAAACATTGGCGATGCCGACGCGATCGAGATAATCGATGGCTGCGCCAAGGCCCACCGCATCCGCTATGTTGCCGGTGCCTGCTTCAAATCGTTGCGGCGGCGGCTGGTAGAGCGTCTTCTCGAAGGTGACGTCCTGAATCATGTTGCCGCCGCCCTGCCAGGGAGGCATGTTGTCCAAGACCTCGGACCTTCCGTAGACGACGCCAATTCCCGTTGGCGCGAAAACCTTGTGACCGGAAAAAACGTAGAAGTCGCAATCGATGGCCTGCACATCGACGCGCATGTGCGACACAGCCTGTGCGCCATCGACAAGTGCACGCGCGCCGTGACGATGCGCGGCCTCCACCATCTCCTTGACGGGCACGACTGTGCCGAGCGCATTGGACACATGCGTGATGGAAACGAGCCGCGTTTTAGGCCCAAGCAACTTTTCGTACTCGTCGAGAAGCACCTGGCCTGAATCGTCGACGGGGGCAACTCGAAGCCGCGCACCCTTTTCCGCGCAGAGCATTTGCCAGGGAACAATGTTGGCATGATGCTCGAGCCACGTGATGACGATTTCGTCGTCCTTTTGAATGTTCTGGCGTCCCCAGCTTTGCGCAATCAGGTTAATGGCCTCGGTGGCTCCGCGTACAAAGACTATCTCGCGCGTCGTGCCTGCATTCAGGAAGCGGCGCGTCTTCTCGCGAGCCGACTCGTAGGCATCGGTTGCGCGCGCGGCAAGCTCGTGTGCGGCGCGATGCACGTTGGAGTTTTCGTGCTCGTAAAAGTAACTGATGCGGTCGATCACAGACTGTGGCTTCTGCGTGGTGGCTCCGTTGTCGAGCCAGATCAAGCGGTGGCCATTCACTACTTCATTCAGGATGGGAAAATCGCGCCGGATGGCTTCCACGTCGAAGGAGGTTGACGAGAGGCCAAGATCCGAAAGCACATCCTGCTGCCCCACTCCGGGCACGACCACAGGGATTGTGCCCGCAGAGTCGAGTGGCCGGGAGAGGCTTAGAAAATTGCCCGCTGCGGGAACGCCAGCGTCCGGTGTGTTTGCCGCAGCGCCGGGAAGTTGAGGTGCACGCTGATCGAGCGGCGCCGCAAACGGATTCGCAGCCACCGAGTTGCCCTCGGGCTTTGCGGGCTTTTCTGGCACGCCTGTGGCCGGAACGGGACCTGGAATGGAACCTGAAAAGATTGGCCGCGCCTCCTCAAGAAAGGAAAAAGGCGGAATGGGCGAAGAGTCGAGTACGCCAAAAGAGCCGGGTACCGCGGGAGAGGGAGGCTGCGGAGATGCTGCCCATTGGGCCGGCTGCTCATCCGCAAAGAAAGAAGCGGGAACGGGCGCCGAACCGCTGCTTGCGTATTCTTCTCCCGCGAGAGCCTTGGGGCGCCCGGGATGTGAATCTGGCTCCACGGCGGGAGCGACAAAGATGGGCCTGGCGTCGGCAAGAAACGAGAACGGTGCGTCTGCCGAACCGCCGCCCTGGCCGGAACGGCCAGCCGACGAGGCCGGAACCGAAACAGCACTCCGCGTATCCGGAGCTATCGACCGATCGGGCGTGGAACCATACGAACCCGACTGAAGATCGGCGAGGCTCGCGAGCAATCCAGGAACTGCCGGAACGGTTGGCGAAGGCACCGCCGCATATGGATTCCCTGTGAAAGCGGAGTTCGGCGGCAGCGCAACGCGCGCGGCGGCAGCAGCAGGAAGCTGCAACTCGCCGGGCAGCGCGTTGAAGAGTTCGTTGGCGATGCGCGCAACCTCCGATGGAGACAGCCCCCCCGCAGCAGCGCCATCGCCAGGGTTCAATCCGTTCACTGCGGTCGCTGGATTTGAGCCAGCTATTGGCGGCTGCTCACTTGTACTCATGGTATTGACCCACGTCCACGTCTTCGAGCAGGGCAATTGCGTCTGGTACCAGCACGGCGGCGGAACAGTAAAGCGCCACCAGGTACGAGGCCAGTGCGCGCTGGTCAAGCCCCATGAAGCGAACCGACAACCCTGGGCTTTGTTCGCCGGGAAGTCCTGGCTGGAACAAGCCAATGACACCCTGCTTCTTTTCGCCTACGCGCAAGAGAACGATCTTCGACTTTTGGTCCTTATTCCGAATCGCAATCTTGTCCGATGGAACGAGCGGAACCCCGCGCCACGTGAGGAACGGAGTTCCAAACAAAGACACGGTCGGCGGAGGCACGCCGCGGCGGGTGCACTCGCGTCCAAACGCCGCAATGGTGCGTGGATGCGCGAGAAAAATGGATGGCTCTTTCCACACCTTCGTCAGCAACTCATCCAGATCGTCCGGTGTGGGTGGGCCCTTGCGCGTCTTGATCTTCTGCGAGTCGTCAACATTGTGCAGCAGGCCGTAATCGGCATTGTTGAGCAGTTCGCTCTCCTGCTTCTCCTTCACGCTTTCGATCAGCAGCCGCAACTGCTCGCGAACCTGATCGAATGGACTGCTAAGCAGATCGGAGACGCGGGTGTGCACGTTGAGCACAGCATTGATGCTGCTGAGGCGATATTCCCGCGGCTTCTCCTGATACTGAACAAAAGTAGAAACCAGCGTCGACTCATCTTCGTGGCCGCAGGTCGAATCGATCGGCTTGCTCTCGTCGACACGATTCAGACGGAAGGTGCCGGCCTCCAGCGGTTTCCAGTCAAGGAAGCGAACCAACCAACGCGGCGTAATCGCTGCAAACTGTGGTGCAGTCTTGGTAACATTTGCGAGTTGAAATGCCGCGTCTTCGTGCAATGAAACTTGCGTAACTTCTTCCGCCACAGACTTCCTCCTTATTGATCAGGGACATCCAAATTGTAGAGATTGCGGGAGCATGCCGCAATCGGAGAGATTTGCACCGCTCCGAGAAATGGCCGGAGTTGGAATGGATTCCAGCCTTGGAAAGCAAAACGCTGAGATAGTGCGGGATCGGGCCTTAATACTTCGGAACGGAATGATCCACGCGATCGGACCAGGCATGGATGCCGCCCGTCAAGTTCCAGACCTGCTCAAAACCGGCGTCATGGAGAAGCTTCGTGGCCTTGGCGCCGCGTGGCCCCATCTTGCAGATGGTGACGATCTTCTGGTGAACATCCAGTTCGCTGAGGCGCTTGGCCAATTCAGGGAGCGGGATGAGGCTGCCGCCAATATTGGAAATATCGTACTCGGATTCATCGCGCACATCGAGCAGGAAGAGATTCTCGCCGGCGTCCAGCCGACGCTTCAACTCTTCAACTCTGATTTCCGGAACAGCCATTGCTTTCTCCTTGTCCGAATCCTGATCGCGCAAGCTCGATTGCCGCCGTCGCCTCAATTTCGACTGAAAATAGAAAACCCACCTGCCAGTACGATTTCTGGCGGTGGGTCATAAATGAGGGGCCGGCTTGTAAGTTACTCTACCCCAGCCATTTCCTCACGCCAGAAGATGCGCATGCGCAACAGATCGCTGCACAACAACACATTTCGGCGGTCATGGCGGTAGAATTTCTCACTGCGCTCAAGGTACCACACGGTTCCGAATTCGGCAAGATTACGCGGCGCAAACAACAGATCGTCTGGCTTAGAGATGCAAATACGTGTCTGCGCCATAGACAAGCCCCAACGTGATGAGGGCAATGAAGATTTCGCCGATGGCTCCCACGGCGAACGGACGCCATCCTTGCTTGCCTAGCTCGCGAATGCTGGTGCGCAGACCCACTCCGGCAAAGGTGAGCAGGAATGCCCAACGAGACAAGTTGGCGAGCGAGGTCAGCTGGCCCTTGCTAAAGAAGCCCAAAGTGGCCAGCGATGAAATGAGCAGGAATCCAAGGACAAACTTTGGGAATTTCTGCCAGAGAAACGCCGCCTTGTTTCCAACAGTGTGAGCCTGCCCTCGCGAGGCCCAGTAAATCGCATATCCGAGCACGATGAAGCCGATGAGCGCGTTGCGCGTCGTCTTAGCGAGAACGGCAACTTTGCCTGCTGCGTCGGAGTAAAGAGCACCGGCTGCCGTAGCCTCAGCGGTATTGTCAACGGCAAGCCCGGCCCACAGGCCATAGGCTTTGTCGCTCAAGTGGAGGGTGTGGCCGATGAGGGGGAATGTGAAGAGAGAAATCGCACCGAGTGCAAGAATGGCCGCGATGGCGTAGGAGGCGTCTTCATCATCGGCGTCGATGGAGGGCTTTGCGGCAATGATTGCAGACACGCCGCAAATGGATGAGCCGATGGCCAACAAGCTTGTGAGTTTGGGCTTGAGTTTGAATGCGCGGCCAAGCACGTGCATAAAGGTAAGCGAGAGAGTAATGGCGATTGCGACCAGCAGAAGAGATATGCCCCCGAGATGCAACACGTCTCCAAGCAGGAATCGCGAGCCTAACAAAACTATCCCTGTTTTAAGCCAGAATTCATACGTGGCAACTCCCGGCTCAAAGATGCGCGGAAGGCCGGTGGTATTGGCGATGATCA
>Ga0302201_10002259_pt1 | contig 15279 bp, 14 predicted proteins | sample II_Bog_N3_2_FD_194586 | JGI IMG/M metagenome (GOLD analysis project Ga0302201, IMG submission 194586) | Peat permafrost microbial communities from Stordalen Mire near Abisko, Sweden - II_Bog_N3_2 | ecosystem: Environmental > Terrestrial > Soil > Wetlands > Peat | place: Sweden: Abisko...
TCCCCCTCCTGAGTGACACCGATAAATCCATTGTCGAGGCCTATGGAGTCTGGGTTGAAAAATCAATGTACGGAAAAAAATACATGGGAACCGAACGCACCACCTTTGTCATCGATGGGAATGGCAAGATCGCTGCGATCTTCCCGAAAGTGAAACCGGGTGAACACGCGGAGCTAGTTCTGGAAATTTTGAAAACTCTTGGGGCTTAATAACCCCCTCTTCTCAGCGACTCACAGGCGGCACCAAAGTTCTCGATAATGGCGCTTGCTGCGAGGGATTCCTGAGAGTCATTGCAATTGAAAATGGCGATCTCTGCAGCGCGACCACAGAGCCAGGCTCCAAGTATCGCAGCTTCACGGGGAGTATGTCCGCCTCCGATCAGTGCGGCGCAGACACCTGTGAGCACATCTCCCATACCACCGGTTCCCATACCGGGATTGCCAGTGGAGTTAAAAACAAGACTCTCGCCCTGCCCGGCAATCACTGTGCGTGCCCCCTTAAGCAGAAGAGTTACCGGATAGTCTTTCACAAACTCTTCGGCCCATTCCCTACGTGATTTTCCATTCTGCGGAGAGAGGCGTTCCATTTCACCGGGATGTGGCGTGAGGAGTCTCGGGCCTGCGCATGATTTTAAAATCGAGAGATCGGTTGAAAGCGCATTCAGGGCATCCGCATCGATGACACAGGGAAGCGGCGATTCCCTGATGATCTTCAGAATGTCGGCATCATGGGCGCGCCCCAACCCGGGGCCGATGGCAAGGACATCATGATTTGCGGACAAGACCTCCAAAAAGGAATCCTCTGACTGCACCATCACCTCGGGAATGCACAGAGAAGCGAGCAGATCGTAATCCTCCCTTAGGGCATAGAGTGTCACGAGCCCTCCCCCGGCATGGACGGACGCCGCAGAAGAGAGGCGGGCAGCTCCAAGAGTGCCGCGTGATCCGGCAAGAAATCCGATGCGCCCATAGGTTCCCTTGTGCGTGTCAAAATTGCGGATCGGCAGACTGGGCCTCAAAAGCTCGCTTGTCAGGAGTGTTGCAGAATCCCCCTCCTCACTGGAAACACCTGGCAACGAAACCAAGGCCAGACGCCCCGTTACAGCCGTTGCTGAATCTGTGATAAGCCCCCGCTTCACCATCCCGACAGTGACTGTCAGATCAGCTTGGACGCAGGGTTCATTCACGACACCCGAGGTGGCATCCAGTCCCGAGGGAAGATCAACGGCGATGCTATATGCTCCATGGTGTGATCGGAGAAAATTCAGTTCACGGATTAACCTAGCAGTCACTCCACGAGGAGCGCCCGCACTTCCGGTTCCGAGCAAACCATCAAGAAGAACCAGTTTCTCGCCTGCAATCGTTGACACTTCATCCACGACTTTGGCATTCGGGAGTGACTCAAGATGCTGGCTCATCAATGGAGCCAGATCAGAAACCGGTGCCGCCAACCGGAGCTGCACCTGCCAGCCATCGGAGGTCAGATGTCGCGCGACAACAAGGGCATCACCGCCGTTGTGACCTTTACCACAAAAGACAACAAGAGTTCCGGGTTTTTGAAAAAACTGCCGGATGACAGAAGCTACCCCGGCTCCCGCAATCTCCATCAAACCTGCCGGCGTCTCACCCTGAGCAAAAGCCGCTTCTTCAGCCGCCTTCATCTGGGAGGGTGTGACGATCATAGTTTACGTTAGCTCAGGCATCTCTTCTCCGCGCAGGGAAAGAAGCCGAAGGATCACCTCCTCAATGAGATTATTGGGACAGGAAGCACCTGCGGTGATCGCAATCTGAAGGTCATGGTCAGGCAACCATTTTTTTTCGCTCAAGATCTCTGTTTTTTGATGGAGATCAAAATGACGGATGCGATCCGGGGATTCCAGACACTCCTGATTGCGGATGAACCATGTGGGAACTTTTTGCTCCCCGATTTCCGCAAGGTGCGTGGTGTTGGAGCTATTGTACCCACCCACAACGAGAAGCGCGTCAAGCGGACGCTCCAAAAGATCACGGAGAGCATCCTGACGTTCCTGTGTCGCGCCACAAATCGTGTCAAAGAGGCGAAAGTTGAGGGCGTCGCCATCCCTTTTGAGGATAGCCTCCCTGATCCTGCGTTGCACCTCCTCAGTCTCCGCCCTGAGCATCGTGGTTTGATTCGCGACACCAATACGGACCAGGTGAAGTTCGGGGTCAAAGCCCTCGGAAAATTTTCCCTCAAAAATCCTTAGGAATTCCTCACGTCCCATTCTGCCCGCGATAAAGTCGCAGACACGGTCTGTCTCCTCAAGATTCAGCACCACGAGATAACGGCCGTTGCCGGCACCAAGCGCCCGGGAGGCGGTGGCACGGGTCTCCTCATGGGTAGCCTTGCCATGAATGATGGAGGTAACCTCTTCCCCCGCGTTCTGACGAACCCGCTTCCAGACACTCATCACATCGCCACAGGTGGTATCCACGATGTGACATCCATGCTTCTTGATTTCCTCAAGCAACGGCACCTCGGCACCAAAAGCGGGGACGATCACCACATCGTCGGGACCAAGATCCTCGACATGAGGCCTGCCGTTTCCATCCAGAAGATTGCGGATTCCAAGAGCCGCAATCTGGGCGTTCACTTCGGGATTGTGAATGATCTCACCAATAAGAAAGAGTCGGGCCGCGGGAAATACCTTTCTGGCCGCGTAGGCAAGATCGATCGCGCGTTCGACTCCGTAGCAGAAACCAAACTGTTTCGCCAAACGGATCGTAGTGCGTCCTGTAAATAAGACCGAGCCCCCTGCGCGCAACCGCTCTACCAGACTGCTGTAATAATGGTGCTCCACCTGTTCCTGCACCCGCGCCATCACCTCCGGTGTGCGGAGGTTAATCTTGGCGACAGGTGCGGATGGAATACTCACACTGACTGGTTTAATGCAGGATAACGGCTTTCAATTGCTCGAAGTAATGCTGGGAGGTCAGCAACGAGGCAGGCAGATCGGGATCGTTGTAATCCTCGGGCCGATGAAAATTGGCACCCAGGGTAGCATCCTCAGGCTGTGTGGAGGCTATTTTGATCGGAGTTCCAATCCTCACGAGTTCAAAGAATTTCCCAGCGTCATTGGCATGAATGCGGATGCAGCCATGGCTCTTGGGCACAGGCCATACCCATCCGAGATGGAATCCGTAGCCGGGCGTGAACTGCACCCAATAGGGCATCGGATACCCGACATAACTACCATGAGCGTTGCTGACGGAGCAGGGAACGATCGCTTCCCGCAAGACATCAAATCCGTATTCGCCAGAGCGTTTGTTGCGTTGCTTCTCTTCGACCGAAAAATTCCCCTTGGGCGTGGGATGCGATGCATCACCGACGCAGCAAGCAGTCACGAGCAGAGGACGGCTGCCCTCCAAGACATAGATCATCTGCTTCCTTAGCGAAACTTTCACGACGACCTTGGTGGGATCCTTGGGTCGGTAGGCAGGTTGGTCGTAAACGGCACGCTGGGTTAGCTGGGCGCAACCACTCAGGAGCACCAAGGGCAGGAGCAGAAAAGGTAGAAATCGTTTCATCACTGCTAAAAACCGTAAAATTGCCCCTTTGTCAAATCACCCTTCCAGCTTTGACCTTTGAAGGGAGCTATCTTACTCTCTCTCCTCGAAGAAATGATGAAGGCAGATGATTTTCAGTATGCGTTGGAAAATACCCGCGTCGTCGTGGCTCCAAGCCGTGCAATCGAGACTTTTGGCCAGACAAGCTTTCGCTTTCGTCTGGTGACCGAACCGATGGATGAAATCGGAACTGTCCGGCTTCGCAAGGGAATGATTCACGCAGAAAGACCCCGCTTGCTGGCACCTCAATATGTCAGCAAGTTGCTGCTGGAAGGTTTTGGCGAACGCGCCCAGGGATTCGCCGGATGGATTGAGGAACAAAAGGATTTTCATCTTCTCCGCTATGGGTTCTCCCTGAAAAAGACAGACCTTTCCGAACAACTCTTCAAGGAACCGAAAGAAGAATTTCTCCTGAAACTTCAGGATGATCTCCGCCGGGAGGATGATCCCCTGAATGTCCTGATCGAAGGAATCGATGATTCCTGGGAGGTCTGCCTCATGAAATTCACCATGGACATGATTCAGCGTTCTTCGGGAGAAAATGTGGCTGAATGGAAACGCCGTGGATTGATTTGATCGTGCTATGAGAGTCATACAAACCATCATCCTGCTCGTTATCGGACTGCTGATTTTTGGATCAGCGGGTTTCTTTGGATATCAACTTTTCATCAAGCCAGGCCGTGTTGAAAAGCAGGAAATAGCAGCACAGGCCGCAGCTCCCGCGCCAACAGCCACACCAGATCCAGGCATTCCCGAACTTCAGAAGCTCAAGGTTCTGCAGGACGCGGGGAAACTCGATGAAGCCCGGGATGGACTGAATCTCTGGATCACTCATTACCCTCAATCGACTCTTCTCAGCGAAGCCATGCAGCGCTTGGGTGCTGCAAACATGGCTCTGCTCTTTCAACCCGGAGGCACCAACGTCGAAAGCTATACTGTCATCAAAGGTGATTCCCTGGCCCGTATTGCCTCCAAACATCTCTCCAATGCGGAACTGATTCAGAAAGCCAACTCACTCCCCAACATCAATCTCCAGATCGGGGAGATTCTGATGATCCCCAGCCTAAAGATTTCACTCGAACTGGATCGCTCCGCCAAAACCCTGACTCTTCTTAATAATGGCTCCTTCCTGAAAGAATACCCCCTCCTTTCCGCTCCTGCCTCCACCACAAAAGAAAATCTCAATTCCAAAGTTCTCGATAAAATTGCCACCTCCGGCAACAAGAGGGTTGCCTTTGGAGACAAGGCCTATCCTAAAAGCGAGCGCAGTATTCTCCTGGCACAGGCCCCTCCTATTGTTGCCCCCCTCCCCACTCCAGTAGCCCAGGGAACCAATGCCCCGACACCACCACCCCTGCCTGGGGGTTACGTTCTTTCATCCGCCGATTTGCTGGAAGTATTCCCTCTCATCTCACGCAACACTCCAGTCATCATTCACTAAGTGCGGAAAAAAGGCTCTTAGATTGAAGACTGATAGACTATTAGCCAGAACCGAACGAAACCAGAGATCAATAAAACCAACCAGAAGTATCCGATTTCCGAATTCTGAGCCCCGACTACGATCGCTTTTCTCATCTGCAATACAACATCTCCTTCCCCTGCTGACCTAACAGCCTTTAGCCTAAATCGCTACAGCCTTTCCCCATTTTATGAATCCCCATCCTCTCGATTTCGAACTTCCCATCACCGATCTTGAAAACAAGGTTGCCGAACTCGCCGCTAAACGCCCTTCGGAAGACCCACTGCTCATGGCAGCACGACAGGATCTGGAAAAGGAACGCAAGGCCCTCTACGGAAATCTCACCCCTTGGCAGCGCGTTCAAATTGCACGCCATCCCACACGACCTTACTTCCTTGATTATGTCTCCTCCTGTGTCACCGATTTTGTAGAACTGCACGGGGATCGGTTTTTTGGTGATGACAAGGCGATGCCAGCGGGTCTGGGACGCATCGGCGGCCACCGTTGTGTGATCATCGGCCAGCAAAAAGGGCGCGATGTGAAGGAGAATGTCCTCCGTAATTTCGGCAGCCCCCATCCGGAAGGCTATCGGAAGGCATTGCGTCTGATGCGCATGGCCGAAAAATTTGATCTCCCTGTTGTCTGCTTCATCGATACCCCTGGTGCCTACCCCGGAGTTGGAGCAGAGGAACGCCATATTGCTGAGGCAATCGCTGTCAACCTACGTGAAATGATGGCCCTTAAGACCCGTATCATCGCTCTTGTGATCGGAGAGGGTGGCAGCGGCGGAGCACTCGGCATCGGGGTTGCAGACCGCGTGCTGATGCTGGAAAACGCCTATTATTCTGTGATCTCCCCTGAAGGCTGCGCTGCCATTCTCTGGAAGCACCGTAAGCATGCACCCGAGGCCGCAGCCGCCCTCAAGCTGACCGCTGATGATCTGCAGGAATTCGGCCTGGTGGATGGGGTCATTCACGAACCAATGGGTGGAGCGCATCGCAATCCGGAGGAAATATCAGCGACGGTGACTGAAAGAATCGCCGCAACCATTGAGGAACTGAATAAGATCCCCCTGAAGACACTGATGAATGACCGCTATGCGAAGTTTCGTGGAATGGGCGTCTTTTCGGAGTGAGCCTTTTTTTCCCGCTCCACCTCCGATACAGGATCAATCAGCAGGGTCACCTCCCCACGGGGGGGGTTATTCTGATAATGAGCACTTAACTCAGAAGGAGTTCCAACCCGGTATTCCTCATGGATCTTGGTAAGTTCACGCGCAACGCAGACACGGCTTTGCGGCGCGATGACTGAAAGATCCTCCAGACAATCCATCAGTCGGTGGGGTGATTCGAAGTAGATCGACGTGATCCCAGCAACAGCAGCTTTTTTTAACTCGGATCTCCTGCCGGATCCCGAAGAAGGTAGAAAGCCTCCAAACGTAAACGGAACAGGGGGAAAACCACTTCCGACCAAGGCTGTCACCACGGCGCTCGGCCCCGGCAGGACAGTGTATTCTATCCCTTCTTTGATACAGGCACGCACAAGGCGAAATCCAGGGTCACTTACCGAGGGAGTACCCGCATCGGTCACCAAGGCAAGCCGCTCACCGGAACGCATGCGCCTAAGGAGCTCCTCAAGCCGTCGCTCCTCGTTATGCTCGTGAAAACTCACCAGTGGCTTTCTGATCTGCAAATGGGAAAGCAGTTGGCCCGCACGGCGCGTATCCTCGGCGATCACACCATCGCAGTGTCTCAATGTCTCGATGGCGCGGAGGGTCAGATCCCCCAAATTGCCAATCGGTGTGGCAATCAGTGTCAGAGGAAGAAGAACTTTTTCCGCCTCGAATATCTCTCCTTCCGTCTTCAACCTTCAGCCTTCAGCCTTTTCGGCCTTTTACCATCCTTCGGCAACCTTGCTGACTAGATTTTCAGCCATGCGTTGCGCTGCAATGGGGTAATTCATGTTCTGATTGGTCACAAGGTCGGAATTCACGATGTCGGATTCCGTGAAGAACGGCGTCACTCCGGTCGCCTTGCCCTGCTGCAAGACGGCACCCGTCACGCGATCAATGACCCGATAGCGAACAGTAAGGGTCAACTCAAATTCCGATGTCTGGAGCACATTGTTTGCAAAGACACGCATTGGCTGACGGTCCACTTTCTCAATGGTTCCCTCAACGATGGCATCGGCGCGATCCGCGGATTCGATCCTGTAAGTACCATCCTGTTGGAACTGTTTCACCACGGCATTGGCAGTCTGAACCTCGACTCGCGGTAGGAGAGTCTCATTTTTGAACGAACCCACCGCAATCGTGTTGATACGACGCATCGGCGTTGGTTTAATTTCACCGACATGATAACCGCAGCCACTCACTAACAGCAGGAGCGAAGAAAGGAGGATGGTGGAAAGGAACTTCTTCATTGGGTCACAGGAGTCGTCTTTTGAGGAGTCGGTTGAACGGGAGGTTCCTGCAAAGAAATTGGCTGAGTGTCCCGCATGTCGCCCTTCATCTCAGGCCGGGGCTCGGGCGGTGTGTCACCCACGATATCCGTGCGGGAAGGACCATCATAATTCGGCAAAGCCGAGCTCTCCACCTGTGCCTGCAAGCGACGGCGCTCAGCCAGTCGCTCTCCATTCTCGGGACGTTCCTGTCCGACACGAAGGGAATCTTCTCCATAAAGAGCCTTGAGCTCATCCAGACGCGTTTTGGCGGCTGTGGCATCCTCGCTCTGAGGAAAACGGCGGATGACATCATTGTAGTAAATTGCGGCAGCCTTGAAGTCCTTGGAAAAATCGTAAAAACGACCGACCCGAAGCGTATCTGCAGACTCCTTGGAAATCATGTTTTTCATGTTCTCACCTGCCTGCTGGGTTTTCTCACTGTTGGGATATTGGATGAGGAAATCCTGGTAGTTGTTCTGTGACTCCTTGAGTGCCGAAAGATCCTGTGATTTGCCGGTCATGCCGAGTTGCTGATAAACATAGGCGATCTGATATTGGGCATCATCGCAGGCAGAACTGTTGGGATATCTGTCGAGCAGCCTCTGATAAGCCGCGATGGCATCCTGAGCCTTTCCTTGTTTCTCCATTGAAAGCCCGAGGTTAAACTGTGTGATCGCGGCATGCTTGCTATATGGTGAAACCTTAAGGATCGAGGTGTACATCTGCTCGGCCTTCTCCATGGAAGGGACTGTGGGAATACCCAGCACCCTTACCCTGGCCCCTTTCAGGAAGGCATTGGCGATATTGATCTGCTCGGCCACCGACTCCTCAAATTTGGGTGTCTGCGGATATTTTTGAAGGAGATACTGATACGCCTTGAAGGCCCCATCCAGATCCCCTTTTTTCTGCAACAACTGTGCAAGAGAAAACTGGGCCTTTGGCGCGGCGGAACTCTTGGGAGCATTATGAACAATATTTTTGTAGGCGGTGATTGCCTTCTCCAGATCCCCTGATTCCTTCGAGGCATCAGCAGCAGCGAGTTGATCATCCGGCGATCCAAAGGCGGAAAGATCCGTGGTAGGGGGCTGCGTTTTTACTAACCCCTCGGATTGGGCCAAGACATTCCTGGAAAGGATACTCAGGCAAAATATGACTGAAAGAAATCCCAGCAAGGCACACGCGTATCGTGAACGGTAACAGATGCTTCTTCGGCTTGTCATCAGAAGCAGAGAGGCTAGGGACGAAGCCCTGCCAGCGTCAAGAATACGCTCAAGAAACATATCATCATCAAAAAAACCTCCCATCCAACGCCATCAAAGCTGGTTTCGAAAAATGGCCTTCTGGTTGTCATCAGTGTCGTCACCACCTGACATTGAAGATCGTCTCCAAGGTGACACTAAGTATTAAGGTTCTACTTTGCACTGAAAATCATGGGATTAGGGGGAGCATCGCCAGCATAAAGCCCCAATTGCATCAAAGTACTCAGGAACAGCAGCACTACCGTTTGTAAAATGAAACGAGGGCCCTTCGTGGCTGCTTGAGGGGAAGTCGTCATGGGAAATACTGAATCTCTCTTGATGCTATTTCAAGACCCCAGCAAGAAGATCACATCAATTTCATCGACTCCCTTAGAAAGGGCCAGTGCGCAGGAACGTTACTGCTGCTTGGAGCCTGCAAGACCCAATCCGAGCCAACCAACTCCGGCGAAAATCAATTCGATACCGAGAAAGAGTCCCAACATATAGAGACCAGTGGCAGGCCATCCGGAGATAATAAGTCCACCCAAAACAATCGAGATGGCTGCACTAAAGAGAATCCATCCAGCCCCCCCGTGTTGGCGGAGTTTGAAGGCAAGAAAGGCACGGAAAATCCCTCCGATAAGGATGGCCCAGCCAAGAAAAAGAGTAAACGCAATCGCCGCCTTGAAGGGATGAGCAATGAAGACATATCCCGCAACTCCATAAGCGATCGAAACAAGGATAAACCAAAGATGATTCTGCCATCCCTTGATGGTGAATACCTTGATGAGCTGAAAGGCACACCCAAACATCAGGATAACACCGATAAAAGTGGCGATCGCAGCGGTTGAGACCAGTTGGTCCGCCAAGGCAAAAAACCCAAGCAGGATCATGGCGAAGCCGCCGGCAACAGCCCATCCACGGGAAATCGGCGGAACAGGGATCTGAGGAAAGGGAGAAGGCGATGGCGTTTCCATAGGTTGCAATGCTAGGTGTTCGATCAGGCTGATGACAAGGTCAGCCTTCCTTTTTATTTTCCTCACCCACCTTCTGTTTCTCAAACCAGGAGAAACAGACCGGGATTACGAAGATCGCAATCAAGGTGGAAGCAAGCATTCCTCCGACCACCGTGGAACCAAGTACCCGGCGTGAGACTGCTCCAGAACCCGTAGCCAATGCTAACGGAACGCATCCTAAAATAAAGGCAAAGGCAGTCATGAGAATCGGACGCAGACGCAGCTTGGCTGCATCCAGAGCAGCCTCAAAAACCGGCTGTCCCCTCTCCACCTCCTCCTTGGCAAACTCGACGATCAGGATGGCATTTTTGGCAGCCAGACCGATGAGCATGATCAAACCAATCTGGGCATAGACGTCATTGTCCATATGCCTCGCCCAGAGAGCCGTGACAGCTCCGAAAACTGCAACGGGCGTGCTTAACAGAACACTAAAGGGAAGTGACCAGCTCTCGTATTGGGCGGCGAGAATCAGGAACACGAAGAGCAGCGAAAGGGCGAAAATGGCAACCGGAGAGATCCCCTGCGCGGCCTGCTTCTCCTCGAACGACATGCCGAAGTAATCAAACCCCATTCCCGGCGGCATTGTCTCCTTGAACGTCTCTTCTAGCGCCTTCATGACCTGTCCGGTGCTGACTCCGGGAGCCCCGTTAATATTGATCTGGGCACAATTGAACATGTTAAAGCGCATCGTGAACTCCGGTCCCTGCATCGGCTTCACCTGGAGAAGACTCGAAAGAGGTACTGCATCTCCCTTGAGATTCCGGACATAGAAAAGAGAGGCGTTTTTTGGATCGGTACGACTGAATCCTTCCGCCTGAATGTAGGCGTAGTATTGAAGATTGAAGCGGTTGAAATAGTTTACCGGAAGTCCTCCCAAAAATGACTGCAGGGTTCTATAGGCTTCTCCAAGATCGACCCCCAGCATCATGCAGAGAGCCGGATCAATCGTCATGGATACCTGCGGTACGGAGGGTAGGAAGGTCGAGGTCACGCCGCCGATCTCAGGTCGTTTCTTGATGGCTTGCATGAAGACGCCGAAATTTTTCTGGAGGAAGGTCGGATCGATACCAAGCCGGTCCTCCAAGATAAAGGTGGTGCCTCCCGAGGTTCCGATGCCGGGGATGGCGGGCGGAGGAAAGGCGAAATTAATTGCTCCCGGTACAGGAGCAATTTTCTTGTTGATGGTCTGCAGCAGCGCAAAGGCATTCAGTCCGGGAGCGGTTCGCTCTTCCCATGGTTTCAACGTGATGAAGTAAAAGGCGCTATAGGTCGTCTGAACACCACTCAGGAGATTGAATCCCACGATCGTCGTCACATGATCAACTCCGGGAATCTTTTGCACAATGTCGGCAACCTGTTTGGAAATCTGATCCGTACGTTGTTGCGATGAGGCGTTTGGCAACTGGGAAAAGGCGTAGAGATAGCCATTATCCTCTTCTGGCACAAAGGATGGGGGGAGCTTTGAGCCAAAGAATCCCGAGAGAAGAACCATGCCAAGCAGCAAAAGTGCCCCGACGATGCTCTTGCGAAGCAGAAAACCGCAGGTCTTGAGGTATCCGTTCCGCCCCCAGTCAAATGTTCTGTTAAAGGCCTTGTAAAAAGCACCAAGAGGCCCCTTGGTCTCGGTGCGCGGACGAAGCAACATCGCGCCGAGAGCCGGACTCAGACTCATCGCATTAAAGGTCGAAATAATGACCGAGATCGAAATGGTGAGCGCAAATTGCTGATAGAGACCACCTGTAATACCGGGAAGGAAGACCGTCGGGATAAAGACCGAGGAAAGAATCAACGCCGTTGCAATCAACGGCCCGGTCACCTGCTCCATTGCCTTGATCGCGGCCTCCTTTGGAGAAAGCCCTTCCTCAATGTGATGCTCGATCGCCTCCACCACCACGATGGCGTCGTCGACCACGAGACCGATCGCCAGCACAAGTCCGAAGAGGGAGAGTGTGTTGAGGGAGAATCCAAAGAGCGGAAAGAGGGCAAAGGTTCCGATGAGGGAGACTGGAACAGCCAGTGCGGGTATGAGGGTGGCCCGCCAGTTTTGCAGGAAGAGAAAGACAACGATGAGCACCAGGATCAACGCCTCCACCAGTGTTTTCTGGATATCGTGCATGCTCGCCACCACCGCCTGCGTAGTATCCAGAGCGATTGTGTTTTTCATCCCGGCAGGGAAGCTTGGCGCATACTGAGCGATCAGATTTTTGGCCATTTCGGCAACCTTCAGCGCATTGCTTCCGGGGAGTTGATAGACAGCTATGATGGCGGCTGGATGACCGTTGAAGCGACCGGCGATATTGTAAGTCTGAGCACCCAACTCGACGCGGGCAACATCCTTGACCCTGACCACCGAGCCGTTCTTGTCGGCCCGAATGATGATGTTGGCAAATTCATCCGCCGTGACCAGACGACCTGGGGCACGCACGGTAAAGGTCATCTGCTGGCCGGGGGGCACGGGCTCGGCACCGGTCTGACCTGCGGGATTTACGGTATTCTGCTGGTTAACCGCATTGTACACATCCTCCGTGGTCACATTGAAATTGGCCAGTTTGGCCGGATCGAGCCAGAGACGCATCGCATACTGACCAGCACCGAAGATGGTAACGCTGGCGATACCGGTAAGACGCGTCAGGGGATTGACAATGTTCACATAGGCGTAATTCGCCAGAAAGATCGCATCGTAGCGGTCGTCATCCGTATAGAGGGCAAAGCAGATCAAGGGCGAAGGGGAGGTCTTCACGACATTGATTCCCTGCTTGGTCACCTGGGACGGAAGCTGGGACTGCGCCTGACTCTGGCGCATCTGAGTCAGAATCTGATCGGTAACCGGGACCGTGTTATTGGCAAAAATGACATTGAGCTGCGACTGCCCGGAACTGGAGTTCAGGGAGTACATATACTGCATGTTGTCCACGCCGTTGATCTGCTGCTCCAGCGGAGTGGCCACCGCCTGCTGTACCGTCATGGCATCAGCACCGGGATAGGAAGCCTGCACCTGAATCTGCGGCGGGACGATATCAGGAAACTGCGAGACCGGCAGTCCCACCAGGCAGACCAATCCGATGATCACCGTGATGATCGCGATGACCATGGCCACAATGGGCCGGTTGATAAAAAACTTTGGCATGGCTCGATGGTACCCGGTTCGAGGCTGTTATTTGGCCGTGGAAGGCGTGGTGGCGGGTGCCTTGCCTTCCGTTGGAACGATGTCGCTGCTCGAAGCCGGACCGGTCTCAGGAAGAGGCATCACCGTACAACCATCGGTCACCTTCTGAATCCCCTGAACCACGATTTTGTCACCGGCATTCACCCCGGAGAGCACAACCGCATCTTCACGGGTCGTCTCGCCGATGACCACATTCTTGATCGACACCTTGTTATCGGGGCCGACCACAGCCAATTGGTTGAGATTCTGAATGGTAATCACGGAAGCAATCGGAACGATGAGGGCATTTTGTCGGACTCCCAAGGTGGCATTCACCCTGGCAAACAGGCCCGGACGCAGAAGCATTCCTGGGTTTGGGAAGAGTCCCTCAACGGTGATCGAGCCGGTCTGCGTGCTAATCTGGTTATTCGCAGACGAAACACTCCCTTCTGAGGATAAACCGTGCCGTCGGAAAGCAGCATCTGCATTCCCTCGGCAGTATCCTCTTTTCGTTGTTCGGCGGCGTTGGAGGGATCCTTCAGACTGCCACTGATGAAACTGAGGTAATCGTCCTGACCAACCTGGAAGACCACCTTGATGGGGTCAATGGCCACGACTGTGGTAAGCGGCTGTGAGGACTGGGAACTGACATAGGTACCGACTTCGTAGTTTGCCAACCCAGCCAGACCATCGATTGGTGAAACAACTTTGGTGAAATCAAGGTTCACCTGCGCCGACTGAACGGCTGCCTGTTTAGCCGCAACAATACCTACGGCAGACTGATACACCTGTTGCTTGTTCTGGAATTCCTGAACACTGATCACTTTCCCGGCAAGAAGGTTCTGGGCACGGACGAAATCCTGCTCCGTCCTTGTCGCATCAGCCTGAGCTGAGGAGAGATCAGCTTTGGCCTGATCAAGTGTTGCCTGGAAAGGAGCCGGGTCGATCTGGAACAATGCCTGCCCCTGTTTCACAACCGTACCCTCCGTGTAGTAACGCTGGATGATATTCCCGGCGACATTCGGCTTTACCAGCGAAGTCACTGTTCCTTGGAGATTGCCAATCCACTCTTTGTGATTGGGCATATCTTTCTGAGCCACCACCCCCAGCGTCACTGGGACTGGAGGTCGGGCCGTCTGTTCTGCTGGTTTCTTCTGACATGCCGGGAAAAACAATGCGGCGGCGAGAAGAAGGTTTGGAGTCGCAACAAGGGAGAAGGGCTTCAGATTCACAATCGCAGTTAGTTATCAGACTCGCCGCCCGATGGCTAGGGAAACGCTGATTTAATCGCAACGATCCCCATGCGATGAGATCAGCGCCTCCTAAAGGGCAGATTTGCGATCTTGAATCATCGATCTGCCCTGCAGAAAGAGTAGTGGAAGCAGGCACCAGACAACAACAATCCAGGGAATCACTCCGTAGGCTCCCGATTGAACCGGATAGACATTCACCCAGAAGGTATAGGCAATCGAAAAAGCGGCAACGCAGGGAATCACAATCTTCCACCCTCCCTGCACTTCGGGTACTCGAATCAGTGAAATGGCCGTGCTTACCACGACAAGGAGATAAGCCACCAACAAACCCAGAGCCCCCATCGTTGAGGCCCAGAAAAAGGGATCGGAACCGGAAGCATGAAACACGATTCTCATGAGCGCATAACCGGCGAATGCCATGGCGATCACCAAGAGCGAGGCATAAACGGGCGTAGCCCCGGTACCGGAGAGTCGTGCAAGCGGGCTTGCGGGGGCAAGAACACGCATGATGGCAAAGAGCACTCTTGAGGCAGCAAGAACAGCCGCAAGGCCACAACCCAGTGCGGAACAGGTGGCGAGCAGATCCATTAAATCACCACACCAGGCTCCGAAATAGTGTGACCCCAATCCTCCCAAGAGAGAATCGGAAGCAGCAAAATGAGCCATTCCAGCAGGATCGGTTCCGAAGCCCAGAACCTCTGCGGTCGTGACAAGCGTATAGACGAGCCCTCCTCCAATTACTGTACCAAAGAGAACTCTTGGAATTGTAAATCTAGGCTGTTTCGCCTCCTCTCCCAACGTGGCGACTTCCTCGAATCCCGCAAAAGAAAGAAAACCGAATGAGAGCGCAAGCCCGATCGCTGAAGGAGTGATCCCCGATGGAGGAACAAATAACGCTGAAACAGAGACATCTCCCTGCGGCCCCATTCCGTAAAAGATTTTCCAAATTACTGAAACCTATAAAATCACCATGGCAATAACGGCAATACCCTCGAGGGTGATCAGGGCCAAAACTGCCCGGCGGGTCGCGGTGATGCTCAGCATGGCAACAATCACCGCACCAACCATGGTGAAAAAGAAAACTGACGGATGGTGTAATGGGTGAAATTTGTCTGCGAGATCACTCCGAAAAAGTCCGAAGC
>Ga0302201_10002279_pt1 | contig 15219 bp, 12 predicted proteins | sample II_Bog_N3_2_FD_194586 | JGI IMG/M metagenome (GOLD analysis project Ga0302201, IMG submission 194586) | Peat permafrost microbial communities from Stordalen Mire near Abisko, Sweden - II_Bog_N3_2 | ecosystem: Environmental > Terrestrial > Soil > Wetlands > Peat | place: Sweden: Abisko...
TCTTCGGCGCAATCGAGGCCGCAATCGGCGTATTCAGCGCGTCCACCAGCGGCGAAAGCAGCTTTAAATGCTTGATCAGCGTCTGCGCGAAGTTGGCCTCCAGCGCCGTCTCCGCAGGCAGCGTGGTGCTCAGCCCCCACTGCTTGCACTTGATCAAATCCATGGCCGGATGCTCAGGTGGAAACCCCTTCGGCGGACGCGTCAGCGCCTCGCCTTCAAACTCCTTGAAGATTTTGCGGACAGCCGGCTTGTTCAGAACCTTCCGAAACTCAACATGATTCTCCAGCAGCCAATGGCGAATCGCAGCCAACTGCTCTTTCTCCGGCATATACGAGCCCGCGGCAATCACCGCCCCCTTGGGGCTGACCTGGAAGTAGTACCCCGCGCCGGAAGTCTTTTCCATCCCCATGTGACTCCACCACGCCGCGACATGCGTTTTGTAAGGCAGCTTGTTATTGCTGAAGCGCGTATCGCGATAAATCCGGAACAACGATTTCTCCGCCGGGCGCACATGATTGGGCGCAAAATCAGTCATAGCGTCAGTAATCTTGCGAATGATGGCGAGCATCGGCTCTTTCAGCTCTGCTTCGTAGACCGCCTTGCGCTCATTGAACCAATCGCGATCGTTGTGCTTCTCCAAGCCACGTAGAAACTTCAGGCCTTCAGGACGGAGGTGGGCGGGAGCAGTGCTTGGGTTTTTCAGCTTGGTTGCCATCGCAAGGTTGAGTTTATCGCGAATGGTCAGAGCGGGAAGGTCGCGGTTTGCAAGTTATTCGCGGAAGTAGGACGGCCAGAGCATTCCCTTTTACGGAACGAATCGGCCCCAGGCTTCAAACTTCCCTTTCTGCAATGCATCCCTCAATCCAGAAATGTCGTGAACCGAGTAATCATCGATGCTCGCACCCCAAGTGCCCCCATTTCCCTTGTGCGAGAACACGGCGACATTAATTGTGTCCGCTATTCCTCCTCTTTCGAAAACGAGTACTGCACTTTGATCTCCAAGGCCCGCGAAAACAAGTCTCTTGTTTGGGACACCAGGGATAATGGCGTCGGTGCTCACGGGATGTCCAGGGCTCACCATTTCGAACCTATTGCCTGTTAATACTGTGTAGTCGAGTCTCACATTCCGTGGAATTTCCTCGACGGTATGGACTTCAGTGAAGTTTGCTTCAAGTATTTCTTTGACTTCGGAAATCGTTAGCCTGGGTGCATCCTTCGACAGAGGTTTGGCCTTGAAAGGTGTCAGATAGAAAGCCATGGAGGCCGCGAGAAGGCCGAAAGCGCCAAGCACGCCAAGGGTGCCAACAACAACGACCGCTTTGTGGGAGATTTTCACAAGCTGAACTTTACACCGCAATCAATGGATTTGCCATTTGGAGCAGACTCGATCAGCTTGCTGATAACGCGGCTGTTTAAACGGCTTTCTACCGGATAATCACCTCACCCGGCTAGCCAAGTTCCAAACATGCCCCGCAGGATCCACAATCCGCGCCATGCGGTCGCCCCAGAACTGATCCTCCACAGGCGTCAGAATCCGCGCTCCCGCCGCAACCGCCAGCGCAACCACGCCGTCCACGTCCGGCAGATAAAGATAGATCACCACCGGCGAACTCCCATCCCCCTCCGGCGAGCGGCTCGCTAAATGCGGCGTCAATCCATGCACCATGATCAGCAACTCGCCAATCCCCAGCGTCGCATGGGTCACGCTCCCATCCGCCTCCGCCCGCCGCGACAGCTCAACAGCACCAAACGCCGCTTTGCAAAACTCAATCTCCGCCGCGCCATCGACGCACACCAGCATCGGGATGATCGCACGAACGTATTTTGGCATTACCGAATCACCTTCAGCGCCATCGTCAGCTCGCCAACGCTTCTTCCACAGCCTTGGGACGATGGGCGATTACTGTGAGGTAGGCCCGGGCGGCGCGGTCGGGACGACGGCGTCCTTGCTCCCAATCCTGCAATGCTCGCGCATCGAGTGCATACTTGCGCGCAAACTCAGCCCGGCTCAGCCCGGTTGCCAGGCGGATCTGGCGAATCTTCAGCGCGATGGTGGGCTTGAAGGTCGTGACTCGACTCGGTTTGACCTTCCCCTCCACGATTCCGGCAGCCTCACGCATAGCCTCAATGAATTCTGAAGCAACATTCTTCGTCTTCATCTCTTTTTCCTTTTTGCCTTTGCCCCCGCTTTGATGACCGCTGCAAGGGCCGTTGCTTCCTTCTTCTGTTCAGGCGTAAGGTCGACTTGCTCGTTTTTGCCGAAAAGAAAGATGGCGTAGAGCGGGTTTTGGTCGTCGTAGAAGTAGTAGATGATCCGTACTCCGCCAGATTTCCCCTTACCCCGTGCAGCGAACCTGATCTTTCGCACGCCGCCGGTGCCTGGAATCTCGTCTCCGGCTGCCTAGTAAGTTGCCAGATAGAGCATCATTTCTTCGCGCTCGTGCGCTGTCAGCAGCTTCTCGGCTTTACGCGTGAACAGGCTTGTCTCTGCGATCGTTGGCAAAATACTGCTCACGCCACGATTGTGCGGCATTGCCGCATTTGAGTCAAGCTGATGTCGAGCAAATCATTACCGAATCACCTTCAGCGCCCCGCGGAACAGCCCATCAAAATCCCCTGCCAGCGCAGCATCTTTCGCCACGGCCTGCTCAATCGCCTTCTCCGCCGCGACCCGCTGATACCCAAGGTTCGTCAGTGCCGACAACACATCGTCCACCGCCGCGCCCCGCACGCTGGTCTGCACCGGCGCAACCGCAAAGTCGTCCAGCTTGTCTTTCAGCTCCACCACCAGCCGCTCCGCCAGCTTCTTGCCCACTCCCGGAATCCGAGTCAGTTGCGCGTGATCCTGTCCGCGTATGGCCTGGACCGTTCTCTCCGACGACAGCCCGCTCAGGATCTTGATGGCCAGCTTCGGGCCGACACCGCTGACGGTAATCAGCCGCTCAAACAACCGCTTCTCCACGCGATCGAGAAAGCCGAACAGCGCAATCTGGTCTTCGCTCACCTGCGTGTGAATGTGCAGCGACGTCTCCGCGCCGACCGAAGGCAACGCCGTAAACGTAGGCACGCTGATGGTCACGTCGTACCCCACCCCGGCGGCCTCCACAATGGCTTGGCCCGGCTCCTTGAAAATCAACTTTCCCCGCAAGTGAGCAATCATCGTTCTGAGTCCCGTTTCCGGCCTGACCTAATCCCGGCCCGCACTTGCCTCCATACTACAGAGCGTTGCTCGTCGTGGGCGCGGCCTGTCTATTTACTCTTCAAGCAACAAATCTGGTTACTTGACATAGCCGCATTTCGCGCTATCCTTGCTGCACTTTCCCTTTCTTGCCGATTTGCTTTCCAACTTCCCAGACTGTCCTAAAAAAGTTTGAATCTCGCGCCCACAATCCTCCTCTCCGGATGCACGGCGCCTCATCCGCCGATGGCCTGCGGCTGCGCATTTTCCCGGCAATCATTTTCCCTGCAAAGGTGAAAGCTCACTTCGGAACAACTGCACGGAGGTCGAACAATGTCTGGCTTTCTCAAAGGATTCGCGAACTGGCTGCGCTACCTCTATTTCCTGCGCTTCAGCATCCTGCTCTGGCTCTTCCCGCTGCTGCTCATCTGGGCAAACTCCCCTGCCAGGGCCCGTTCGCTGGTCAGCGGAATCGTCACGCCCTCGCACCTGTTTCAGTATCTGTGCGTCGCCTTTTTTCTGGTTGCGGCAAGCTTCGTTGTGCTCATTCTGGCGCGCATTGTCGTAATCAACGGCAAAGAACGGTTCGGCGACGATGCTCCGCAGCTTCTTCACTGGCTGCTGGCCAACGACCGCAGAGAATATGAGTGGGTTGCTCCGGTTGCGTGCCAGCTCAACACTCTCATCGTCTTTGAATACTTCCTCACCAACGGCCCCCACGAAGGCGTATCCGCTGCTGAAATCGCGCAAGGGCTCGTCTACGGCGTCCTTCTCTCCGTCGTCTTCTGGTTCGCGGTCAACGCCCTCTACTACCTCACCTACCAGCCGGCATCACCCACTCACCCGGTCGCCCGTACACTCGTGTTTCCCCGCAGTTGGCTCTTGCTCAGCAGGCACGGTAAAACGGCTAGCTTTGGGGATGTGCTGGAGCAATCCAGGCAGCCGCTTCCGCTCCACAAGCTCGCCTGGCTGTTCCCCATTCCGGGCTACCGGTGGCCTCCGCGCGGAAGCCTCTATGAGGGCCAATACTTCTCAGTCCTATCGGCCGGCGCCGTGTTCGCGCTTTACCTGGTCCTCTGGCCGCTCACGGCCCCGGTGCTGGTGCCCACCTTGTACGCATGGACAGCGATCGGCCTTTATCTGGTACTTGGATTGGCGGTTATCGTTGACGTTCTGCTGGCCAAAGCGGGCAGGCCTCAGGACAGGGCCAGACTGCGCATCTGGAAAGCACTGCTCGCCGCCGCGGTACTGCTCTTCACCGCGGCCATTCCCTGCCTGTATTACCAGGCCGACGCCGAGCGGTTTCCCGTTCTCGCCCTGATACTCATCCTGGTCATAGGCGTCGTATGGGCGCTGGGCGCAATCGCCTTCTTCGCCGACCGGTTCCGCGTCCCGGTCCTCACCACGCTGATTGTCTTCATGGTCATTCCGCGCATGCTGCATCTGGACAACGGGCAGGAGATGCACTATCTCTCCACTTCATTGCGGGATCAGCAAGCCACGATGCCCACTCCGGCGGACATCCTCAACAGCCGGCTTGACCAGGATGAAACGCAGCCCCTGATCGTCGTCACCTCCACCGGAGGCGGCATTCACGCCGCGGCCTGGACCACCGCGGTTCTCGAGCAGCTGGAGACAGTGTTTTCCAAAGACCCGTCGCTCAAGTCCTTTCACAATCATGTTCTGCTGCTCAGCACTGTCTCCGGCGGCAGCTCTGGCCTGTACGCGTACCTGCGCGAGCTGGACTCGCAGCCCGAGCCTGGTCCCGCCAACTGGGCGCGGATGAAAAGCGCATCCCGATGCTCCAGTCTTGAAGCCGCCGGCTGGGGCCTGGTTTACTACGACCTGCCCAAGGCATTCGTGCCCCTGCTGCCGTATTTCGAATCACCCTCAACGGGTGTCGACGACTTGAACAAGCTGGCCCTTGGTAAAGACCGGACCTGGTCGCTGCGCAAGGCGTTTGCAAGGAACCTCAACGATCCGTACTGCCGGCTTGACCCCAACGATCCCACACTAACCTCGTTGAGCCAGCTATCTCAGGCTGAGCGGGCAAATCTGGGCGCGGAGCAAGGCCTGACGCTCGGCAACCTGGCTCCCCAGCAGCACGATCTTCCGGCCTTCACCATGAACACCACCACGGTGGAGGGCGGCGAACGATTCCTGCTCGCCAACTACGAGATTCCCCCGCACAAACCCAACCCGCTCATCCCCCAACCCGCCGAATCCTTCCTGCAGACCTTTGGAAGCGTGCAGTTCCAGCAGAATGGGCAGAGCCTCTATACCGATCTCCCGTTGGCCACCGGAGCTCAGCTCTCGGCAACCTTTCCCTACGTCTCATCGGCAGCGGGGTTTCCCTACGTCAGCGGCATGAAGAGTTCCCATTTTGTCGACGGAGGCTACTACGACAACGATGGAACGGCCTCCGCAATTGAGTTCCTCAGCACTGCCCTTGACGGCATCTCGCCCCAACACGCCCAAACCAAAGTGAAGGTGCTGCTCATCGAAATACGCAACAGCGGCGCAAACGTCCGCATCGATGAGGCCTCCGACACATGGACTCCCAATCCAAACAACGAAGTCAAACCATGGAATCTTCTCAACCAGGTAGCCGCCCCGCTTCAGGCCTTCTACAGCGCTGGGCACGAAAGCGTCACCGCCCGCAACCGCATCGACCTGCAACTGATGATCGGCGCTTATCAGGACAAGATGGACCTGAAACACATCGTGATCACCGATGAACACGATGGCGGAAGGAACACATGCACCGGGGGAGATGACAGCTCCGACCCGCTCAATTGGTCTCTCACTCCGGCCCAGCAATGTGAAGTCGATAAAGCCGCGACGGAGAATGCCAGCCTTCAGAAATATCAGGCCGCCTTGGACTGGTTCCTCGCCAACATCGGTCACCCCGCCAATGCGAAAGGCAAGTGAGCCTCGGCAAGCGAGCCTGGGAGAGCAAGTGAGCAGTTATCGTGGCCCATTGCAAGTTTCCGCCCGCCGGCCGTCACCCATTCCGCCTCTCTGCGCCGGAATTCCGCTCTTCAGCGCGCGCTATTCCGCCCTCTGCTGCGTCCAAAGAATGGCCCTCGGATAGCCCGCCCCAGCCCCAGCCAGCTACAATAGGGTTCTACGCTTAGGCAGCCGGGTTATCCGCCATTTTTGATTTATCGGAGCAGGTGCACGTGACAGGTTTTCTTCGCCGCAGTCTGCGGCTTCAGTTGGTTGCAGCATTCACTATTGCGCTCGCCGTTCCCGCGCTGGCTTTCGCCGCGGAAAACGCTCCGCGGCTGCCAACACAGACCGCCCTCGCCGTGCATACCCTCGACCAGTACGGCCACATCCGCGCTACTCTTTCCGTGATCGGTGAAGATGGCCGCCCCGCAACCGGCATCGTAGTCATCAGCGACAACGGGACCCAGGTAGCCGGTGCCGCTCTCGACGCCAAGGGCAACGCCACTCTCGCCATTTCTCTGCCGGAAGGCGATCACTCCCTGACCGCGGTCTACAACGGCGACGAAACCCACCTGGAATCAACCTCTGACGCAGTCGGCGCCGAAGCCACCAGTAGCACCACGCCCACCTTTGGCATCACCATTTCGCCGGTTTCGCTGAGCCTGACCCCTGGCCAAACGGGAAACGTCATCGCCTCCGTAACACCTGTAAACAGCGCCGCGCTTACCGCGCCCATGTTCGTAACGCTCTCCTGCTCCGGCCTTCCCGATCAAGCTTCGTGCTCCTTTACGCCGGAGAACATTGAGATTCTGCCCGGAGCCACTGCGGCCATTTCCATTCCCATGGTGGTTGTGACGCAGGCCGCCGGCGGCACCGCTGCTTCACTTCGGCGCTCCAGCCCCGTTGCCTGGGCATTTCTGCTTCCCGGCGCTCTCGCGCTTGGGGGCCTCGCATGGTCGGCCCGCCGCCGCCCCTGGCTCAATCGCCTGGCGCTCATGGCCCTGGTCGCTTTCATCACCTTGCTCGGCACTACCGCCTGCGCTCCGCGTTACAAGTATTACAACCATGGTCCGCCGGTTCCTCCGGCAACCCCGGCGGGCACTTACAACGTCAGCGTTACGGCGCAATCCAGCAATGGCGTAACCGCCATCACCACTTCCGCCCCGCTCGCGCTCACCGTTAAGTAGCTACCCTGTAAGCTTGTAAGCATGAACCGCTGGCATTCCCCACCCGCGGAGCTATACGCACTGGTGGAGCACACGCCGGCGGCGGTGTTGTTGGAGTCCGCCGCACCGGTAGAGTCCGGGCCAGACCTCGATTCCCCACACCCATACACGCGGCTATTTCTTGACCCACTCCGCATCTGCATCGCCTGCCAGCCAGACGAGCTTCCTCAGCTCTTCGCGGAAATCGAGTCCTCCACTGCCGCCGGCCACTTTGCCGCAGGCTATTTCGCCTACGAATGCGGCGCCTTCTTTGAGCCCACCACCGCGCTGCGTCCCCTTCCGCCCGGCCAGCCTTTGGCCTGGTTCGGCATTTACGATCGCGTCCACCTCTTCGACCATCGCACCGGCCTTTTTGTTGACGGCGATCCGCCTGGCCTCTCCGCATTCCGCGCAAATCCACAAACCAACGTCCAGCCCTCAGCGCCCCCAATTGCCACGACCATTTGCGTCACTGAAGAGCAGTTCGCCCAGCGCATCGCCGACATCCACGAGCTGATCCGCTCCGGCGACGTCTATCAGCTCAACTTCACGCTTCCAATTCATCTGGATGTTTCCGGCTCTGCCGCCGCGCTCTATCAACACCTCCGCACCCGCCAGCCCGCGCCCTATTGCGCGTTCCTCCACACCGAACAGGACCGGCGCATCCTCTCTTTCTCGCCGGAACTCTTTTTCCGCCTACAAACTTCACCTCCGCAAGACTTCTCTGTGCCCCATTCATTCGCCGCATCTCAGGCGAATGAGTGGGAGGGTAAAACCTCGATCCGCCAGATCACCACCCGCCCCATGAAGGGCACCGCCCCTCGCGGCCGCACCACCGCCGAAGACACCGCTCGCGCCGACTGGCTCCGCAACGACCCCAAAAACCGCAGCGAAAACGTGATGATCGTCGACCTGCTCCGCAACGATCTAGGTCGCATCTGCACCTTCGGCACCGTCCACGCCACGAACCTCTTCGCCGTCGAGCGCTATCCCACGCTGTGGCAGATGACCTCGACCATCACTGGCGAACTCCGCCCCGAAATCGACTTCCAGCAAATCTTCCGCGCCCTCTTTCCCTGCGGCTCCATCACCGGCGCGCCCAAGGTTCGTGCCATGCAGTTGCTCGCAAACCTTGAAGCCCAACCCCGCGGAGTCTACACCGGCGCCATCGGCTTCTTCTCCCGCGCCCAGACCGTCTTCAGCGTCGCCATTCGCACCCTCGAACTCGACGGCAACAAGGGCAAAATGGGCGTTGGCAGCGGCATCGTCATCGATTCCGACCCCGCCGGCGAATTCCGCGAGTGCCTGCTGAAAGCCGCGTTCCTCACCCGCTCCCCTCAGTCGCTTCCCGAAAACTTCTCACTCATTGAGACCATGCTCTGGAGCAACGGCTATCCACTCCTCGATCTGCACCTCGACCGACTCGAAGACTCAGCCCGCTACTTCGATTTCCCCAGCGACCGCGCCGCAATCAAAGCCGCTCTCCACGCCCAAGCCCAAGAATTCTCGCCGGACGCCAATCGCTCTCCGCACAAAGTCCGTCTTCTCCTCCATTCCGACGGCACATTCCAAATCACCCACGAGCTTCTGCGTGAATCGCTAACCGCTGCCCAGGTCCGCATTGCCCGTCAGCGCACCGACCCAGCCGATCCAATGTACTTTCACAAAACCACGCATCGCCCCGTCTACGCTGAAGCCCTGAAGGCCTCAACGCAAGCCGGATACGACGACGTGATCTTCCTGAATCAGCGCGATGAAGTCACAGAAGGCGCCATCCACAACGTCTTCATTCAGAAGGACGGCATCCTCTACACTCCGCCCATTCACTGCGGCCTGCTCCCCGGCGTCCATCGCCGCCACATGCTTGAAACTCAACCCAACATCGTAGAAAAGGTCCTCAGCCTCGACGATCTCCACACAGCCGACCAGGTCTATTTGTCGAACGCCGTTCGTGGCCTCCGCCTCGCTTTCATCCATTGGGAACCAGCAGAGCCGGACTCCACGTGGTTCGCATTTCTCGCTACCCTTTAGCGCCTCTCGCGATACTCTTAAACACATCGACTTCCCCTGGGAGGATCATGGCTTCGTCCAATCTTGTATCCCGTCGCACCTTTCTCGGCGCAAGCGCGGCCGTTGCCGCAGCGTCCACAATTAAGTCCGCGCATGCTGCCCCATCGCAGCCAGCACTACCCGCCCCCATTGCTGCATTGCCGGTCCTCTCCAGCCTCCCGCATCCCTTCACCAACGCCGAGCGCCTTGCCCGCATTGACCGCGCCAAGGCCCTCATGGCCGCCACAAAAATCGACGCGATCGTACTGGCCAACTCCACCACGTCGTCCGTTTACTTTGCCGACCTGCGTCTCAATGGCGGCGAGCGTCTTTGGGCCCTCGTCATCCCCGCCAAGGGCAAGCCGTTCCTGGTCTGTCCGCATTTTGAGGAAGACCGCGCCCGCGAAACGCTGGACGCCGGCCCCTTCGGCAGTGACGCGGACGTCCTGACCTGGCAGGAAGACGAAAGCCCCTTCCTCGCCCTCGGCAAAGGCCTCGCCGATCGCGGTATTACCTCCGGCACCATCGGTCTCGACGAGAACATGAAGTTCGTCTTCGCTGAAGGTATTCGCGCCGCCAATCCGCACTTGACCATCGTTTCTGCATCCCCCGTCACCTCCGGCTGTCGCATGATCAAAGACGCGCATGAGATTGAATGCCTGCGCCTCGCCTGTCGCGCCACGCTCCTCGTCTATCGTGCCGTCGCCCAGTCACTCGCCGTCGGCATGACCACAAACGACGTGCACTCGCTTATCGCAGCGGCATACCGGCGCGTCGGATTCGAAGGTGAAGCCAGCCTCAACATCGACGAATTCACCGCCCTCCCGCACGGCTCGCGCCAGCCGCAAACTCTCCGCGATGGCAGCATCCTCATGCTCGACGACGGCTGTTCCGTCCAGGGCTATACCTCCGACATCACGCGCACGTTTGTTATTGGAAAAGCGACGGACAAGATGAAGCGCGTCTTCGATCTCGTCCACCGCGCCCAGTCCGCGGCCATTGAAACCGCGCGCCCCGGCGTGCCCACGGCAGACGTCGACGCAGCGGCCCGCAAAGTCATCGTCGATGGCGGATTCGGTCCCGGCTACAAGTACTTCTCCCATCGCCTCGGCCACGGCATCGGCATGGACATGCACGAGTGGCCGTACTTCGTGAAAAACAACATGTATGGCTATGAACTCGACCCGCATCTGAAAGCCCACATGCTCCTCAGCGACGAGCCCGGCATCTACATCAAGGGCGAATTCGGCATCCGCCTTGAAGACGATCTCCTCATCACAGAATCCGGCTCCGAGTTACTCACTCCGCAAAGCCCAAGCCTGGAAGACCCGTTCGCTGGCATGGAATAAAGGCCATCCGTAAATCTTCTCCGCCGTCTGTTACCGGCGATTCGCCGCATTTGAATCTCAAGGGTCTGAATACCTTTGAGTCATCAATCCGTCCAATCTCCAACACCCGGGAGAGGCGGATTATTGCTGCGAATCGTATGCGAGTCTCGGAAGCCGCCAATGAGATTTGCAATGCGAATCATCGCCGGCATCCTGTCTCTCATCGTCTTTACCGCCGCGGGTAATACGCAAACCCCCACTCCAGCGCCGCAGGTAGAGCTCAAGATCCGCGACCTGACCATCGTCTCTGACGATCTGCCTCGAGCCGATCGTCTCCGCATCGCACGCTCGTTGAGTGGCGTGATCTACGACCCAGATGAAGTGCAGGAGCGAGTCCGACGGATGCTCCAGGATCTGGGCTTCTATCACGCCCAGGTCGATGCTCCCCAGCTAGTCAAAATTAACCCGGTGGAAACGAGTCAACCACAAACAACGAACGGCATCGACGTTTCCATCAAAGTTGCGCCCGGGGCTCAATACCGCTTCGGCATAATCGAAATCAAACACGCAACCGTGTTCCCGCCAGACAAGCTCAGAGGCCAGTTTCCCGTTAAGGCGGGCAGCCTCTTCAACGTCACCAGCGTGTCCTATGGGCTCGACCGGTTAAGGAACCTCTACCAGTCCAACGGTCACATCAATTTTGGAGCAATCCCCACACCGGCAATCGACGAGAAGCGCCATGTCGTGAACCTCACTATCGACCTCGACGAGGGCAAGGCCTATGTCTTTGGCCAGCTCATTCTTGATGGGATTGAGCCGCACGCAGGGGACGGCAATGCGCTTGTTACCTCATGGGCCAGTCTCCAGGGCAAGCCCTACAACCCAGACCTACTCAAAGATTGGCTCGCCTCCAATTGGCCCAGCGGCACAGAGGGTCTGAATCACATGCACGCCATCCCCGACGAACAACCCCAGCAAGTAAATTTCCGCCTTCAGTTCCGATAGCACCGCGTAGCCTTATCCCCAATCCCTGTTCCCTGATTGCGGTCTTGCGGCAGGTTGTATTGGATGGTTTCCTTGCACGGAATTCTATCAGCGATGGCGCGCCGAATGCTGTGCGCAAACTCGATCGGCTTCCTAACCCGCTCCCGCCGATTCTTCTGCAAAGGCCGTGAGCTTCTAACTCGCGATGAGCTCACTCTCCAACGGATCAGCAAGCACTCGAGCAGGAAGTAATACCATGCCCACATTCTGTTCGAGCACCGGGTGCGCCGAACCCGCCAGCGCAGGAATCCGCTCCGGCGCCACCGGCCGCGAAAGCAGGAATCCCTGCAATTGATCGCAGTGCAACTCCCGCAGGCAATCCAGCTGCTCCTCGGTTTCCACTCCTTCCGCAACCACGCACTGCCCAAGAGAGTGAGCCATACAAAGAATCGATTGCACGATCGTGAATGTTCCATCCTTGCGCCGCAAATCTTTAATAAACGATCGATCGATCTTCAGTATCGACAGGCGCAACTGGTACAGCCGGGCAAGGGATGAATGTCCTGTACCAAAATCGTCCAGAGAAAACGTGATGCCCAGCGAGTTGAGTGCAGCCATCCGTTGGGACACTTCATCCAGATTCAGCATGGCTGCTGTTTCGGTTACTTCCAGGTGAATCCAATGTGGATCGATTCCGTATTGATCAAACGTTTCCATCAAACGCTCTGCGAAATCGACACGCATCAGTTGCAGCACAGAAAGGTTTACTGCTACAGGCACCATGCGCATCCCCTGATTCCGCCAGGTGAGCAACTGGCGGCAGGCTTCCTCAATTACCCATTGGCCAAGTGGAACAATGAGCCCCGTCTCTTCGGCAATCGGAATGAAATCCGCAGGACTTATAGGGCCGTATTCAGTGTGTGTGAGCCGTAACAGAGCCTCAAGACCCTGAACCTGGCCGTCGAACCCATAGAGCGGCTGGTACGCCAAGTGATACCCGCCCTTTTCAAGAGCCTTCCGCATGTAGGTTTCAATTTCGATTTGCTTTTCCGCCGCCTTGCTCACCTCCGGCGACAACCACACGATCTGCCCGCCACCCGCGGTTTGCGCCTGTAGCAGCGCGCTCTCCGCGCTTCGCCAAAGCGCATCGGCATCCGTGCCATCGTCCGGGCTGACAGCCAATCCCATGCTCAATGAGAGCTGAATACTGTAATCATTCACTTCGATTGGCTGAGTTAAAACATCTCGCAATTCAATGGCCACCTGCTCGGCCGCAGCCGCGCTCTTGATCCCCGTCATTACCAGCGTGAACTCGTCGCCACCCGTGCGCGCCAGCAGGTCGACGGAATCCACATGCGATAAAAGAAGGGCAGCGATGCGTTGGATGCATGTGTCGCCAACACGTCGGCCATACACATCGTTGACCCGCTTGAACCGCTGAATGTCCATGGAGAGGACCGCCAGCATTTCCCCGGCTGCGCTTGACCGCAGAACCGCTGCGGCCAGTTGCTCCCCAAACAGCAGGCGGTTCGCAAGTCCGGTAAGAGTATCGTGTTGCGCCTGGTCAATCAGCCGTTGCGTCAGCGCCTCTCGCTCCGTTACATCGTGCGCCATCGCAAATCGGCATGCCTGTCCCTGAAAATCGATGCTGTAAGCTGCAATGTCGATCGGCACAATACTTCCGTCTTTGCGGAGATGCCGCGATGCGCGGTTCGGCACCGGCGCCGGCGATTTGACTTCTCCTTCCGCAATCTCAACCAACTCCGGATGCAGTACATCCGCCAGACTCAATCGCAGAAATTCTTCCCTTGTATATCCGTGCAAATCCAGGCCCGCCTGGTTCACATCCAGGAATCGCATCTTCTCCACTTCGAAGATCCACATCGGATGGGGATTCCCCACAAACAGCAGGCGATACTCCTCAGTCAGCGCACGCTCGGCACGGATTTGTTCTTCAATCACCAACAGAATCATGCCTGCCGCAACGCAGAGCTTGGGAACATTCCAGAAATCGTTGTCAACCACCATCTGAGGCCAAAACTGCCCAACAAAATACCCAATCGGAAAAACTGCGGACCAGGCAATGAGGCCAATGATCATGGTGTAAGTGGCCAATGAGCGCTGCCAGCCGTAACTCCCAAAGTTGATTGCGGCCACCAGGAAAAGCTCCGCCAGTAACGCCCAGATCACCACATCAGGATGACCACCCTGAATCCCGTAGTAGATCCAAACCACCGTAAGCAAACGGACAACTGCCCGCAGCGCCTTAATCGTGTATCGATTGTTTCCCCGAATTCCCAGAAGAATTGCCAGCACTTGCCGTGAAACAACGGCCATCCATAACCACCGCGTGCCTCCAAACCCCGACGCGGCAAGATTCATACAGAAAAGTGTGGCGACTGTAATTGCAACCGAATCCCAGAGAGTCCGCTTCAGCCCCTCAATCAGCATCATCGTCGATACCACAAAGAGGATTCCGGCAAGTGCGAGCGTGTCCACAACCGCGCAGGTCTGTATCGTCTGCAAAGGAGCCGTTGTCGGCTGCCATAGCTCAATCCCGAAGTGGACCAGGATGCAGAGCCAGCCGGCTACCCAGCATTTAAGGCGATTGTCCGGCCGCACTCGCGCGACAGCAGCGAACAGAAATACCAGAAGCCCTAATACAACGATATCGATAATAGTTTCTTGCACAGTAAGCTCAACTTCTGGGGAAACTTAATGATCGATTGTGTGCTGTAGCGCGGGCCATCCCTCAAAAGAGTTATGAACACGAGACGAGGTCATGCCGATAACCTTACGTTGAGGGTATTCAGGTCTCTACTTCACCATCTTCACCACCGGCAGGGCTTCTCCATTCCAAAGCGGAACGCCAATCTGCTCAACTTCCACATAGCCTTTCAGCCGGTAGAGCGGCACTCCCGTCAGCGTCGATCCCATCTCGTACCGCGCAAACCCCGCCTCCCGCGCCGCAGACTCAACCGTGGCCAGAATCAGTGACCCCAATCCCAACCGCGCATAATCAGGATGCACAAAGATAGCTCGCACCTTGGCCGCATCGGTTGCTGGATCAAGCAGCTCCGGCTCGCGTCCCGGCCCACGGTCCGCCCCAAACAAAGTCTTCCGCTTCGACCATCCCCCGCACCCCGCAAGGGGCCTGCTCGCTTCCGCCTTCGGGTCGGGACCAACCTCGACCGCCTCCGCCACAAAATAAGTCCCATCCCGAATCAACTGTGTATCAAGCCCAAGCACCGTTCCCAGCGCCCCTTCAATCTGTGCCTGCGTATAGTCGCCCGCCTGCAACCCACGCACCGACGCCTCAATAAGCGCATGCAGCGCCGGAACGTCCTCCTCCGTCGCCAGCCGCAAATTGAATTTGACAGAGCTTTCCATGGATGTGTCAGCTCCCCGCATGCACAGATAAAACCAACCACTAATCACTAACCACTAACGACCAACCACTAACCACTAATCACTAACCCCTGCTTCTCCACTTCCACCAGCGTCGAATAAAACGTAGCCCCCG
>Ga0302201_10002289_pt1 | contig 15179 bp, 20 predicted proteins | sample II_Bog_N3_2_FD_194586 | JGI IMG/M metagenome (GOLD analysis project Ga0302201, IMG submission 194586) | Peat permafrost microbial communities from Stordalen Mire near Abisko, Sweden - II_Bog_N3_2 | ecosystem: Environmental > Terrestrial > Soil > Wetlands > Peat | place: Sweden: Abisko...
AACCGTGTGACGTCGCATGGCCCCGACGGGAGCACCTGGGGTGATGCCGAGGTCTTCGAGGCGGACCGCCCGCACAGGCTCTCCTACGGTTGGCAGTCCCTCTACGACCCCGAGATGGCGAAGGAAGCCCCGAGCCGGGTCACCTGGGAGATCGAAGAGCGTGACGGCGGCGTCTGCATGCTGTCGGTCACCCACGACCAGCTCGAGGGTGCGCCGAAGACCGCGCAAAGTGTCTCGGGGGCCGGCTGGATGTTCGTGTTGAGCGGACTGAAGACGCTGCTCGAGACAGGACAGCCCCTGCTCCCAGTCTGAGTCAGGGGCCGTCATCGCCGTGGAACTGCAAGGGTGCCGGGCTTGGCTCCACCGACACGCGTGCCCACACCGTCTTGCCCCCGCCCGGGAGCGGCTCGACGCCCCATTCATCGGAGAGCGCCTCGATGATCCGAAGGCCTCTCCCTGACGCGGCGTGGACGGGAACCTCGACACGCTTTTCGACCTTGCCGTCGGAGCGGTCGCTGACCCCGACCCTGAAGCCCGACCGGTCGAAGGAGATGTCGACATCGATGGGCCCCACGCCGTAGCGGATGGCATTGGTGACGAGTTCGGCTGTGATCAAAACGACCGGGTCGCTCGGCGCGTCGATCCCCCACGACGCCAGCACCGACGTGGCCCACGACCGGGCACCGAGCGCACTCGTCGAGTCGATGATGAAGGAATGCCGCTCGTGCAAAGGACCATCTCGGTTCATGTGCCAGTAGCTGCCAGTCTGACTACCAGAGCGCCCATACCCCGCAGGGGCCTTGCTCACCCACGGCCCCGCAGTCCCAGCGCGAGCTGCGCGCAAAACCAGGGCGTGGAAGCTGCAACGTGGCGAACGGGACCGCCCGTCCGAGAGGCTGGGAGCGAGCTTCAGTCGCTACGTGAAGTGGCCTTCTTGGCTCTCGTCGCGCACGTAGACGTCCATGTCACAGAGTCGAAGCACCTCGAGCACCCACGGATTCGGGCGCCGGATGGTGAAGTGGCCTGTCGGGAGCTCCCCCGCAACCTGGGCGAAGGCCGCGATACCGGCCGCGTCGAGGAAGGTGAGGCCGCCCAGATCGACGACGACCCAGTCGACGCGGCGCTCACGCGCCACTCCTATCTCCTCGAGGAAGCGGGGGGCCGTCATCGTGCAGAACTCGCCACTCAGGGCAAATTCGGCACCGGCTTCAGTCCAATCGACGTCCAGCCGAAAAGGGGGTTGCGCGACTTCCAACAGCTTCTCCGGGCAATCCTGGCTCACCACTCGAGCGGGTGCTTCGTCGACGGCTCGCTGTCGAACCCGACGGTTTCACGATAGCGAGATCACCGCACCGCGCCGACATGCCAATCGGCGTTGCTCCGGCTTGGCAGAAAGGCTTCCTCTGCCCGAGCAGACCAACGCGCGTTGCGCTCGGCCCCAAGAACTCCTTCACCAGCCAGTCATCGAACTCAGTGCGCTCAATGGCGCTGTCCGCGCCCTTTGAGCGCAGAGCACTACCGCACCACCAGGACCGGGCAGTGCGCGTGGTGCAGGCACTTGTTGGAGACCGAACCGACCCGAAGGCCCTCAAAGCCGCCTCGACCGCGCGAACCCACCACGAGAACCGCGGCGTTGCTGCTTGCCTCGATGAGCACCTCCGCAGGGTCGCCGGGCACGGTCTTGGCCACGACGTCGATCCCCTCGCGCGATGGGCCACGACCGAGAATCCCCTTGAGCGTGGCCTCTGCCTCTTCTTGGAGCTCTGGGAGGTCCTCATGCGACATCGCCACGAATGCTGTCGGAATCGGCCGAAACGCGAAGATCACGATGAGCTGCTCATCGCGCAGTCTCGCCTCTTCGGTTGCCATGCTGAGGGCACCGTCCCCTTGGGGCGATCCGTCGACGCCGACAACAACGCTGTGGCCTGCTGGAAATGCGCTCATCTCGTCTGTCACTTTCTGGGCCGGCTCGACATGCCGATCCACCTACCAGCATGACCGATTCGGATGCGCCCGAACAGGGCCTTTGGCCCTGGTACGTGCCCCATAGGCGGACGTTCGCGTGTAGTTGAGAAGGCCGCAGGGGGGCATCCAACGCTCATCGGCTCGGGCCGAGCTCGAGGGGAGTTCTCCACACCACGAGCCACAGCCCCCTGCACGCGCTGATGATCATCGATCATCGAGTGGGGATCCTTCCGTGGGCGTAAAGGCTTGACCCTTTGCCGCGGGATACGCTCGCTTCAGAGCGCCGAGGAGCGGGCGATGGCAGAACAGCAACGCGAACAGCGACACACGATCTTCATCACCGGGGCGGCTTCGGGGATTGGCAGGGCCACGGCAAGAGCATTTGTCCTGCGAGGATGGCTCGTCGGGTGCTACGACGTGAACCAAGGTGCTCTTGACGCCCTCCAGGACGAGATAGGGCTGACCACTGCATTCTTCGGGCCCTTGGATGTCACGGACCGACGAGCGGTCCTCGCTTCGTTCGAAGACTTCGGACAAAGGACAGGTGGTCGCCTCGACCTCCTCTTCAACAATGCGGGCATTGATGCAAAAGGTCCGTTCGCAGCGATGAGCTGGGAACAAATCATGGCCGTGGTGAACGTGAACATGATCGGTGGGATGAGCGTGATCCATGCTGGGATTCCACTTCTCAAGGCGACGGAGGGCTCACTCTGTCTTTCCACTGCCTCGGCTTCGGCGATCTTCGGGACTGCCAATCTCGCCGTCTACTCGGCCACGAAGGACGCAGTGAAGGGGTTGACCGAGGCCCTATCGGTGGAGTTCGCCGCCTTCGGCGTGCGAGCAATGGACATTCTGCCTGGGATAGTCGACACCGGGATGCTGGCGCCCGAAGCCAAGGCGCTGCTCCCGCACGAAGGCCTCTTACGTGCGCTTCCGGCCGAGGCGGTCGCCGATCTGGTGTGGGAGGCCTACGAAGGAGACAAACTCCACTGGTACATCCCCGAGGAGCTCGCGGCATACGACGTTCGTGTCACATCGAGGCCCGAAGAAGCTCGGGACGACCGCATCGCAGGGCACCTCATCTGATCGGTTGTGAGCATGCGGCCCGGTGCCACATCCGATTGGACCTCACGGTCCCTTCAGTTCGTGCGAAGAACGACCGGGCGGGGCGGGGCGGCAATGGGGAGGAACTGGAGAAGTGGCCAACTCTGTTGAGCGATCGCCGGTGAGTGCGATTGATTAGGAGGACCCGTCAGGGGGGTCTGGCGTGGATTGCCAGTAGCCGCTCGAATGGTCTTTCGGGTGGAATCTCCAGATGAATAATCCGAATGTTATCAGCCAAATCGTTTCGGGATAGGCCGCTATGCGTTCCATCGTACCGGCACCAATGCCAAAATATTGATGAAACGCGAATAGGAACAATGCAGTAAGAGAGACGGTGCTGAAGACGAGCATGTATCTGCGCATCGCTTCAGGTAGGCTGAGTGCCGCGCCCAGGATGAAGATGCCGACATTACCGGCACCGATTGCCAGTCCAGCACCGGCCACGTGCATATAGCTGATCGTATTCTCAGGAAATATCCCAACGAGGATAACGCCCACTCCACCGATCGCCATAAGAAGGAAACCATAGAATGCCGCGACTCTCTGAGTCGTATCCTTCTCCCTGAATTCGTGGTAGATGAGCAGGGAGCCTCCAGCCATCACCAGTCCCAACAACACGAATGCCGCGTCCATAAGCCACCAGCGAGGAGAGCAGACATCGCCCGTACCGTAATGTCCGCACGTAGTATTTCCTAAATCACTTATGGTATTAAAGACCAGGCTGTACTGAGGGCGAAACACCCACGCTACGACAATCTGCGCGTAGAAGTAGAGAGCGCTTGCGATGAAAATCGTTGGTCCTAACCACGAGTGTTTCTCGTGAAATGCGCCCAGGCGGTCAGCAGCTCTGTGCGCGATCTTGGGTATCGAGATTCGCCCCATCTGCTCACTCCCTCTTACCAGACAATGTTGAGAACGGCGGCAAGGCATCGGTAATCCTGCTCGAGGCCTCGTCTCATTCTGTACTTGACGCTCAAATTTTGCTCACATCACGCGCGAGTGAGTGCCGTCGGGCCTTGACCTCCGCCACTTGAGCGATTCCTCGTGCCGATCACGGTGGGTTCAGGGACGATGAAGACGTGCAGCATCGAAGGCATCCCAAAGGCGCGCCCTCAGCAGGTCGTGCAAGCTCCCGACCAGCTGGTGGTCGAGGGAGCGGATATCGCGAGGGTTGCTCAGCACCTCGAGCTCTCCGAGTGGTCCTGTCAATGAAGAGCATTCGAGGTCCGAAAGGATGCTCCAAGCTGGCGCGCGCGTGCTGAAGCCACGGGACCTTGGACGCCGGGCCCGACATTCGCCGTAAGGTCAGCCGGGCGGGGGTTTGGGGTGAGCCAGATTTGTGACCGAGGCTTCATCCACGGGGAGGATTCGACATTTCTCGCGGGTGACACAGCGTTGTCATCGGCACTGCCGGCTGGCCACGGCATCCGAAGTCGACGACCCGGTGCGCCACTCAGGGCCCTGGCGAGCGATGACCTTCGGCCCTGCACAGAACGCCTTGACCGCTGAACAATGAGGAGTGAGTCGTCGGGTGCTCGCTCATCACGAGAACTTGGCTTGACGATCGAGGAGGTGCGGTGGAGCGATTGAATGCGCTGGGTGCCGAGTTCCTCCATGTGGAGGATGGAACCGTCCACATGCACCTCGGTGCTGCGTGCGTCTTCGACGGTCGGCCGCCATCGCTTGACGAAATCGAAGCGTTGACGGCTTCGAAGCTTGAACGGATCCCGCGCTACCGCCAGCGTGTTCGCTCGGTACCGCTCGAGCTAGGTCGGCCGGTGTGGGCGGACGACCCCCATTTCGATCTTGGCTACCACCTGCGAAGTGTGGCCGTGCCCGCGCCGGGCGACGATGCGGCGTTCTGCCGGCTCATGGGACGGATCATGTCCCAGCCCCTCGACCGAGAGCGGCCGTTGTGGGAGACATGGCTCGTCGATGGTCTCGAAGGCGACCACTGGGCACTCATCTTCAAGATCCACCACTGCATGGTGGACGGCATCGCTGGCGTGCAGTTGCTCACCGTGATGTTGGATCAAAGCGCCGAATTCTCCATCGGCGAGCCCCAGCTCTGGGAGCCCCGCGTGGAGCCTCCCGGCCTACTGAAGGTGCTCGACGCCTGGGGAGGGCTTGCGTCGGACGTCCTGACGACGATTCGAGGGCTGCCGGGCGCCGTCACACACCCAGTGGACTTCACCCGATCCACGCTCGAAGATGGCGAGGGCGCCGTTCGCCTCCTTCGACGGCTGGCCCCCACGAGTCCCTTGTCGATCGAAGGCTCGATCGGATCGCACCGTTCCTGGTCCCATTCCACAGCAAGTCTCGCCGACGTCAAGACGATCCGATCGGCGTTCGGTGGGACGGTGAATGATGTCGTCCTCTCCGCGGTTGCCGGGGCCTACCGAGAGCTCCTCTTCGAGCGCGGCGACGATGCCGATTCGTCTGTCGTTCGCTCGCTCGTGCCGGCGTCGACGCGGCACGACGACAGCCACGGAATGCTCGACAACCAGGTCTCCGCCCTCCTGTGCGAGCTTCCGGTCCACATCTCGGATCCAGTGGAGCGGCTTGAAGCCGTGCGCGAACAGATGGTCAAGTTGAAGGCGTCGCACATCTCGGACGCCGGGGAGATGATCACCACGATCGGCAACCTCGCGCCACCAATGGTCGTTGGTCCCGTCAGTCGGATGGCAATCCGACTGATGCACAGGTTCGGGCAGCGATCACTCAATACGGTCACGACGAACGTGCCTGGACCCCAGTTCCCCCTGTTCTGCCTCGGCCGCGAAATGCTTGAATATCGCCCGTTTGTCCCGATAAGCCATGGAGTGCGAGTCGGCACGGCCATCTTGTCCTACAACGGCAAACTCTTCTTCGGCTTCACCGGCGATTTCGACACCATGCCGGACGTCGGCGTGCTCGCCACCGCGGTGTCAGCCGACATTGACGAGCTCCGTGACCGAGCCCTGACGCTTCTGCGCACCGAAGGAACCGATCCGGCCCGAACCGGCAGGGCTGGGTGACTCCATGAGTGTCATCTCAGCCGAGTTTGACCAGTCCTTCACCGCCAACGGACACCAGCTCGTCTACGACATCTACGGCCCGTCCAGTGCTCCACTGGTCGTGTACATGCACGGACTGCTGATGGACTCCGAGCTCAATCGCGGTATCGCCCAGGCGCTCGCAGAACAGGGCTATCGGGTCGCGTTGTTGGACCTACTCGGACACGGGCGGAGCGACAAACCGACGCATGCGTCGGAGTACCGTATCGATAGCTACGCGGATCAGGTCGTCGCCCTGCTCGACCACCTTGGTGCGGAGCGGGCCGTCCTTGGCGGTATTTCGCTCGGCGCCAATGTCAGCCTCTTCGCTGCCGACCGCTATCCAACCCGAGTCCGAGCATTGGTGCTCGAGATGCCGGTGTTGGAGCGAGCGGTGCCCGCCGCAGCGCTGTTCTTTGTGCCGATACTTCTCGCCGCTCACTACGGGCGACGAGTGGTGAATGTGACTTCCGGCGTGATGAGCCGGATCCCCCGCACCAGATTCGGACCGCTCAATAGCCTGATGAACGCAACATCGCTCTCACCTGACGTGATTGCGGCTGTGCTCCACGGGGTCTTGGTCGGGCCCACGGCACCCACCCAGGAGCAGCGTCGTGCGGTCCAAGTGCCCGTGCTCGTCTTGGCGCACCGCAACGACCTCATTCATCCCTTCGATGACGCCGTCAGCCTCGTCGAGCGCACGCCGAACAGTGTGCTGGTCCGGGCTCGATCGCCACTCGAGCTGCGGCTCCGGCCGAAGCGGCTCACCGATGCGATCGTGGCGTTTCTTTCGTCTCTCGAGCCCGAGTCGGCACGCGGCCGATCTCGCCGCCCCGCCTGAGCGCGGCTCGGCCCGACTCACAGCCATCTGCCTCCCTGGTGGGCGCGAGAGCAGCCGGGCTGCCGCTGCGCGTTGGACCTCAGGGGCCATGCATCCGCGTTTGCCACATCCTCGGCAGTCGCGCAGGCGCGACCACGTTCGCCGGTTCGGCTGCTGCGGGCGGTGCGACGTCTGTCCTCAGGCGGCATAGCCATGGCTTCAGCTTCACAGCCACAGTGCCCGAGCTTCGGCGATCCGCAAGGTGGAGGGGATGGGGGGCCATATGGGTCTGGAGCCCCCTCTCGAACCTTGCGGTTCGAGTTTGCGAACGAGTTTGTCCTGTTCAAGCGAGCAGACCATCGGTCATTGCGGATCAGCCGCGATGTTAGCGAAGCCGGCTGACTGCGCCCCAGCGGTTGTTTACCGGCACGACCTGGGTGACGCCTTTGTCGCCCGTGGAAGCGTCTACTGCTCCGCAGCTCAGGTGCCCTTGGTGAACCACAATCACCTCTGTCGGTGCCGGGAGCAAGAACACCTGAACCACCACATGGTCGCGGACTTCTCCGAGGGCATCCCCCCAACGCCGTATCGGCTCGTCCAAATCGAGCTCGGCGTCCGCCGGGGGTTCACGGATGGACGATGCCAGCTCCTAAAGGGGCATGGCTGCGTGACGCTGTCCAATTTGTCTTCGCACCTCTGCCTGTTCCGTCGCAGAATGGAGCAACTGGGGGATCTGGATGAGAAGGACCGTGCGGATCAGGGCACTGACGGCGACAATAGCGATCGCTGGTCTCTTCGCAGGTTCGGCGCTGGCAGCATGTACGAGCGGCTCGTCGAGTTCGAGCACTTCAACCTTGCGAGCGTCGACGACGTCGTCCATTGCCGTGCCGCGCAAAACGACCACCTTGCGACCAACGACAACCACTACGGTGCCACCGACGACCACTGGCCAAGCGGCTGCGCTCATCGGGTACCTCCAGCAGTTCTTCACGACCGGATGTCAGAGCGCGTGCAGCCAACTCTCCGAGCCCGCCAGCGCGTTCACGGTGACACTGGATCCCAGCAATCCCGATTGGGCTCGCTGGATCGTCAACGACCCAACGTTCGGTTCCGCGTACGGGTATGCCCAAAGTTCGGGAGGCACATGGCTAGTGGTGGCGGGGCCGGGCTCGGATCAGGTCGGATGCATGGGAACCGAGCTTGTGCCGGCGCCGATCCTGGCTGAGTTCGGGGTTACATGCCCGACTAGCTAGCAGTCCGAAGGCGAAGTGCCGTCGCTAGGTGTGCGCCTTGTCAACGACGGCTGGTGCTCGCCACCGCCCATCGGCTCTTTCAAAGGGCTAGCGGAACCGAAGTCGTCGTCGGCGGAGGGGTGGTAGTTGCTGGTGCACCCGTCGTGCCGCGAAGGCGTTTCGCCGGAGAGCGCCCGCGCCTAGTGCCGCGCCATCTCTGCGGGGGCAGCGGCTGCAAAGGTCAGGGCCTCTCGAATGACCTCGGAGCGCGAAGACCCAATGGCGGCGGCTCGTGCGTCGATGGCAGTGAGCACGTCGTTCGGCACCCTCAGGTCGATTTTCGTGGAGTCGACTCGACTCATGAGTCCATCCTCTCTTCGAGAACGAGCTTCGGCGATTCGGGTGCGGGGGCGTCGAGGGGGTCTATGGGTCAGGAGCGTTCCCGCAGATGCCCTTGCGTCCAAGCAACCGGGAGCCTGAAAGCCAGCCCGGGCCCGCTGAGACCCAACGCCGACTATCCGACGCAACCCAGGATGGAACCGAGGGGAATGCAGTTGTCGGGCGAGTTGCGAGCGATGGTGTTGTACTTGGTGAGGGTGACGGTTCCACCTTCGTTGGCGATGCCACCGCCGTCCATGCTCGCCACGTTCCCCGTGATGACGGCACCCGTCAGATTCAGTGCAGCTTGATTGGCGATGCCGCCGCCTGTGGTGGCGTTGTTGTTCCTCACCGGGCTGTTGAGGTCGTTCAGCGTCCCCTGGTTCGCGATGCCGCCGCCGAGCGGGGCGGTGTTGCCGATCACGATGGTTCCGTTGAGGTTGACCGTCCCGAGTGCGCCGTTGGCGATCCCGCCGCCCCCGCCCGACGCAGAGTTGCCAAGCACGTTGCTGATGTTGACGGTCAAGACGCCGCTGCCGGGAACACCGACATTCCCATTGCCGATGCCCCCGCCGTAGCCCAGGTCGCCGGAGGTGTCGCTTGGGGCCGAGTTCCCATCCACGTCCGTGGTGGTCACGGTCATCGTGCCGTGGTTGAAGATCCCACCACCTATGCCGCCGGTTCCGACGTTGGAGTTCACGTCGCTGTTGGTGATAGTGGCCAGGCCACCGTTGGCAATGCCGCCGGCAGCAGGGCCGCCGATACCGCTGGTCGCGACGTTGTGGTCCACGTTGCTATTGGTGACGACGAGCGTGCTGCTGGCGCCTGGCGCTCCGCCGTTCCCGTTGCCGCTGGCAATGCCGCCCCCGTTGGCCGAGGTGTTGCCGTTGACCTCGCTGCTGATGACGCTGAGAGTGCCCGAGCGGTTCAGAATCCCCCCTCCTCCACCGGTGGGGGCCGAGTTGTCGTTCACCTGGCTGTTGTTTTCAATCGTGGTCGTACCGGTAGTACCAACGGGGATCGCGCTGGGATTTCCGCTGGCGATCCCGCCGCCGCCCATGGCAGCCGTGTTGCCCTTCACCACCGAGTCGTTGAGCGTCAGAGTGGCCTGATCGTTGAAGATCCCACCACCAGCCGAGCTGCTTCCACCGGTGATCGTGACCCCGTTGAGCGTCAGATTCCCGTGCGGCACATTGACCTGGAAGATGCGGAAGGTGGTCGAGTTCCCGGCGAGCGTGGCGCTGCTGTAGCCATTGATCGTGATCGGGCTGGTGATGAGAGGAAGCGCGTTTGCTCCAGCCATCGAGGAGTTGTTGGCACCGCTGAAGTTGTAGGTGCACGCACCGAGGTTGATGGTCCCACCCCCACCGCTGTTGGCGTTGGTGATGGCGATGATGAGTCCTGCCGGACCACCCGTCGGACCCGCGCACGGCACACTCACTGGCGGAGCAGCGGATGCCACCGAGGCTGGAAGAGCCAGCGGTGCAAGAAGCACCGCGCCGATCCCCAGGGCCATCTTCGTGATCGTTGACGTTTGCATCGGTAAGTCCCCCATCCCGATACGAACGCAACTCCGTGCCGCACGGAACCCGTACCGGCCTCAAACACAACAGGGTCGACACCCAGCTGTTTTGCGCGTCAGCCCCCGTTGCGAGGCTGCTCCGCTTCGAAACGTATGTCAATGAAAGTGGCGTTACGTGTCCGCGAACACCGGGAGGCGTGACATCTGCGAGCCGACCTGGACGGCTGGGATCGCCGACTGGCTGGCACCTAGGGCGACGAGGGCAACGGTTCCGATCACCAGTGCTGCACCGGCAACGATCGCAGCGATGATCAGGCCCCTGCGGCTTGCTCGGGCACTCACCCGGACCCTTCGATTAGTGACCGCCGGCGGGTGTACTCATCTTCCTCAATGTCACCCCGAGCCAGTCGCTCGTCGAGGATGCGAAGGGCGTCCGAACTGGGTCGCGACGAACCCGATCCGGGAGCCGGGGGGATCGAACCGGGCGGAGTCCCACGGTGGCGCACCAGAGTGACGATGATCCAGGCCAACGCAGCCCAGAAGACGACCAAGGCGACGATCACGAGGACCCAGAGCCCCCAGTGGTTCCCGCCGCCGTATCCGTAGCCGTGGTACATCATGGCGTCGCCCTCTGAAGCGTCGTTGCTCCAAGTCCAGCGTCGCCGCATGCAGGTGGCACCCGATAGAGCCGAAGGTCCTTCGGTTCGAAGATAGTAGGCAGGCGGGTCCCCGGTGAGGCCCGCAGCACTGCAGGAAGCCGGATTTCAGACCAGTTTCACATTCCGCGACATGTCCCCCATCAATCACCTGACGGGTGGGGCAGTACGGCACATTCGGTCGTGTGGATAAGCGGAGGGTGAGTATCTCACTCAGCGGTGCCCTGGCCGTCGGTGATGATGCTACGCCCAGATGTACTCCTCAGCGATGGCGCCAGCGCGCCATTTGGCTACGGTCACCATACGGGCACCGTTGGCGAACTCCCCTACGACGCACGTCCACTCTCCGGACCCGAACCTGATCGGGTGGGACGTGATCTGGGGCGGTGTACCGCCGCCGCTGTGTTCGACGTATGACTTCATGGCCTCGATGTGCTCCTCGATGCCGTGGGTCTGGGGCTGTCCTTGCCAGCCCACGAGTACTTCGTCGGTGTGATAGTGAGCGAAGACGCCGGGCCAGTCGGCCTTGTTCCATCCCACGAAGTCGAGTTCATTCATGCCTTGAAGGTTGCGATCAACTGCGTCGTCGTTCGGCATATACAGAGCGCCTCCTGTGTAATCGAGTCACTACCGTCAAGAAGCACCCGCCCTCGAGGCGGTCACCCAATAGCCCGAGCAGTCATGGAACCCGGGGCGGTTCAGCCCATTGAAGATGGGGGGCGGAATCTGCGCCCAACTCGCTCAGGCGAAAAGTGTCTTTTCGAATCTTCCACGACCTCCCACACACCGGGCTCACATCGGCATCGGCCACCGGAGCCAGCACGGCTGAGCTCACGCGCCGGGCCAATCCACCCAGCTCCCTTCAGCCCTTCTGAGTCAGACAGACAGAATTAAGGACAGCGCCCGCTTGATATCCAGTCGGAAAATCCTCATATTGGATCACCGTTTCGCCGTAAATTGGGTCACAGATCAACAGGACATCATTCAGGACGCCAGCGATAGCGACACAGTGTTGTCCACCACCCGTCCAAGCGATGTCACAAGCGATGGGTCGGGCAGCCCCTATCTCTGTCTGGACCCGTTCAAGCGTCACCGAGCCTTGGGAGTCGTTTCGATTACCCCCGGGGTTGTTCCAGTTGTTGTTCACGTCCAACGCATCACCAACGCCACCACTGCGGTTGCAGGCAATGGGCATTCCGCTGTCAGGTTGATCGAGTGCGTACAGGGCAGAAGCGCTGTATGGACTGTTCAGAAGAGATGAGAGAGCTGCGTTAGACGCGAGGGTCGCCGCCGGCGGGCAACAGGGTCCACCCGGAATGTTCAGATTTCTCATGACTCCAGTCATGATCTCGCACTGCGTCACTATGCTCCCGGGACTGTAGAAGTGATTGATGCTCGTGGCGACGGCGATCCAGCACCAATTCGTCGATTCTTGGTATTGCATTCGAAGACCAATATTTTGAGGTAAATCCTGTCCGGAGTTTCCAGGACCAGTTTCCTGCGTCGACCAGTTCGCTCCGTCAAATGACGCGTACCACAGCTGCTGATCGCCATTCGGACCGACCCACATTGCGAGGAGCTTGCCGTCAAATCCGGCCAGTGAAGGTCCAACACTGCTCGCAATTGGAGAAGGGAACTGAGCTTGAGCCGACCAGGTCGATCCGTTGAAGGATGCGAACCACAAGCGCTGGTCGCCCGTTGATCCCTTCCATGCCGCATAGAGCTTGCCTTCGAACACCGCCAGCGAAGGTCCGACACTGCTTTCAACCCCCGGGATCTGAGCCTGTGCTGACCAGGCCGATCCGCTCAGCGACGAGAACCATATGCTTTGGTCATTCTCAGACCCCTTCCATGCCGCATAGAGTTTGCCTTCGAAATCTGCCAGCGAAGGCCCGAAGCTACTTGCGACCGGAGCAGGTATCTGCGTCTGAGCGTCCCATGAAGAATCCGTCAACTCCGAAAAGAAGACTCGTTCATCGCTGTTCTCACCCTTCCATGATGCAACGAGCGAGTTTTCGAGGATGGCGAGGGCTGGCCCGGCACTGCTGTTACCACCAACGGTCTGCTGTGCGTCCCACTGGGTCCCGTTGAAGCAAGAGAAGAAGAGTCGATCATCTCCGACCTCTCCCTTCCACGCGGCATACAGTTTTTCATTAAAGCTGCATAGCCCTTGCAATACGCTCATGCTGACCTCCGATATTGCCTTGATTTTACCAAGAGCTATTTCGAACAAGTGTCCTTCCCGGACTGGCCCTGACCTGCACTTTCCACCGTGGCGGGGGTGCGCTCAAACTGCATCCTTGTTGGAGGGCAATCTGGTTTGTTCTGTCTTCACCTGTCTTAGCTGGTGTAACACGATTTCTCGGTGTTTACAGATTTTTTAGTGGGATGACCCCGATCTTTTGTGGCCAAGGACGGTGGGCCGATTCGGGGCGCCCGTGGTCGTGCCGCAGGCGTCGTCATTCTGTGCGCTCACTAACCGGCGCCCGGCGCTCAGGTACCGTCTGGCCGAGGAGGACTCACATTGGCCGACCCTGACCGCCGAAGCACGCTGTTGGCTTCGTACGAGAACGCCGCGGTAATCGTCTCGGCAATAGACTGCGAGCGGCTCGGCCACTCAACACCATGCCCCAAATATGACGTGGCCGGACTGATCGATCACCTCGTCGAAGCCGGCCACCGGGCGGCCGCTCTCGGCCGAGGGCAGGCACCCCCGCCGGGAGACGAGTCCTCTCATGTTGAGTTGTCCGACGCGCCCGCTCAGCTACGTCGCGCCGCCAAGGAGGCGGCCGAGGCATGGGGCAATGAAACCGCGTTGTCGTCAAGGTTCACCATGCCGTGGGGCGAGGAGTACAGCGGGGCCACCCTGGTGGACATGTACCTGGCCGAGCTGGCCACCCACGCCTGGGACTTGGCCCGAGCCACCGGACAGCTCGACAGGTTGGACCCCTCCCTCGCCCTACCGGCACTCGATGGTGCGCGGGCCATGATCAAACCCCAGTACCGCAACATGGTCGAGCTAGGAGCCCCTTTCGCGGCGGAGGTGGCGCCGCCTCCCGGCGCCGACGACTGGGAACGTCTCGCCGCCTTCATGGGACGCGACCCCCGAGCATCGCTCGGCCGGTAAGGGTCGCAGAGGGGAGGGCCGGCTCGCAGCCCTAGTCGCTGGTTCGGTCCCGAAGGCGCGCGCAGAACACCGCCTGCAACACTTCCCGGCCGATCCGATCGAGGTGATGCGTTCGCTCGGCCTTCTGGTCGTCGGTCACGAGGTGCCCCATATCGTGCACCCATATCTGTCCCGGGCTCCCGTCCCAGATCGCCGGGACGGTGGGCACTTCGGAGTCAGGGAATGGTTTGGGTGCCACGGCCCTTCCTAGCCCGCAGGAGATCAGGCCGAACCGATGACCGCACCGAACTGGATGGTGCCCACCGTCACGCCGGGTGCCTCGGCACCTTCGGGAGGAGCGGTAGCGCGGGCCTGCTCTTCGGTCTCGAACACCTCGATCGAGACCCCGTGCGAGTCGTCGACGGCTACGAAGTAGGCGCCCAGGAAACCGGGGGCCCCCTTTATCCCTGGAATGTCCTCGTCGAGGCCCCGCTTGGCCTCGGCCAGGTCCGCAATATTGGCGTGGATCACTCTGGCGTGCATGGCTGATCTCCCCTGCTCGTTTGGTGCCTCATCACGCTACCCACGGCTGAGCGCGATTTCTGGTGCGTGACACTTATCACTGGGACTATCCCCGTACGCCGGTTGGGAGCGCGTCTCCGCCGACGTCTTTGGTCAAAGTCTCTGCCGATCGCCGACTCCTGAGCTGGGATCGACAGCCGGGCTCGCGGCCGGCTCGAACTCGCGTCGATACCATCAGTTCGTGCCGCTGACGGTCGAAGACGATGTCCTCTACGCAGTGAGGTTGAATCGAGAGGCCCGGGAGCGCCTGTGCGCGCTCGCCGGCGTCCTCACCCCTGATGAGTCGACGATTGAGACGCCCGAACCGCTGCTTGCCGAAATCACGAAATCACTAGTCGGAAAGCCGCTCGAAGAACTCATGGGCGACGAGGACTTGGTAAGCCGAAGGCCATACCTGTGCTCTCGCTGCGCTGGGACCTTCACCATCGACGAGTACTGGCTTATCCGGAATGCTGCCCGGCACAGATTCGATCCAGGGCCAGGTCGGGTCTTCGTTGACCCGTTCGCCGCAGGCCCCCAAGTCCACGCTCGTTGTGAAGGGGGATCGGAGTAGCCCCAAGAGCGGTTGCCCCATAGCCGAGGCTCGCCACCCCCAGCCATCGGCCGTCAGATGATCGTTGGTAGATCGAACCCTCGCCGTTGCCCCGCCTGCCACCCATCGAACCCTCCCAATGCGGTTCTTCGGATTCTGGCGGGGTCGCGCCCTCACCTGACCACGATCGAGCCCAGCACCCGCCAGTTAGGCCGACCGGCGTAGAGCAGCGCTCGGATCCGGTAGT
>Ga0302201_10002310_pt1 | contig 15089 bp, 12 predicted proteins | sample II_Bog_N3_2_FD_194586 | JGI IMG/M metagenome (GOLD analysis project Ga0302201, IMG submission 194586) | Peat permafrost microbial communities from Stordalen Mire near Abisko, Sweden - II_Bog_N3_2 | ecosystem: Environmental > Terrestrial > Soil > Wetlands > Peat | place: Sweden: Abisko...
GAATGCAGAGGCGACCAACTGTCATTATCGGCGGCGTTGATGTCGGCCTTATTGGCCAGGAGCAGTTCGACCATGTCCTTGAACCCTTTTGCCGCGGCAAGGTGCAGGGGAGTGGCGCCATTGTTTGCCTTGGCGTTGACATCCGCCTTGTGCGCCAGCAGCAGTTTGGCGACGTCCACGTGGTCGTTGAACGCCGCGATGTGCAGCGGGGTCTGGCCGTACTTTTCTTCCTTGCTGGAGACCAGGTCCGGATGGTCTTTGAGCAGCGCTTCGACGGTTTTGATATCGCCGTTGCGGGCCGCTTCATGAATTGGACCGCAGAAACCCTGTAGGCCAAAAGCGAGCGCAGCTACGAAGAACAGCGCCGCGGCGATGGGACGGGAAACGGAGAGTTGAAGCCGGTGAGATGGACGGAAATTGAAGGTGTTCATTTGTTGATGCGGATCTCCAAGTCAGCGTTGATTCGGCCCAATGTTACCATGCTTGAGCCGTTGGTAAAACTGCCTCCGGGGCCGGGGGCGCCTGTTTGTCAGGCTCGATTGGGAGGCTGAGGATTGAGGTTTGCCGGAGTGCGCGGGGCCGCAGCCTTTCGACCAGCCAGATAGGGACGAATGGCGGATTCCAGGATTCGCACCAAATCGGGCTCCATGTAAGCGTAATTGTCTGGGATTCCGAGCACGATCAACCTCTTGGCCCGTAGTTGGGGCCTGAATCTCTCCTGGAGCCTGCGCATGTGAACGCGCTCCATCGCGAACACCAGGTCGGCCCACTCGATGAGATCCGCGGAAACCGGAGTCATGGCATCGGGGCCTGTGCCGGCTGAGAGCGCTTCAATCCCTTCATACGCCGAAAAGATGGCTTCTGCCGTGGGACTACGCAACCGGTTCCTGCTGCAGACGAAGAGGAGCTTCATTGTGGGGGTGAATCTCCTCTGCGCCAGGAGGCTGTTCAACCTACCTCAATTGCCTGGCTTGGACGGGTCCGCAGCTGGTGCTGGTGCGGGTGCTGCCGCGGGTGCTTCCACCGGTGCGGGTGCTGCTACAGGTGCAGGTGCAGCTTGACCTTTCGCGAATCCGCGAATGTAAATGATGAGATTCCAAACCTCGGGATCCTTGGCGCGACCTTCTTCCTCGGCGGGCATGCTATCTTTGCCGACGCGGATGGCGTGGAACAGCTCCTTGTCGGACCGATTTACCAGGGACTTGGGGTCGGTCCAGTCCAGGAGAGTGAGTTTCATATCCTTGGCCAGGTCGGTTTTGCCGCTGCCGTCTTCCCCGTGACACAGAGCGCAGTCGCGCGCATAAAGGCTCTTGGCATGTTCCTGGGACGCGCCGGTCGGTTTTGCGGGATTGGTTGAGTCCTGGGCAGCGGGCGGTTGCGGCGCGGCTGCCAAGGCAATGGTGGACGCGGGAATGGCGCTGACCGCGAAGAGGACCGCGGCAGAGAACAGGAAAATCGGTTTCAACAAATCAGCCTCCCCAGTTGCATGTGTCTGGAACAGGCATCGTGCAGCTGATTGGATCTACGGACCGGATTATAAGCCCACAGTGCGGGCGAATGTTTGTGAGCCAGCTCACTGCAGCATTTTCTAGAAAATCTCGGCGTAGCCATCGGGGACCGGCGTGTGCTTCAACAGGCCCAATTCGCCGGCGAGGCGCTCCAACCTGGCATGGATGGCGGGTGATGGAGGCACGAGCGGGAGGCGCACATGTTCAGAGCAGCGACCCATGAGGTTGAGCACCGCTTTTACGGGGCAGGGGTTAGAATCCCAGAAGTTAGCCTCAATGAGGCGTGCAAACCGTCGTTCGAGATCTCGGGCTTCGACCCAGTTGTTGCTGAGTGCGGCGCGGATCATGTTGCCCATTTCGGCCGGGATTTCGTTAGCGGCCACACTGATGAGGCCGTGAGCGCCGATGCCGATGGCGGCCAGGGCGAGGTTGTCGTCGCCGGAGAAGATTTTGAAGTCGCGCGGCATGTTATGCGCCAACTCGGCGACTTGAGGCAGCTTGCCGCTGGCTTCCTTGATGGCCTGGATATTCGGCGCTGCCTCGGCAAGGCGGAGCACGGTGGCGGGATCAAGATTTACGGCGGTGCGGCCGGGCACGTTGTAGAGGACAACGGGGAGTGGGGCGATAGCTTTGGCGAGGGCCAGAAAGTGCTGAAACTGGCCTTCCTGGGACGGCTTGTTGTAGTAGGGATTGGCCGACAACACCGCGTCGACGCCGCGAATTTGCTTGAGCAGCTTGGCGTTTCGCAAGAGAGTGCGCGTGGAGTTGTGAGTGCAGCCTGCCCACACGGGAACACGTCCGGCAGCGGCGTCCGCCACGATGCAGACCGCAAGCAGCCATTCCTCTTCATCGAGTGTGGCGGCCTCGCCGGTGGACCCGCAGGCCACGAGGAAATCGATGCCTGCATCGATCTGCCAGTTGACCAGGGCGCGCATTGCCTGTTCATCAATTGAACCATCCGCCCGAAAGGGCGTAACTATTGCCGTACCGCAACCTGTAGTTTGCATGACAGGGCTGATTATAACGGCGAGGTGAGCCGCATGGATGGCATGTGGATAAATTCGGCCCGAGTGCAGGAGTGGGAAGGCTCGCGGCGCGGAGTTTTGAGTTCGTGCTGTTAGAGCGGTTTCGATTCATTTGTTGCCATTTGAAGATCACTGGAGGTGGCATTTTCTCGCGAAAAATGCCAGTTGGCCTCAAACTTTCTGTAAACAGCAGAATCGAAACCGCTGTACAGGCTTGTATTGTGGACTACCATTGGCCGCGGCTTGAAGTCCAAGCTATAACTACCTGAGGAATTTCACGATGCGTTCTACGGTTTTTTTCGTCTTCGTGGCCTGCGTTTGCTTACTGCCAATGGGCGGGGCTCATGGCCAATCCGTCACGACGGCTTCCCCGACGGCGAAGCCTGCGGCCCAGGATTCCGCGACGGCCAAGGCCGCTGGCGGGAGTGATGTATTCGATTTTGAGGGCGACGCAGCCGGAAGCGCGCCGGCAGGATGGTGGGGAGGGCCGGCAGGGACGGTTCAGGTGGACGGCAACGTAGCCCATTCAGGCCAGCACTCGGTGCGAATTGAGCCGAAAGCGGAGGGTGACAGGTCTTTTTCTACGCTGACGAAGACGCTGCCAATGGATTTTGCGGGCAGCGTGATTGAGTGGCGCGGATTTCTGAAGACGGAGGACGTTTCGGGCTTTGCCGGACTGTGGATGCGCGAGGACAAGGACGGCGCCACGGCGGAGTTCGACAACATGCAGAAGCGCAACATCAATGGCACGACCGGATGGACGGAGTACTCGATCACGCTTCCTGTGCACCCTGGGGCACAGCGGCTGGTGATGGGCGCACTTGCATCGGGAACCGGCAAGGCATGGGTGGATGACCTCGAATTGCTGGTGGATGGCAAGCCGATTTCGCAGGCGCCGAAGGTGGAGGTTGCGAAGAGCGTGCTGGACAGCGACCACCAGTTCGACGGGGGGTCGGGGATTGCGCTTTCAGATTTGACTCCGGTTCAGATTGAGAACCTTGCATTGCTGGGAAAGGTGTGGGGATTTCTGAAATATAACCATCCCCAGGTGACAAGCGGGAAACTGCATTGGGACTATGAGCTGTTCCGTATTTTGCCGGCGGTTCTTGCTGCGCCGGATCGTGTTGCTGTCCGCGGGGTGCTGTTGAATTGGATCAATGGACTCGGGACGGTGGAGAGGTGCAAGGATTGCGAAACGCTGGACCTAGTGGGCCTTGAACTGCGAGCGGATCTGGATTGGATTGGGGATGAGGTCTTGTTGGGGAGCGATCTGAGCAAAGCCCTGGTTTCAATTCAACAGAACCGGGCGAATGCCAACCAATTCTATGTTTCCCTGGCGCCGGGTGTGGGGAATCCGGCCTTCGAACACGAGCTGAGTTATGGCAACATCAAATACCCGGATGCGGGGTTCCAGATCCTGGCGCTCTACCGCTTCTGGAACATTATTGAGTATTGGGCTCCGAATCGGGATATCGTGGGCGAGGATTGGAACGGGGTGCTGCGCGAGTTTCTGCCTCGGATTGCGCTGGCCAAGACTTCAGACGAATATCAGCGGGAACTGATGGCGCTGATTGCGATGGTTCACGACACGCATGCCAACCTGTGGAGTTCACTTAGCGTAAGGCCGCCGGTGGGTGAGTGCCGGTTGCCGGTGAACATGCGGTTTATCGGCACAAGCGCGGTGGTGGCGGGATTTGCTTCCGCGGATGCTGGAACGAAGTCAGGATTTAAAGCGGGCGATGTGGTGACGGATCTGGATGGTCAGCCGGTGGATAAGCTGGTTGCGAATTGGACTCCGTTTTATGCGGACTCGAATGAAGCGGCGCGGCTACGCGATATCGCGCGGACGATGACAAATGGGCCGTGTGGTGCGGTCGCAGTTGGAATTCGGCGGGGGAACGATGCGGTATCCGTCCAGGCGCAACGGCTTCCCGCAACTGGGATGACGATAAGCTCTACCCATGACTTACCGGGAGATACTTTTCGCCTGTTGTCACCCGATGTTGCCTATCTGAAGTTATCTTCGGTAAAGGCCGTGGAGATAGACCGCTACCTGACTCTTGCCGCAAAGACAAAGGGCCTGATTGTGGATATTCGCAATTACCCGTCGGAGTTTGTTGTGTTTGCTCTCGGATCGCACTTCGTTGAGAAGCCCACTGAGTTTGTTAAGTTCACAAACGGCGACTTATCGAACCCCGGCGCGTTTCACTGGGTTGTTCCCTTGTCTCTGACACCGGCTGCGCCGCATTACGCGGGTAAGATCGTGGCGCTGGTGGACGAGGTGACGCAGAGCAGCGCGGAGTACACGACCATGGCTTTTCGCGCATCGCCACAGACCGTGGTGTTAGGCAGCACTACGGCTGGAGCCGACGGCAATGTTTCATCCATTCCGCTGCCGGGCGGGTTCAACAGCATGATCAGCGGGATTGGTATCTTCTATCCTGACGGGAAACCGACGCAGCAGATCGGGATTGTTCCCGACAAGATTGTTCGGCCCACGATTGAGGGCATCCGCGATGGGCGGGATGAGGTGCTGGAAGAAGGTGTGCGGCTGATTCTGGGTGCGGAGGCGCCGGCGGATTTGGTGCGGAGTGTTGCGAAACCGTAGACGACGTATTCTTTCATGCGCCGAATTTTCGACGCTCGCGCGACTTCTGATTAAGACGTCTGCGCACGGACTCTGGCTTGACGTGCTTTCCCCGATCAAGTGACTCGAGCGTTGCTGCAAGTTCCCGGTTGAAGATGGCGATTTGGGCGCTCCGCGCGCTGTCGTGTTCTTCGAGAAGTCGCAAGGCCTCACGGACTACTTCGCTGGCCGAGGTGTAGCGGCCGGATTCAACTTTGCCGGCGACGAACTTGTCGAGTTCGGGGGTGAGGGAAACATTTATAGGGAAAACTCCTGATAAGAAACTACCCTTCGCCGAGATTGCAAATGATTGATTGCATTAAAGAGCGCATCTGAACGGATTTCACACCGTCCCTACGGGACGGAGACTTTTCTTGAACTCTGACCCAGGACCGCGCTGCGCTTGTCCTGGGCTAATAACCTACCCTCCCTCCGGGAGGGTGGACGCTGCGGGTGCCGGTTTCATCGCTCGCTGGTCGGCTTCGCCGGTGGAAGGCTAGAAAGAAACAAGTCGTCACGGAGTTCTACGGACTCCCACTCATCGGACAGAAACAAAATCGTCCGATGAATGGGGCACAGTTTCATCGTTCACAGGGCGGCGAAGGCGGTGGACGACTACTTCCGATGTTGGGCCGAATAACAGGGTTTATCAATTTTGGACATTGGACGGAGGCCTACTGCACCGGCACGAACCGCATTGTCACCTTCCCCGACGCTGCCAGCGGGACGTGCACCTCGACCCGCATAAACGGGTTCCGGTACTCGTCCACCTTTGTCTCGGTGATGGTAAATGCGCCCGGCGCCTCAATCGTCGCCTTCACCTGCGCGCCTTCATAGGCGAACAGCAGAGTGTGGTCGTCCGCTTTTGTCCACGTTCCGTGCGTCGGAAGCGACTCTACGATCTCCGTGCCCCTGGTCAGGTCAAACGCGTCCGTGACTTCAACCGAACCATTGCCGGCGCGGCTGTGGGTGAGGGTGCGGGTCACCTTCTTCAGTTCCGGAACACTATAGGCGTTGGTCATGTCGATGGTGATGCTGTCCTCGGCATCGCTGAAGGCATTGTCGATCACCGAGACATGGACCATGGTCGCATCCAACTGCAGTTGGCCGCCGATCTCCGGCACCGGATGCCCAAACGAGTTCAGCAACTTTGAGTCCAGACGGTGTGGCCCAAACGTTGCCGCGTTATAGAAGGCCGGGCCGCCTGGCTCGCCGAGCGGTTGCGTGTTGCCCATGCCGATGACCCACGAACCAATGTCGTTGTGACTGTGCGTGGTGTTACCGCCGGCCTTGATGGTGACTGCGAAATTCTGTCCAAGGGCGCCGCGGGATACCAGGATGCCCTCATCCGCGTAGTAGGTCCGCAACTGCGGCTTGCTCAACTCGCGCGCCGTCTCTGACTGCAACACGTCGCCCTGAATGGGAAACAGGTCAAGCGCGATTGAGCCCAGCCCCACAACATGATTCCACGTGTTTACCACCGGCGGCGCCGACGGAAGGTCGAAGATGTGGCTGATGACCGCGACCAGGTGCGGATCGGCCTTTGGCATCCGGCCGGCATCGCCATAGGCGGCGGAGTTGTTGGGCAGCATGGGGAACTGCAGCCCGAACATCGACACTTTCTGCATTTTTGGGTCGGCCAGCAGGTCGATTTTGCCGCCCGTTGCGCGGAGCAGGTTCTCCCTCAGTTCGATGAAGTGCGAGAATCCGTAGTTCCAGTAGCTCAGGCCCTCGGTGTCATAACCGTCGTTCGAGAATCCTTTAGCGTAGTGCTGAATGTAGTGCTCCGCCGCGGCTGCAAACAGCGCGCGGTCTTCCACGCTGGGCAGCATGGCCAGTGCTGCGCCGGTGACGCCCTTCACGCATACCGCGTTCCAGTTCATGTCCGCATAGAGCCACCAGTTACCGCCGCGGTCCTCAACGCTGTTGCCGTGGATGAACGACGCGCGCATCGGCGCAAAAACATGCTTCTCCATCCCCGCTGTTACCCGCGCCCGCGTATCGACCGGAATGCTGTCGCCGAGCAGGTAAAGCGTCTCGGCCAGAGCGTCGCCCATATCAGCGGCATTCAGGTCAACGTAGTAGCGGGCGCCGTGGAAGTTGAGAAGCTGTGCATCGTGAGCCGAGAGCGTCCATGAGGGCATGGCCACGAGGCTCTCCATGACCTCGGCAATCGCAGGGATGAAACGGCCGTTGCCTTCAAGGCATTCGGCCAGCACCAGCGGCGCCAAGCGGTTCTGCCGCGATGCCAGATTGTTCTGCATCGGTTCGCGGTCGCCGGTTTTGGTAAAGGCCAGATAAGCATCCGGATCAAAGGCCGGCAGCGGCGTAGCCATGATCTTTTCGGCCTGCGGAATTACCCCCTTTAGTTGCGGCTCGACACCAGCCCAGGCAGGATGATCGGAACACGGCTTGCCAAACCCCGAGGGCTGAGCTGGAAGCATCGCGGCAATCTGCTGGACCCGGCTGGAATCAAGCTCGGCATATTTCTGCTGTGCGGGGGCAGGTAAGGGACCGGCAACAACAGCGCAAATAAGGACATTGAGGCAGAGCAAAGCCGGCAGCACTTCCCGGCGACTGCTTGCAGACCTTGAAATCGTTTTCATGTTTGGGCTCATCCAAGGCGCGGATTTCTTCGGGCGTCATGTTCTCAGACGCAGCTATTGGATTGCAAGACGCCTAAATATTACCCGACCCTAGGCAAACATCCCTCAGAGGCTAAAGCCCATCGGTTATGGAGGCCTTATGTGGCACGGCTAAAGCCATGCCCTTTCAAAACTGGTTTACGAATTAGCTGCTATAGCTGGTCGAAGATTTCGCGGAACTCCCAGGCGCCGGATTTTCCGTTGAGCCACTCCGCGGCGCGGACGGCGCCGAGCGCGAAGCCTTTTCGATTATGCGCGTCATGACGGAGTTCGAGAATGTCGTCAGGGCCAGTGGCAGTGACGATGTGTTCGCCTTTGGCGTCGCCGACGCGGTGCGACGTGACTTCGATGCCGACGCCGGGGTGAGCAGCTTCGAGGATCTGCCTTAACGTAATTGCGGTGCCGGAAGGGGCGTCGAGCTTGGACTCGTGATGGGTTTCAGCGATGGAAAAGGTGTAGCCTTCCAGCCTTGCGAGTTCCGCAGTGAGGCGGAAGAGCTTCTGCACGCCGATGGAGAAGTTGGTTCCGTAAAGCAGTGCTCCACCGCGCTTGATGGCCAGGGCCTTCATGTCAGCCAAATGTGCGTACCAGCCGGTGGTGCCAACGACAATGCGGCCGCCGAGGGCGAGGACGGCGCGCATATTCTCAATGGCAGCTTCCGCGTTTGTGAAGTCGATGACCACGTCGACGCCGGCCAGCGCGGGAGCGGTGAGCGCTGAGGCTGACTGGTTTTCAATTATGTCGAGCGCGCGCACGCCGTGTCCGCGTTCGCGAGCGACCTGCGCAACGAGACTGCCGGTTTTTCCTTTGCCGAGGACGAGAATGAGCATGGGTGCACCAGTTGTCAGTTTTCAGTGGTCAGTGGTCAGTTGTCAGTTGTCAGTCAAAAGCTTACCGATGACAGATTACAGGAGGCAGATCGCGGCTTGCAGCCTGCGGCGCAATAATCTTTCAGTCAACCGTTCACTGGCCGTGGCTTGCGTGCCTCTACGTCGAAAATTGCGGGGTCGGGGTCTTTGAAGAAGGCGGCGTGGAGCGAGCGGACCGCTTCGTCGGCGTCGTCCTCTTCAATCATGAAGCTCATATTAATTTCGCTGGCGCCTTGCGAAATCATGCGCACATTGATGTGGCTGATGGCGGAGAAGACTTGCGCAGCCATGCCGTTCTGCCCGCGAATATCTTCGCCGACCATGCAAACCAGCGCCTTGCGGCCCTCGTACTTCACATCGGCCATCTTGCTGAGGTCGGCGGCGATGGCGGGCAGCTTGTCGTTCGAGTCGACTGTGAGCGAGACGCTGACTTCGCTGGTGGACACCATATCGACGGCGCACTGGTGCTTGTCGAAGATGGCGAAGATTTCGCTGAGATAACCGTGGGTCATCAACATGCGGCTGGCGACAACGTCGATGATGGAAAGCTTCTTTTTGACAGCGATGGATTTGAAGGGACTGCGGCAATGGGGCGCCAGGGAGGCGATACGGGTGCCTTCGCAGGCGGCATTGCGACTGTTCAGCACAAAAACCGGAATGTTTTTCTTGACCGCCGGCAAAATGGTGGCCGGGTGCAGAACTTTAGCGCCGAAGTAGGCAAGCTCGGCGGCTTCTTCAAAGCTGATGACTTTGACCCGCAGTGCGTCGGGACAGACTCGCGGATCGGTAGTCATGATGCCGTCGACATCGGTCCAGATTTCGATGGCATCGGCGGAAAGCGCGCCGCCGATGAGTGCGCCGGTAAAGTCAGAACCGCCGCGGCCAAGGGTGGTGGTGATGCCGGCCTCGTTGGAAGCGATGAACCCGCCCATTACGGGGACCTTGCCTTCAGCGGTAAGCGGAAGAAGCTTTTCCTGGGCGCGCAATTCAATGGCGGAATCGATGGGGACGGCCTTCTGGAACTGCGAATCGGTGATGATGATCTGGCGTGCGTCGATGTGAACGGAGTCGATGCCCAGCTCAGAAAACGCGGCGGCGACGATGCTGCTGGAGATGCGCTCGCCATAGCTGACCACGCGGTCGGAGATGCGCGGAGAAAGCTCGAGGAGAACCGACAGGCCGCGCAGCATTTCGTCGAGCGAATCGAATTTCTGATCGATGAGGTGCTGCAATGGAGCAATGTTGGCCGGTTGCTTGACCAGGGCGGCGGCGGTGTCGCGATGGCGGGAGCGAAGGCGTGAACTGATGGCGAGAGCGCCGGTACGGTCGCCCGCAGCGGCGGCGGCAGCGGCACGCAGCAACTGGTCGGTGACCCGGGCCATGGCACTGACGACGACAACCGGGGCATTGCCCTGGGCGACGCGCCCGGCCACGATAGCGGCGGTACGCTTGATGGCGACCGGATCCTCGACCGAGGTGCCGCCAAACTTCATAACTACCAGGCTCATGCGAATCTTCCCAACTGTTGACGGCGGCTTATGCGCGAGCGACAGCCTCTGCCACAGGTTCAAATTTGCCGAGACTGGCGAGCAGTTCAGCGTTGAGGATGGCTGCGCCGGCAGCGCCGCGAATAGTGTTATGCGAGAGCACGGTGAACTTCCAGTCGAGGACTGAGCATGGGCGCAGGCGGCCGACGGTGACAGCCATTCCATTGCCGCGATTGCGGTCAAGGCGCGGCTGCGGGCGGTCGTTCTGCGGCGCCCACTGGACGGGCTGATCGGGCGCGGTGGGCAGTCCCTGGCCGGCGAGCGGACGGAACTCAGACCAGGCGGCGAGCAGTTCTTCGTGCGTGGCCGGCTTCCTGAGCTTGATGGAAACGCTGACAGTGTGGCCGTCAATGACCGCAACGCGGTTGCAACTGGCGCTCATGCGTGCCGCGAGAGGCTTTACGGTGTGGCCTTCCAGCTTGCCGAGCAGCTTGAGGGTCTCCTCTTCCATCTTCTCTTCTTCGTTTCCGATGTAGGGGATGACGTTGTCGAGGATGTCCATGGTGGGCACGCCGGGGTAGCCCGCGCCGCTGACAGCCTGCATGGAGGTGGCAAAGATCTGCTCGACGCCGAATCGGTCGTCAATGGGCTTGAGCGCAAGCACCGGACCCATGGCAGTGCAATTGGAGTTGGTAACGATGTAGCCGCCCGACGCGCGACGCCACGACTGTGTCTCGATTAAATGGAGGTGGTCGGCATTCACTTCAGGAAGGACCAGCGGCACATTGGGCTCCATGCGAAAGGCGCTGGAATTGGAGACGACGGCGCAACCGGCGGCGGCAAAGCGGGGCTCCATCTCGCGCGCGTAGGCAGCATCGATGGATGCAAAGATAATTTTTGGCGCGCCTTCGGGGTCGGCCGGCGAAACGGTCATGCGGGCGATGCGGTCGGGGAGCGGCGTGTCGAGGCGCCACTTGGCGGCATCGCCGTAAGTCTTGCCGCTGGATCGGTCGCTGGCCGCGAGCCACGCGACCTGAAACCATGGATGGTTTTCAAGGAGCTGAATGAAGCGCTGGCCGACCATTCCGGTGGCGCCGAGGATACCGATTGGAAGTCTGTTTTTCATGGCGGTTAATACTCCAGTGTACAGGAGTATGCGCTGTGCCATCGGGAAAAACCCGCTGTGGTTGGAGGCTGGGACCCTTCGGCGTTATATCGCGGGCGAGGCCGGGTTTGGCCGGATGGGCATGGCGGAGCCTTCTCCAGCGACCGTCGTCCATTCCCGCACATACCACCGTTTCACAAGCCCGCTGGTGACGTAGGGATCGGCGCGGGCAAAGTCTTCCGCGACTGTGGGCGAGTCGCCCTTGAACAGCAGGACTGCGCCGTCGACGGGATTGGCCAGCGCACCACCCAGCAGCAACTCTCCGCGATCGCTTGCCTTCCATGCGAGTTCCAGGTGGACGCCGCGGAACTCCGCGCGCAGGGCGACGTAATCCTCGCCGGCTTCGTAGAACAAGAGGTAATGCATTGGTTGTCCGGTTCCTCTCCGGGAGAAGCGGTTCTGGACCACAGAGAATTGTTGGTGGAGAACCGGCAAGCCGTCAATAGGCCGTTCCGGGCTGGGTGGGCAACTTGAGAAGTTGCCCACAGCCCGGAACAGAATAAGAGAAACATCAGGCTCCGATGTTGTCAGATTGGAATGCGTTTTCTAGACTTACTTCAACAACCGGGGTCCCTCTTATTGCCCGGTCGCATGGGCTGTGCTGTCCACCACCAGGGTGAGGTGATCCAGCTGAATCGATTCGAGGACGACGGTTCCACCCGCCGAGTCAGTAGCCACGCCGGGTAGGTACTTGCCTTCGACAGCCTTTGCCGAGAATGTAACAACGGGCTTCTCATTTTGTGTCAGGGTGACCTGAACATTCGGCTCGGATCCGGTGATCAAAAGCTTGTAATCGCCCGCTGGGAGTTTTGTGGAACCAACTTGCACAGTCTCCGGGATGGAGACGGTTGAGGACCTTTTACCCGCGAAGGCCGGTGTGGAAACAAGAAGAAGCGCGCATATAAGACCAAAGAATTGTTTCATCGGTATCTCCTCATCTGCCTTGTGTATCTTCCCGGTCGGGGAGGCATTGAGGTAATTAGACAGGTGCCTTCCTTTACTTAAGCTTAAGGCTTCTGAATAACCGAGTTATTTATTAACCTTAAGATATGCTTAATGCTTGAATAACTTATCCTGTAAGTGCCGTGAGTATCAGGCTCTTTGTAGAATGACACACAGAACAGAAGCAGATTCCCTTCGGCTCCGCTCAGGGCAAGCTTTCGACTCACCACCCCCGAACTCCACCCCGGAACTGAAAAGCGTTCGGGGCCCGTTTCGCTCGGAATGACAGCTTCTCTCTTTGCCATGAACTTTAGACTCAGAATAACAATCTCTCTTTTTGTTATGAACTTTGGACTCAGGACATTCACCCATCGGAACTGCCCATAACCGCGACCGGAAGAAAACAGTCTAATCAAGGGAGGATCTCCGTTTATGGCGCAAAACCCTGGCAACTGCCGGACTACCGGGGTTGGCATCGAGCGCGGACGGGGCAAGGCTGTGATAATCATCTGGTCGTTTGAGAGAGGCGTTGAAGTGAATCGCTTTATTCCGTACATGGTTCTTGGCGGGCTGTTAACTGCGTCTGCGCTGGCGGCGCAGAGCAATGAGCCTGAGCCGAATGGCTCGGAGACGACGCTGCGCATCACCAGCCGCGCTGTGCTGGTGGATGTGACGGTGACAGACCACGACGGGAACCCTGTGACCGGCTTGAAACAGGACGCCTTCACGGTGCTGGACCAGGGCAAGCTCCAGACCATCTCTTACTTTGAGGAGCACAACCGGGGGGATGAGGCGAAGAAGAACGAGGGAGTGGTGTTCCCTACACTGCCGCCGAACATGTTCAGCAACTATTCTCCAATTGCGCAACCGGCGGCGGTGAACCTATTGCTGCTGGACACGCTGAATACGCCAATGGACTCCCAAATGGTGGTGCGGGAGCAGGCCAAGAGCTACCTGAAGAACCTGAAGCCGGGCTCGCGGATCGGGATCTTCATTATGTCTCTGCGGCTGAGCTTCGTGCAGGGATTTGCGGATGATCCGGCGGTGCTGGCGGCGGCTTTGGGGTACAACAAGAACGCCAAACCGGAGCCTGCGGTGCTTCTGCAGTCGCAGGAAGAAGCCAATGCGCAGAGCAACGTGGTGGGGATGATGTCGGCGCCGGTAGGTGGGGGGCCGGGAGGTACCACGACCGCTGGGTCGGCGAGCATGATCTCAGGGATGTCAGAATTCCTGACGGAGACCCATTATGCGCAGACCAGCGACCGCGAATATCGTACTCTGCAGAATCTGCAGCAGCTTGCCACGTTTCTCGGCGGCTTTCCGGGACGCAAAAACCTGATCTGGATGTCAGGGGACTTCCCGCTTGCCCTTTTTGGTCAAACAGAGATGCGGTTTGAAGCAGACGTGAAGAAGACCATCAACCTGCTGAATGCGGCGCGCGTCTCCATTTACCCGATTGACGCGCACGGCGTGGTGGGAAATAACCTTTACACCGCTCAAAGCCAGCTTGATCCTTCGATCTCGTCACCGAGCCAGTTGCTGGGGCCACCGGCCGGGATGACGGCGGGATCGCCGAATGCAGGACAGGGCGGTTTCTCAACCGCGGTGATGAACGAGACCAGGGACCTGAACAGCAGTCATTCGACGATGGAAATGCTGGCAAGGGAGACGGGGGGGCAAGCCTTCCACAATTCCAATCGTCTGTCCGACGCGATCAATCGAGTCATCTCTGGGAGCGCCAACTTTTACACGCTGTCTTATTCGCCTACAGACGAAAAGATGGACGGGACTCTGCGCACGATTGATGTGAAAGTGCCGGGCGGCAAATACACGCTTTCATTCCGTCGCGGTTACTACGCGCTGGATCAGGATTTGCCGGGCGCGGCGCAGGCGGCGCAAAGGCGGGCGTTGGTGAGCCAGTCCTCGGATGACCCGACGCTGGTCGATCCGCTAAAGGCTTTCATGGATTTCGGCATGCCGCAGACCGAGCAGATTTTGTATAAGACATTGATTCGGCCTATTCCAGAGAAGCCGGATGCGCCCGCGACTGAACGAGCCGTTGGTAAAGGCACGCAGGAGCGCTATGCGGTGGACTTTGCCGTGAATCTGAAGGATCTGAGCCTGATGCCCGATGACGCTGGGAATCACGATGGGGCGCTGAATGTGACTCTCATTGTGTACGACAAGTACGGGACGGTGGCCAACCGCAAGGACCACATTCTTCAAATGAAGTTGAAGCCCGACATCTACCAGATTTTCCAACAAACAGGCGTTCAGATCCACGCCGAGATTGAAGTACCCAAGGGGCAATTCTGGCTGCGCACCGGCGTGTATGACCAGACGACCCACAAGGTGGGCACGATGGAAGTGCCATTTAGTTCAGTAAAGCCGCAAGAGACTGCAGCCCGCTAGGGGGATAGCGGGTTGCTTACTTTGCCAGCCGCTCGGCCATTCTGCCGAGAACCGGGATGTGGAATCTCCTTCCGGTCAGCGCGCAAAGGGCGGTTGCGATCCAGAATCCAAACCACAGGCCCCATGAGACCCGCGCTGCACTAAGCAGGAAGAATGCGCCCTTGTGCAATGCCGGTTGCGCGAGAAGGGTGAGGACGAAGCTGATTGTGAAGCCAAACAAGTCAAGGAGAATGGACTGCCACGCATGGAAACGGACAAAGGAGCGGTGTTTGTAGCGTTTAAGAACCAGGAAGAACATTGCCGGGACGAACGTGATGTACGCCAATGCGGCAATGGCATTGTCAGAGATGCCTGTGCGGGCAGTTGCCACGGGCATGGTGGTTTCAGCAGCGATGGTTTCAGACATGATT
>Ga0302201_10002311_pt1 | contig 15088 bp, 11 predicted proteins | sample II_Bog_N3_2_FD_194586 | JGI IMG/M metagenome (GOLD analysis project Ga0302201, IMG submission 194586) | Peat permafrost microbial communities from Stordalen Mire near Abisko, Sweden - II_Bog_N3_2 | ecosystem: Environmental > Terrestrial > Soil > Wetlands > Peat | place: Sweden: Abisko...
TTCGTAGGCAACGTGAATACGCTGGGACGCGGCAGAATCGAGGTTAAAGACTCGACACGTAGCAAATCCGCCGGAAGGTCGAACGTTTTCCTCCTCGAGAGCACCATAGTAAGTTCGATTGATTGAGGTCACGTTTTCGAGTACTTCACTCACGAGTTCTCGGTCGGCGAGAAACTCAAGAACTCGAGCGTCATCGAGCAATTCGTAGATGTCATAGAAATGGCGACCAACGCGTCGATTCATCAAGTTCACGAGGTCCTCCTCCTTCTTGCTCAGATCATGGACGAGGACGAGTTTTTCCAAGAGCGTACGTCCAGGATGAAGCGCCAGGATCTCGAAGGGTCGTAGATCACTAAATTCCTTAATGGCAGTTCCTGCAGATTCTAAGAGGTCTCCCAAAAGACAACCAATGGCAACTGATTCGCGAGGCTGCGGACCTCCTCGAATTCCCATCTCCAGAAGAACAGTCGTATTGATGAGTGTTGTTCGCGTGCTGCTCGTTGGATAGGCCACCTCGTACGAGCGGTGCCGACCGGTCTCAGATGATCCGGCCGGCATTAAAGAACCCCCCACGCCCTCTGCCGCCGCTCGCCCCATTTCTTTCATGAGTCGATCAGTCTCTCCTCGGGAAGCGCCGTCATTGAGAATCAGTATGTCGATGTCTTCGGAGAAACGCTCGACAATTCGAAACCCCTTCGAAAGACTCGTACCACCTTTGAAAACGAAACTTCCGCCATGTTTGACCGCTAGGACTCGGAGTACTTCACTTACCCAGTAATCCTTCTCAACAGCGGTGGCACTTATGTTGAGGCGCTCTGCCGCTGCTTCGACGGTCGGCTTGAACTCTGAAGTGTTGCGAAAGACCGGGTCCATTATGCGGCGAGACGAATGCGAGGTGGGTAGCGTCTCGCCGGGCGAATGGCCTTAGTTAGTTCCGATCGACCAAGTTCGTCGAAGAGCCAACAAAGGCGTTCTCGGACGCGAGAAGGTTCGGTATCCGCCGCCCGTGCAAGTTTCTCAGGCCGAAGTGCACCCGTTGCGATGAAATTAGCGATCTTTCTCAACGCGTCATCATCCGAAATCTCAACCAATGTGTTCCATTCGCGCAGCACTTCGAGTAGCGCGACTTCACCAGGTCTGAGGTTCTCATCGCGGCGTTTGTAGCTTGCCGCACGGCTGACGAAGCGGATGGATCCTGGAACGCGGGGTGAACGAACGGGGATAGCGAAGGTGTCACGGCGCGGCACTTGAGTTGAAAGTCCCAGTTCGAGCGCTGCGCTCCATCCAGCGGGTCCGATACCGGTTCCGTCAATGATCTCATTAGCAAAAAGTGATGAAGGGGGAGGAGCCATTCCGAGACGGGTTGGTGCGCCATGCCAGTAGAGGCCACGGCGCATGCGGCGAATTTCTCCGGCACGAACCATTCGAGAGAGAGTTTGGGCTACGGCAGCTGGAGAGCCATCAAAGTCGGCGGGGCTCCAAAATCGGTCACCTGAGGTGAGGATCCGATTCCGCACTTTGGACGCGAGAGACGCTTCACTCATGAATACAAGAATAGCAGCTTTGTCAGTAAAACGCTACGCAAACTTGACAGTTCGGTGTTTATGGATTGAACGGCTACCACAGTAAATACCACAGTAAAGCGCGATTGATCCGATTTTCTGGAGGATAACGCGGAACCGCGAAATGACTGAAAGACCCGTAAATAAAAGGGTTTTGGTACATTCTGGCACAGTCGGGCACACCATGCAGGGGCCTGCAAAGCCCCGTACTCCGGTTCGAATCCGGACGCCGCCTCGAGGTCACGTCTTCTGCGTCGGGCACCGCAATAATGGAGCCGTGGGAAAGACGTTCGACGAGATCAGTGACCAGCTGGCCACGTGGCTCACGAGCCAACCGGTGTTCTTCGTGGCGACCGCGCCACTGGCCGCTGACGGCCTGCTCAACTGCTCGCCCAAGGGCAACCGTGAGGAGTTCTTCGTCACGGGACCGCGGAGCGTCGCGTACCTCGATCAGACCGGCAGCGGCGTGGAGACCATCGCGCATCTGAAGGAAAACGGCCGCGTCGTGCTGATGTTCTGCGCCTTTGCGGGACCGCCTCGGATTGTACGACTTCACGGTGCAGCACGGGCAGTACTGAAGGATTCTCCAGAGTTCGCTTCGCTCGTGGGACTCTTTCCGGGAGCAACGGGTGTGGGTGTTCGATCGGTGATTGTGGTTGATGTCGAGAGAGTCTCTGACTCGTGCGGCTACGGCGTGCCGTTCATGAACTTTGAAGAGCACCGTCCGACGATGGACCAGTGGTCGCAGCGCAAGGGCCCAGAGGGAATTCGTGACTACTGGTCGGAGAAGAACCGCTGGAGCATTGACGGCCTTGAGGGATTCGAGGCGACGTAGACGGAGCAAGGCGCCGAAAAGCCTCGCACACCGGTTCGGTTCCTGACGCCGAGTCCAGATAGTGGGGACTCAGCGGACTCTGGCGGGGCGAGCGCCATCGGGCAACGATTGAGCCGAGGATTCGCGAAGTGGGTTGAGGTGTCGAGCGGACCTCTGACTCGATGGCCCGAAGGTTCAGCGGAAAATTCTTAGTTCGTACGTCCCCGGCATTGCACGCACGATTGACGAGAGAAGTTGCGGGACAACACATCTCATTGAATCAGTCGGCCCTGCAGAAGCTTGCGAGACCGTAGCGAGATTCTTTGCCCGGGCGCTGTAGCCCCTATGGCCCGAATTTGGAGTGCTCCGTTTCGTGACGAGCGCCGAGAATGCTCTCCGTGACAGCGCCCTCGACGGCAACAGAGAACGCTCAGTCTTCGATCATCGCCGCAAGTGCTCGTTCGACGTCCTCTTGAACGAGATCGGCATTGATGGCGATTGCTGCAGCGGAGCCAGCGCCAGCTGCCGTGATCACTTGGGCTCGCGGATCGGACACGTTTCCCGCCGTCCAGACACCGGGGACGTTGGTACGGCCCGTGGCATCGACGAGAGGGAATCCGCCGTCACTGAGCGCGCAACCCAAACCCGACAGGAGGCCGTCGTCGTGCGGACGACTCCCGGTCCGGAAGAACACCGCCGTCCGAGGAACGAATCGACCATCGGACATTTCGACACCAGTCATTCGGTCGTTCTCAACTACCAACTCCGCAACATCGCCAGCCACGATCTGGATCCCCCTCGCCTCCAGTTGGGTCCGTTCGGTTGACGTCATGTCATAGGTACTGACGAAGAACACGACGTCGTCTGACCATTGGCGAATCAAGAGGGCGTGCTCCGCCGAGCCGGGAAGGGCACCCAGCAGACCAAGTGGTTGATCACGCACCTCCCAGCCATGGCAGTAGGGACAGTGCAGCAGGTCCTTGCCCCACCGCTCACGAACCCCCGCAACGTCGGGCAACTCGTCACCGACGCCGGTGGCGATCAGAACCCTTCGAGCGCCCAACGTGCGCCCACCCGCGAGCTGGACGACGAATCCAGTTTCGATGCTCAACACCTCATCGTCGATGAGCTCGACGCCGTAGCCGGCGACTTCGTCCCGACTCCCGGCCAGAAACTCACGCGTCGCCATTCCGTCGCGAGATAAGTACCCGTGCATGTGGGCGGCGGGGGCGTTCCTCGGCGCACCGCTGTCGATGACAGCTACTTTTCGGCGGGCGCGGCCGAGCACGAGGGCCGCGCTCAAACCGGCAGCTCCACCACCGACGATGACGACGTCGTATGTGTGTTCCTCCATAGCGAATCCCTCTTTCATTTCCTGTCCACGTCGGGGCCCTACACGACCACCGACAAACCCTTGCCGGGCTGAGAATCTTTAACTAGTGCGACTCGCGGGTCACGCGGTCGCCACTCGAACCCCGAAGGAAGTCCAAATCGGCACCCGAGTCCGCTTGGAGCACGTGTTCCACGTAGAGGAGTTCCCAGCCCCGCTCGGGCTTGGCGAACGCCGCTTCCATGGGGACACTCGGGCTGCGCTGGGCCAGTTCCTCGTCGCTCACCTCGAGGGTCAAACTTCGACCGGGGACGTCCAGCGTGACGTAGTCGCCCGTGCGCACGAGGCCCAGCGGTCCGCCCGCCGCCGCCTCGGGCGAGACGTGCAGCACCACCGTGCCGTACGCGGTGCCGCTCATACGACCGTCACAGATTCGTACCATGTCGCGCACGCCCTGCTCGAGGAGTTTCTTCGGGAGCGGCATGTTCGCGACCTCGGGCATCCCGGGATAGCCACGGGGCCCGCAACCGCGCAGCACCAGCACCGAATCGGCGTCGACGTCGAGAGCGGGATCGTCGATACGCGCGTGCATGTCTTCGATGGAATCAAAGACGAGCGCCCGACCTCGATGTTGGAGCAGATGTGGTGACGCCGCAGCGGGTTTGATCACGGCGCCCGTTGGCGCCAGGTTTCCTCGCAACACCGCGACGCCCGCCTCGGGCGCGAGCGGCGTCTCTCGAGTGGAGATCACGTCGCGGTCCCATATTCGTGCGTCGTCTAAATAGGACACCAGGGGTCGACCCGTGACCGTGAGGGCGTCGGGGTCGAGCAGGTCCTTCACCTCACGCAGCACCGAGAGCAGGCCACCCGCGCGCTGGAAGTCGTCCATGAGGAAACGACCGGCTGGTTGCAGGTTCACGAGCAACGGCACGCGCGATCCGATCCGGTCAAAGTCGTCGAGCGTCAACGGAATGTTCAGTCGCCCGGCGATCGCGAGCAGGTGCACGACGGCGTTCGTCGAACCGCCAATCGCCGCGAGCGTCACGATCGCGTTCTGAAACGATCCCTTGGTGATGATGGAGCTCGGGCGACGTCCCGCGTCGATCAGTTCCACGATGTAGCGCCCGGTCTCGTGCGCGTGTTCGAGCAAACGGCTGTCGACGGCGGGCGTGCCCGCGATGCCGGGAATCGTCATGCCGAGAGCCTCGGTGACGAGCGCCATGGTGGAGGCGGTGCCCATGGTGTTGCAGTGGCCCCGGCTGGAGATCATCGACGACTCGGAACGCAGGAACTCCTCCTCGCTCAACGTGCCACCGCGCATCTCCTCGCTGAGGCGCCAGACGTCCGTGCCGCAGCCGAGCGCCACGCCTTGGAAGGTGCCCGTCTTCATCGGCCCACCCGGTACGACGATCGCCGGCAGGTCGACCGACGCCGCCGCCATCAAGAGTGAGGGAATCGTCTTGTCGCATCCGCCTAAGAGGACCACACCATCAACGGGGTTGGCCCGGATCATCTCCTCGGTCGCCATCGCGGCCATGTTGCGCCACAGCATCGCGGTGGGGCGAACGTTGGTCTCACCGAGCGAGACCACCGGAAGGTTCAGCGGCACGCCGCCGGCTTCGTAGACGCCGTCTTTGACACTGCGCATCACTTCATCGAGGTGCGCGTTACAGGGCGTGAGATCGGAGGCGGTGTTCGCAATGGCGACGTGGGGTCGTCCGTCGAAGGCGTTGTCCGCGAGGCCGCGACGCATCCACGCGCGATGGATGTAGGCGTTGCGGTCGGTGCCCGCGTACCACTGTGAACTTCGGTGTTCGGCCACGACTCTCAGTTCCGCTTCTCGAAATCACTGACTACTATATGGAACATCATGAGCGCCCGGCCTTCTACGCTGCGCGCAATCGTGGCCGGTGGGCACGAACACTGATGCGCGCGGTCGAAATCACGAAGCCCTACACCTGTGTGGTGGTGGACGTCCCCGCTCCGCTCGCGCCGCGTGGCTTCGTCGTCGTCGATGTGCAACGCGTAGGCGTGTGCGGGACCGACGTTGAGTTCTTCAAGGGTGAGATGCCCTACCTCCACGATGGTCACGCTCACTTTCCGCTGCGTCTCGGACACGAGTGGATGGGCACGGTCACCGAGCTCGGCGAGAGCGTCGACGTGAAATGGCTCGGACAACGAGTCATGGGTGACACCATGCTCGGCTGTGGAGAGTGTCGGCGCTGTCGAGCGGGTCACCAACACGTCTGTGAGCGACGCGCGGAAGTGGGGGTGCGCGGAGACTTCCCGGGCGCGTTGGGTGAACAGTTGAGCGTGCCCGCAAGTTCGCTGCACGCCTTACCCGATACCGTCGACGATGCACTCGGTGCCCTGGTAGAACCCGGGGGGAACGCGCTGCGCGCAGTGTTGGGCGCCGCGCTGAAGGCGGGCGAACGCCTCCTCATCATTGGACCGGGAACGATCGGTCTGCTCGCCGGCCTGTTCGCGAAATCCCAGGGTGTCGAGGTGCACCTCGCGGGGATCACGCCGGCCAGCATCGAATTCGCCCAGACCCTCGGGTTCACCGGCGTCTGGCCCCTCAGTGACCTGCCGACGCTCGAGTGGGACGCCGTCATCGATGCCACCAGTGACCCGGCGTCGCCCGCCGCGGCCGTTGAGCTCGTCGAACCCGGTGGTCGCGTGGTGCTGATTGGCATCGGTGCCCGCGAGAGCGTGATCGATAGCCGTCGACTCACCTTGAAGGATGTCACGGCGGTGGGAATTCTGAGCGCCTCGCCCGCCCTCGAGGAGACGATCTCGATGTACGCGTCGGGTCGAGTCGACCCCCGCGTGCTCATTGGTGCGACCGTCGGATTCGACGACGTCGGGAGCATCCTGGCGGGCGAGCGGCCGTCGAGTGCGGGAGCGGGTCCCAAGATTCAGGTCGATCCGCGTCTCTAGAGAGATTGGCGCCGGTGTCGGCTCACGCACGAGCGACCGCTTGGCGTTGCAACCCGAGGCCCGCGACCTCGAGCTCCATGACGTCGCCCGGTTGCAAGTACGCGACGTCGTCGTGACCAAGCGATACTCCGGCCGGCGTACCGGTGTTGATGATGTCACCGGGCTCAAGCACCATGAACTGACTGATGTACCACACCACGTAGTCGATGGAGAAGATCATGCTCTTGCTCGTGTCGTGTTGACGCAGCACGCCGTTCACGGAGAGTTTCATCGCTACGTCTTGCGGGTCGAGGACTTCATCGGCCGTGACGAGCCACGGTCCCATGGGATTGAACGTGTCACAGCTCTTTCCCTTGTCCCACTGACCGCCGCGCTCGAGCTGGAACTCCCGCTCCGATACGTCATTAGAGATCGCGTACCCAGCGATGAACGACGCCACGTCACTGGGCGAGTCCAGGTAGCTCGCGCGCGCGCCCATGACGACGGCGAGTTCCACTTCCCAGTCGGTCTTGGTCGACCGCTTGGGAATCAAGACGGTGTCGTTGGGCCCGACGAGCGTGCCCGGCGACTTCATGAACAGCACCGGCTCCGCGGGCGGCTCCTGGCCGCTCTCTCGGGCGTGGGTCACGTAGTTGAGCCCGACACAGACAATTTTCTGTGGGGCCGCTACCGGGGCGCCGATGCGCCGAGCGGTCATATCGAGCTCGGGTAGTTCGGTGGTCGCCAACTGTCGCTGGAGTTGCGTAAGTGCGTTGGCACGAAAAAATTCCGGGCCAAAGTCCGGGTACAAGCTCGAACAATCCAGCACTCGCCCGTCGGACGTCATGACGGCCGGCGTCTCGCGACCGAACTCACCCACACGCATCAGTTTCACGGTCTCTCCTTCAGCGCAACTCCATCCGTGACACGACGTTCGCGGTCCACTCCCTACGCCACCTGCGACCGAGGAATTTCGATGAGACCACGCCAGCGAAGTTCATCAAAGAGCGCGGCGGGCACCGGCGTCTGCAGATAGGAGATGTCGTGGGTCACCTCTGTGGCACTGCGAGCACCGATCACCACCGCGGCGACCGTCCGACGACGCAGGACGTACTGCATAGCCGCCGCCGGCAGACTTACCCCGTAGCGCGCGCATACATCGTTGATGGCTTCCACACGCTCGAGCACCTCCGCGTCGACCGGTTGGTAGTCGTAGGTCGACGCGGGGGAGGGGGCCGCGAGGACGCCACTGTTGAACACGCCACCGACCAGCACCGCGACGTGACGCTCTTCACAGAGTCGAAAGAACGACGTCCCGGCGTCGTCGTTCAAGAGTGAGTACCGACCCGCCACCAGCACGCAGTCAATGTCGCACTGGGTCACAAAATGCTCCAGCATCGCGACCTGATTCATGCCCACGCCAACGGCCTTGACGGTGCCCTCGTCGCGTAGTTCGGCTAACGCGGGGTACGTCTCATTCATGGCCACGCGCTCGTAGTCGTCGGGGTCGTGGATGAGGGCGATGTCCACACTCGCGAGCCCCAATCGTTCGCAACTCTCTTCAATGGAACGACGAACGCCGCGCGCGCTGTAGTCACGGATCCGTGTGCGTCGAGGGGTCTCGAAGTACCCCTCGACACCCGAGACGTCGTCGTCGCTCTCCACGAGCAGACGTCCGACTTTGGTCGACACCACGAACTCCGAGCGCTCCCGCCCGCGCAGAAACGCCCCCAGTCGCTCTTCGGCGAGACCCACGCCGTAGTGCGGCGCCGTGTCGAAGATACGAACGCCCGCGTCCCACGCGGTTTCCAACGCTTCGAACACGTCGTCGTCGCTCACCCGGGCGAAGAGATTACCGAAGGGCGCACAGCCCAGCACGAAGCGGCTCATCGGGTCGCTGGCGCCGATACCGAGCGACGTCAGCGTCACGTTCGTCGCTCCCGTGTTCTCGTGCGCCACGGGATGGGGACGCTCACGCCGGCTTCTGAGGGACGCGAAGTCCCACGAGACCGCCGTCGACGTTCAGCGCGATGCCGGTCGTCGATCCCGAGAGCGGACTCGCCAAGTAGACAATGGCGCCGGCGATCTCTGGCGCGGTGACCAAACGGTGGTGAGGTTGACGCGCGGCGAGCGCCTTCAGTTCTGCCTCGGGGTCGGCCGCTTGTCCGAGCAGTCGCTGGACCCACGGGGTATCGGCAGTACCGGGGTTGACGCAGTTGACGCGGATGCCCTCGGCGAGGTGGTCGGCCGCCATGGCTCGCGTCAGGGCCAGCACCGCACCCTTGGTGGCGCTGTAGAGCGCCCGTCGGGGGAGTCCAATGTCGGCCGCGACCGAGCACGTGTTCACGATCGCGGCGTGCGCTGAGCGTCGCAACAACGGCAACGCACTGCGCGTCACGCGCACCACGCCGTAGACATTGACTTCGAAGACTCGGCGCCACTCCTCGTCGGGGTTCTCCTCGACCGTGCCTTGCGCCCCGACGCCCGCGTTGTTGATGACGACGTCGAGGCCAGCGAACTCCTCGGCGACGCGAGTAACGGCCACCGACACGCTCGTTGCATCAGCGACGTCGCACGCGACGGCCAGGAAGCGCGGGTCCACGCCTGAGGTCTCGAGATCGAGCACGGCGACGCGACAGCCCTGGGCATGGAGACGCTCCGCCACGGCGAGACCAATGCCCGACGCGCCCCCGGTGACGAGGGCGCGCAGGCCCGCAAACTCCTGCACGTCGCGCTCGGTGTCTCGCTCCGCGTCACGTTGCGACATCGCTACTCCCTTCAGTTCTTGAGGATGCATTCATAGGAGAAACTTCTACCACGGCGGTGCTCATTCAGTGAGCGCGAGGCCCGAGGTGGGGTCGAAGAAGAAGAGCCGCTTCGGGTTGACCTGGAGTCGCACGTGCTCGCCAATGACCACCTGTGTCTCTGGCGAGACGCGTGCTACCCCTTCTCCACGCTGCGTGATCGAACCCGCATTGAGGCCCTCCGCGTCGTCGCTGTACATGCCCTCAGCTTCGACTCGCAGGGCATCGGTGGAGAAATGTACGAGGATCTCTGATCCCAACGCCTCGACGAGGTCGACGTCGCCCTCGAAGAAGATGAGATCCTCGGGGCGTTCGCCCGTCGCGGTCCCGGCGACCGCGAGGCTCTCTGGTCGGATACCGACCACGACGTCACGATTGGCGAACTGAGCGAGCGAAGGTTTGGCGGTGAGCACCGTCGGGGGGAGGACAATCCTCTGGGTGCCGAGAAAGAGTGTCGTCGACCCTTCGCTGAGACGGGCTTCGAAGAGGTTCATTGAGGGTGATCCCATGAAACCCGCGACGAAGAGATTGAGCGGGTGATCGTAGATCGTCTGGGGCTTGTCACACTGCAGGACCAAACCAGCGCGCATCACGGCGACGCGATCGCCCATCGTCATCGCCTCCACCTGGTCGTGGGTGACGTAGATCGTCGCGACCCCCAAGCGACGCTGAATACGCGCTACTTCGGCGCGCATCTGCACGCGGAGTTTCGCGTCGAGGTTGGAAAGGGGCTCGTCCATCAAGAAGACCTTCGGTTCTCGCACGATCGCACGACCCATGGCCACTCGCTGGCGCTGACCCCCAGAGAGTTGTCCGGGCTTGCGATCGATCCATTCGGTCAGCCCCAGGATCTCGGTCGTCTCACGGACCTTCTTTTCGATCTCCGCCTTGGGCGTGTGCTTCATCTTGAGGGCGAAGCCGATGTTCTCACCCACCGTCATGTGGGGGTAGAGCGCGTAGTTCTGAAAGACCATCGCAATATCACGGTCTCTGGGTGACACGTCATTCATCACCTCGCCGTTGATGCGCAGCACGCCACTGGTGATCTCCTCGAGTCCCGCGACCATACGCATGGCTGTGGTCTTGCCGCAACCCGACGGGCCCACCAGAATCATGAACTCGCCGTCGGCGACCTCGAGGTTGAACTCGTGGACGGCCTCGAACCCATTCGGATAGACCTTCGTGAGCTTCTCAAGTGAAACGGGAGCCATCGGCAATTCCTTTCATGCGTTCGGTCGAAGTCGTGGGAAGCGCGAGGTCGTCGTCGCGCCGCGGACCCGTTGGGGTACGTCGATTGACACGTCGATTCACCTACTCCTTGGTGGCGCCGGCTAAGAGCCCCGACACCAAGGAACGTTGCGCGAAGAGGAACACGATCATCACCGGCGCCATGGCCACAATGGTGGCGATGGCGAGTTCGGGGCGATAGATGGGCACCTGGCCACCTTGGCCGGGGTTGAAGGCGGGCGTTGCCGAGAGCAAGTCCTGTAAGCCAATAGGCAACGGGTAGTTCGTGCTGTTGGGCAGCATCACGAAGGGCAGGAAGAAGTTGTTCCAGTTCGCGACGAAGGCGAAGAAGGTGACGAGCGCAATGATCGGTCGCGCGAGCGGGAGTGCGATGCGGCGAAAGACGTCCCATTCGTTACACCCGTCGATGCGAGCGGCCGCCAAAAGGTCCTTCGGCACCGAAGAGGAGTAGAAGATGTAGGCCAGATAGACGCCAAAGGGGAAGAAAGAGAACGGCAAGATGACCGCCAGCGGCGTGCCCACCGCGTGCACGGCATTGGCCTCGAGAAAGAGCGGCAGGACGAGGGCGGTGGCGGGCATGATCATCACGAAGAGCGTCACGCCGAGGAGTGTGCGACGCCCGATGAACTGGGTGTGGGCGAGTCCATATCCTGCGGGGATTGAACAGATCAAGGCGATCACGATGCCGCCGAAGGAGTAGATGGCGGAGTTCTTCAGCCAGTTGAGCAACGCGTAGTCCTCGAAGGTGAACATGACGTGCGCAGCGTGGAAGAGATTGCCCAGCGAGCCCAAGGCGAAAGGATTCTGAAAGACGAGGTTGTGGTCCGTCTTGAAGGGTGCGAACAACAGCCAGATGACGGGCACGACGAAGAACGCGGTGAAGGCGAGCAGGATGATGTAAGAAGCCGTGCGGGACCAGATTCGATTGAAGAGGCGCATCGCTATTCGACCTCGAAGAGCTTCGTTCGAAAGACGAGTACCGCGGCACAGAGCAGTCCTATGACCAACAAATCCACCGATATCGCGGCCGCGTAGTTGAAGTTGTTGTCCTGGAACGCGAAGTAGTACGCCAACTCATTGGGCGACCAGGTCGGACTGATGAGACCGAGACTGGCCTCACCGACGAGTTGGGGTTCGACGAAGAGTTGCGTGCCTGCGGCGAACGCCAGGATCAGCATGAACACGATCCACTTTTTGATGAGTGGAAGCTTGATGCGCAGCGCGGTCTGTATCGCTCCCGCGCCGTCTAATTGCGCGGCCTCGATGAGTTCGTTGGGGATGTTGTTCAGCGCCCCGTAGGTGACGACGATCCACCCTCCCGCCCCGGCCCAGAACGCGATGATGGCAAAGATCAGCGGTAAGTGACCCGGCAGGATGGTTTGGCCCAAGTTCTTGAACCCGAAGATCCCCAAAAAAAGCCGCCACGGGCTGACCGTGGGATCGAGCATGAAGAGCCACACGAGCACGCTGGCGGCCCCGGCCAACGCGCCGGGTAAGTAGAAGATGAAACGAAACGCCGCGCTGACTCGCCGCGCGATGCTGTGCAGCATGAGGGCGAGACCGAGCACGATGACGACCAATGATGCCAGCCAGATGAAGAGGTATTTTCCTACGTTCTCAAAGGCGGGGAGGAACCGGAAGTCTTCGCCCGTTTTGATGAAGTTGGTGAGTCCGGTGAAGTGACCACCGCTGGCGGTGAAGGCCAGCGTGATGGCGTAGATCGCGGGGGCGACGCCAAAGAGGATGAGAAGAACGAAGTAGCCGGATACAAACGCGTATCCGGCTACTCCCTTCTTTCGTTTACGACGTAGCGGGGAACTCAATGAATCGGTCGAGACGAGTGGGGTTGAGGGTTCGCTCGACTCGACCGATTTCATTGAATCTTCCTACTACTACGGCGTTGTTACGACGGTGTAACCATCGCTCTGAGCAAAGTCCGCTAACTGGGACGCAAAGCCCGCGAGTTGTGAGGACATCGTCGAACCTGAGTTGAGACCGGTCACCACCGTTGAGCCAAAGACCGAGTCGGTGCTCCAGGGCACGGGGGACCAGCCGGACCACACTTCGGTCGCTGCCTTCGCAAAGACTGGCGCTATCTGGTTCGAATACAGTCCAGAGGCCTGCTGACCAGCGATCCACGGTGTCTCGTCGGCGACGTACGCCGGGTACCCGGGGGAGATGCCCTGGCTGCCGTAGGACGTCGAGAGCCACGTCAAGATCGATGCGGTCAAGGTCTTCGCTGCGCCGGTGACGTGAGAGGACATGAACCACAGTCCACCGCCCACTTCGCCCGTCACGGTCGCGCCACTGCCCCAGCTGAGGGGGTCGGCGACAGCCAAGTCACCCTTGGTGACGATGCCCGGGAAGAGGTACTGACCGTACCAAGCCGGACCCACCATCATGAGGATCTTGTTGTTGTAGGTCGTCCCGAACGTCGAGGAGAAGACGCTGTCGGTCGTGACGGCGCCGTCCTTGATGAGGGGGTCGATCAACGCGGTCGCGCGGGTGCAGTTGGGGTCGGCGGCGTTGATGTCAATGGTGTCGGTCTTGACGACGTCGTCCACGTGGCACTCACTCGGCCAGAGGTAGATGTCGTCATCCCAGTTGTCGCCCACGCTGCCCACGATGTAACCGGGGTGCTGTGTCGCGACTTCTTCACCAAGCGTCTGCCAACCCTGCCAGGTCGTCGGTACGGTGTAGCCGAACTGGGTCATGAGTGCGCTGTTGTAGAACAACACGTTCATGGCCAGGTCGTTGCGCAAGCAGTAGACCTTGCCGTTGACGGTGCAGCCAGCGAGTGTCCCCGCGGCGTAGCCGCCGAGCACCTTCTTCGACACCAAGCCCTTGTTGAGGACCGCGGGGTAGTTGAACTGTGAGCTCGCCAAGGACGCGGCGTCATTATTCTCTTCGCTGAAGACAATGTCGGGCCATCCGTTGCCCACGCGGTTGTCGAGGGCAATCTTTGACTGGAGCACGCCTGATCCATTGGCGTTGCCGTTGTAGATCACCATGTTGATCTTCGTGCCCGGGTGCGCCTTCTCATACGCCTTGACCTGGGGGACTCGAGTCGAGTCAACCCAAATGGTAATCACGGGCTTCTTCGCCTTGGCTGCTGATGCGGCCTCGACGAAGCCAAAGGTTGCGAGGGCCATGCTGGATGCAAGGAGTACCACAACCGAGGATCGCAGCTTCGGGCGATGCCGTCTGCGCCCTTCTGTACTTCTAATCGGTGAACTCATTCGTGTTGTTCCCTTTCTATCTACTTGCTAGTGACTGCTCTTGGTTGATCGAAATGATTCGCGGTACTTCCCCCTGCTTCACTACGGCACGACCGTCGACGCGAGGTCGACGACGTACTGTTCCAGTTCGGCCGGATAGTGGGGACCCATCGGTAGACCGACTCCTGGACCTGGTGGCGCCGCGAGGACGCCTCGCGCGTTAATGCCGACTTCTCGCCGCACTGGATTCGACGTCACCAAGGACTCGTAGTACGTGCAGTTGGGGATCGCCATGCAGAGATGACGGGCGTAGATGGTGTTGCCGTGGGGCTCGGCTCGGAGGCGATACGCGTCAGCCAAGTGGGCGATGCGCATCGCGCCGGTGAAGCCACCTCGGATCTCGGTGCTGGTACGTACGAACGTCGCACAGCCGCTGTGGATGAAGTCGGCCGTGTTCATGTGCACCCCGTCGGAGGTCTCGGCGACGTTCAGCGGTACGCGAACGCGTTCGGCCAGCCACTTGTACGCGGTCACGCTGAACTCGCGAATGGGCTCTTCGTACCAGAGGTAGTTCGCTTCTGAGAGGGCCTGTCCCACGTACACGGCGTCAGCAAGGTCGAAGCCCGCCGAGCCGTCGTACATCAGGTCAATCTCGGGACCGACGAGCTCGCGAACGGCGAGACAGAGCTTCGCGTCGCGCCGCGCGTCGCCCCACGCGTGCAGCTTGATGGCGGGGTAGCCCAGTTCAATACATTGGCCCACCACGTCGAGGAACTCCTCGGTCGAAGGAAACGTCGACGTCGACGCGTAGGCCTTGATCTCGCGGCGATAGCCACCGAGCACTTCCCAGGTGGGTGTGTTATAGAGCCGTCCCGCTAAGTCCCAGAGTGCGGTGTCGACGAGTCCCAAGATATTGATGGGGAACTCCAAGACGCGGTCGAGTTCCCACATGCGGTGCCATAACCACTCTCGCTGTAGCGGGTCCGCGCCAAGTAGTTCTTCGCGCAACACTCGCTCGACGAGTTCCGTGACGATGCCGGCACTGCCTGGACGCGGCGCGATCGCGACTCCCTGCACCCCGTCGTCGGTTGAGATACGCAATACTGAAACGACGCCGTCACCGGGGCTTCCCGGCAGACCGTCGCGCCACGCGAATGGGGGATTAGCGCCTGGTGACGGGACGGTGAAACTCT
>Ga0302201_10002327_pt1 | contig 15024 bp, 12 predicted proteins | sample II_Bog_N3_2_FD_194586 | JGI IMG/M metagenome (GOLD analysis project Ga0302201, IMG submission 194586) | Peat permafrost microbial communities from Stordalen Mire near Abisko, Sweden - II_Bog_N3_2 | ecosystem: Environmental > Terrestrial > Soil > Wetlands > Peat | place: Sweden: Abisko...
CAAACGACACCAGGCGCACACCCATTTCCGGGTTGAAGCGCTTCACGGCCTTCATCAGGCCGACGTTGCCTTCCTGGATCAGGTCAGCCTGGGCCAGACCGTAGCCGGAATAGCTACGGGCGATATGGACGACAAAACGCAGGTGGGCGAGCACCATCTGCCGAGCCGCCCCAAGATCCTGCTCATAATAGAGACTCTCGGCCAGTTCACGCTCCTGCTCCGGCGTCAGCAACGGAATGCTGTTCACCGTGTTCACGTAGGCTTCCAGGTTCGCACCCGGGACCAACGCGTAGACAGGTTGCAAAGAAGTGGTCATACGAAAAAACCTCCGACTCACATAACTCGTGCAGTGATGCACTGCGAAAATTGACCAGGAACCGTAGGACAAGTTCCCTAAACCACCAATACGGTCAATACAAACGAAACCACATTAATCTGACATTAACTACTTCGGTGCCAGCTCACGTAAATGCCGTGCGACCGCAATCCAAGCACCGATATACCCCAAGAGCACCGCCCCAAGCAACAATGACAGACCATCGGCAACCGGCACGCCGGCCAGGGCGAAATCGCTGCCGTAGAGACCGGCCAGCCCGACCACCGCGTCATTCAGCCAGTTCAAGCCGTAAGCCAGCACGCCCCAGGACAAAAACCCGGCACCAAAGCCATAAAGCGCGCCCATGTAGAGAAAAGGCCTACGCACATAGCTATCAGTGCCGCCGACCAGTTTAATCACTTCGATCTCGGTGCGGCGGTTTTCAATATGAAGACGAATGGTATTGCCTATCACCAAAAGTAATGCAGACACCAACAGCACCGTCAGGCCGAAGACAAACCGGTCGCCCAGCTTGAGAATAGCCGCCAGGCGCTCGACCCAGACCAGGTCCAGCTGAGCCTGTTGCACCTTGGGCAACTCGGCCAGGCGCTGGCGCAGGGCCTCCAATGTCGCCTTGTCGACTTCGTTCGGCGTCACCAGCACCACCCCCGGCAAGGGGTTCTGCGGCAATTCCTTGAGGGCTTCGCCCAGGCCCGACTGCTGCTGGAACTCGTCCAGGGCCTTTTCCTTGCTGATGTACTCGGCATCCGCGACGCCGGGCATGGCCTTGATCTGTTCGCTGAGATTCTCGCCTTCGGTCGGGCTGGCATCCAGTTGCAGGTACAGGGAAATCTGCGCCGCGCGCTGCCAGGAGCCGCCGAGGCGCTCGACATTGTTCAGCAGCAGCGACAAGCCCATGGGCAGGCTCAGGGCCACGGCCATCACCAGGCAGGTAAAGAAGCTGCCGATCGGCTGCTTGCCCAGGCGGCGCAGGCTGTCCACCAGGCTGGCGCGATGGCTTTCGATCCAGGCGCGCAGCAGGGTACCGAAGTCCGGGCCGTCGTCTTCGTCGCGCTTTTTCTTCGGGGCCTGCGGGTCGGAGGCCTTCGGGGCCACCCGTTCGGCGACTTTGGGGCTGCGGGTCGCACTCATTCGCCTGCCTCCCCGTCGCCGATCAATCGGCCGCGTTGCAGGGTCAGCATGCGGTGACGCATGCGGGCGATCAGGGCCAGGTCGTGGCTGGCGATCAGCACGCTGGTGCCCAGGCGGTTGATGTCTTCGAACACCCCCATGATTTCCGCCGCCAGGCGCGGGTCGAGGTTACCGGTGGGTTCGTCCGCCAGCAGCAAGGCCGGGCGATGGACGATGGCGCGGGCAATGCCGACGCGCTGTTGCTGGCCGGTGGAGAGGTCGCCGGGGTAGAGGTCGGTCTTGTCCGACAGCGCCACGCGCTCCAGGGCCGAATCCACGCGTTTGACGATCTCGGCCTTGGACAGGCCGAGGATCTGCAACGGCAAGGCAACGTTGTTGAACACCGTGCGATCGAACAGCAACTGGTGGTTCTGGAACACCACGCCGATCTGCCGGCGCAGGAACGGAATCTGTGCGTTGCTGATCTGGCCCAGGTCCTGCCCGGCCAGCAGCAGCTTGCCGGTGGTCGGACGCTCCATCGCCAGCAGCAGGCGCAGCAGGGTACTTTTGCCCGCGCCGGAATGCCCGGTCACGAACAGGAATTCACCACGACGTACCCGAAAGCTCAGTTCATGCAAGCCGACATGACCGTTCGGATAGCGCTTACCGACCTGTTCGAAACGAATCATGAACGCTCCCGCTCAGCGAAAAGGGCCTGGACAAAGGGTTCGGCTTCAAAGGTCCGCAAATCGTCGATCCCTTCGCCGACGCCGATGTAACGAATCGGCAGGCCAAACTGCTTGGCCAGGGCAAAGATCACCCCGCCCTTGGCGGTCCCATCGAGCTTAGTCAATGCCAGGCCGGTCAGTTGGACCGTCTGGTTGAATTGTTTGGCCTGGTTGATGGCGTTCTGCCCAGTCCCGGCGTCGAGCACCAGCAGCACTTCGTGCGGCGCCTCCACGTCGAGCTTGGCGATCACCCGGCGAACCTTCTTCAATTCTTCCATCAGGTTGTCTTTGGTGTGCAGGCGACCGGCGGTGTCGGCGATCAGCACGTCGATACCGCGCGCCTTGGCCGCCTGTACCGCGTCAAAGATGACCGAAGCCGAGTCGGCACCGGTGTGCTGGGCGATGACCGGGATCTGGTTGCGCTCGCCCCACACCTGCAATTGCTCCACCGCCGCCGCGCGGAAGGTATCGCCCGCCGCCAGCATGACTTTCTTGCCGTCGAGCTGCAGTTTCTTCGCCAGCTTGCCGATGGTGGTGGTCTTGCCGGCGCCGTTGACGCCCACCACCAGGATCACGAACGGTTTGTGCTGCGAAGCGATCTTCAGCGGCTGTTCGACCGGCTTGAGCATCGCGGTCAGCTCGGCCTGCAACGAGGCGTAGAGCGCGTCGCTATCGGTCAACTGCTTGCGCGCGACCTTCTGGGTCAGGCTCTGGATGATCACCGAAGTGGCTTCGACACCCACGTCGGCGGTCAGCAGACGGGTTTCCAGCTCTTCGAGCAGGTCGTCGTCGATGGCTTTCTTGCCCAGGAACAGGCTGGCCATGCCTTCGCCAATACTGGCGCTGGTCTTGGACAGGCCCTGCTTGAGGCGGGTGAAGAAGCCGACCTTGGTTTCTTCGGAAACGGACTTGGCCGGTTCGGCGGCCACGGGCTCTGCCACCGCAACTGGAGCCGGCGCAACCACAGGTGCCACGACTGGCGCGGGTGCCGGGACTGGTGCAGGTGCAGGTGCAGGTGCAGGTGCAGAGACTGGAGCTGGAGCTTCGACAATCGGCGCAATGACCGGCGCTGGCACCGGCTCGGCGATGAACGGTTCAGGCGCGGCCACTTCAGCGACCGGCGCGATAGCCGTCAGCGGGATCGGCGGGGTGATATGCGGCGCCTGGACATCCTCGACCAGGGCCACCGGTTCCTCGGCCACGGGCAAGCTCAGCCAGGGCTCATGTACCGGAGCAGCCGGTGCGGTGGTGGCAGGCGCTTCGACCAACGGCACGCTGACCGGCAACGGCTCGGCAGCCACCGGCAACGCCTCGCTCACTGGCGCGGGCGTGGCCTCAGGGGTCGGTTGTGGCTGTTCGACGACGGCTTCCTGCGGTTTTTTACGCAGCCATCCGAACAGGCTTTTTTTCTCGCCAGCCGGGGCTGGGGTCTTCTTGTCGTCGTTGGAACCAAACATGGAGGACGGCTATCTCACGGTAGCGACGCGCCAAGGTGGCGCTTCGGCAAATAATATTCTGATGCGCAACAGACTGCCTTTTGACCAGATTGTTCGCGCGCAACGCAGTATCCTAGCACCTCCTCGCCCGCCGACGCTAAGATCACGCGGGCCGTACTACAGGTTTGAAAACGAATGAATGCTCTAGCCCGCCGTGCCGCTGGCCTGTTGCTCAGCACGCTTTGTCTACCCCTGGCCGCCTTGGCCGCCGACCCGCAACCGACCCACGAATTCACCCTCGACAACGGCCTGAAGGTCGTGGTCCGCGAGGATCACCGCGCGCCCGTGGTGGTCTCGCAGATCTGGTACAAGGTCGGCTCGAGCTACGAAACCCCTGGCCAGACCGGCCTGTCCCACGCCCTGGAACACATGATGTTCAAGGGCAGTTCCAAAGTCGGCCCAGGCGAAGCCTCGCTGATCCTGCGGGACCTCGGTGCCGAAGAAAACGCCTTCACCAGCGACGACTACACCGCTTATTACCAGGTCCTGGCCCGCGACCGCCTGAGCGTGGCCCTGGAGCTGGAAGCCGACCGCATGGCCAGCCTGCGCCTGCCGGCCGACGAGTTCAGCCGGGAAATCGAAGTCATCAAGGAAGAACGTCGCCTGCGCACCGACGACAAGCCCATGGGCAAGGCCTTCGAGCGCTTCAAGGCGATGGCCTACCCGGCCAGCGGCTACCACACGCCGACCATCGGCTGGATGGCTGACCTCGATCGTATGAAGATCGAAGAACTGCGCCACTGGTACCAGTCCTGGTATGTGCCGAACAACGCCACCCTGGTGGTGGTCGGCGACGTCACCCCGGATGAAGTCAAAACCCTGGCCCAACGCTATTTCGGCGCCATCCCCCGGCGGGACACGCCGCCGGCGAAGATCCCGCGGGAACTCGACGAGCCCGGCGAACGCCTGATCACCCTGCACGTGAAGACCCAGTTACCGAGCCTGATGTTCGGCTTCAACGTGCCGAGCTTCGCCACCGCCGAAGACAAGCGTTCGGTCACCGCCCTGCGCCTGATCGCCGCCCTGCTCGACGGCGGCTACAGTGCGCGCCTGCCGTCGCAACTGGAGCGCGGCGAAGAGCTGATCTCCGGCGGCTCGTCGAGCTACGACGCCTACACCCGTGGCGACAGCCTGTTCCTGCTGACGGCCACTCCCAACAGCCAGAAGAAAAAGACCCTGGCCGACACCGAGGCCGGCCTCTGGCGCCTGCTCGACCAGCTGAAAACCCAGGCACCGAGTGCCGAAGAGCTGGAACGCGTGCGCGCCCAGGTGATCGCCGGCCTGGTCTACGAACGTGACTCCATCACCAGCCAGGCCAGCGCCATCGGCATCCTGGAAACCGTCGGCCTGTCCTGGAAAATAATGGACAGCGAATTGTCCGACCTGCAAAGCGTCACGCCGCAGGATATCCAGAACGCCGCCCGTACCTATTTCACCCGCGAGCGCCTCAGCGTCGCCCATGTATTGCCCGAGGAGAGCGCCCAATGAGTCAGTCCAAGGGGCCACGTTTCGCCCTGCTCGCCCTGACCCTCGCCGTCGCGGCGGGCGGTATCGGCTTTTATCTGTTCGATTCGCGCAATTCCGAGGCCAGCCAGGCCCTGGACGAGGCCAAGTCCGCTCACAAGCTGCAATCCCTGGCCGAACTGGACGGCAAGGCGCCGGCGCACCGCACCCTGAACGTGCAGACCTGGAAAACCGCCGAAGGCAGCAAAGTGCTGTTCGTCGAAGCCCATGAACTGCCGATGTTCAACCTGAACCTGACCTTCGCCGCCGGCAGCAGCCAGGACGGCAACGCCGCGGGCCTGGCCGCGCTGACCAACGCCATGCTCAACGAAGGCGTGGCCGGCAAGGACGTCGGCGCCATCGCCCAGGGCTTCGAAGGCCTCGGGGCCGACTTCGGCAATGGTTCCTACAAGGACATGGCGATTGCTTCGCTACGCAGCCTCAGCGCCCCGGACAAACGCGAGCCGGCCCTGAAGCTGTTCGCCGAAGTGGTGGGCAAGCCGACCTTCCCTGCCGACTCCCTGGCACGGATCAAGAACCAGTTGCTGGCCGGTTTCGAATATCAGAAGCAGAACCCCGGCAAGCTGGCGAGCCTGGACCTGTCCAAGCGCCTGTATGGCGATCACCCCTACGCGCACCCGAGCGAAGGCACGGCCCAGAGCATTCCGCCGATTACCCTGGATCAGCTGCGCGCCTTCCATGCCAAGGCCTACGCGGCCGGCAACGTGGTGATCGCGCTGGTCGGCGACCTCTCGCGCAGCGAAGCCGAAGGCATCGCCAGCCAGGTCTCCGCCGCCCTGCCCAAGGGCCCGGCCTTGCCGAAGATCGCCCAGCCGGCTGAACCGAAAGCCAGCGTCGGGCATATCGAGTTCCCGTCCAAGCAGACCACCATCCTGATGGCCCAACAGGGCATCGACCGCACCGACCCGGACTACGCAGCCCTGTCCCTGGGCAACCAGATCCTCGGCGGCGGCGGTTTCGGTACCCGCCTGATGAGCGAAGTGCGGGAAAAACGCGGCCTGACCTATGGTGTCTATTCGGGCTTCTCGCCGATGCAGGTCCGGGGTCCGTTCCAGATCAACCTGCAAACCCGCGCCGAAATGAGCGAAGGCACGCTCAAACTGGTGGACGAGGTGGTCGCCGACTATCTGAAAAACGGCCCGACCCAGAAGGAAGTCGACGACGCCAAGCGCGAAATGGCCGGCAGCTTCCCGCTGTCCAATGCGAGCAACAGCAGCATCGTCGGCCAGTTGGGCCTGATGGGTTTCTATGACCTGCCGCTCGACTACCTGGAAAACTTCGTGCAGCAGACCCAGGCACTGACCGTCGAGCAGATCAAGTCGGCGATGAACAAACACCTGAGTGTCGACAAGATGATCGTCGTCACCGCAGGGCCCACGGTGCCGCAAAAGCCCCTGCCGCCACCGACTGACAAACCCGCCGAGCAGCCGCTCGGGGTTCCGGAGCATTAATGGCCAGCCCATCGCGTCCCAGCAAGAAACCCGCTCACCCGCATAACGGTGTGAATCAACTGCGTATCATCGGTGGCGAATGGCGCAGCCGACGCCTGAGCTTCCCGGATGTCCCGGGGCTGCGGCCGACCCCGGACCGGGTGCGTGAAACCCTGTTCAACTGGCTGGCGCCCTATGTCGCCGGGGCCAAGGTGCTCGATCCGTTCGCCGGCAGCGGCGCCTTGTTCCTCGAGGCGCTGTCCCGGGGCGCGGCCATGGGCCAGGCGCTGGATGCCAGCAACCTGGCCGTGGCCAATCTGCGCGAGCACCTGGGCACCCTGCGTTGCAGCGTTGGCCAGGTGCAGACCGCCGACGCCATGCGCTACCTGGAAACCCAGACGGCCACGGCCTTCGACCTGGTGTTCCTCGACCCACCGTTCAACCAGAACCTGCTGCCCGGCATCTGTGCCTTGCTGGAAGAACGCCAGTGGCTGGCCGACGACGCCTGGGTCTACACCGAAAGCGAAAACGCGCCCTCGGGCCTAGGCCTGCCGGGCAACTGGCGCCTGCACCGCGAGCAGAAGTCCGGCCGGGTCCACTACGCGCTGTGGCACCGCAGCGTAGCCAGCCAATAACCTGAGCGGCGGTTCGAGCCAAGCCTCGGGCCGCCCTCACTATCCCGCTACCGCCCGCTTATTCGTCATCCGGATCAAGGTGTTCCTTTGCAACTCAAAAGGCCCCTGAAGGATGAAACGCCCCGCCCCCCGGCGTGCACTCGGCTTGCTTTTCCTGCCAGTCATTGCCCTCGCCACACCCTCGCCCAGCACCCACGAACTGATGCTCGACAACGGTTTGAAAATCATCGTGCGCGAAGATCATCGAGCCCCCGTCGTGGCGGCCCAGCTCTGGTACAAAGTCGGCTCCAGCCACGAACCGCCGGGCGAATCAGGACTTTCCCATGCCCTGGAACACCTGTTGTTCCAGGGCAGCAGCAAAGTCTGCCCCGGCCAGGCGTTCCAGATCATGGAGCGCCTGGGCGCGCGGATCAACGCCTTCACCAACCATGACGCCACCACCTACGAATACCTGATGCCGCGCCATGCCCTGGGCGTCGCGCTGGAAATCATGGCCGACCAGATGGGCTCCGCCCAGCTTTCGCCCGCCGCCTTCAGGCGTGAAATCGAGGTGATCAAAAACGAGCGGATGCAGAACGTCGACGACACCCCCGAAACCCTGCTCGACGAGAAGCTGCGCACCATCGCCTTTACCACCAGCGGCTATCGCACCTCGACCATCGGCTGGCAACACGACCTGCAACGCCTGAACATCCAGCAACTGCAACGCTGGTACGCCACCTGGTACGCGCCGAACAACGCCACCCTGGTGGTGGTCGGCGATATCACCCCCGGGGAGGTCGAAGCCCTGGCCCGACGCCACTTCGCCGACCTGCCCAGCCGGACGCTGCCCGCAACCCGGCGCCCGCTGGAGCTGAACGAGCCGGGTGAGCGGCGGATCATGCTCCAGACCCGCAATGAGTTTCCCAGCCTGATCATGGCGTTCAACGTGCCCAGCCTGGTCACCGCCGCCAACCCGCATACCGCGCACACCTTGCGCCTGCTCAACGAGCTGCTCGGCGTCGGCTCCGGTTCGCGGCTTTTCAGAGAGTTGAAGTTCCACGAAGAGTTGGTCACCCGGGCTCGCTCCCGTTACGAGGCCTTCAACCGGGGAGACGCCTTGTTGAAGATTGTCGTCGACCTGGACACCCTGAAAAATCCCAGCCTGGACGACCTTCAGACACGTCTGTGGCAACTGCTCGACGAGCTCAAGCGCACGCCTGTCAGCGCGCAGGAGCTTGAGCGCGCGCGCACCCGGATGATGGCGCGACGCGTCTTTGCCCTCGACTCGCTGGAAAACCAGGCGCAGAAACTCGGCGGCCTGGAAAGCGTCGGCCTGTCATGGACCCTGGAAGAACAGGAAGAAGAGCAACTGAAGGCCGTCACGCCCCAGGACATTCAACACGCCGCGCAAACCTACTTCACCCACGAGCGACTCAGCGTTGCCCTGGCCAGCCCCGGGGAAACCCACCATGAATAAGACTCACCCGGTGTTATCGAACGCCCTGCTGGCACTGCTCGCCACCCTGGCCATCCCTGGACCAATGGCATCGGCCGGCGCCGAACGGTCGACCGTCAATCCCCTGCAATCCCTGAGCGAGGTCCAGCACCTGGCACCCACCCCCACTACCCGCGTTATCCGCGGCTGGAAAACCCTCAGCGGAACCAAGGTGCTCTTCGTTGAAACCCATGGCCTGCCGTTGCTCGATGTGGCCGTGAGTTTTGCCGCGGGCAGCCGTTACGACGGCGAGCAACCCGGCTTGGCGGCCATGGCCCTGAGCCTGCTCAACGAAGGGTCGGAGGGTAAGGATGTCGACACGATCCTGACCGCGTTCGACAGCCTGGGGGTGAAGATCGGCAATGGCATCGACCGCGACCATGGTTTTTTCACCCTGCGCAGCCTCAGCAACGAAGCTATCCGGACACCGGCCCTGCAGTTGTTGAGCGAAGTGCTGAGCAGGCCCAGCTTCACCAGCGACGCCATCCGCCGGGTCAAGAGCGAAATCATCGACCGGCAAATGCGCCAGGATGTCGCCTTCGACACCTGGATCAGCCACCGCTTTCCACCGCCGCTCTACCCGCGACACCCGTATGCCCGGCCCCTCTACGGCACCCGGGAAAGTATCGGAAAAATCACCGCCAAGCAGCTACGGGACTTTCACAACAAGGCTTACAGCGCGGGCAACGCCATTGTCCTGCTGGTCGGTGATCTCTCGCTGGAGCAGGCACAGAGCATCAGCGTGAAGCTTTCCGATGCCTTGCCCAAAGGTCCGGCGTTGCCACCCACCGCCAACCCCCGACCTGAAGACAGCCTCGTCGGCACCACCCATATCGAACGGCCGACCACCCAGGTTCATCTGGATTTCGCCCAGATCGCCGCGCCCCGCAACCATCCCGATTACGTCGCCCTCTACGTGGCCAGCCTGATCTTTGGCGGCGGTTTCGATAGCCGTCTGATGAAAGCCTTGCGCGAACAGCATGGCGTCACCTATTCGGCAGAGGCCCAACTCAAGAACTGGCAAGCCCGTGGCCCGTTCCACATCAACCTCTCGACGCCTCCCGAATACCGCGAAGCCGTCATCCGGCGGGTCAAGCGGATGTTCGAACAGCTCCTGAAAGATGGCCCGACCGAGCAGGAACTGCAGAACATCAAACTGAGCCTGCGCGGTGACATGGCGCTCAATGGCGCCAGCAATGCGGATATCCTTCAGGCGCTACTGGTGATCGCTCGTCACGACCTGCCACTGAGCCTGACGGACTACGCCGAACAGGCCCAGCAGCTGACCCGCGAAATGATCAAGGCCGCCTTGAACAAGCACTTTGATGCCAATCACTGGGTGGTGACCAGTACCGGCCCGAGCGTCGCCCAGCAGGCGTTGCCCGATCTCCAGGTGCGGGGACCCACTTGCCAGCCTCGCGCCCTGCCGCCCGGATAAAAAGCTGCGGCAATGGACAGGACTGTGGCAATTTAGATGCATCGCCCGCACAGGCGTGGCTGCCATGACGACTTGCTGATGGCAGCACCCGACCTGTCCATTCCCACTCCGAGACTCGCTGCGTTGCCGCCATTTTCCCAGCCCACTCATTTACCGGGTTTCAGCCCCGCCCCAGGCCTGGGCAACCCGCACCTGCAAACCCTGTGGGGGCCGCTCTGGCGCAAGACCGTCCACCTCGACCGCCGGCGCGAACGCCTGTGGCTTGACGATGGCGACTTCCTCGACCTCGACTGGCACGGTCCGCATGCCGCCGAGACACCGCTGGTGCTGATCCTCCACGGGCTGACCGGCTCGTCGAACTCGCCTTATGTCGCCGGCCTGCAACAGGCGCTGGGCAACCAGGGTTGGGCCAGCGTGGCGTTGAACTGGCGGGGCTGTTCTGGGGAACCCAATCTGCTGGCACGCAGTTATCACTCCGGGGCCAGCGAGGACCTGGCGGCCACGATCGCTCACCTCAAGGCCCAGCGCCCGCTGGCGCCACTCTATGCCGTCGGCTACTCCCTGGGCGGTAACGTGCTGCTCAAACATCTGGGGGAAAGTGGCCAGGACAGCGGCCTGCAAGGTGCTGTCGCGGTGTCGGTGCCGTTTCGCCTGGACCAGTGCGCCGATCGCATCGGCCAGGGCTTTTCACGGATCTACCAGGCGCACTTCATGCGCGAGATGGTGGCTTATATCAAGAACAAGCAGCGCCAGTTCCAGCATGACGGACAGATCGAGGGCCTGGCGACCCTGAGCGACCTGGGACCGCTGACGGGGATGCGCACCTTCTGGGACTTCGATGGCCGGGTCACCGCGCCGTTGCACGGCTTCGCCGACGCGCAGGATTATTATCGGCGCGCCTCCAGCCGCTATTTCCTCGGGGCGATTCGCACCCCGACGCTGATTATCCAGGCCAAGGACGACCCGTTCGTGTTTCCCCACAGCCTGCCCGAGCCTGGCGAATTGGCACCGGGCACCCAACTCGAATTGCAGGCCAAGGGCGGGCATGTGGGGTTCGTCGACGGCTCGCTGGGCAAACCGACTTACTATCTGGAGCGGCGCATTCCGCAATGGCTGGCCGATAGGAGATGTTGAGCGGAATGCGCGGCGCCTGGCTATCGATCAGGCATATTCGTGGTAGCTGACAGCGCCAAGCGGCGTGGCAATATCATTCAATAGGGGCACCATTACTTGCCCATCCGAATAGCCATCTGGCTGATCATCCGCCCAGGCAAAAACCTCGGCTTCGAGTTCGGCATCCACTTGCCAGTCTTCGAGCATTTCAATCTCACGCTCTTGCGAGGGCGCGTCGTCGGATCCCGAGGCTGCTGCCAATAGCTCGTAGTCCTCCGCCTCGTCCGCTTTCGGATCGAGCTTATCGGTCATGTCTGCCAGCTCTTTGAACTCAGGGCCTCGCAATGCCCATGTCTTCATATCCAAAGCGACGCCTACGTCCAGATCCAGGTCCAGATCCATGTCCCTGGCATAGATCCGATCCAACACCTCAGCCAGCGGTCCGTCCTCACCCATGAATGAAACCAATGCCCCGACAATCTCCTCCTCGGCGGCCTGCATAAAGCCTTCGAAATCGCTCATCTCCCCGTCGCGAACCAGGCGCAGGCCGAGCTCACGGATATTTAACGAGGTGCTGCCCGCAACCAGGCCAACCAGGTAGTCAATGCTCCCTGAAAACCGCGCCAATGGTTCATCGGCCAGTTGATCGAGTGCACCGGCATCAAACTGACGGAAGACAAGCTGCGCCTGAGTCGAAATATTCGAGGTGGGGTGCAGTGCCTCCTGAATCAGCTGCAGGGAGGCCTGATGCAGTTCGAGCGCCCGCGCCTCGAACGCCGTGCAGGTCTCGACACTGTTGCCCAGCAACACACTACGGCCCAGCGCAAGCATCTTCTGATGGGTATTGTTCGCCAGCGTTTCAAAGTGTTTGGCGAGAGGTTCCATCGGCCCGCTGTATCGTGGCTCGGCAGGGGTTCGCGCCCCCGCCAATTCGTCCATTTCCTCTACCGACCTCGGATCGGGTTGATTATTCAACACGGCCTGTCCCATAAAAATCTCCTGTATCCGTTCTATCAAAGAGGTTTCTACAGCGTGCATTTCTCCACGCTCGTGGGATTAAGCCGGTGATGGAATCCGGCGTGTAGGTAGATAAATCTCGGCCTCCCGAATAATCAGTCGCCCGTCGCCACCGCTCGCTGCGGATCGGTAATCCACTCGCTCCAGGAGCCGGCATACAAGGTCCCCAACGGATAGCCCGCCAGGCACAGGGCAAACAGGTTGTGACACGCCGTCACCCCGGAGCCGCAATACGCCACCAGTTCCCGCGGCGAGCGATCCCCCAGCTTGGCGGCGAAACGCTGCTTGAGCTGATCCGCCGGTAGAAAACGCCCATCCGCATCCAGGTTCTCGTTGAACGCCGCGCACTGTGCGCCCGGAATATGCCCGGCCACCGGATCGATTGGCTCCACTTCACCACGAAAACGCGGCAGGGCACGGGCGTCCAGCAGGGTCAGCGACGACTGTCCAAGGCGCTGCTGCAAGTCTTCGACGCTGATCTGCAGCGCAGCGTCCGGCGTCCCTTCGAAGGCTCCCCGGCCGGCGGTCGGAGGGTTCAGGCTCAGCGGCTGTCCGGCGGCATGCCAGGCTTTCAGGCCACCATCGAGCAGGAACACGCCGTCGCGCTTGCCCAGCCAGGCCAGCAGCCACCAGGCGCGGGCGGCGTACATGCCCGGGCCGTCGTCATAGAGCACGACCTCGCTGTCGGCACTGATACCCCAGGTCCGCAGGCGCTCGACCAGGGTCGCCGCGTCCGGGAGCGGATGGCGCCCGGTCAGGCCCTTGGTCACCGGGCCACTCAGGTCGCGCTCCAGATCGGCGTGGTGCGCGCCTTCGATATGCCCCTGGGCATAACTGCGCTGCCCGTAATCCGGGTCATCAAGGGCAAAACGGCAATCCAGGATCACCAACCCGGGCCGGGCCTGGCGTTCGGCCAGTTGCCGGGGGCTGATCAGTTGCGCAAGGGACATGGCGAACTCCTCATTGATGAAGTAAATAATCGACGGCCTGGCGACAGGCGCGGCCTAGCTTTCCGATGCCTGGTTGCCTTCATCCAGAGCCAGGGCCAACGGCACATAAAATTCATTGAGCAACTTGTCCACCGCCGCCCGCGACTGCGCGGTGACAAAACCCGACTCCAGCACCAGCACCTGATAGACCCCACGCTTGATCGACTCTTCGCTCAGGTGGTGGGCGTTCTCGCGGGTGGTACTCAGGAAGCGTACCCAGGAGGTCAGGATAATCCAGGCATTGAGGGTCAGGGACTCGGTCTGCACGGCATCCATGCCCAGGATCCCGGCCTCGACAAAACCCGTGTAGATCGCCTGCCCCTGGATCAGGCAGCGCTGGGAAAAACGTCGGTAACGGGCGGCCAGTTCGGCATCGCTTTCCAGCAGATGTTCGAGGTCGCGGTGCAGGAAGCGGTAACGCCACATCGCCGCGAGCAAGGCCTTGAGATAGAAACGCTTGTCGTCGATGGTCGCCGCGCGGCCCTGGGGCGGGCGCAGGAAGCTGTCGACCAGGGCTTCGTACTCGGCGAACAGCACGGCGATGATCGCCTGCTTGTTGGGGAAGTGGTAGTAGAGGTTACCCGGCGAAATATCCATGTGCGCCGCGATATGGTTGGTGCTGACACTGCGCTCGCCCTGCAGATTGAACAGATCCAGGCTGTTCTGGACGATGCGTTCGCTGGTTTTTATTCGAGGGGCCATGACTTCAGCTTTACTTCCAGAAGACGGTATCGGCCATCTTACGGCCTATCCGGTTACGGATAAATCGCCATGATTCTCAGCCGCTATCAGAATGCACAGGCACTGCCTGTTGACTTTCTGGAGTATTAGCTCTAAACATTTGTTTAAAAATAAAATCACACACTGGAGCGCGCCATGTCTGCCGAAATAGCCTATCTGCAGGAGTCTCAGCAGCAACTGGACCAACTCCAGCGCCAGTTTCAAGCGCAGCGCCAGGCTTACGCCGCGCACCCCATGCCCCCCGCCGAGCAACGTCGGCAATGGCTCGACAGCCTGCGCCAACTGCTCAGCGACGAACGCCAGGCGCTGATCGACGCCATCAGCCAGGACTTCGGCAACCGCAGCGCCGATGAAACCCTGCTCGGCGAACTCATGCCCAGCCTGCACGGCATCCAGCATGCCCGCCGCCACCTCAAGGGCTGGATGAAAGCGTCACGCCGTAAGGTGGGCCTGGCCTTCCAGCCGGCCTCGGCCAAAGTCGTCTACCAGCCACTGGGGGTGGTCGGCGTGATCGTGCCCTGGAACTACCCGCTGTTCCTCAGCGTCGGCCCGCTGGTGGGCGCGTTGGCGGCGGGTAATCGGGTGATGCTCAAGCTCAGCGAGTCGACCCCGGCCACCGGTCTTTTGCTCAAGGAACTGCTGGGCCGGGTGTTCCCGGAGGATCAGGTGTGTGTGGTGCTCGGCGAGGCCGAGATCGGCATGGCCTTTTCCAAGCTGCCGTTCGATCACCTGCTGTTCACCGGTGCCACCAGCATCGGCCGGCACGTGATGCGCGCGGCGGCGGAAAACCTGACCCCGGTGACCCTGGAACTGGGTGGCAAGTCGCCGGCCATCGTCTCCCAGGACGTGCCCCTCAAGGACGCCGCCGAACGCATCGCCTTCGGCAAGACCCTCAACGCCGGCCAGACCTGCGTGGCGCCGGACTACGTGCTGGTGCCGGAAGATCGGGTCGGGTCCTTCGTCGAAGCCTACCGCCAGGCGGTGCGCAG
>Ga0302201_10002343_pt1 | contig 14965 bp, 7 predicted proteins | sample II_Bog_N3_2_FD_194586 | JGI IMG/M metagenome (GOLD analysis project Ga0302201, IMG submission 194586) | Peat permafrost microbial communities from Stordalen Mire near Abisko, Sweden - II_Bog_N3_2 | ecosystem: Environmental > Terrestrial > Soil > Wetlands > Peat | place: Sweden: Abisko, Stordalen...
CGAATTCACGGCCTTCGGCGAAACCGGCCAGTCCGCGAAGAAAATAAATTTTGCCGCGCTCGCCAAAGTCGCCGGCCTGAACCCCGCCAAGCTCGAAGCTGTCGCCAACGGCTGGCTGCCCGCGCCCATAGACTTGTCCGGCTGGCGCGAACTCCGCGTCATCACCACGAAGAAAGACGATTTGTCCGTCAACTGCTACCTCGTCTGGGACGAGGTCCAGCGCGATGCCGCGCTGTTCGACACCGGGCTGGACGCGCAGCCGGTGCTGGACATCATCGCGGCGGAAGGCCTGACGCTGCGGCACATTTTCATCACGCACTCGCATTGGGATCACGTCGAGGCGCTGCCGCAAATCCGCGCGGCCTGGCCGAAGGCGCGCGTCCACACCAGCTCGAAAAATGCGCCGGTGGACCAGCGCAACAAGAATGCCGAGATCATCCCGCTCGGCGGCCTGCGCGTGACGCACCGCGAAACGCCCGGCCATTCCGAGGACGGCGTGACCTACCTCGTCGGCAACTGGCAGGAGGACGCGCCGCACGTCGCCATCGTCGGCGACGCAATTTTTGCCGGCTCGATGGGCAACGGCAACGGCGCTTGGGAACTGGCGAAGCAAAAAGTGCGTGAACAAATCCTGTCGCTGCCGCCGGCAACTTTGCTCTGCCCCGGCCACGGCCCGCTGACGACCGTCGCGGAGGAAAAGGCGCACAACCCGTTCTTCTGACCGGCGGTTCAACTTGAATTGTCGCACCATTCCGGCGAAAGTTTCCCCGTGCGTTTCAACCCCGGATTCTGGCGCCGCTGCCGTTTCGCCTTTCGCTGCGCCCGCATCGCGGCGTGGCTGCTGGTGCTCGCGGGGCTGATCTTCTTCGTCTGGTGCAACCGCGTCGGCCTGCCGGATTTCTTGAAGGCGCGGCTCGTCGCCACCTTGTCGGAGCGCGGCGTGAAGCTGGAATTTTCCCGGATGCGGCTCAGCCTCATCCGCGGCCTCGTCGCGGAAAACGTCCGCGCCGGCCAGATGCAGGCCGCCGACAGCCCGGCCTTCGCCGCGCGGCAGGTCCACCTGCAGATCAATTTTCCCGCGCTCCTGCACCGGCGCTGGCAGGTGGACGGCCTTGTAATCCACGACGGGCAATTCATCCTGCCGCTCTCGCCGACGAACGCGCTCGCGCTCACCAACCTTCAGACTGAACTGCGCTTCCAGACGAATGACACCTGGTCGCTCGACCATTTCCGCGCGGACTTTGCCGGCGCGCAGATCGGCATCACCGGCGAGGTCGCGCACGCGCCCGAGGCGGCCAACTGGAAAATGTTCGCCGGACGCGGCACGGACCGGGGCGCGCTGCTGGCCTCGCTGAAAATTTTTGCCGACACGCTGCGGCAAATCCGTTTTCTGGGCGAACCGCAGTTGCGGCTGACGCTGGCCGGCGACGCGCGCGACCAGCACACCATCACCGTGCGGCTGAACGCCACCGCGCCGGGCGTGAACACGCCGTGGTTTGGCGCGCAGGATTTTTCGGCCGACGCCAGCCTTACGGAACCCGCCGACGCGCCGACGAACTGCGACGCCGCATGGGGTTTTTGGACCAACCTGCAGCCGTTCCGCCTCGCGTGGTCGGTGCGGCTCGGCACACTGCGCTCGGCACCGCTGGATGGCGGCACCATCAGTTGCGCCGGCGTCTGGGCGGTGCCAACCTTGGCAATCACGAATCTCACGGGACAGCTCGGCGGCGGACAACTGGCCGCCGGCGCGGCGCTGGACGTGGCGTCGCGGGAACTCACATTAACAAATGACTCGCAGTTTGACCCGCTCGCGCTGGCAAAATTGTTGCCGGAAAATTTCCGCGCGGCGCTGGCAAAAATTTCCTGGACGCAGCCGCCGGCTTTGCACGCGGACGGTTCGCTGCGATTGCCACCGTGGACGAATTCTACCGGCGACTGGCGCGGCAAGCTCGCGGAATCCGTAGCCTTGCACGGCGACTTGGCCGTCACCAACGCGGTCGTCGCCGGCGTGACGCTCGACACGGTGCGCACGCATTTTTCCTGCGCGGACATGATCTGGGATTTGCCGGACTTTACGGCGGTGCAGGGGCGGACGCAATTGCGCCTGAGCGGCGAGGCGAGCGCGGCGACGGGAAATTTCCGCTGCCTGCTGACCGGCCAGCTGGACGAGGCGAGCGTCGCCGCGCGGCTGACAACGAGCAACGCGGTCCACGGGCTGGCGTATTTCAACTGCCGCGAGCCACTCGTGCTGGCGGCGGATGTCACCGGCAATTTACGGAACCTCGAAACCCTGTGCGCCACCGGCCGCGTGGCGCTGACGAACTTTGCGATTCGCGGCGAGGAAATGGATTCCGTCGCGGCCACTTATTTTTACACGAACCTCGCGTTCGAGATTTATTCGCCGGAGTTGCGCCGGGCGGACGGCGCGCAATTTCTCAAGGCCGACAAGGTGTTCCTCGATGTGCGGCAGAAGGCCATCTGGATCACGAACGGCCTGGCCTTGGCGGATCCGCACGCGGTGGCGCGCGCCATCGGGCCCAAGACGGGGCGGCTGCTGGAGCCGTATCAGTTTCTGGCGCTGCCGCTGGTGCACGTCCACGGCAGCACGCCGGTCATCAACATCCTCACCGCGCAGGACGCGGAGCTGGCCGACCTGACGTTCGAGTTCAATCAAGGCGTGCCGTTCCGCTGGGCGAAGCTGTCGGCCACCGACCTGACCGGCACGGTTCGCTGGCTGAAACAGTCGCTGCTCCTCACCAACCTCGTGGCGCAGCTTTACGACGGCCGCGGCGCGGGCGGCGGCGACCTGGATTTCCGGCCGGCGGACCACGCCTGCGACTTTGATTTTTCGTTCGCGGTGACAAACATCAATTTGCACCTGCTCGCCGCCGATTTGTCCACGAACAAAAATAATTTGGAAGGTCGCTTGAACGGCACGGTGCTGGTGACCAACGCCAGTTCGGCGGACTGGCGCTCGTGGAACGGCGGCGGGAGCGTGAGCCTGCACGACGGGCTGCTGTGGGACGTGCCGATGTTTGCGTTCATGTCGCCGGTGCTCAACGCCGTCTCGCCGGGGCTGGGCAACAGCCGCGCCAAGGAGGCGGCGGCGGATTTCGTCATCACCAACGGCGTGATCACCACCGATTCGCTGCTCATCCAGTCCACCACCATGCGGCTGCTTTACTCCGGCACGGTGGACCTAGAGCAGAACGTGGACGCGCGGGTGACGGCGCAACTGCTGCGCAATGTCCCCTTGGTCGGCCCGCTGGTTAGCGCGGTGCTGATGCCGGTCAGTGAAATTTTCAAATGCCGCGTCACCGGCCAATTGGGCGCACCGTTGGTGGCGCCCGTCTATATCCCGGGCTTCATCCCCAAGCTCCTGTCCGTGCCGCTGCATCCCATCCACACCGTGGAGGAACTGTTCACGCCCGCGCCGGCCACCGGCAAGCCCTGAACCGGGTCAAGCCGCCACCGCCGATTCCCGATCCGGAACCGTTACTTCTCAAGAAGAAGCCATTGCATCTCTATCCGGAACGGCTACTTCTCAAGAAACAGCCGTTACTTCTCGATCCGGAACCGTTACTTCCCGGGCGGCAAGCGCTACTTTTTCAGATTTTTTCGCTATAAATGAGTTATTTTGGCAAAAAAAACACCCAGTTTTGGCCGCCCGCCCTCGCCTAAGTGTCCCGATTTTGGGATTGGCCGCACGGCAAACCGGGGCGCTCCCTATGGAAACACCGCCCGGTAGAAGCGCAGCGGGTAGTTGGTGGCCAGCCGGTCGGTGAACGACAGGATGCCGCCGGCATCAATGAGGTTGGTGAAGACCGGCAGCCAGTTGGCCTTGGCCAGATTGGTGGTGGCCTCCAGCCGCCAGGTGGTGTTGGTCCAGGCGGTCTGGAAGTTGAGCGCGAACACCGGCCGGCCAGACACGGGGTTGTTGGTAATGGCTAGGGCGGGCGGATTGGGCGGCAGCACCACCACCGTAAAACTGTTGGTGGCGGCCAGCGCCGGCGGACTGTTGTCGGTGGCCGTGATGTTATAGACGTAAGTGCCGGCCAGCCCGGCGGTGTTGGTCAGCGTCAGCACGCCGTTGGTGGTGATCACGGCGTTGGTGGCGGGTGGCACCAGCGCGAAGGTGAACGTGGCGGCGGGGTTGAGGCTGTTGGTGGCGGAATTGGTGACGGTCAGCGTCTGCCCGGCATTGATGGTCTGGGGCGGCAGCAGCGTCAGCCCGGGATAGGCCACGAAGCTGAGGTCATCCACATACCAGCCGGCGGCGACGGAGCTGCCAGAGGTGAAATGAAAGGCCAACTGCACGGTCTGGCCGGCATAGGCGCTCAAATCCGCGACGGCATTGACCCACCCCGGGCTGGCCGCGCCGTCGCCGCCTACGCTCTGGACGAGGGTCGAGGCGACGGTCTGCCAGTTGAACGTGTTGACGGTGATGGTGATGTTGGTGGTGTAAGTGTAGGTGTAATTGGTGCCAAAATAGCCGGCCGGCAGGTCATTCGCATCCAAGGGCGACTCCCAAGTCATGCCCTGCATGGCGGAAAAATTGGTCGGGTTGGAGGATTGCGGGAGAGGGTAGGGGCTGTAGGAGACATAGTCTTCCGCTCCGCCAATCAGCGGCGATGTGCCTGCTTCAAACAAATAACTGTCCACCCCGATGGTCGCATCATACACGCTGCCCAAGGTCTTGCTGGCATTGGTCCAGCCGCCCACCGTGGGGTCCCAGTAGAGTGGGGTGTCGTAATCCGTGATGGCCGCGCCGAACAACTGATAAACGTTGGTGTTCAGGCCGGCAAAAACCGTGTTGGTGGTGATAGTGGTATTGGTGACGCCAACGGTGCTGGTGATGCCGTTGTTGATTTCCACATAGCCAAGCGCGTTCTTGAAGCTATACCATTGCCAGTAGCTTAGCGCCGCGTTGCCTGACGCGGGCATTAGGAATGGCGGGCTAATCAGCCTAGTGTCGGCGGCTTGTGGGTAGTTACCCGATAGGACGGTTCCGGCGCAGTTGGTGCCGGTGTGTGCTGCCTTGGGCCCGGCGGTCGGATGGCCGATGGCCCAGGTGCCCATATCCACCGCCCAGTCGCCCTCGCCGGCCTCGAAGCCTTCCGGCAGATTCAAAACTGGGGCACTGGTGACCACCGCGACGTCATCCACATACCAGCCTAGGCTATTACCGCTGCCACCAGAGGTGAAATGAAAGGCGAACTGCACATTCTGGCCGGCAAAGCCGCTCAAGTCAATAGAAGGGCGCGACCAGACACCGCTGGTGGGGGTGGTGGCATAAGTATAAACCGGTGAAATCTGATTCCAATTGTTGCCGTTGTTGGTGCTGATTTCAACATAGCCCAAGGCCTGTGCAAAATTAAACCAATGCCAGAACCGTAGCCGGGGAGAGGTGTTAGTGGGAACAAACAGCGAAGGGCTACCATTGTAATTGGTGCAGACCAGCCGGACGTCCCGGATGCGCGGATAGTTTTGCGTCGAGGCGCAGTTGGTGCCGGAAAAGGTGCGGTATCCGCCGGCATTTAGGGTGGGCCCGGCGGTCGGTGAACTGATGTGCCAGACACCGCTGTTGGTCCAGCGACTGGCGGCGTTGCCTTCAAAATTATCCGACCAGACCACCGTCTCCGCCCGTGCCATGCCGGCGGCCCATGCCAGCAGGAGCCACAGTGCCAAAAACCGATGGCCTAAGCGTTTCATTTTATCATGACCCCGGCCACGCACGCGCCGGCGGAAAAATAATTCCCCTTACTGCGGCGGCGGCACCAGCGCAGGCGGCGGGACGGACTCGATCGTCTTCTGGTCGAGATCCTGCATCTTTTGTTCCAGCGCGGCGCGCGCCTTGTCCTGGTCGGAGACCGGGGTGGTGGGCGTGGCGGCCGGCGCGGCGGCACTGGTATCCGGGGCGGCACCAAAATCACTGGTCGGCGCGTTGGTGCCCAGGGCGGAGGCCGGGTTCATGTTGAAGAAGCCGTCGCCGAGTCCGCCGTTGGTGGCGTGCTGCAGCTCCTTCTTGCGTTCGGCGGCAATCAGCTTGCGGTTGTAGGCGGCCTCCTCGGCCACGGCGTCAGAAATGCCCGGCAGCCGCTGGCCTTCCCGGATGGTCTCGACCGCTGCGAGTTGAGGCGTCTTCAGCACGGTGGGCCGCATCAGCACCATCAGCTCGTCGTGATCCTTGGTGTCGGCCGTGCTGCGGAACAGCCAGCCGAGCAGCGGAATGTCCATGAGCAGCGGCACGCCACCGGTGGTGTGGGACTTGTCCGAACGGACGAAGCCGCCCAGAATGACCGTATCCCGGTCCCGCACGGAGATGGTGCTGTTCAGGGTGCGCTTGTCCGTGTTCGGCACCTGGTTGCCGTCAATCGAGGTGTAGCCGCTGATGTCGTCAATCTCCTGGTTGATCTGCATGACGACCAGGCCGTCCGGGTTGATGAACGGCGTCACATCCAGCTCCACGCCGACGTTCAACTGCGAGTAGGAGGACTGGTTGCCGTTGATGCCGCCGTAATTGTAAGTGCTGTTGACGTAGGGCACGGACTGGCCGACGAAAAACTGCGCGGGCACGGCCTGCGAGGTCTGGATGCGCGGACGCTGGATGATGTGCGCCTTGGTGTCTGATTCTGCCGCCTGCACCGCGACATCCCACGTCGGCCCGATGCTGCCGAAATAGTTGAAGCCGCTTCCCCCATTGGTTGGAAACGAGCCCGACAGAACATTCTTGGTGATGGGAACCAAGTTGGTTCCGGAACCGGAAAAACCGTTGGTGACCAGGTTTTGGACGACGCTCAAGAACGAGCCATTGCCGTTGTTCATAATGCCGCCGCCCACGATGTTGGAGTTGTTGAACTGGGTCGGCTTTTGCACCGCCGAAACGCCGGCGTTCAAGGTGTTGCCCAGGGAGACGTCCACAATGATGGACTCAATGAGCACCTGCGCCAGCGGCACGTCCAGCTTGGCGATGATGCCCTTGATGACCTCCATGTCCGGCCGCGTGGCGTAAATCAGCAGCGAACTGCTGCTCTCGTCGGGAATGATCTTGGTCTGGCCGAACAGCGTGATGGGCTGGTCCGAGCCGCTGCCGCCACCACCGGCGCCGGCGCCGGAAGCGCGGCTGATAATGGACTGCAGCCGCTGCTGGAACGTCGTGCCGCCGGTAGGCGTGCCGTTGGCAGTGGCACCCCCGCTGGTGACCCCCATGCCGCTGCGGCCGGAAATCCCGCCGCTCGTGTTGGCACCGATGCTGCCGGACTGTTGTTGTTGATAGGAGCTGCCACTGTTTCCGCCCATGCCGTTCATGCCGCCGGACGTGGTGCCGCTCATGCCGTTGACGCGCGCGGGCGCGGGCGCGCTGCCAATGCTCACCGACGTGCCGCCGCCGCCGCCCAGGGCGTTGAGCGCACTGGCGATGTCATCCACCTTCGCGTAACGGATGGGAATGACCTCGGAGACGTATTCCGCCGGCGTGCTGATGTCCACCTTGGCGATCATCTCCAGCATGCGCTTGATGTTTTCCGCGTTATCGCGCAGGACGAGGATGCCGTTGCTGTCAATTGCGAGAATGGAATTCGCCAGCTTGGAAAAAGGCTGGATGATGGGGATCATCTCGCTGGGCTTCACATATTGCAACTGCACGATGTGCGTGACGTAGGAGCCGAGGTTCGGCAGGTTGGTCGCGTCGGTGTTGTCAAACTCCGCGCCGTAGGAATTCGCTTCGCCCACCGGCCCGACCTTCACAAACTTGTCGCCGATGTTCACCACGGCGATGCCGTTGAGCGACAGCACCGCTTGGAGCGCCTCGATGGCTTCGGTCTTGGTCAGCGGCGTCTGCGTCTTCAAGATGATCTGCGCGCCCGGGATGGCCCCGCGGATCAGCGTGCGGTTCACCAGTTGCGCGTAGATTTCCAGGACTTGGCTCACGTCCACGCCCTGAAAATTGATGTAGCCGGCGGGCACCATCTCCTCCGGCGGCGCGGCGGCCGTGGTCGCGGCGGGCGCGTCAGCGGGCGCGGCGGACGGCGCGGTCGTAGGATAAAGCGGCTGGTGGCTGCGCGTCAGCGCGGGGGACTGGCCCGCCGGCCGGCCGGGCGCACCGGGCGGCATCTGCGCCCGCAGGCCGGTGACGGCGAGGGCCAAGACCAAGGTGAGAAGGATAGTTTTCATTTTGCCTTTGCGGTTGAATTTTTGTCGGCGGGCGGCGGGCTTTTGGTGTAGCTCGCCACGAGCCGGATGTTGGCGTTGAGCCGCTGGCGCGGCGGGTCGGGCTGCAGTTCCAGATCGCGCACGCGGATCATCGAGGCGCCGGAGCCGAGCTTGTAGAGGAAATCCACGAGCTGATCCTCGGTGGCGAGGACGTTGATGTTCTCCACCTGCTCGACAAAAAACGCGTCGTTCGTGTGCGTGATCTGGCGCGAGGTGTTGATGATGGCGACGCCGCTCTGCGCGGACTGCGCCTGGATGGTGCGCATGAAATTAATGCCCTGGTCCTCCGGCGCGACGAACTCGCCTTCGCTCTCGAATTTTTTTACGTCCGCCGTCAGCGCCGGGATCTGCGCAATCATTTGCTTGTAGGTCGTGAGCTTGGTGTGCGCGGCATCGAGTCGGTGGCGCAGGTTGCCCCAGTCCGCGAAGTGCGGCCAGATGAACACCGCGTTCAGCACCAGCACCAGCACCACCGCCACGCCGACCACGAGGCGGCGTTCCATCGGGCGCAACTGGGCGAAATATTTTTTCATGGCGCCTCCGCCTCCGTTTCGGTGCGCAGCAGCGTCAGGCCGAAACTCCAGTTGGCCTGACCGCCTGGAATGTTGTGGTAGCTGAGCTGCTCGTTGGGCTCCGGCGCGGGGTTGAACACCGGCTGGTCGTTCACCTTCACCTTGCGGATGGCGTCGTTGAAGTCAAAAATCTTCGTGATCTCGTCCGCATTCACCTGCCCACCCAGCGTGACAAACTGGCCGTCGCCAAAACTGAACCGCGACAGCGCCAGCCCCTCCGGCAGTTCCTGCGCCACCAGTTGCCAGGCATCCAGCGCCGCGTATTTCAACTGCTGCCGCTCCTGTAGCACGCCATACCGCGCCTTGAGCTGCAAGGCGTTCGTGTAGTCGTTGCTGATGGCCGCCACCTGCGCCTCCACGCCGGTCGTGCGGAAATTCAGGACTTGCACCGCGCAAAAATAAACCACCAGAAAAACCGCATACGCCAGGCCCGCGTAGGCCAGGCCGCGCAGCCACAGCCGGTCCACGAACTGCTGGTGATACTGCACCGTGAATTCCGGCGGCAGCAAATTCGACTGCCCCGCCGCCGCCGCGCGCCGCGCCGTGGCCGCCGCGAGTTCGGCCGGCGCCGGCGGTGCGGAAACCGACACCGGCTCGTTCAGCGCTGCGCGCAAAACATTTTCCCATTCCGTCGCGTTCACCGGGTCGGCGACCAGATGCCACTTCGGCGCCGCCGTCAACCAGCCCTCGAGTTCGCCGGACCACGCGATGTGGGCGAGCTGATCTTTCAATTCCAACGCGCGGTCGCCGGCGGGCGGCAGCGTGACGAAGCTTAAATTCCGCAGCACGCCGCCGAACCACCACGCCACCAGCGCTGCGTTCTGTCCACCGAGCGACAACGGGAAAAACCACGCGCCATCATCCGTCGGCGTCACGGCGGCCAGCAGATCGAGCATCGGCGTCTCCAGCCGGTCGGCGAGAAAACCGTCCTTCTCCAAACGCCCGAGAAATTCCTCCACCACCTTGCGCTCGACGATGACCACAATGACCGTCTGCAAACTTTCCGGCGCGGCATCGCCCTTGGCTGGCGCGGTGTGCGTGCCCATGACGTGCATTGTCCACACGATTTGCGTGACCGGCAGCGGCGAAAATTTTTCGAGCTGCAATTCCACCATCGCCAGCGTCTCCTCGAAATTGCTGGCCGGCAGCTCGACGACGCGGAGAAAAACATTTTCCGCCGGCAGCCACGCGACGTTCAATTTAGGCTGCCACAATGAAGACCACTGTTTCGCAATGCCCTTGGCCGGCAATTTGTCCGCGTGTGGCACGCGCTGCTCGCGGTCAAGCACGAAGCCGCCGCCCTTCGCGTCGAACTGCCAGACGCGTTTCGCGTCGGGGGCGACGTGCAGGATGTTGCAGGAGTTCCAGCGGGCCATTTGAATTTACGATTTGCGATTGCCGATTTGCGATTGAAGCACGCTGCCGACAGCTGGCGCGTAAATCGTAAATCGTAAATCGTAAATCTTGGATGTTGCGGCTAAATACATTTCAACGCGTGATAAATTGGGTCTTGTCCTCGCCGCCGCTCAGCGATTCCATATGTTCTTCCATCTGCGTGACGCGCAGGATTTCCTCGATGGTGGTCGTGCCTTCCTTCACTTTCTTCCAGCCGTCGGTGCGGAGCGTCCTCATGCCGGCCTCGATGGCGCGTTGCGCGATGGTTGTGGCCGGCGCGCGGTTCATGATGAGCGGACGCAGCGCCTCGGTGACGATCAGCAGTTCGTAAATGCCTTTGCGGCCCTGGTAGCCCTGCTGGCGGCAGTTCTCGCAGCCCGCGCCGTGCCAGATTTTCGCCGTGCCGATGTCAGCCTCGGGGAAACCAATCTTGCGCAGGTAGTCGTGATCCACTTTCTGCTCCGTCTTGCAATGCGGACAAATCGTGCGAACGAGCCGCTGCGCCTGCACCGCCTCGACGGATGACGCGATGAGAAACGGTTCGATGCCCATGTCCGTCAAGCGCGTGAACGCGCTCGGCGCGTCGTTCGTGTGCAGCGTGGAAAAAACCAGGTGACCGGTCAGCGACGCGCGGATGGCGATGTCGGCGGTTTCCGAATCGCGGATTTCGCCGACCATCACGACATTCGGGTCCTGGCGCAAAATGTGGCGCAAACCCATCGCGAAAGTGAGCCCGATGTCCGAGCGCACCGCGATTTGGTTGATGCCCTTTAGCTCGTATTCGACCGGTTCCTCGATCGTGATGATGCGCTTATGGACGGAATTGATCGCGGAGAGAAAAGCGTAGAGCGAAGTGGATTTGCCGGAACCGGTCGGGCCGGTGACGAGAAAAATCCCGTGCGGCTTGACGATGATTTCGCGGATGGCGTCCTCTTCCAGCTTGGAAAAACCGAGCTTGTCGAGCGACAGAAAAATTTTCCCGCGCGTCAGCAAGCGGAGCGAAACCGATTCGCCGTAAACCGTGGGCACGGTGGAAACGCGGATGTCAATTTCCTCACCCTTGATGCGGACGTTGATGCGCCCGTCTTGCGGCAGGCGCTTTTCGGAAATATTCATGCCGCTCATCACCTTGATGCGCGAGATGATGGCGGATTGAAAACGCTTCAGCGTCGGCGGCAGCGGAATCTGGTGCAGGATGCCGTCCACGCGGTTGCGGATGCGCAGCTCGTCCTCCTGCGGCTCGAAATGAATGTCCGTCGCGCGATCCTTGAACGCCTCCCAAATAATTTGGTTCACGAACTTGATGACGCTGGCTTCCTGGTCGCCCTCGGTGATTTCCTTGTCGTAGGCCAGCTCGAGTTCCATCGGTTCACCTTCGCCCATTTCGTCGAGCGTTTCGGCGCCGACGCCATAATACTTTTTCAGCGCCTTCTCGATTTCGTTCCGCGTCGCCAGCGCGAAGCTCACCGGCATCTTCGCGTCGAAGCGGACAGCGTTCATCATCGCCGCATCAAACGGGTCGCTGACGGCGATCTGCAAAACACCATTGTTGATCGCCACCGGCATCACAAAATACTGGAAGGCGATCTTCGTGGAAATTTTGCCGCGCACCTCGTTCTCGATCGTGAGCTTCGGCAGCTCGAGATACGGCCAGCCGAGCGCGGTCGCGAGCTTCTGGATGAAGACATCTTCGGCCACGCCGCGTTCGCGCGCGACGAAGGTGAGCAGCGGCTCGGCGGAGCCGGCGTCCACCGCCGCGCGCCACGACTTGCGCCAATCGTCGAACTGCGCCGGTGACGCGTCCGCTACCGTCGCAACGAGATTTCTGACTGGGCTAAAGGCCATTTAGGTTCAAATTGAACAATCCGAGCCGCGAAAAGTTGCAGATTTTCTTGGAATTATCAAACCCAGACTTCGGTTGGGCAGGTTGGTCCGGGTCAAACGCAAATTTGCCAAAAGCCGGTTTTTCGGCAATCCTGTGGCGTGAATTTTTTCATCCAACGCGGCGAACTGCGCGACCTTTACGACAAAGTCGTCGCGGGCGAACGCATTTCCGAGGCCGACGCGCTGCGGCTGTTTGAGACCAAGGACTTGAACGCGCTCGGCGCGATTGCGGATTTTGCGCGGCAGAAAAAGACCGGCAACAACCACGCCAGCTACATCATCAACCGCTACATCAACTACTCGAACTACTGCATCCTCTCGTGCCAGTTCTGCTCGTTCGCGCGCAAGAAACGCGACGCCGACGGCTTTCAGCTTTCCGTCGAGGAGATTGTCGCGAAGGCGCGCGAGGCGTTGAAGATCGGCATCACGGAATTGCACATCGTCGGCGGCCTGCATCCGTCGCTGCCGTTCAGTTATTACACGGACATGCTGAAGGCGCTGAAGGCGCTGGATTCGCGACTGCAATTAAAATGTTTCACCGCGATTGAAATTTTGCACCTCGCGTGGCTCGCAAAAAAATCCGTCGAGCAGACGTTGATTGAATTGAAAGACGCCGGACTTGCGTCGCTCACTGGCGGCGGCGCGGAAATTTTTCGCAAGGAAGTTCGTTCGCAAATTGCGAAGGGAAAAGAATCCGCTGAGGAATATCTCGACGTGCATCGCACCTGGCACAAGCTCGGCCAGCGCAGCACTTGCACGATGCTTTACGGCCACGTCGAGAGCCTCGCCGACCGCGTGGATCATCTGCGGCAATTGCGTGCGTTGCAGGACGAGACGAATGGTTTCACCGCGCTGATCCCACTCGCGTATCAGCCGGAGGACAATGACATTCCCGTTGCGCATCCGCCGACCGGATTTGATTCACTGCGCACCATCGCCGTCAGCCGCATCTATCTCGATAATTTTCCGCACATCACCGCGTATTGGGTAGGCCTCGGCCTGAAGCTCGCGCAAGTTGCGTTGAGCTACGGCGCGGACGACATCCACGGCACGATCATCGAGGAACATATTTTTCACATGGCCGGCGCGACCTCGACGCAATTGCAGACCGAGGCGGACATGATCAAGGCCATCCGCGAAGCCGGCCGCACGCCGGTGCAGCGAAATACGTTTTACGAGCCGATCAAGATTTTGGAAAACGCGCCCGCCGCCGAGCCGGTGGAAAATCCCGCGCACTCGAAAGTCTTGGAAGACAATCTGGCGATGGCGTGAAACCTTGCCGCACCTGCACGTCCACATTCTCGGCGGACGCCACATGGCCTGACCGCCGGGTTGAATTCGCGCTGGACAGAAATTTTTTTAGGCGCACAGTGAGATAATTATGCTCTGCATTCGATTTTCAAAAAAATCGGGCTGTAATATTTCGGCCAAACCTTTGGAGCTTCAGGCTATTTCAGAAATTATTTTGCGCCTCGCATCTTCTGGCAGCGGTTCGCACACATTTTTCGGAGACAGTTCAATCTCTCCAAAACCTTACGATCAGCTTTTGCATCAGCTCGTGATTAGTGTCACGACTGGGACAATTTGTGCGACAATTAACGGTGACACATTAAGCATTTGTGGTGGCTCAGAGTTTTTGAAGCCGTTTGCATCATTTTTTGATTTCGACGATAAGACGCCATCCGGTCATCACAACCATCACGAGTATTTTGAAGGCAATAGTTACGTCTCACCAAATTCCACGCCGTTGGTTATTGGTGTTGACGGAAAAATCCACGCCGCCTAAAAACAAGAAGGCTGCAAAAATTTCTTCAGCACCGCACCGAGCCGTTTGATTCCTTCGCGGATGTTTTCGTCGCTGGCGCTGCCAAAGCTGATGCGCATTTCATTGTCCGGCTTGGCGCGCGACGGATCGTCGGCGTAGCAGAGTTCGCCGGGAACGTAGAGCACATCGGCCTTCAATGCGGCTTGAAATACTTTTGAGTTCACGCCGGCGGAAATTCCCTTTGGCAAGCGCGCCCAGAAATACAGCCCGCCGCCGGCTTCCCAGATTTCCACGTTTGCGGGAAAATGTTTGGCCAGCACCAACTGCATCACGCGCGCCTTGCGGGCGTAATTTTTCCGGATCTTCGCGACGTGCCGGTCGTAATGCTTGGTCGCCAGCGCGCGGGCGAGGAGATGTTGGAGCAGGTTCGCCGTGCCGAAATCGTGGTTGCCCTTGATGCGCAGGACGGCGGTGTAAACCGGTTCCGGCAAAATGCCGAAGCCCACGCGCACGCCGGTCGCGAACGGCTTGCTGTAGGTGCCGGCGTAAATCACGCGCTGCGTCGCACCGGGCAGCGTCAGGGCAGTCGGCACGTCCTCACCGTGATCAAAGCGCAGCTCGCGATACGCCGCGTCCTCCATGAGATACAGCGGATGGCCGGCGGCGCGCTCGAATTTTTTCAGCAGCTTCAGCACCGCGCGCTTCTTGGCGAGGCTGGTGGTCGCGCCGGTGGGATTTTGAAAATAGGTGACGAGATACAGCGCCTTCACGCGTCGCAGTTCGCCGGATCTTTGCAACTGCGCCAGGACTTTTTCCAAATGCGCCAGGTCAACACCGTCGCGTTCGAGCTTCACGCCGCGCGCCTGGAGATTGCGGCTTTGCAGGATGCTCAGGAAAACAAAATACGTCGGGTCTTCGACCAGGACGATGTCGTCCTCGTCGCACAGCGCTTCGAGCGTCATGTAAAGCAACTGCTGCGAGCCGCCGGTGATGATGGTGTGCTCCGGCCTGTGCGCGCGGTCGTGGCCGCCGTCGAGTTTTTGCAGATGCGTGGCGGTGAGCTGGCGCAAATCATTTTCGCCGGCGCTGATGCCGTATTGCAGCGCCGGCCGGCCGGTCTTGGGCGAGCGCAAAATTT
>Ga0302201_10002346_pt1 | contig 14957 bp, 10 predicted proteins | sample II_Bog_N3_2_FD_194586 | JGI IMG/M metagenome (GOLD analysis project Ga0302201, IMG submission 194586) | Peat permafrost microbial communities from Stordalen Mire near Abisko, Sweden - II_Bog_N3_2 | ecosystem: Environmental > Terrestrial > Soil > Wetlands > Peat | place: Sweden: Abisko...
CACTGGAACTGCGTGGCCCCCGAGAATCGTCATAGGCAAATATCGGACGACGGCGGCAACCTGATAGGCTTGCTCACCAACTTGGATACGACGTCCGAGTGGATCCTCGCTCTGAAATAGGTCAGTCGCGGCGACCTGATTGATGGCGATCGGCAGAACCTTTCCCGAACCATCATCCATCAGTAGGGTTCGGTCTTCGAAGTCCGTACCGCGGAGGATTGCGGCGCCGACCGTGGTCAGGAAATTCGGCCCCACACGCTGAAAGGCAACTGAACGGTCACCTATCGAGGGGACCGACACCTTTGTATCCGGAGTGGACTTGCTAACCGGCGGCCCGTCAGCCAAGCTCACACTTTCCACACCGCCAAGTCGAGCCAGTCTCTCTGGTATCCGCCGCAGGGCCTCTGCACATTCAGGGCCGGTCAATCCGTCGCGGGTTGGGTCCACGGAAAAGAACGAAATGGGAGCGCTGTCGAATCCCGGGTCTACCTTCGAGCCAGTTTGAGCCCCGATTACAATGAAACCCGCTATCAGAACCAGCGTCATAGCCGCCATTACCTGGCCAACTACGAACAGATTCCTTATTCCAAACCTGCGATGCCCACGCAGTCCGTTGAATAGTCCTGCTTTCATAACGTCTGCTGTATCCAAGCCGGTAACGACAATCGCTGGGATCAGCCCAAATCCGATAGCAACCAACCCAGAGATCGCGAACGTAAACAGCGCAACTTTGAAGTCTGGACCGGATATCAGCACATCTAGCAGTGGATTCGAATCCGCCTGAACCCTCCGTAGGAGTCTGAAGATCAGAATCGCTGTGGCCAGGCCAGCGAATCCGCCCAGAATTGCCAATACAGCGCTCTCTGTTACCAGTTGGCGCACCAAGCGGAACCGGTTCGCTCCAATGGAAAGGCGGATCGCAATTTCCTTGAAACGCGCAGCCCCTCGTGCCAGCATGAGTCCGCCCAAGTTCGCACAAATCAACCCAAGTACCGCAAGAACCAGCGCGCCGTAGAAAATGTAGAGGATGGCGCGGGCCTCGGGCGGAAGTGGCATCACTGTTCCGTCAGGCATGAGATGCGCGAGCTTTCCCTTCTGCTGAGGCCGAGTTTGAAGATGTCGTGTCTCCGCGTCGAGCTGCGCCTCGGCGGTGGCAATCGTCGTGCCAGGTTTCAGTCTGAGCAGTAGCCAGAACGCTGGCTGCGTGTTTCGATGGAGAACATTGTCCCGCAGTTCCGGCGCAATCGCCGCGTTTGACGTCACCGGAATAAACAGATCCGGCACACTGAGAGAACCGGTCCCCGTTCCGAAGAAGCCTCGTGGGCACACGCCGAGAATTGGCACTACAGACCCATTAATGCGAAGTCTTCGGCCAACCGCGTGTGGATCCGAATGAAGTCGAGTTCGCCAAAAGCGCTCTGTCACGACGACGACCGGCGCGCTGCCTTCCCGTTCGGACCGCGTATTGAAGAATCTGCCGAGTTGCGGATGCACCGCTAATGTTTCGAAGTACTCGGGGGAAACGAGAATCCCGGTCACACGCTCCGAGCCCTCTCCTTCGAAACTCACGTTGAATGGTGCTGGCGACATAAATGCCGCTGCTTTCCATGCGGCATAGCCATCACCCTGATACGTTTTGAACCACGGATATGGAATGGGGGCTTGCATGATTGCGAGCCGTTCCGGTTCGGGGACGGCTGGTAAGGGTGCTAGAGCCCCGTTCAGAAAGGCAAAAATAACGCTGCACAGACCAATACCAAGAGCTAAAGTGAGGATCGCAAACGAGGCGAATCCAGGGCTTCTAGCGAGCTTGCGGAAGCCGTATCGCGTGTCCTGTAGCACATCGCTCCAGTATTCCCTAAGCCGCTTGCGGCGTTCGATACGATTGCCAATGCGTTCACCTTCACCCTGGAGAGCACCAAGGTTTCCAAACTGCCGTTCAGCTTCCTTGCGGGCTTCATCTTCTGCCCATCCCTGCGCCATAAGGCTCTCCGCTTTAGCTTCGATGTGGAAGCGAAGCTCCTGATTGATGTCCGAGGCAACGTCGGCACCAAGCAAGCGGTCATACCGACGCCACATGCGATTCAGGTTCATCGGATTTCCTCCGCCAGCGGCCGATTGGGCTGCTCAGCAGCGAGCACTTTGGATACTGCAGCTGCGTATGTGTGCCACGTCGTTGTTTCCTGCTGGAGCTGGCGTCGTCCCTTCGCGGTCAAGCGATAGAACTTGGCTTTGCGGTTGTTCTCCGAAAGGCCCCAGTCAGATTGCAGCAGTCCCTTGCTCTCGAGGCGCCAAAGTGCGGGGTACAGTGTGCCCTCTTCGAGAAGCAACGCATCGTCACTTTGCTCGCGGATGAAGCTGGTGATGGCATACCCATGGAGAGGTCCCCAAACACAAGACTTCAAGATGAGAACATCGAGTGTTCCGCGAAGGAATTCCAGTTTGGTTGCGTCCATCCCCACCCCTAGCAATACAAGGGGGATGATCTCAGATTCTCCCAAGAAATACAAGGGGGCACTTTTGGGAACAATGTCACCATCACCTCAGCGCGTTCGCCCGGACGGAAAAGCCATCAGAATTCGTTGAATAATGTTGAAGAATGTGATGAAGGAAGGCATTCGCAAAACGCGATAGCCAGTCGTCGAGGAGTTCCGCCTGAGTCACCGGCTATCCGGAAGTAACTCATTGAGTTGGCGACAGCCGGATTACGACCGCTCTCCTGAGATCCATACGGGGTCTCACCTTCGGCAACCATTGGCTATTCGTCTGATCGGTCCCCCCATCCGAAATCTCGCCGAGCCTTACAAAACCCTTATTTACCAGGCGCCAATTCCCGCTAGAGTTGAAACAGACCCCCGGATGGAGTTCCCCGCGCGATGGGCTTTTACGACGGCTTGCAAACAGGCTCGCAAATCGACTCTTACCGTATTGACGCGCCGGTTGCTCGCAGCGGGATGGCCTCGATCTATCGCGCTACCGACCTGCGCGACAACCGCGTCGTCGCCCTCAAAATTCCCCATCCCGACCTCGAAGCCGATCCCATCCTCTTCGATCGTTTCAAGCGCGAGTCTGGAATCGGGGAGCGGCTGAACCATCCAAAGGTGATGCGCGTCTACGGCGGCGAGAAACACTCCCGCGTTTACATGGTGATGGAGTGGTGCGACGGGCAACTGCTGCGCAATATCCTGGCCCAGGACAGAATCCCCCACGACCGCTCCATCCGCATCGCCATTGGCGTCCTTGAGGCTTTGGAGTACGTCCACGCCAACGGCGTTGTTCACCGCGATCTGAAACCGGAAAACATCATGGTCGATGATCAGGACAACATCAAGCTGATCGACTTCGGCATTGCCGGCGACGCCTCAGCGCGCCGCCTCACTTATGCCAACTTCACCGCCGCGCTGGGCACCCCGGACTACATCTCTCCCGAGCAGGTGAAAGGCAGGCGCGGCGATGGCCGCTCCGACATCTATACTATGGGCGTAATTCTCTACGAAATGCTCGCCGGCAAGCTGCCCTTTCGCGGCTCGTCGCCGCTTGAAAACATGAACGAGCGCCTGCTCAACCACCCCATCCCGCCCCGCGTCGCCGATCCTTCAGTCACCCCCCAGTTGCAGGAGGTTCTGTACCGCGCTTTGGAACGGGATCCACGAAACCGGTACGCCAAGGCGCACGACTTCGCCTGGGATCTGGCTCACCTGGACCAGGTGAGCGTCGAAGACCGCCCAGAGCTGCGCGACTGGCAAAAACGAAAATCCCTCCGTTGGCGCAAGATATTCTATTATTTCGGCCTGGCGCTCATTCCGGTCGCCATCTTGCTTCTCATGGTTATCGTTGCCCATCGCAGGTGACGGCATTTTTCCCGCCGGCCGTATTCAGAATCTTAATGATTTCTTTATGCCCCAAGCCCTAGCATTCTGTTGAATACCCACCACCACGTTTTCTCGCCAAAAGGAGATCCATGACCACAAAGTACAAGCTCGAATACATCTGGCTCGACGGCTACAAACCCGTTCCTGGGCTGCGCGGCAAAAGTCTGCTCAAGGCATTTGAGACCCCACCCACCCTCGAAGATTTGCCGCTTTGGGGTTTTGACGGCAGTTCCACCAATCAGGCCGAAGGCAGCAAGTCCGACTGCGTGCTAAAGCCTGTAGCCTCTTATCCCGATCCAACCCGCGAGAACGCCTTCCTCGTTCTCAGCGAAGTCATGCACCCCGATGGCACCCCGCACTCCACCAACTATCGCGCTACCATCGAAAACGATCCTGACTTGTGGGTTGGCCTGGAGCAGGAGTACTTCCTCTATAAGGATGGCGTTCCTCTTGGCTGGCCGCAAGGCGGATTCCCGCTTGTTCCCCAGGGCCCGTACTATTGCGGTGTTGGCTACAAATACATGGGAAGCATTGCCCGTGAGATCGTCGACACACACTGGGAATACTGTCTGGCCGCAGGCATCAATCATGAAGGCATCAACGCCGAGGTTGCCAAGGGCCAGTGGGAGTTCCAGATCTTCGCCAAGGGCTCAGCCAAAGCAGCCGACGACGTTTGGATGGCTCGCTATCTGCTGATCCGGCTCTGCGAGAAATACGGAGTGGACGTTGTGTTGCACTGCAAGCCGCTCAAGGGTGATTGGAACGGCTCCGGCATGCATTGCAACTTCTCCACCAAGTACCTTCGCGAAGTGGGTGGCAAGGAGTATCTGGAGGCCCTGATGAAGGCATTCGCCGAACACATCCCCGAGCACATCGCGGTGTATGGACCAGACAACCACCTTCGCTTGACCGGCCTTCACGAGACGCAAGCCATCGACAAGTTCAGCTACGGACTTTCCGATCGCGGCGCCTCCATCCGCCTGCCCGTAAACTTCATCAAGAATGGCTACAAGGGCTATCTGGAAGACCGCCGTCCCAACTCCGAAGCCGATCCTTACCAGATCGTCTCGCGCGTCCTGAAGACCATCAACACCGTCCCCAAGCCGTAATCCAACTTTATTACCGGTTGGAAAGTACGCGTCGCACAACTGAGTTGGCAAATATCTCGCAGCACTCGGGGTTGTGGGGAAGTGAGAAGCATACTTTGCTATCCACTTCTTCACGCCCCGTTTCAATTGAGGCCTTCCGCACTTTTCACTTCGTGGTTCGAGTCAGCTGACCACCCCACGCTTTCCCTCCCAAAGGAGATCCATGTCGTCTGAGTACCGCAATTTTCTGGCTTTGTCCTATGAAGAGCTCGAAGAACTGAACCTGGCCGCCAAGGCGGATCGCGTGAACCGTGTTTCTGCCGACGAAATCCGCGAAAAAAGGATCGAGTATCTCACCGGCGAAAAGCGCATCAAGTCCGTGATTGTGATGTTCTCCGATCTGGAAGGCCGCCAGCACCTGCTCGACTACGATAAGAAATTCCTGCTCGGCTCGTGGGAGAACATGACCTTCGACGGCTCGTCGATCCGCGGGTTTACCGAGCAGAAGGAGAGCGACCTGCGCCTGGGGATCGACTGGAGCTCCTTCTACTGGATTCCCGCGGACGTGTTCGGCGCCGGCAAGGTGCTGGTCTTCGGGACAATTCTCGATAGGGACGGCCTGCCATTCCTTGGCGACCTGCGAGGCGTGCTCAAGCAATACTCCGAAAAGCTGTACCAGGAAAAGGGCTACACCCTGAACGCCGCCAACGAAATCGAGGGCTTCCTGTTCGCCGGCGTCGACGCGGAGCAGAAGTACCCCGAGACAGGCAAGTTCGAGTTCGTCAATACCGGCGGCTACTATCGCGCTCTCCCCCTCGATCCTTTGCGCCAGTTCATCGACCGATCGGCCGAAGTGCAGCGCGCCATGGGCTTCCAGAACGAGAAGGATCATCCCGAAGTTGCGCCAAGTCAGTACGAGATTAACTACGGCTATGGCGAGGTGGTGGCCGCCGCCGACCAGATTCAGCTTTACAAGCTGCTTACCCGCCAGGTAGCCAACAGCATGGGCTGCACCGCCTGTTACCTGCCCAAGCCGGTGGTTGGCGTCAACGGCAGCGGCATGCACACCAACATGTCCATTTCGCAGGGCAAAACCAACCTGTTCTGGGATGAGAACGGTCTCGAAAAGCTCTCCTCATTCGGCTGGGAATTTATCGATCGCATTTTGACCTACGCTCTCGATTTCTGCCTCATCCTCAATCCCAGCGTGAATTCCTATCGTCGGCTCGATCCGCATTTTGAAGCGCCCAACCAGATCAAGGCCTCGTCCACCGATCGCGGCTCCATGATCCGCGTGCCTCTCGGCAACAAGCGCTCGATGCGGGTTGAGGTGCGCTCGGTTGCGCCGGACGCTAACCCGTATCTCACTCTCTACACGCTCTTCAAGGCCGGCATCGACGGCGAAACCGCCGAGATCGACAACCTGCGCCAGGCCCATCGCTACCTGCCGGACAATATCCAGCACGCCATCGAGGACTTCAAGTCCTCACCCTGGATCACGGAGATTCTGGGCGCCGACGTGCAGGGCCGTTTCGCCGACCTGAAGCAGGCCGCCGCCGACCGTTCCCCGCGCCTGTTGGGAACCTATGTCAAGGGGTCTGAGGTGCAATATCACCACGAGGTGTATAACCAGTCGCTTTGGAACAACTTTTAGCGGGCCGAATCTCGAGCTCGTCAGACAAATGAACTGTCATCCTGAGCGACCGGCGGGTGGCCCCGGTCTCGGCGATCGTCCCAAATCAAGATGAGGGTGCCCCCGGTCCCTCGCGTTTGGGGACCGCGGAGTGGGCAAATGGGCCGCCTGCGACTCGACCGCCTCTAGTTCTCCGACGGCTTTTCGATGTGGTCGATCACCAGCACCTTCACCGGTCCCTTCGCTGGCTCAACCTTTAACCCAAGCTCCTCCTGCAATGCCCGATCCATTGGAGGCGTGGGGTCCATATCGTCGGGCGCCCGGTCCCGGTATGACCGACCATTGGCCTTCAGAACAAAATCGTACTTGGCCGTCAACCCCGTCTTGTCGAACACCGGCCGCCCAAATTGCACCGTGAGCATACTCACCAACAGACCCATCGAGCAACCATGCGCAAAATAGGTGCATCCATGCTCATCGCAACCCAATTGGTCGAATGCTGGTACGGGATGGTCCCCAAACCTCTTCTTCTCCTCCGCCGAAGGAGGAATCGAGCCTGCCGCGCCCATCTTTGGCCCGCCCTTGGCCACAACCAGGTTGTAGGCGTCGCCTTCTCTCGTCTCCCAGTGCGTCTTCAGCTTGAACCGGTCTTCCAGCAGCGCCAGCACCATATGCTGCTGTTCCGCCCATTGCTGCTTGTTGGTCAGCGCCGCCAGCTTCGCATCCGCCTGGCTATCGCTTTTTGCCTCAATCATAAAAAATGTCGGGTATGGCCACTTCGGTGCGTTCACAATCTGATAATCCCACACCCCATATGCCATGCTTATCAAGTTCTCGATCATGGAGTTGGACGCATGAAACGCTGTCGTATGCGGCACAAAAAGCCCCGGAGTAATCGTGAAGCCGGCGCTGATATCAATGTCCTTGTTCTGCCGCACCGACGCCACATCGAACGTCATCGTAGCCACATACGGGGCATCCGCAGTCGCGGACGTAGCCGGTGTAGCCGCCGCGCCTGCTTGCGCAAAGGAAGAGGTCACCGCAAGCGCCATCCATCCAGCCGCAACAAACAGAGTATTGATACCCAACGTCAGTCTTGGAAGGGCTTGATCAGTCATCGCGTAAACGTACCCCGCTAGGAAATGAACACCAGAATACGCCGAATCACCCGACATGGACAGACGCCATCGTGGGTTGCCGTTGCCAACACCTTTGAATCATCCGACTCGCGCGCGCCGCTAACGGAAGCCGGAATTTCGAGCGGCGCCTGCAATTCAGTTGGAACCATGCGCAACGCGCAGCCGTATTGGCCTGAAGGAGCAGCCAACTCATGACAAACAATCTGAGAATTGCCGTGCGGCAATTAAAGAAGTCCCCGGGATTCGCGACGACGGCGATCCTGACATTGGCCTTGGGGATTGGGGCGAATGCCGTGGTCTTCAGCGTGCTGAACGCGCTGGTGCTGCGGCCCGTCAATGTGCCGCATGCACAGAATCTCTACATGGTGCAGCGCTTCCAGTTTCCGTCGCAGTCGTATCCTGATTATCTCGATCTGCGCGACCGGAACCGGACCTTTGATAGCCTTGTGCTCTTCAACATCGTTGGCGCGGTGGGGGTGGATAGCGACGGAAGTCCGTCGACCGCATGGCCCTACGTTGCGAGTGGGAACTACTTTGACGCACTGGGGATTCAGCCCTATCTGGGACGGTTTTATCATGCCGCGGATGAGCACGGTGAGGGCAGCGCCCCGTATGTGGTGCTGAGCTATGCATACTGGCACGGGCATTTTCACGACGATGCGGGCGTAGTGGGGCGGACGGTCAAGATCAACAAGCACCTCTTCACGATCATTGGAGTGGCGCCGGCGGCGTTTCGGGGTACGGAGCTTTTCTTTGCGCCGGCGATGTGGATTCCAATGGTGGAGCTGCCCACCATCGAGGGCGATGACTCGCTGAAATATCGCGGCAATCACTCCGGGTGGGTAGTAGGACGGCTGAAGCCGGGTGTGACGCCGGTGCAGGCGGCACAGGATCTGAATGGAATTGCCGCATGGCTGGCGAAGACCTATCCGGGAGACGACGAGGGCGTGAAGTTCACATTGGCTCGCCCAGGGCTGGTGGGTGACATGCTCGGCGGACCGGCGCGGGCGTTCATGGCGGGACTGATGACGCTGGCGGGGCTCATTCTGCTGGCTGCATGCGCCAACCTGGGAAGCCTGTTTGCGGCGCGGACGGCGGATCGCGCGAAGGAAACGGCACTGCGGCTGGCGCTGGGATCGCGGCGCGGGGCGATCCTCCGCCAGATGCTCACCGAGGCGGTGTTGGTTTCGCTGCTGGGAGGAGCGCTGGGACTTGCCGGGGGCGTGGGCATCCTGCATGTGCTGAGTGCCTGGCAGCCGATTCCCGACGTTCCCATCAATGTGCCGGTGAATCCGGATGCGGGCACGTTTGCTGTGGCGCTGGCCTTGTCGGTGGCCAGCGGCCTGCTGTTCGGCATCGTGCCGGCGCGGCAGGTGCTTCGTTCCGATCCGTGGCAGGTGATTCGCACAGGTGCGGCAAACGTCAGCGGTCTGCGGCGGCTCACGGTTCGGGATTTCCTGCTGGTGGTGCAGATCGCGATTTGCGCCGTGCTCGTGACATCTTCGCTGGTGGCTGTCCGCGGCCTCGTGCGATCGATGCAAAGCAACTTCGGTTTTGAGCCGCAAAACGTGATACTGGTGAACAGCGACCTGCAAATGGCGGGCTACACCGGCGACCGGATGCCGCAGATGCAGCAGCGCATGCTGGATGCCTCGGCAGCTATTCCCGGCGTAACGGCGGCGGGCTATAACGACAACCTGCCGCTGAGCCTGGGCGGCAGCGACTCGTATGTATTCGCCGACAGCACCACCGATTTCCGGCCTACTAAAGAGGCTGCGGACGCCATGAACTACAACATCTCACCGGGCTACCTTCAGGCTGCTGGCACCAAGCTATTGGCGGGAAGAAACCTGACGCTGAACGACGACAAAAAGGCGCCCACGGTGGCGCTGGTCAATCGGCAGTTTGCGATGAAGGTTTTTGGATCTGTCGACAAAGCGGTGGGCGGACATTTCAAGTTTTGGGGCGGAAACCGCGCGGAAGTCGTGGGAGTAGTGGAGGACGGCAGGTATCGCACGCTCACAGAGGATCTGCAGCCTGCCATGTTCTTTTCGTTTCTGCAGCATCAGGAGAGCGGCACGTGGCTCGCGGTACGGTCGAACCGCGATCCGCAGGAGATTTCGAACGCGCTCCAACAGCGGCTGCGTGGGCTGGATGCTGGGTTGCCTTTTATGGTGAGGACGTGGAACCAGGAGTTGAGCTCGGCGCTGTTTGCCGCGCGCGTGGCCACGGTGGCGCTTGGGGTGCTGGGAATGCTGGGCGCAATGCTGGCGGTGACGGGAATCTTCGGCATGTCGTCGTATACCGTAAGCAAACGGCTGCGTGAAATCGGGATTCGCATCGCACTGGGCGCGAGGCGCAAACAGGTGCTGCGGTCGGCGCTGGGACGGGCGTTCGTGTTGCTGTCAGTGGGCTCGGTTGCTGGGATTGTGCTGGGCATTCTGGCGTCCAAGGTGCTGTCTTACATCGTTTACCAGGCTGCGCCCAGGGATCCGGTGGTGCTGGGCGGGGTGGTTTTGACGATGCTGGCGCTGGGGCTGGCGGCGGCGTGGATTCCTGCGCAACGGGCGCTTGCGGTAAACCCCACGATCCTGATGCGGGAAGAGTGACGGAAGCAGGGACCGGGACGCTGCGGAAAACCTCGCCCGGACGATAGGCCGGGGATTTATTCCCGGCATGAGGCCAATCGAATCATCATGGGCTTCACAGGCTGCGGAAAAACTCATTGCTTTGAAAGGGCACGACTTCAGTCGTGCCGCAAAGGCAATAGAATCAACGTGGGCTTTAGCCCCTGAGGGACGTCTTTCAACGGTTTCACCCGAAATCTCGAGTTTTCCACAGCCCGCTAGGGAACAGGGCGCTTGACACTTTCCGTCTGTGTTGCAAGTCGTGATTATCGCCTCCTGGCCATTGAACCGCGATAATGCTAGCACTGATATCGTTGATATCGTTTCCTCCATTTTGTAAACGCTTACACGTGCAATTATGTGCTTGAAAACGCCCTTATTTGCGCGTTTTTCGCACTAAAACCGGCTTAAAATGCGTCAAAATGCACTATTTGTCACGCGTTTGCCTCCGCGTATACGCGTATGCAAAAGTGTGATTTTGCCATCCCAGCGTGCGCATATAACCGCACTCGCGGCAACGCTTTTCCCGCTACCAGGCCAGGAGTTCGTCGCCGGTGGAGGGAGAGAGATAGGTAACCGGCGCTGCCTGGGAGAACTGGGAGTCGGCAAAGTACTGGATGGTTTCGGGTCCGGCGGCTTTGGCCGACTGTAGAGCCTGCTCGGCTTCGCGCAGCACCACTACCGGGGAGCGGCCCAGGCTGGTGGCCAGGCCAAAGCAGGCCGAAAGCCGGATGGAATCGCCGGCCACGCGGTAGGGCGTGGCGAAGACTTCCAGGCGGAGGCGCTCGGCCAGCATGAGGGCATTTACCGGCGTGCAGCCGGGCAGCGCCATCAGGAACTCGTCCTTGCCGGCGCGGCCCAGCACGTCGTAGCTGCGCAGCAGGCGCGATGCGCGGCCGGAGACCTGGCGCAACAGATCGTCGCAGGCCTGCTCGCCGAGCCGCGAGTTCCAGTGGCCGAAGTCGTCTATATCGAAGAGGATCATGCACAGCGAGGACTTCATCCGTTGCACACGGTCGGTCTCGCGAAACAGGATGGCGAGGAGGGTTTCGCGGTTGTAGAGGCCGGTAAGACGGTCCAACTGCGCGTTCAGCATCGCGGATTCGCGAAGAGCCTCCAGTTCGCTGGTCTTTTGCATGCTGCGCAATACCATATCGAGCCGCAGCCGCCAGTAGAGCGGGTCAGCGGAGCGCGGAAGGATGTCGGAGAGGACGCCCTCGGCCACCCGGTCGTTCAATTCCTGCGTGAAAGTGTCGGAGACGAGAACAATGGGGAGACAGGCAGCGGTACCATCGGCGCGAACGGAGGCGAGAAACTGGCCGATCTCCAAGCCAGTAACCTTCTTGGAATCTGTGCTGTAGAGGTTGACGTCGATCAGAGCCACGGTGGGTGGATTGGGCGCGGTGATGCATGCCATTGCGGCGTCGGCGGTAAGAGCGATTTCAACCTTTGCGCCAGCGGCCAGCAGCACCGGTTCGATGGCGGAGAGCACGGCGGGATCGGGGGAAGCGAGCAGGAATGCGGTGGGGCCGATGTCGTTCATGGGTGAAATCCTCAATGGTGGGTTCATCGGCGGTGGTTAGAAATTCCTTAGGGAACAAGGGAGGATAATTGGAAGATAGCAATAACCATGGAGCAGTGGATGGGTGTCTAAGGTACTGAGTCGGCGAAGACTTGGCATAGGAACCCGCTGATTGACACGGGGTTCGGCCTGAACTAGAGTGGTGCGTTCTTTACTTTAGTTTGGCGTCCCCGGGCGAACTCATTCCCGCTGACTCGGAAGATGGCTCTCAATGCAAAGGTCCGCATTCTTACTTCTGTTCGCACTCGGGGCCGCGCCTTGTTTCGCGGCCGCCCCTGTCACCGTGGCGCAGTTGGAGCAGCTTGTGGCTGCGGCGCAAAGCAAGTCGGACAAGGACATTAACAACCAGCTTGAGGAGATGCAGCTCACCGAGCGGCTGACGACGCCCCGGCTGGACCGGATGGAGTCGCAACTTCTCGGGATTCGCCCGAAGCGGGCCTTGTTGGCTCTGGCGGATGCCTCGGCTTTTCTCGATGTGCCGAAGGCTGATGAGCTGGCGCTTCCCGCTCCCGACGCCGCCACGCAGGGGCGAATCCTGTCGCGTGCGGCGGATTTTGTGCAGGCTACTGTGACCAGGATGCCTGACTTTATAGCCACACGCACGAGAGCGCGCTTTGAGGATCTGATGTTCGGCCACATGAGCCCGGAACCGCTGTCGGTGAGCTACCAGAATCTGCTGGACAGAACCAGCATGGCGGTCCAATACCGCAACGGGCGCGAGGTGGAGGAGCCAGTGGGTCGGCCCGCTCCAGGGCATTATGTCTCCTCGAGCACCGGGCTGATTGAGTGGGGCGTCTTTGGGCCGCTGCTCGAAATTGTGATGGCCGATATTTTGAACGGCAAGGTGGGCTGGGGGCACTGGGAGCAGGGGCCGTCAGGGCCGGTTGCCGTGTTTCGCTATGCGGTTCCGGAGGAGCGGTCGAACTATACGGTGCGTTACTGCTGCTTTCTGTCGAGCGACCACTTGATGCGCCAGTATGAAACGGTGCCGCAGTATCACGGGGAGATCGCTGTGAATCCCGAGACGGGCGATGTTCTGCGGCTGGTGGTGAAGACCGACCTGAAGACCGATGTCCCGATGTATCGGGCGGATGTGGTGGTGGAGTATGGCGCTGTGGAGATTGGCGGCAAAACATACATCTGCCCCATCAAGAGCATCGCGATTTCGACGGCCATGGCGCTGTTCACGCCCGGAATGGGGATCTATGTTGAGACAGAGCCTGATTGGGGAACGAACATGGGCGGCAAGGACCAGTTCAAGGTTACGTCCATCAACGATGTGATTTTTGACAACTACCACAAGTTCCAGTCGGAGATGCGCATCCTTCCCTTTGACTCGAAACAGGGCGCGACTGATGGTAGATGAGCGCGAGAACGTGCTGAGGGAGCTGGAACGCGATGGCAGGCTGTATGAGCCCGACCGGCTGCGCGACCGCATTGAGGCGCTCGACTGGCTGGATGCGCATTTTCCGGATGGCGAGTTGGCGGGCGTTGCAGCTGCGGGCCTGGAGACGGAAATCCGTCGCCGGGCGAGGGCGATAACCCACAGGCTGGAGGCCGCGAATTGCGCGCTCTACCAGGCTATCCGCGGCGAGATTCAGCGCGGTGCGGGACGGGATGCCTTGCTGCGGTTTGCAGTGGACCAAGGCCACGGTCGCGGGTCCGCCGGCTTGAGAAAGCCGGAAGGATATGACTACCTGGATGATTTATTGGGCAGGGTGTTGAACCTGATTGAACCGGCCTCGGGGGGAGTCGCATTGGAAGCTGAGATGGTGGCGTACCAGCCTACACCGGCTCGGCACATTCTGGATTGGATTGGGCGGGCGGGACTGGCGGAGCAGGATGTGGTGATGGATCTTGGTTCCGGGCTGGGGCACGTTACGCTGCTTACGGCGATTTGCACACAGGCACGGTCTGTTGGCATTGAGGTGGATGCGGGCTACGTGGACTGTGCGCGGAGAAGCGCCGAGGCGTTGAACCTGAGCAACGCCATGTTTATGCGGCAGGACGTGCGGGAGGCGGATTTGTCGCTCGGAACCGTATTTTATCTGTACACGCCTTTTGTCGGGACGATGATGCGCGAGGTTCTGGACTTGCTGCAACGGGAAACGGCGGAGCGCGAGATTCGAGTATGTACCTATGGCCCCTGCACGTCGGCGATCGCCGGGGAGAACTGGCTGCAGCCCGCGGGAAGCTTGGAAGCGGACCGGATCGCCGAGTTTTGCTCGCGCGGCTAGCCGCGAGGATGGCGATCTGGGTGCGGTTAAATGCGTACCCCGCGATGTGAAAAGGCCCGCGTAGCGTACGCATATATGCGCATTTAAAGGCGTGACAAATAGTGCAAAATATCACCAAATAGGGCCTTTTTCGTGAAAAAGGAGCGTATTTCGATGCATTTGCGCACACAGAATCGCATGAGTAAACGCTTACAAAATGAGGAAAGTGCTAGCAGTGATAGCGACGTAGCATTAACAGAGTACGATGTGACGATCACGGTCCCGAATCTCGACCAAAAAGGTCGAGCGCAGCCTACAGGTCCGCGCCGCAATGGACGGGCGGTCGGGTTTTGTGGTCTTCCGCCCGCACTTGTGGATCGGACGGAGCGTTCATTCAAGACGTAGCCCGCCGGCGCGGGTCACGATGCTGAGGAAGACAGCCTTTATGAGCTCGACCTCAGACTTGGGACACTGGTGTCCCGCCCCGGAAGTTCTCTTCACAAATGCTGAAGACAAGAAGCAGATTCTTCGGCTCACCACCCCCAAACTGAAAGACGTTTGGGGCCCCGTTCGCTCCTAATGACAACCCGATGTTGTTACGAATTCTTGGGAAACTACACTAGTCGACGAAGTCGACCTGCGGTGCGATAGGGATGATGCCGCGCTCGTGGCCCAGATCGAGGAGCGTGCGGATGGCCTGGCGGCCGTCGGGGCCGTAGTCGAGGGTGCGGTCGTTGACGTACATGCTGACGAAGCGACTGGCGAGGCGGGCATCGAGATCGCGGGCGAATTGCATGGCG
>Ga0302201_10002349_pt1 | contig 14941 bp, 13 predicted proteins | sample II_Bog_N3_2_FD_194586 | JGI IMG/M metagenome (GOLD analysis project Ga0302201, IMG submission 194586) | Peat permafrost microbial communities from Stordalen Mire near Abisko, Sweden - II_Bog_N3_2 | ecosystem: Environmental > Terrestrial > Soil > Wetlands > Peat | place: Sweden: Abisko...
AACACGGCGGCGCCCGACGAAGGCAACATGTACCTGCTGGGCAAAGTCGGCAGCCCCGACATCAAGGCGCGGTTCCTTGCCCCGCTCGTGTCGGGCCATGCGCGGTCGGCGTTCTTCATGACCGAGCCGGCGGAAATGGGTGGGGCGGGGTCCGACCCTTCGATGATGATCACCACGTGTCGCCGCGATGGCAACCACTGGGTCGTTGATGGCAAGAAATGCTTCGCCACCGGCGCAGATGGCGCCAAAGTGGGCATCGTCATGGCGCGCTCTGAAGAAGACGACAGCAAAGACGGGGCATGCATGTTTCTGGTCGATCTGCCCGATCCGGCGATCGACATCACCGGTGCCCCCAACACCATCGACAATTCGATGCCGGGCGGCCATTGCGAAGTGACCATCGACAATTTGCGCATTCCCGCCGACCAGATGCTGGGCGAGGCGGGCGAGGGGTTCAAATATGCGCAGATCCGTCTGTCACCGGCGCGGCTGTCGCATTGCATGCGCTGGCTTGGCGCGTGCATCCGCGCCAATGAGATAGCAACCGACTATGCCAACCGCCGTACCGCCTTTGGCAAAGTGCTGATCGATCACGAGGGGGTCGGCTTCATGCTGGCGGAAAACATGATCGACCTGAAACAGGCAGAGCTGATTATCGACTGGACAGCGGGCGTGCTCGATAGCGGCAGTCTGGGCACCGTGGAAAGTTCGATGGCCAAAGTCTCCGTGTCCGAAGCGCTGATGCGCGTGGCTGACCGCTGTGTGCAGGTGATGGGCGGGACGGGCGTGACCGACAAGACGATCGTTGAACAGGTGTTCCGCGAAGTGCGCGCATTCCGCATTTATGACGGTCCCACCGAAGTACACAAATGGTCGCTGGCCAAGAAAATCAAACGCGACTGGAAAAAGCGCCATGGCGGATGATCGCCCCGGCCTGAGCGCCAATGCCATCGCCAGCGCAAACCAGGGCGCGGGCGAAGTCCGCACCGCGCTGGATGAAACTGCGCTGGCACAGTGGCTGGCCACGAACGTTTTCGGATTTTCCGGCCCCTTACGGATCGCCCAATTCAACGGTGGCCAATCGAACCCGACCTATCGGCTCGAAACGCCCGCCGCGCGTTATGTGTTGCGGCGAAAGCCGGCGGGCGAAGTCGTCAAAGGCGCGCACGATGTGTTGCGCGAGGCGCGTGTGCAGCAAGCTTTGGCACAGAGCGATGTGCCGGTTGCGCGCATTCTGGGTGTCTGCGCTGATGACAGTGTGATCGGCAGTCCATTCTATGTCATGGACCTGATCGAAGGCCGCGTGTTTTGGGACGCGAGCTTTGGCGAAGTGTCGATTGCCGAGCGCTTCGCGTACTATGACGAAATGAACCGTGTGATCGCTGCCCTGCACGCGGTTGATTATCAGGCGGCCGAGCTGGGCGATTATGGCAAGCCGGGCAATTATTTCGCGCGTCAGATCGGCCGTTGGTCGCGCCAATACAGCGAAGACTCCATCGCCGGGCGCAATGACGACATGGATGCGCTGGTCGCATGGTTGCCGGGCGCCATTCCCGACAGCGACGAAACGTCGCTGGTCCACGGTGATTTCCGGTGTGACAACATGATTTTTCATCCGACCAAGCCGCGCATTCTGGCGGTGCTGGATTGGGAACTGTCGACACTGGGCCACCCGCTGGCCGATTTTGCCTATCACGCGATGATGTACCGCATGCCGCCGGACATTGTCGCGGGGCTGGGCGGGGCCGATCCGGTCACGCTCGGATTGCCGACCGAAGTGGACTACATTGCCGCCTATTGCTCGCGCACGGGCCGCACCGGCATTGCCAACTGGGATTTCTATGTCGCGTTCCAGTTCTTTCGTCTCGCCGCGATCTTTCACGGCATAAAAGGTCGCGTGCTGCGCGGCACGGCTGCCAACGCGCAAGCGGCGGCGCGGGCAGAGGCCTTTCCGCGCCTTGCCCGGCTGGCGCGCGACGCCATGGAGATATGCGCATGACCGAACCGACGATCCTTGCCGCGCGTGACGGCACGCTGGCGGTGTTGACGCTAAACCGGCCGCACGCAGGCAACACCATCGACATGGCTCTGGCGCTTGATCTGGAGACACACGTTGATGCGGCACTCGCCGATCCGGCGGTGCGTTGCATTGTGTTGACCGGTTCGGGCAAGCTGTTTTGCGGGGGTGGTGACATCGGGTCGTTTGCTGCGGCAGGTAGCGGTGCCGGGGCATTTCTGTTCGATCTTGCGCACGCGTCGCAATCGCTCGATCAAAAAACTCGCCCGGTGCCAAACCCATCGTAACGCTGATCAATGGCCCGGCTGCGTGGGCCGGGCTGAGCTTGGCGATTGCCGGGGACGTCGCGTTGGCGTCGACTTCGGCGCATTTCTCGGCCGCATATGGTCTGGTCGGTCTTACCCCGGATGGTGGGATGAGCTGGCTCTTGCCGCGCCTTGTAGGATTGCGCCGCGCGCAGGAGATCATCCTGACCAACTGCCGCGTATCGGCCGCCGATGCCGCCGCGATGGGCCTGATCACGCGGGTTGTCGCACCAGAGAATTTGATGGACGAAGGTCTGGCCCTCGCGCATGCCCTTGCCAATGGCCCGCTCGGTGCCATCGGCGGCGCACGCGCGCTGCTGGCGCAGGGCTTTGGCAACGACCTTGCCACGCAGTTCGATCTTGAGGCTACGCGCATTGCCGAGGCTGGCACCACCGCCGGGGAGTTCCGGGGACAGGGAGTTCCGTCCACACCATCACCGGAACTCCCTGCCCCCGGAACTCCCCCGCAACTATCATGATCATTTGCATCGCGGGCCAGGCGATATCTTTGATGCATTACCAAACTTTCACGAAAGGTGGCTTGACCAGATGACTTGACCAGATGGCTTGACCAGATGGCTTGCCCGGGATAGCAAGTGATTGTACCGCGCGCGTGTCTTGCGGGTTTGCAAACGAATTCCAGGGGCGGGCATGAAGCGGATATCTGTATTGGCATTGACTATCTCGATGTTTTCACTGACATCGTGTGGCGATGGCAGCACTGGCGGCGTCAATTCCACACCCGATCCCACGCCTTCATCTACGCCGACTGCGACACCGACCAACACGTCGCTGATTGGGCCGCTCAATTCGCAAAGTTTTACGAACGATGCGGCCACAGGAACAGTCAACGTGCCGACAAACGGTACGGCGGGTACGACCAGTGGGGGGCCATCGACGCTGTCTGTCAGTTACGATGCGACGTCAAAGGATTACACGATCAGCGTTGCCGGGCGTTCGCAAACTTTTGCGCCGGGCGACATCAACGCAAGCAAGAGCAGCAGTTCCGGCGCGACGGTCTATATCAAGACCTCGGGCTCGACGACGGATTCGCTGACTCTCACCAACGCGGGAACTTCGGGAGCACTGACATATGAATATGTCGGGGCCGGCTTCTGGCAAAGGACTGTCCAGGGCGCAGGGACAGTCTCGATTTCGCCACCGGTGTAATCCAGATCAGCGGCTTTCTGACCAACTCCGTTCACGCGAACACGTCATTCTACAGCCTCTCGCAAATTTCCGGAAACCAGAACAGCTTTGCCGGCAATTTTCAGTTGAGCGATTTTCAGACGTACAACGGCACGCTTGCCGGCCGCTTTTACGGACCGGCGGCCCAGGAAATGGGGGCGACGTTCTCGGCTGCCGATGTGTCAAACGATGTGATTGTCGGCACCCTCACCGGGCGCGGCAGCGTTTCGACCGCCGGGGTTCAGGAATACGACGCCGGGACTTCGGTCAGGCAGTCCTACACCTCGACCGCGCTGACCGACAGCACCGGGGCCGCAACCGGCCAGCACGGCATTTCGGCACAAACCGTTACGTCCGTACCGATCGTCGTCGAATATGATTCCGCGACAGGAACGTATGCTGCGCTCGCTCCCGCCGATTTGTTGCCGCGCGCAAGCTCAGATCCCGCCGTACCGGCGACGACCCTGGTATACCTGAACCCCGACTATCAATTTGTCGCCGGCGGACAACGAAGTCAGGTGGTTTCGACGAGCGGCGCCGCTTCGGCCATGACGAACGATTTCTTCGTATTCGGCAATCCCACGACCTCCGGCGGTGTGCCGCGTACCGGTACCGCCGGTTATGCGCTGAATGTCCAGGGTATCGCCGGCGACACGAATTTCAAGGATCTGTTGAATTTCAGCGGCACGGGCACGTTGACGGCCGATTTTGGTGCCGGCACGCTGAACGCTGCATCCCCGGTCAGTTACGTTCAGACCGGAACGTCGTCGACTGCGGTCGCAACCGGCAATTTTGCGGCGACCGGGACCATTTCCGCCACAGCGAACGCGCTGACCGGGACGGTTACGCTGGACGGGCTGGGCAGCGCCTACTCTGGCCCGCTCAATGGGCAGTTCTATGGCCCCGGGGCGCAGGAACTGGGCGCGGTGTTCTCCGCGTCGAGCGCCAATGGCACCGCCAGCGGCTTTTTCACCGCGCAGAACCCCAACCCCGCGGGTAGTCTGGCCGCACTTCAGACGACGACGTCATTCGACGTGAACGCCAGCCAGGCATCGCAGGCCTGCAATTGCCTGATCCCGCAATCGACCCGCGGCTCGAGCGTAGTGTCGTTCAATCCGACATACCCTGAAGCAAATGTCTATGCCTTGTCGGAATTCAGTGTCTATTCCTCGGGATCTGAAATCAATTTTGTGGTTGGAAGACCCGGCCAGCCGTTTCTGTCCAACCTCGAGTTCAACGAAAGCAGCAGCAGCATTCCGGAATTGGCAAATGCTCTTGGAACCGGCTATACTGCTGCGTATGATCTGAAATTGTTCAATCCGACGCCGTCAAATCCCGCCCTGGTCCTCACCTATACCAGCTTTGCCGATCTGACGACGACCGAGACGTTCCAGGGCAAGACTTATGTCGGCCGCTATTTCATCCCTTTCGGTATCGAAACTACACCTTCGCAGATGCCGACCACCGGCAGCGCAAATTACAGCGGGATCGTGTATGGCGAGGGCAGCCTGAACGGCGGCAGCTATAACAACACGCTGAGCGGAACGAGCACGTTGTCCGCCAATTTCGCGACAGGTGCGATTACCGCGACGGCAAATATCACCGCGACCAACACCACCACCAACGTCGCCACGACGTTCTCCCCGGTAACCCTTTCGGGGGCTATCAGCGGCAATTCCTTCAATGTTGCGACGGCCGCACCCGCGTCGGCCACGAACCTCGGCGGTGTTGCCGCGGGCAATTTCTACGGCCCGGCAGCAAACGAGTTCGGCGCGGCATTTGCGCTTTCACAATCCGGGGTGGCCGCGCTCAACGGGGTGCTGGTGGGTAAAAAGAACTGACCCGACATAAGCTGGTGTCGTTGCAGCAATTCCTGTCCGGATGCGCGGCGCTGGCGTGTCTGGCGCCGGCGCTTGGCCATGCCGAGCAAAGGTCGGGGCTGTCTGCTGCGCAGATTTTCGAGATTGCGACCAAGGCGCAGGCTGCGGGTGATGTGGCGGGGGCAGAGGCGATCTACCGCACGCTCGAACATGACCCCCACCTCGATATCCGCTGCGAGGCGCGATTTCGCCATGCGCAATTGCTCGAAACCCGCAAGCACAATGCCCAGGCCGCGGTGCTGCTGCGCGCAATCCTGGACGAGCAGCCCGGTGCGCAGCGCGTCCGGCTCGAACTGGCAAAGCTGCTCGCCCTGATGGGGCATGAAAATGAGGCGAGGCGCGAACTGCGCGCGGCGCAGGCAGGCGGGCTGCCGCCGCAGATCGCGCAAGTGGTCGATCAGTTTCAGGCGGCCTTGCGCGCCTACAAGCCTTTGGGCGGCTCGTTCGAACTGGGACTTGCGCCCAGCAGCAATATCAATCGCGCCTCCAACGGAACGACGATCAATTCGGTTCTGGGGCCGCTCGATCTGTCGCGCGATGCGCGCGCGGAAACGGGGCTGGGGCTGAATGTCAGCGGCCAGGCATTTGTGCAGATCCCGGTTTCGACCACGGCCAAGCTCACCGCAAGGGTGTCGACCGCCAACCAGTTCTATCGCCAGCGCGAATTCGATGATGACACGTTTGCCGGCGAGATTGGCGCCGAAGTCACGCTCGGCCGATCCCGCGTGCGCGCCACGGTCGGCGAAAGCGATCGGCTGTATGGCACCACGCCTTATTCGCTTGCCACCAATTTCAGCCTCGACTGGCAGCGCGCGCTTGGTCGCAAGGCGCAACTGGACGTGGAAAGCGATGCCAGCATTGCCAGATACCAGCAAAACCGGTTGCAAAACGGCACCAGCTATACCGAGAGCATATCGTACGAGCGCGCGATCACCCCGCGCTTTGGCGGCCGGATCACGGTGTCGGGCCAACGGACGAACGCCGACGATCCGGGCTATGCCACGACCTCGGGCGGCGGCACCGTGCTGGTGTATCGCGAAGTGGGCAAGACCAGCCTGTTCGCTTCGGTGGGAGTCAACCATCTTTGGGCCGATGCGCCGCTGCTGTTTTTCGGCGCGCGCCGGGATGACTGGCTGACACGCGCCAGCGCCGGCGCGACGTTCCGCTATATCAAGGTGGCCGGGTTTTCACCGGTCTTGCGCGTGAGTTACGAGCGGAACACGTCGCCGCTGCAGCTTTACGATTACCGCCGGTTCGGCGGAGAAGTGGCGATCACCCGAGCGTTTTGAGCCGTTTAGAGCGTCGCGTTGATTTTATGGATCAAGGATTCCCATTTCGATCGGATTGTGATTCATATGTGGACGCCCCCTATGGCAAGGGCTTTTTGTCGGGATGGTTTTGATCGGTTGCTTTCATATGTCCGGCCTGTTTGTGCGGCATTGTGATGACCGCTGGCCCCGATGGAAATCCGCCGATGAGGTCCCTAATCAAACTAACGCGCGTTTGAAGCGTGAACCTCGCGCGGCGTTCTCCTTTTTTCTTCTGTAGCTGAAGGCACGCGGCGTAGTGGCGGGGCAGGCCCGCCGCATGCCGCGCGCCTGGCTCACGGTCTATGCGCGCGGCTTTTCGGACGGAAACGTGCGCTAATTAAGTCCGCTTAAATTCGAATATCTCTTATTAAAGAAATGGGCGCCTTGCTTAAATAGGCGACTGCAGGCATCAAGCGGGGCATGCCCGAATCTGCAACGGATCAGCGGCTTGGCCGCTTTGTCGAGACGCCCGTCGCTGGCGAAGTGGTGCGTGCTTTCGTACCTTCGCCTTTGCCTCCAATTCCGCCCATCGACATCCTTGGTCTGCTCGACCGGTTAAGCCATGCAGAACGTGCCTTGGGGCGCCTCGACGGTATCACCATGTTGCTCCCGCGCCAGGAATTGTTCCTTTACATGTATGTGCGCAAGGAAGCGGTATTGTCGTCGCAGATCGAAGGCACTCAATCGACACTTGCTGATCTCCTGCGCTTTGAGGCCGAGGCGCAAGCCGGGCAGCCGATCGACGATATTCGCGAGGTCTCGAATTACGTCGATGCGATGATGTACGGTCTCGAGCGGCTCGAAACACTGCCGCTATCGCTGCGCCTCATCCGGGAAATGCATGCGCGCCTTCTGCACAGCGGGCGCGGCGGCACCAAAAGTCCGGGTGAATTTCGGCGGTCGCAAAACTGGATCGGTGGTACACGGCCCGGCAATGCCCTGTTCGTGCCGCCGCCTGTGACGGAAATGGATGGCTGTCTCGCCGATCTCGAGCGCTTCATCCATGACGAGACGTCCCGGTTGCCTGCCTTGATCAAGGCTGGGCTGTTGCATGTGCAGTTCGAGACCATCCACCCATTCCTGGATGGCAATGGCCGTATCGGTCGACTGCTGGTAACGCTCTACCTCTGCGTCAATGGCGTCCTGCGCTCACCGCTCCTCTATCTGAGTTTGTATCTCAAGACCCATCGCGCCGAATATTATCGGCTCTTGCAGGACGTGCGCGAGAATGGAAACTGGGAGGCCTGGCTCGACTTTTTCCTGACCGGCATCGCCGAAACCGCCAACCAGGCATTCGACGCCGCGACCCGGATCGTGGGCCTGTTCAAGGAAGATCGCGAGGCCATTACCGCGCACAGCGACCGACCAGGTTCGGCGCTGCGAATTCACGATTGCTTCCAGCGAGCCCCGTTCCTCACTGCGAACCTGTTGGTCGAGGAAACCGGGCTGTCTGCGCCGACAGTCAATGCGGCCCTCGCCGATCTCGAGCGCATGGGTGTCGTCGAGGAAGTGACTGGGCGCAAACGAGGCCGCGTCTTCGGGTATCGAAGCTACCTTGCGATCCTGAGCGAAGGCACAGATCCGCTGTCGGCAGGTACATGATCGAGGATGGCAAAGTTCAATCGCACTCCGGGCGTCGGAATGTGCGGTCACGCGGCTTGTGGTGTCGGTTCAACACGCAACCCACTGGCGACCGAGTTCCGGCCGGCACGCTTCGCGGCGTAAAGGCGACTATCAGCGCACTCGAGGATCTGTAGCAGGTGCTCGCCGTCGGCAGGGGCCGTGGCAACACCGATACTAATGGTCGTCGGCATGCCGCAGGCGACGTCCAATTCGCTGGGGATGGCCAGTTTGACCCGGTGCGCATGGGCGATGGCCGCTTCGTGCGTCATCCCTTCGCACAGGATGACAAATTCCTCGCCGCCATAGCGAAATACCATGTCGTTGCCCCGCACCGAGTTGCGCAGGATGCGGCCAACGTGACGAAGGACTTCATCCCCCTTGAGATGACCAAACTCGTCGTTGACCCGCTTGAAATGGTCGATATCGACCATTTCAAGGCTGATCGACCGGCCTTCGGCAAGGGCCTTGCTTATCGTGGCCTGTGCGATCTCTTCAAACTGCCGCCGTGCGAAGACGCCGGTAAGGTGGTCGATCGCGGTTCTCGCCAGCAGCCGTTCGTAGCGCCCGCGGTAGGTCAACCGGTCGAACAGATCGCCGATCGGCTGTCCTGCAGCAGGTGCCTCAGAGGTGTCGAACCACCGCAGATAGATCCCGATCAGGCCGCCGTTGACGAGGCCGCAAGCTATTTTCGCCAGCCCTCCGCCGAAAAGCGCCGATATCGGGGCGCCGGTCATAAGCCGAAGCACGGCATAGAACATCACCTGGTCGAAGCTGAGCACGATCAGCAGCGCAGTCGCCGCAGTAAGGGCGATGCGCCCACCCATGACCCGGCCGAGTCGCTCATACAGCAGAACGAGCCCCAGCGCGTCCACGAACAGCAACACGGTTCCCCAGATCATGAGTACGCCGAGATTGTCGAGCAACCACAGATCGGGTTTTACGCCCAAGGCTGCCGGTGTGTAGAAATGCAGCATCCACACCAAGGCGACGGTCAGCATGTTACCGAGAAACAGGCCATAGATCGGCTGCCGCACGGTTTCGGCATCTTCGCGGATATAGAGCAGGAGCAGCATCGCCAGCTTGCCGCTGAACAGGGCAGCTGAGCCTGGTGATGTAAGGCCGAACGGAAGCTGGATCAGCACCACCACAGCAAGATAGGTTTCGATGAAGTGAAGCACGCCGAGCGTGCAAATGAATACACCTGTGCCGAGCCTGTGGCGCACGCGGAAAATACCGCCCAGAACGACGAAGTATAAGACTGTCTGAACAAGAAGAATAGACGCTCCCATTCTTGCAATCTACCTCGCGCAACATATGGATTGTGTATGTCTCGAATTTCCAGAATTTTCGTTCTGCCGCCATTCGCGTTTACGCTGCTTGGTCGCCGTTTTGAAACCGATCCGGGTTGTGAAAATCTGATCAACAAAGTGGCGCATCGGCGCGAATCAGGGCTGCGTCCGACCGTACATCGTGTGGCTGTTCAAGCTGTTGAACAACCGTGGTTAATGCGCATCTCCCTTGCATGATGGCATGGCCGGCCCGCAATGGGTCGGGCATCCAGTCGAACCTGCTCACCCGGGTGCGGGAGGCGAACTGCCCTGCCACCCCTTCGCCATCCGTCACCAACGCGTCGCTGCCTGACGCATCGGAGGGCGCCGCGCACCCCGCGCGGCGTCCTTCTTCTTTTCACCGTTGCTGGAGGCGCGCGGCTTGGTTGCGGGCCAGGCCCCCCACATGCCGCGCGCCTGCTGCTCGGGTCTCAGGGAATGACAACGGGCGTGGCCGCCAAAGCTTCTGCTCGTTTGGCGAACTTGCGATCGAAGGTCACAAATGCGCTGCAATGGCCTGACCGCGCGAGATGCAGCGCATCGGCAAAATCCATTCCACCTTCGAGCCATTCGAGCGCCGTTGACAACAGCGTCGGTTCCTCGACTGACATGCCGGGCAGCCCCGCCAGGCCCCGCAACGCCGAAGCAATTTGGGTGGCGTCGAAACCGTAGCCGGCGCGCAAGACCCACTCGGCCTCGAGAAGCACGGTCACCCCCAGGAAGATATCCCCAGCCTCGATGATCTGTTTCGCTGCTGCGGCTTGTTCGGGATCATCTGCGGTCAACAGCCGCACAACGATGTTGGTATCAATCGCGCGCACGGCGCCTTGCTTCATCGGCGATCACGGCATTCATGGCATCGATCGACAGGGCTGGGCCGGTCGACCGAAGCGAGCCGAACACCGCATCGATATCGGTGGGGGCAAACACAGGCATCGATTTCAGGAGCACGCCGTCAGCCGTCTCCTCGACAATCAGCCTGGTGCCCGCGCCCCAGTGCCGCTGGTCACGGATCGCCTTGGGCAAGATGACTTGCCCCTTTGTCGACACGATGGTCGTGACCCGTTCTTGCAGTCCCATGGGTATCTCCGCGCGTAAGACGAAGGTAAGATAAGCTTTGTGCCCATGTCCTGCAAGCTCTTTGCCGCAGGTCGTCTGGCTGGCCGGGTCTGCGCTCTGCCCGCTTTGATCTCGCCCGGCAGGGCCATTTCCAACCAAGGACCCGTTGCTCCATGGCTGATTGCCAAGATTCCCGATCGAGGCCTGATCACTAGGCCGCGTTGACAAAAGAGGGATTGAACTAACCCGCTGACGCGGGAGATGTGTGGGTCTTGGCCGGAATGGCCTCCTGATGAGATGGTTTGGTTGCTGGACCAACCATCAACCAGGAGACCATCCCATGACTAACGCCACGGCAGCGGTAAGCCCGCTGCGCCGTCGTATGATCGACGACATGAGCCTGCGCAACCTGTCGCCTGCCACGCAGCGATCCTACATTCACGCGGTCAAGAGGTTCAGCCGTTATTGCGGCCGCTCACCGGATCGGTTGGGGCTGGAGGATGTCCGAATCAAACCCCAGCAACGTGAACGGCATCAGCTTGCGCAATTCCGAAAGCACAGCCACCAACAACGTCTGCTCGCAAACCAGCAACGGAGCGCATTCGGTCCCGCCCGTCGCGATATCGGTCAGCGTCCATGCCCAACTGCCCTTCGCCACTGGACCGCTGTGTGACACCAAATCTGCTTCCATATAGCCTGGGGCTGGGTCTCCCCAATCGCCAAAGGTGCGGATCGGGACGCTGCGTCGGAGTTCTGATCCGGCCACACCACGCCGACGGCATGCCTTCTGACCATTCTCCCTCACCGCTTGTAAAGCCCGGTCGATCGTTGCCGGGCTCATCTGCAACAACTTCGTTTTGATCGCCGGATCCAGATCAAGATGGCCATGGCCTTCCATAGCCTCGATCAGAATCGGAACGAGCGGCCGCAACCGCTTGCCGCACAGGTGATCGCTCGCCTCCCACAACATGATCAGCGCTGTCCGCACCGGCTCGCCATAAATTCTGCGCTCGGGACGTGTCGTTTCCCGTGCCGCAGACTTCGCCCGCAAAATCCGCATCGCGTGTTTGCGATGGAGTCCCGTCACCGCGACGAATTCATCGAGTACCTGCCCTTTGCCTTTACGGTCGGCCGAGCGATATCGCTCGCCAACCGCCGCAACCAATTCCCTCTGCGTCGCCATGCTCACCTTCCTCATCGTTTCCTCCCGGCAACCACCGGGAGCAGTTTAGATGAGGCAACAGCACATTCCTTGGGAGCAATTCAGGCGAGGCAATGCGCCTCTCACCCGGATTGTCGCGCCATAGCGAACAGATCATCGTATTGAGCAAGACGTCAGCCTGTAACCCAACTATCACAGGCGAGCTGACCCGCGGATTACCTTCGCCTTGATGGCGAGGTTCGCGCTCCAAAACGTTCCCGTCATTCCCAATATGCAGACGTGGAGGAATTGCAGAGCGTCTGACCTACTCGTCTGGGTAGCTGGCGTTGATTGCTGCGCTCCATAATTATCTCGGTCAGTGGCAGTTGCGTGCGGAACGCCTGGGTGTTGGTCGCCCGAAATGCGAACTGGGGATGGCAAAATGACGGTCGCGGGCATCTGGGGCAACGAATACGGGTCGCGGATGACACTCGCGTCCCGGGGCGATGGAATTTTCGGCATCTATGAATCCACCACAGGGTCGGTTGGCAAGTATCTGGTGACCGGCTGGCAACTGGACGCCGAACCGGTAGCGGGTGCCGGGCAGCCGGTCGCCCTGGCGATCGAATGGCATTCAATCGTGGCTGGACTACCAGACGCAAGCTGGAACTGGGTGTCTGCCCTGGGAGGCCAAATCAGTCTCGTCGGAGGGCAGGAGGCATTGATCCTCAGCCACCTTTTGGTCGCCTCCAGCGGATTCGACGGCCTGTGCGGTCACGGTATCCATACCGACAAGCTGACTTACCATCGGGTGGGCGACGCCACGCCTCCACAAATGAGCGCCAGGCAGGGAGCGCCAGCGATGCAGGATCCCCTGGCCGGAGAATGGCTAGCGGCCGAGGGCGCACGGCTCGATCTGGTTGTCTCGCCTGACACGCAAGGGCGTTTTGGCTATCTTTCCGGCACGATGGTACTGGATGGAGCGACACTCACGCTTGCCGGCTTTACCGACGTCAACGCTGCGCAGGATGGTCTTGCCCGCCAATCGGTGTCAATCGTGGCAAAAGACGAAAGCCGCGGGGTAACCTTGGCATTCGGCGGGTGGATCGAACTTGTCACGGGCGTTGTCACGGTGCACAGACTTACCAGTCGCATAACCACGGCTGCCAACGCTTACGCGCAGACTGATATCTGGCCCATGGAATTTCGCCGGCCCGTGCAACAGTCGTCGCAAACGCGCTGAGCGGACCAACACGAGGTTGCGTCCGCTGAGCCGACATCACACATTATGCTGGCGATCATGGCGCCGCCTGGACACTGGAACAGAATGACGAGCGCGGAAGCCACGCCTGACATCCAGCGGATGTATCAGCTCAAACAGGAGGTTCCGCGGCCGCCCTCAAACGTCGTTCATCGCTCCCGGCTCATGGCCGCTCTTGGCACTGTGCTGGACTTCAGGCTGGTCCTGGTCACAGCCCCGGCGGGGTTTGGCAAAACGACCCTGCTTTCCCAGTGGCGTGATCAGTTGATCAGCGAGGGTGGGCGGGTTGCCTGGCTGACGCTGGATGAGAGCGATAACAACGTTCGCCGTTTCCTGATCGGCGTGATCCGCTCGCTCGAGATGGCCGGCCTTGAACTGGAGGGACTGAGCGCCCAGGCCGAGCGTGGTCTGACCGAGGTGACCATCGACAGCGTCATTCGCGACCTGCAGGGCCTGCTTGGCCGGAACGGTTCCTCAGTCTGCATCATACTCGACGATTACCATCGGGCCTCATCGCTGGCGCTTGACGAATTTATCGGACGCTGGATTCCCCTGTTGCCCGATGGCGCCCGTCTCCTGATGAGCACGCGCCGCCGTCCGAAGATCGGCCTGCCTCAAATGCTTGGCTCTGGCGAGGCGGTGGAAATCACCAGCGACATGTTACGTTTTACGGCGCAAGAGTCCCGCCAGGTGCTCGATGTGGACCTTCCGGACGCCGAGCGTGACGCATTGGTGGCGCACACCGAGGGCTGGCCGGTCGCCTTGCAACTGGCGCGCCTGATCACCTTGCAGGGACGGGCCGATCCCCATGCCTTGACCCGCCTGATGACGCGCGGTGGGCACTTGTGGAGTTTTCTGTCAGATCAGGTGCTGCGCGGTCTGAGCGAGGAAGTGGTCGACTTCTTGCTGGAAACGTCAATCCTCGAACGGTTCAGTTTGGAAATCACCGACACGGTGCGTGGACGCGATGACAGTTGGCGGATCATGGAACAGCTTGAACCGCTGCAATCGCTGCTCGCTCCGCTCGATGCCGAGGCCGTCTGGTACAGATACCACCATCTGTTTGCCCAATATCTTCAGGCGCAACTGCGCCAGCGCCGCCCATCAGCCATCGCTGCGCTTCACCTGCGTGCATCGATGGCCTTCGAGCAATGCGATCTCCTTGCCGACGCGGTGCGTCACGCCAGTCTGGCCGGCGATTTCGTACGTTGTTCCGAACTTGTCGAGCGGGCCGGCGGGTGGCGCCTCGTGCTGTTTGGCGGAATGGGACAACTGAACCAGTTGCTCGACTATATCCCACCCGCCGAACGCCTTTCGCACCCCCGCCTGCTGATCGCTGAAGCTTACGTCAATCTGAAACTCGGTCATCTGCGCGAGGCGCGCTCGACCTTCGATCTGGTTGACCGAGCCATTCCCGAACCACCCCCCGACTGGGCGGCGCTCAATGATTATGAGCGAGACATTCTCAACATCGGGGTGCTCATTCGCACTTACGAAGACAACACGGTCGAGCCCGGCTTCCTCACATTCTTTGAAACCTTCCAGGCCCGTTTCCCCAATGCAGACGGGCTGACACGCGGCGTGCTCGATTGCGCCGGAGCGGTCGCCAACCTGTGCATCGGCCAACTGGAACGGGCCGAAGATTTCGCTCGCAAGGCGATGGCGGGAATGCGCGAGGCCAATTCGGTGCTCGGTCTCAATTATTGCTTTCTGCATGCTGGGATGGCGTGTGCCTATCGCGGCGAATTGACCAGTGCGGCGGCCTATCTTCAGCGCGCCAAGGCCATGGCGATCGAAAATTTCGGGTCGGACAGTGGCCTGAAGGCGAT
>Ga0302201_10002350_pt1 | contig 14926 bp, 10 predicted proteins | sample II_Bog_N3_2_FD_194586 | JGI IMG/M metagenome (GOLD analysis project Ga0302201, IMG submission 194586) | Peat permafrost microbial communities from Stordalen Mire near Abisko, Sweden - II_Bog_N3_2 | ecosystem: Environmental > Terrestrial > Soil > Wetlands > Peat | place: Sweden: Abisko...
GGCGTTCCTTAGCGGCAATGCCTTGCACCAGCAACGGAAATTCCACGTTCTCCGCAGCCGTGAAAACCGGGATAAGATTGAACGTCTGAAAAACGAATCCGATTTTTTCGCGGCGAAGCGCCGTGAGCCGGGATGGATTCAACCTGGATGTATCAACGCCGTCGATGAGGATGCGGCCAGTGGTTGGTTTGTCGATGCAACCAATCAGGTTGAGGAGGGTGGATTTGCCACTGCCGCTGGGGCCGGCAATCGCCAGGAACTCGCTTTGGGCGACGCGAAGGCTGACATGGTCCAGGGCGCTCACGAAGTTATGGTCAAGTGGGAATCTTCGGGTGACTGCTTCGACGCTGACAAGTTCAGGCATGGGCGGTTCCCTTTCCAGAGTGTCTTCTGCTTCCTGGAAGATAGAACCGTCCCGACAAAGTTTCGCGGAGTTTCCGATGAGGGGTTGAGATTGCGGATGAAAGGCGGGAACGGAAGGATGAACGGAAGAAGCTGAATCCGGAAATCCGGTCTACGCTTGAATCTTGGACGGCCGCGACTCAAGACTTTGCGTTAACCGGAACCTCGCACAGGAAGCGCCAAGGCAGGGAAGTACCAGCCCACGCAATCCGGCCGATCGCTTCGCCGCGCTATGCCTTCCACTTGATGTTGCAACCGATGGAAGCATGCTGCTCTGTGGGAACCGGCTCCCCTGCGAGCACCAGGTCGATAGCCGCACGCAGGTCCTTGCCGGTAACCGGAATGCCATTGCCGGGACGGCTCGCGTCAAACTGCCCACGATAGACCAGTTGGAAATCCCCGTCGAACAGGAAGAAGTCCGGGGTGCATGCAGCCTTGTATGCCTTGGCCACTTCTTGCGACTCGTCATACAGGTAGGGGAAGCTGAAGCCGAATGTCTCAGCCTGCTGCTGCAGGCCCTCCGGGCTGTCTCCGGGATGCGTCGTGGCGTCGTTGCTGCTGATCGCGACCATCGCGATCGGCTTTCCCGTGTAATCCCTGCCCAGTGCGGCAAGGCCTTCATTAATGTGCTTCACGTAAGGGCAGTGGGCACAGATGAACATCACCAGCAGCGCCTTTTCGCCGCGAGAGTGGTCTAGAGACACGTCGTTGTCGGTAACTACGTCCGTGAGTTCGAATTCGGGTGCAAGGGTGCCGAGTTCCAGCATGGTCGATTCAGTAAGTGACATGGAGATATCTCCTCTGATTGTATTGATGCACTCTAGGAGTTTGTCGGGAATAGATTCCGGGCATCAACAAAAGCATTTCGTAGATGTCCCATCTTTTCTAAAATGTGGTTCATGGGAAAGAGTTTCCGCTCCGATGACCTGAACCAGTCGCTTCTGTTGCCTCCTTCGTTGCATGACTGGCTGCCGGAAAATCACCTGGCCCGTTTTCTCGTGGATGTGGTCGAGACACTGGATTTGAGCGCCATCCACGCCTCTTATGCGGCTGGCGACGGTCGTGGCCAGTCGGCCTATGCGCCGGCGATGATGGTGCGCGTGCTGTTCTACGGCTACGCGACGGGAACCTACAGCTCGCGCAAGATCCAGGCCAAGACGTTTGAGGATGTGGCGTTTCGATTTCTGTCGGCCGACGAGCATCCGGACCACAGCACGCTGGCGGAGTTTCGCAAGCGGCATCTGCAGGCGTTGTCGGGACTGTTTACCCAGGCGTTGCAGTTATGTCAGAAGGCGGGGTTGGTGAAGTTGGGCCATGTGGCCATCGACGGGACCAAGCTTCAAGCCAACGCCAGCAAGCATAAGGCGATGAGTTATGGGCGCATGGGCGAGGCGGAGCAAAAGCTGAAGGACGAAATCGACGCGCTGTTGAAGCGGGCCGAGGCCGAGGATGCAGCCGAGGATGCGAAGTTCGGCAAGGGCCGCAGCGGAGAGGATCTGCCGGCGGAGCTGGCGCGGCGGGAGAGCCGGTTGGCCAAGCTGCAAGAGGCTAAGAGGGAGTTGGAAGCCGAAGCCCGTCAGCAAGCCGAGGAGAAGAAGGCGGCGGTCGAGGCCCGGATCGCGGAGCGCCGCGAGCAGGAGAAACGCACCGGCAAGAAGATACGCGGGGCGGAGCCTAAGGCGCCCGATCCGGACACGGCGACGCCGGAGGCCAATGCGCAGCGCAACTTCACCGATGCGGAGAGCCGGATCATGCCCAGCGGCAGCCAGAAGGGCGCCTTCGTGCAGGGCTATAACGCGCAGATCGCCGTGGATGGGGCGGCGCAGATCATCGTGGCCGTGGACGTGATCCAGCAGACCACCGACAACCACCAGTTGGCGCCGATGCTGGAGCAGACGGAGCGGAATGTGGGAGCGTGGCCGCAGACGGCCAGCGCCGATACCGGCTACTGGAACCCGCAGCAGGTGGAGAAGCTCCAGGGCCAGGGGATCGATCTGCACGTAGCCACCGGCAAGCAGAAGCATGGAGAGACGAGCTGGCCGGTCGAGGGGAATCCGGCCGCAGCGGACGAAGAACCATCTTTGCGCGAACGGATGAAGCAAAAACTCGCGAGTGAAACGGGCCGGGACGTGTATCGCATGCGCAAGGCCATCGTAGAGCCGGTGTTCGGGCAGATCAAGGAGTGGCGCGGCTTCCGGCGATTTTCGTTGCGTGGGCTGGACAACGTTCGCGGCGAGTGGAAGCTGGTGTGCTTGACCCACAATCTGCTGAAGCTGTTCCGGTCAGGCTACGTGCTTGAATCGTGCTAAGGAAGACAAGAAGAAGCCGCGACGGTCATAAAAGCGGTTCTCCGACGTAGGCCACGCTCACCGGCTGGCGGCGCGGCGCTTGACGATGTGAGCATCGACCAGAATCCCAAGCCCACAGAGCCAAACCAGAAAACCGCGCTCGGCTATCTCCGACAAACTCCTAGGTCCGGGGCTTTTGGCGCTTCAGTTGTAGTTTGGTTTCTAAAACTCCAGCCGCAGCGCTCCCTGCAGCACCCGAGCGTTTCGTATCCCGTCAGCGCCAGTTGCGGTCGAGCTGATCGTTCCAAACGGGATACCCGCAGCCTCGGTGATGTCGGTTATGGGTGTGCTGAAGCTGGGGTGATTGAAGACATTGAACGCATCGCAGCGGAACTTCAGATTCACCCGATCCTCATAGACCGGGAACGTCTTTCCGAGTCCCATATCCATGCCAAAGTACCCCGGCCCGCGCAGGTTGTTGCGGGTTCCGATCTCGAATCCGGTGGGCCCGGTGTATGCCCCAAGCGCCGCAGTCGGATTGTTGTAGGCATACACCGCGTTGCCTTCGCCACCGTTCACCCTCGCCTTCAGCAGGTTGATGTCCCCGATGAGAGTTGCCGGCGCGTTGTTGGCAAAACCCGCCACATAGGCATTCGAATTGGCCTGGTAGGCATTGCCCGTATGCCAGATGGGAAGTCCGCTCAGCTTCCAGCCGCCGATCACCTCATCCAGCCAAAACGGCACTGTGGCGCCATAGGCCTTGCCTTTCCCGAAGGGAAGGTCGTAGATGAAGTTCCCATTTAGATAGTTGGTCACGTCAAAGTCCGAGTTTCCTCGACATTCACGCGGCCGCACCACGTCGCAGATGTAGCCGTACCCTTGCCCGGAGGCGATGCTGTTGGCCGGGAACGACACATTGTCGATCGAGTGGGAGTAGGTGTAGTTGAGGTCAAACTGCAAACCGTACCCGGCATTCTTGTGCATGGTGATTAGCAGGCCGTTGTAGCTCGAAAACCCCTTGTTCGTCCAGATTGTGTTGCCGGCAAACTGCGCGGGCATGCCCACGTTTGGAGCGAGGCCATCATTGGAAAGAGCCTGAATGGTATCGGCAAAATCGCCGCGCTGTGGATAGGGATAGGTCGCATAGGCAATTGCCTGCGTGTTGTTGGCAAAAAAGTTGCCTCCGTATTGATTGTTCAGGTAGTCGGCGAATCCCGGCACCATATCCTCAAACCATGGCTGAGGTGAGAGGCTCTGGATTGCGCCAAAAGCGCCTAGTCCCACGTTTTGCCGTAGCTGAGTTGTAACGCCCGCCATGGCTTGCGACATGGTCTGCGACGAACCGCCCGTATTGTCAGGAAATTCGATCAGTTGGCTCGCATCTGCCTCCGCCAGCAACCGGCGTCCCTCGCGGCCCACATAGGTCGCCTTCAGGATGTATCCCTGTGGAAACTCGTGCTGAACGCCGAAGTTGTACTGGAGAGAGTACGGCGTCTTCAGCTTTGGATCGATGATGATGTTGAACTCGCCGTATTGCAGGCCGTAGGGTTGTCCATCGTACACAAACGGTTGGTAGGGTGTGGTGATCGTGGGGGCGATCGACGCCGGCGGAGGGCTGGCAATGCCTCCAAACCGCGGCGAGTCCTGAAGCGAAGATGTCGGGTCGCCAGGATCGCCAAACAGGTTGGTGATTCCAAAGGACTCAAACAAATATGAGTTCTGTAGTTGTTGGAATTGCAAAGCATTGATCACAGTGTGATCGTTGATGATTCCCGCGCCTGCACTGAAGACCGTCTTCGAATCGAACTCAGGAACATAAGCAAACGCTACGCGAGGAGCAAACAGCTTGTCCTGCGGCTGAAAGTAGCCGGGAGCATTGTTTGCCTTCCCGCCGTAGTTGTACGAGATCAGTGGAACCGCGTCGTTGCCTTGCAGTCCCGCAGCGCTCTGATTCAGCCTGGCTCCAAAGTAATCGTCGAAGTTGATGTTCGAGATGGCCTGGTTGCCGTGCGTCTCATAGGGAACCGTGTAGTTCTGGTAACGAAGCCCATAGGAGAGCGTGAGCTGCGGCGTCAGCTTCCATGTGTCGCCTGCGTAGATCTCTGTCTCGTAGTACCGATAGTTCAAATCAAGCCCGGATCCGGTAGCCAGTACAACTCCCTTGTTGTTGAAGTTGAAGTTGCTGCTGACCGAGGCAAACACACCCAATGCCGTTGAAAAGAGGTTGTCGTAGATCGTCGTCGAACCTGGGTCGATGTCCGCCGGCCGCAGATTTGGCGAAAGCCCCGTCAGGAAAGTGTTCCCGGTAATGCCGACGCTGGGGAAGTTGAAGTTCTCCGCAGCGAAGGAGTTTGGAGTCTCCCACTTGAATGTTCCGCCAAACGCAAAGCTGTGATTGCCCTTCTCCCAACTGAAGTCGTCCCGGATGATCGGAATCGGATAGGTGCGGTCCTGGGTGTTGGAGCCATCCGGGTATGGTGCATCGAGTCCGCTGAAGCTGAACTGGTCATCGCCCTGCGGATTGTAGGTCTTGTCGAACCGGTAGTTCTCAAACGTCTCACCCACGTTGAACTGGTTCAGCTTGTTGCTTCCGATCGTCCATGTATGGCCCACCACCCAGGCATAGCTCTGGTCTTTGAAAAGGTAGCTCGGCGGATCGCCAGGGAACTGAATCGCGCCCTGCGTGCCGGTCGTGCGCGTAAACGTGCCGCGCCCGAACAGCTTCATCGAGCTATTCAGGTTGTAGTCCACGCGCTGCACGTAGTCGTCTTCAACATACGGAAACGGTGCGTTGAAGCGAAAACCTCCCGTGTTTACCAGGTCGCCCACATCGCCGGTCAGGTCGTTGGCGTGCGGATACCGGCTACTCATAAGGCTCTGAAGCGACGAGTTGAAGCCGATACCCAGTGGATCGAGAGCCTGAAGCTGTGTTGTGCTCAGTGGCGAGACTCCGCCCTCATTGTTCACATAGGAAACGGTGCCGCCACGATAGGAGTCGAGCGGAACCGTCCGGTCTTCAAGGTTGCTGAGCGTATCCCGGCGCCCGTTGTAGTCGAAGAAGAAGAACAGCTTGTCCTTCATGATCGGTCCGCCGACGTTGCCGCCGAACTGGTTCCGGATCAGCGGAGGACGCGGCGTCCCATTGTTGTTGTTGAACCAGTCGTTCGCTTCCAGGTCTGTGTCGCGGTGGTACTCCACAAGAGCGCCGTGGAACTGGTTCGTTCCGCTCTTGGTCACAAGCTCGAATTGTCCGCCGCCACCTTCGCCCGCGCTGGAAAGCGCTCCCGCTGTCACGCCACGGAATTCCTGCACTGAGTCCACCGGCGCATTCGCCACAATCGAGCCAAACTGGCCCGTCGCATTGTCATTCACCTCAAGACCATCGACAGTCACGTTGGTCTGATCCACTCGGGCGCCCGTCACGGCTCCGTCCAACGTCACGCCAGGCTGCTGATAGAACAACGCCGAGGGACTGTCGCGATTGGCCACCGGAAGGTCGTTGAGAAACTGGACCTCGAAGTTGTTGCCCACCGTCGCATCCGTAGTATCCAGCGTCACTTGTTCAGCAGAGGCCGAAACCTCCACCGACGCCGATGACCCGCCAACTTCCAGACTCACGTTCTGCGTACGGGTGGCATCGACGTTCAGATAGAGATCGGTCACCACCTTCGTCTTGAATCCGGTCGCGCTAAGTGTCAGCTTGTATCCCGGTCCCGGACGCACATTCTTGATCGTGTACGATCCCTCGGCGTTGCTCACACCCTCATACGTCGCCCCGGTTCCGGGGTTCGTCAGGTTGACGCTCGCATTCGGAATCAACGCCCCTGTCGAATCGGTGACTACACCGGTAATCGAAGCCACATCCTGCGCCCTCAGTTGCGTCGAAATCACCAGGGCACACACCAGAAACAACACCTTCGTCAAAATGCTCCGCATGCGCACGACCTCCCGTGTCATATCGTTTTTAGATTGGCTTGCAATTTTCATATCACCTTAAAAACTAGAATAACTTCTTGATAATGAGAAGGATAAATACTACATTGATGCCTCACAACCCCACAAACAGGTCATGAGTGGGATGGAAAACCATACCATTGCCTGTTGATCCCTTCAATAGTTCCCGCGGAAAACAGCACGGCCTGGCAAATGCGCCAGGCCGTCATTGGCTTGCTCTCAGCCTGCTGCTGCAATGTCAGATGCGCATTGGCATCAAAACGTAGCGGTATTTGTATTCCCCGTCTGGATCTTCCGGCCGCATCTGCCCGGCCGACTGCGAGTCTTTGAATTCCAGCCGAACCTCGCCCTCGTTCCCGAGCGCCTTCAGAAAGTCCAGAATATAACCCGAATTGAATCCAACCACGATCGGATCGCTCGCATAGGGGGTATCGATCGTATCTTCGCTCTCGCCTGACTCCGTCGAGCTTGAGCTGACCTTCAGCTCATTGCCCTCGAGTTTCATGCGGATCGCGCCTGACCGCTCATCGGCAAACTGCGCCACGCGCTGGATCGCAGACGAAAGTTCGCTCACCCGCACCACCGCGAACTTGGTGTTGTCGCGCGGCATAACCGCTTCGAAGTTCGGAAACTGCCCGGACAGCTTGCGCGTGCTCAGCGTCCGATGACCCACCCGGAAGAACAATGTGTGCTCATCATCGGCAAACTCCACCTTCTCCGCTTCGGTGTTGGAGAGAAGCTGCTGCAGCTCTTGCAGCGCTTTCCGCGGAATCAAAACCCGCTTCTCGCCGCTGATCCCCTCTAGTGTTTCATTGGGCTTCTCGACGTACGAGAGCCTGTGCCCATCCGTCGCCACCATCGCCAGCGACTCCGCCTTGATCACCAGCAGCGCGCCGTTCAGCGTGTAACGCGACTCTTCGTTTGAGATTGCGAAGATCGTGCGTGCGATCAGGGTCTTCAATGCAATCGTGGAAATGCTCGTAACGGCAACGGAAGGGAACTCGGGAACCTGCGGGTAATTCGCCCGCGCCATTCCCACCATCTTCGTGTTCGACCGGCCGCTGCGGATCTGCACCCAGTGGTTCTCGAGCAGCTTGATCGAGATGTCGCCCTCGGGAAGCAGCTTGATGTAGTCGTAGAGTTTCCTCGCTGGAATCGTGCACGCACCGGGCTTCTTCACCTTCACTTCAGTGCTGGTGCGGATCGCCTGGTCCAGATCCGTCGCAGTGATATTCAGACGATCGCCATCCGCCTCAATCAGAAAATTCGAAAGAATTGGAATCGTGGTCTTGCGCTCCACCACGCTCTGCGTAGCGGTGAGTTCCTTCACCAGGTCCTGGCGGCTTACGGTAATCTCCATCGCTGACCCCTGCACCGCAGGCGTTTCCGCTTCCGTTTCCACGATCGGCATAGCTCCACCCTCGCTTTAGAAGCACTCTCCTGCGTTGGCCTCAGCCTACAACACATTGCGCCCACGCGAAAGTGCCTGCGTAATCTGCTGTTTGATTGTATTCACGTTCGGCCTGTGGCTATGGGTGGAAAACCAGTCAATAATCGCTGAAATCTGGGCTGATTCAAACAAACCCCTCCAAGCTGGGTCCTCGCTGCCCTGCATTTCTCACAGGTTGCCCAACGCTGTAGCGCTGGTCTCCAGAACGGCTGTCCTGAGGGCGTCCTCGCCCTCAGAAACTCCGCTGTTCCCTAATCTCCGGGTTGTCACGTCGCTTGTCAGACATTCGGGCTCGTCCCAGCGTGGTGAATGAAACTGCCGCGTCCTCCTTGGCAGCCTCCAACTCTCTTTCTATTCTTTCCCGAGTTCCTCCCCAGGGCGCCTCTTGCTCTCCCTACTTTGGGTCTGTCGACTTTCGTAACGGTTAGGGGGGTAAAAGAGGAGAAAGAATAAAAGAAAAGACAGTAGTACCCGTAGTTCACGTAGGAAAAGTGGAAATCCAGCCGAACACCTACTGGCGGTTAGGGTTGTCTGTCTGCGCCCTTTTCTAAATCACGGCTGTGGAACTCTGGAGTATTGGAAAACCAGCCTCCTGCTCCAAACACCCTCCCCCTGTTTCCCACGTCTCCCACAGACAGCGTGAATTGCCCTGTGTAAACCGGTCCGATTATGTGAAAAGCGTGTTCGCACCCGCATGAATAAAGGTTCGCACAAAGCCTCGTAGTCCACAGCAGACAGCCTCTCCACACCTTCCACAGCGGCTTGTTTCCATGAGGAAATACCGACGCAAATCTGCCACCGGTTCCCGTCCAGGACCAACCACACTTCTGGCTTCCCATTGGTGAAGCAGAGATGTCGACTCTTCCATGTTGCACAGCTCTTTGCATCCCTTTCGCCAATACACTTAGGGTGCCTTCGGAATCTCTATAGATCTCCCAGCTCCATCCTTTCTGCGGTATTTCAACGAAAGACAGCAGAAAAGGTGGGATGCCATTGAACTTGTGATCCACAGGGTTTCTGAAAATGCCTTAGGCTGCGGAGGAGCGAATCTTGAGCATCGATCTCGCCCACCTTGAAGACCTGCTCCTCCAGATGTCTAGCGATGGTGCACCTGGACGAGAATTCAGCGACGCAATCGCCGAGCTTGCAAGGACCGGCCGCTTTGAGGAGTTGCGTGCCATTCTGCCGGAGATCGTCTACGACGAGCTCTGGACCCGGTATCAGCTCGCACCCCAGGCCTTTGTCACTGAATGGCGCATGCTTGCCCACGAGATGCGCCATGGATTTATTCAGCACGCTCGCCAGCGCCTCACTTCGCTCACCCGGCTCCAGCGGGCCTCGAACTCTGCCGCCACCCCTGCGTGGCAGGAGATCCAGCGCGCACTCGACTCACAACAGAACGATCTGCTCCGCACCGCCTTTGCCATCGAGCTGCTCGAGTTGGTCGAGCCGGCGGTGGCCCGGGCCGCCCACCTGCGTGAGTGCGTTGTCGCCGCGCCGAGCTCAGAAGATGCGGACCTGTATCTTGACGAAGCCACTCGCTGCTACTTCTTCGGCCTCTTCACGGCATGCGCCGTTATGTGCCGCTCGGTTCTTGAAGAGGCCATCAAGCAGAAGCTGCCCGCCCCACTGGCCCGCCTGGTCCGCACTCGCTACCGCAACGCCGCCACCCTCGGCAACCTACTCCACGAGGTCAACAACAACCTCCAGCTCACCGGCATCCACGCCGACTTCCCCCGCATCGCCAACCAGGTAAACGACACCGGCAAGAAAGCCGTCCATCAGGGTCTATTGTCGGAAGACGAAGCCCGCCTCTGCCTCCAAAGCGCCCGCCAAGCGCTGCAGCTCCTCCTCGGCAGCTAAAGACCAAAGAAAATGGGGCCAGCGGCGCCTCCCATCCAACCACTTCAGTTCGGCGCCTGGGTTCCTCGCTAGCGCGGGCCCATCGCCCCTCTTCTATACTTAATCTGTTCATGTCTTACGCCGAGGCCATCACCCAACTCAACCGCATGGTGCCCGAGCTCTACACGGGAACCGGCCAGCCCCGGCGTAAGTTCTCTCTCGAAGAGATTCGCGTCCTGCTTGCCGAGCTTGGCGATCCGCATCGCCGCTTTCCTGCCGTGCTCATCGCCGGAACCAACGGTAAAGGTTCGACCGCCTCATCGCTCGCCTCCATCCTCACCAGCTCCGGCCTCCTCGCCGGCCTTTACACCTCGCCACATCTTGCTCGCGTCAACGAGCGCATCCGTCTGAACCGCGTCGAAATCCCCGACGAACGCTTCGCCGCCCTCTATTTCCGCGTCCACGATGCAGCGCAGCAACTCGTCCTCACGGACCGGCTTGCCCAGCTTCCCAGTTTTTTTGAAATGCTCACCGCCCAGGCCCTGCTCTACTTCGCCGAAGAGCACGTTGACCTTGCGGTCCTCGAGGTGGGCATGGGTGGCCGGCTCGACGCCACCAACATCGTCGATCCCCTCATCTCCGTAATCACCGATATCTCCCTCGACCACACAGAGTGGCTCGGCTCCACGATTGCAGCCATCGCTCGGGAAAAAGCCGGCATCCTTCGCCCCCAGGGAACCCTCATCACCCTCCCTCAGCATCCTGAAGCCAACCAGGTGATTGGCGAAGTGGCCATGGAGCTTGGCGTACGCGGCATCAGCGCTACCCACTACATGCCGCCAATGGCCACCCCGACCTCTGGCCCATATTCAGTCGAGGCGCTCGGAGCACCCATCCTGGTCGACTCACCTCTCTCGGGCGCCCACCAGCATCGCAATCTTGCCCTGGCCATCGCCGCGGCCGTTGAGCTGGCCAACACCCACCAATTCCCCATCACGCCCGCAGCCATCGCCGAAGGCCTGCGCCTCACTCGTTGGCCGGGCCGCATGGAGCGCATCTCCCGCAACGGCTTCGACTGGATTCTCGATGTGGCCCACAACCCCGCCGGAGCCTGGGCTCTGCGTGCTGGCCTCAGCAACGCCGGCATTCCTGACAGACCGCGCACGCTCATCTTCAGTTGCCTCCGCGACAAGCCCATCGCCGAAATGGCGCAGATTCTCTTTCCCATCTTCGACCGCGTCATCCTTGTGCCGCTCCATGCTGCCCGCGCCGCCACGATGGATGAGTTGGCCGCCGCCGCCACTGCCACCGGTTCTTCGTTCGTCGTCGCCGAAACCGTCTCTCAAGCCCTCGCCCTCGCTTCAACCCAACAACACTCCGGCCAACTGCACTCCGGCTTGATCGTTATCTCCGGTTCTGTATATCTGGTTGGCGAGGCGCGAACCCTGCTCCTCGAAAATGGCCCGACCAGCGCAAAAACTCAGACTGCCGAGCATCCCTCAGGGAGGCCCCAGCCATGAGCCGCCCTCCCACTCCCTTAACCCGCTACCACCGCTGGCGCACTAACGCGTTCAACATTCCCGTCATGACCGTCATGACCATCGCCTGCGGGTCCGTGTCGCTGTTCTTCTCCCTCTTCGAAAAGAGCGGCCGCGTCCAGCATTCGATCGCCCGCCTCTGGGCGCGCCTCCTTGTCTGGGCCGCTGGATGCACAGTGACCATCCACGGTCGCGAGAACCTGCTCAAGCATCCGGTCGCTGTTTACGCCTCGAATCACACCTCCTACATGGACACGCCGGTCATCTTTGCCAGCCTGCCATTCCAGTTCCGCATTTTGGCCAAAAAGGAGCTATGGCCGATTGTTTTCATCGGCTGGTATCTCGACCGCTCCGGACAAATCCCCATCGACACGCGCAATCCACGCGCCTCGCTCTCCAGCCTTGCGGGTGGTGTGAAGGCCTTGCGCTCTGGCATGCCGCTCTTTGTCTTTCCTGAGGGCGGCCGCACCCCGGACGGCGAGCTCCAGACATTCCTCTCCGGCGCTGCTTTCCTCGCCATTCGTGCCCAGGTTCCCCTGGTCCCCATCGCACTCGGCGGCGTCTACGATCTATTGCCGATGGGCACCCGGCATCTGTATCCCGGTCCACTCGAGCTCCGCGCGGGTGAGCCCATCGACACCACTGGCATGACTCTGCGTCAAACCGATGAGCTCACCGAGCGTCTTCGCTCTGCCATCCGTGCACTGCGCAACCCCGCCAGCATCGCGACGGCGAATGAGCTGTCTACTATTGCTCAAGCTTGATTACCGAAGTCAGAAATACTTTATCGCGAAAGCGTGTTTTGTCTTTACACTGGTGCTTCCATGTCTCTTCACATTGCCATCCCTGAACCAACCAGCAGCGACACAGAATATAACCAGAAATCGTTGCCCCCCTATCTTGCCGCCCTCCACTCTGCGGGCGTTACCGCCATCGTTGTTCCATTGCATGAGCGCCCAGATCGCATTGCCCGGCTGCTTCGAGGAGTTCAGGGCATTCTGCTGCCGGGTAGCGGTTTCGATGTGGATCCACGAAGATTCGGCGAAGACCCAATCCCTGAGTGCGGCGATGCCGATCCCGCCCGTACTGCCGTTGATGAGCTCCTCCTTCAGGACGCCTTCAACCTCCACAAGCCTGTCCTTGGTATATGCCACGGTACCCAATCGCTCAATGTCTGGCGCAACGGTTCGCTCATTCAGGACATCCAGACCCAGGTGAATCATCGGCCCGGTCGCGAAGTCGTCAATGCCCATCCGGCCCGCCTCACTCCGGGGTCGCGCCTTGCCCGCATCGTTCCTCCAGCCGAGGGACCGTTGCCCCAGGTGAATTCGAGCCACCATCAGGCCGTTCGAATCCCCGGCCACAATTTGCTCATCGCTGCCGTCTCCCCGGTGGATGGCGTCATTGAAGCCATTGAGCTCGACTCCGCTTCGCACTTTGTTGTCGGCGTACAGTGGCACCCGGAGCGCACCTACACGCAGAGCGCATTCTCGCGGGCGATCTTTGCCGCCTTTGCCGCTGCGGCTTCCTCGTGGGAACCCCAGGCCCTCGAGCACGCCGTCGCCCAGGTGTAGCTCTGGATGAGTAGCTCGGCAGACAATTCCAGCCACGACAATTCCGCCCATGCCTCCTCCATCGACGCTGCGCAGCGTCTGAATTCTGCGTTGCTTGCCGCAGGCATGCCGCCGCTCGAGCCCTTTTTGACCGCTCGCTTCGACACATACCTTTCGCTGTTTGTTCGCTGGAACCAACGCGTCAACCTGTCCGCGATTCGTCACCAGGGCGGGATTATTTCGCGCCACTTCGTCGAGTCCATCTCCTGCGCCCTTGCTCTGCCCGTCGGAATTAGCTCCCTGCTGGACCTCGGTTCCGGCGGCGGCTTTCCCGGAATACCAATCGCGCTCTGCCGGCCGGAGATATCCGTAACCCTCGCCGAATCAAATGGAAAGAAGGCAGCTTTTCTACAGGAGGCAGGGCGGCAACTCGGCCTCTCTACCAAGGTCCACGGCCGACGCGCCGAAGAGCTGGGTGAAGTCTTCGATTGCGTGACAATGCGCGCGGTGGATCGAATGGCCGATGCGGTGCAGATCGGTTCCCGTCTGGTCAAGGCCGGCGGCTGGCTGGCACTGTTGACCACAGCGCCAGAAGCTGCTGGCCTGCAATCTGCTGCAGGTCCGGGGTTCGTTTGGAATGCTACCGTTCCACTCCCCGGCAGCACCGAACGTGTCATCGCGCTGGGCCAAAAAATCGCAGCCGCTCCCAGCCCAGAGCCCTCCCTGCGAGACTAGAACCTCATTCTCTTGGCTTCCTGCCCAGAACAAACTTGACGGTCCGGGTGCTTTCGCCGCTTTGAACAGTCAGACTAATGCTGTCCCCGGCCCTGCCAAAGAGCAGCTCTGGCAGAATGCCGCCGACGCTCTCCCCCAGCGGCAGCTCGTTCACCTGCACAATCTCGTCTCCAGCTCGGATTCCCGCCTTGGCCGCCGCACTGCCCGGATTGACCGATGTAATGATCGCAGCGTCGGCCCGCTCGAGGTCGAGTTGAATCCCGGTCGTGCCCAGGTCGTCTGCCCCTACATACCCGTCCTTGGCGAAGGTCTTATGGCAACCATCGATCGCCGCAAAGCCTGCCGGGCCAGCCCCCATGCACGGAATGAACTGCCCCCGCCAATCGATCATGGGCCTGACTGCAACAAGCATTGTTCCCGAATGTGGCCCACGAGGAGCCTTCTCGGAATCGCGCACCAGGCTGAATTCCAACTCCTTGCCACCTCGCCGCACTTTGATCTCCACGGTCCCACCGCTGACCCCGAATATCCTCTCCGCAGCGATCATCCCCGGCGTTGGTCGTGTCGGCTTGCCGTCGATGGCAACGATCTTGTCTCCCACTTGAAGTCCAGCCCCCGCACCTGCCGAGCCGGGCACCACATGAATGATCCGTCCGTCGTCTTTGTCGGCGATCCCAAAGCTTAGCCCGGTCGTCCCGACATCGGCCGTCCGGATAAGGCCGGAGCTCTCCATCATCTGAACGCATTTGTTCACGATAGGCACGATGCCGGAGCAGGAGCCAGTCGTCCCCTTCGAGTCGGAGATGTTGGTGCCGCGGGCGATCAGGGGCGAACTGAGCAGAACGACAGGAACCCCTGCAAGAACCCAGGTGAGCGGCAAATTGCCCCTGCTCCGCGTTCTTGCGCTGTGTCGTGCGATAGATGGTGCGAACGCAAGGGACAATTTGGCCTCCGGAGAAGATCGAGCGGTTGCGGGCAGCTCGCCGATTCAGGTTCTCACTCGGATGCACGTTGCGCAATACCCCGGAGACCACTCGCTTACCCTGACTCGCGGGCCGGCGATACCTGCCACCGTCCTGGCCCCTTTCAGTTCGCCAGCTTGATGGCGGCCAGCTTGCGCACCGCCGCAAGGTCCGCGCTGCGCTTTACAAGTATCCGGACCCC
>Ga0302201_10002356_pt1 | contig 14906 bp, 16 predicted proteins | sample II_Bog_N3_2_FD_194586 | JGI IMG/M metagenome (GOLD analysis project Ga0302201, IMG submission 194586) | Peat permafrost microbial communities from Stordalen Mire near Abisko, Sweden - II_Bog_N3_2 | ecosystem: Environmental > Terrestrial > Soil > Wetlands > Peat | place: Sweden: Abisko...
TACAAGAAGCCATCGACTTTGAGGTCCTTCAGCTTCTTGTTGTCGGCATTGAGTGTGGTGATCATCGCCAGAAGCCTTCGAACTTCCGGTTCGAATAGCTTCGTGGCGAGTTCATTGATCAGTGGGTTCACCTTCATAGCGAACCCCCTTTCAGTGAGTTAGGCCGCCGTATCGCTGAGCGAGGTCACCGTAAAGAATCACTCGGTTTCGTGCCCTCGTAAAAGCCACGTAGAGAAGCCGAGCCGCCGTCTGCGGCTGGTGACAGCCGCTGATGTCGCCTACGTCGATGAAGACGACGTCATGAGTTGAGCCTTGCGCCTTGTGAACCGTGGCTGCGTCACGAGGACGGAGATCGGGCACCCTGTTTCGCAGGTTGAAATAGCGGTCCCACTCCTTGCGCTGGCTGAAGTAGCGAAGCAGCGAGGCGTGATGATCTCGATCAACCGGCAGAGGCACGTTCGTGTATAAGTTTCCGAGTCTCGACCGCAGCGTTGAGGTTCTCACCTCAAGCTCGATGTCGGAATTATCGTACTTTCCGACGACCATCTGCTGCGTTTCGTCGGCCTGGGCGACAATTTCCACCTCCTCCTCGACGGAAAGCATGGTATTGCCCAAACGAATCGCTTGGTTGTTAACGAGGAATTCGTTGAGCCCGTACTCAGTCGCCAGGTTCCGGATGTCGCGGACGTGATCGTTATAAAGGACCACCCGCTTGTTCGTGTAAGCCAGGATCCGAGCCTCTCGGGTCTGGGTTTTGAACGTGTCTGCGATGAGAGTTTCCATCTCTCCGTCGTCGGCCAGATCGATAACGCCGGGCACGATTTGGATAGGCTGGAAGACTCCAGTCTCGACAGAGTTCCGAAGCTGCTGGCAGACCGCCATGAGGGCCGGCTGACCGGCATTGCGGACGCTCTCGGTGAGCTCGAAGAACGTGAGGCCTGCTCGATGGATCGGGCTTACGGCCTCCATCACTGGAGCCAGCTGGCAATGATCGCCGACGAAGACGATCTTGCAGGCGTGGGTTCCCTCCCGCAGCAGGGCCAAGAGCGCCGTGTCGATCATGTAGGCTTCATCCACGAAGATGATTTTGCGTTCGTGAACCGTCCAAGCGCCCGTTTTGGTGAGCTTCGATCGACCGGTCGAATAATCGTCCGTGACCTTGAGGTTCAGAAACGAATGGATCGTCTCGGTGGGACGCTTCGAGGCCAGGCCCAGGACTTCAGAGGCTTTGTTCGTAGTCGCCGTCATCACCACGGAGTCGAATTCCGGAGCGATCCCCATCATTCGGCAGGACTTGAAATATTCCGGCATTACCCGGTCGATCAGATGCCCCATCAGGAAGGTTTTTCCCACTCCTCCTGGGCCGCTGATGATGATCTCTTTTTCCGTATTGAATAGAAATTGAAAGAAGCCATCGGCGGCTTCTTGCTGTCCTTGGTTCAGCTTAGGCGTTTGCACTACATCGAGCATTGAATTCTCCAACAAAAAACCCTCCAAAAGGAGGGTCATTCGTCATGGTTACGGGGGTGAAGGATGAGCTACACCCCCGAGAACTCGATGAGCGTAGTTTAGGCGGCGACTTCGGTAGGCATAGTCGGCACTACTTCAGTGCTCGTAATGTCTTCAACAGGCGCCGGAATATGCCGCAGAGCGACGTCAGCCGTGATCAGTTCACGAACATAAGCTTTGATCGAAGAGATATGGCCGGCTTCAAGGTAGTCGGCGATGCTTTCTTGAAAGTTCAAAGGCAGACTTTCAAGAATTTCTTCCATGAAAGCACGTCGAGTGTCAGCGGGAGTGATCCCGAGAGACTTCAAACGCAGCGTAACCGAAGTAGGGTGACACTTAAGTCGCGTCCCGATCGCTGAGAGTGAGAACCCAAGACTGTTCAGTCGCGTGATGTCGCGATCAGAGCCCTTACGATTGCGACGAAACACTGTTGACATACTGAAATGACCTCGTTGGTCGGCTTGTATACGATTCCTGAGTTATAGCTCTATCTTATGAAAGGGGAACTGTTTTTTGCAGTTCCCCTCTCATCTGTCCTCCAATTCGTCACGAACTTGTCGTAATCGATATATGTTTTAGCTCAGCTGCTGGAGAATCGCTTTCACAGCTGACTCTGGGATACCCAAAGCTTCCCATCCGAGCTTCGTTGCCTTCTTGTGCTCGGCGAGTTCTTGAGCCGCAGCCTTTTGTCCATTACCATTTCTGGTAGTCTTGAAGGCTTTGTAGAGGCGCTGGGCTTTGTCCCGACGTGATTCGGCCTCCGCTTTGGCGGCCTTGACCTCGGCGTTCACCTTCTTCGGATCGACCTTGGGAGCGCTGAGATCGATACCGCTGGTCTCGTCCGCCAGAGCCTCGGTCGGTTTGACCTCGGCCTTGGTCGCAGGCTGAGCCGGGATCGCTTTCTTGGACAGCTTGCCCTCGATCACAGGCAAGATCTGGACGCCTTCGCCCTTCTGGCCAGTGATCTTGACGACCTCGATCGGCTGATCGTGGTCGCCGGCGAGAGCTCGACCCAGGAGGAGCTGAGCTTCCCCATTGTCGGTGAACGGCTTGTTGTATTTGAGCTTTTGGAAAGCTTCGTCCGACAACTCAAAGAGAATGTGGTAGCCGCACACCCTCATCTTGTTGGCGTCGTGGTCCGGGACGGCGATCACATCCTCCGGATGGACCTTCGCCAGAACGCAGACGTCTCCACTGAAGCCGCCGACGTAGGCTCGACGAGCGACATGGAGGCCATAGGAGCACTCGTTCCTGCGGTTCGGATCGACCATAGCCTCATTCATGGTGACGTAGGAGCCGACACGCTGAGTCACTTTGCCGCTGTGACAATCCACGTAGGTGCCCTTGGTTTGATCCTTGAACCTCAGCACCTTGTAGATGATGATCGAGCCATCCTCGGCGATCGGGAGATCCCCCCGTTCGAGGAACTTCAGCAGATCCTCGACCGAGTGCCGACGTTTGTCGGCGACGGCCGCCACTCGGGTCATGAAGCTCTGAAGCCCCTTGGCCGAGTTGGTCTGCACAGCTCTGGCGATCTGCGGCTTGAGCTTCTCGATGTCGCCGACGACCTTGCCGCCCACGACAGCCACGATGGTATTGTTGCTTCCGACGTCCTTGTCGTCGAACTCCGGATGACTGACCGGCTGCGCATGGGCGATGATCTCCTCAGTAACTTTGAGGAGATGTGCTGCCTTTGTTGACGCTTCGTTCTCTTCCTGGTCGTCTTCTTCGACCACGAGAGGCTGATGGACAGGCGTCCGCTCGGCAAAGATCGAATGCCCAGGATTGAGCGGATACCCGCTTCCGACCTTGGGCACCTGGCCCAGGCTCATGGGCATGGCGACACTTGCCGCCGCAGGCAAAGGCTCGGCCAGAGCTTCGCTGATCACGGCGACAGCTGTGTTCAGGAGGCCAGCGAGCTTGCCACGATCCAGCTTGAAGAACTGGATCGCCTTGCCGAACAGGTTCTCGAACTCCGAATAGGGGTTTTCGAGCTTGCCGGTGCCGATGTCCACTTCAGCGATAGCGCCATTGCCGGTAGCCAGCACAGGCGTGATCGTCTTGATGATCGTGGCGAGCCGAGGGTCACCCTGGAGGATGACCACGGTCTCACCCGTCTCCTTATATAGAGTGAGCTGCTGCTGATCGACGACAGCAGCAATCACCCTGATGATGTTGGTTTTCAGTTCCATTGAGGGTCCTTCAGCCCAGAAGGGCATGTGTGAGCTTGGCAATCCGATCGAGACTGCCGTCAGCCTTTGCGGACGGGTTCCGCAGGATCTGCTGAAGCTTTGTGAAGTTCAGCAAATCGACGAAAGCGTTCGAATTGGCGTTATTTCGAGTATCAGTGATGATCCTCGAAAACGGCTGAGACTTTACATGACGTTCAGCCGCAATAAACGCAGGGTTATCCTTTATTTTGTGGCTGTAGACACCCGTCTCTACAAGATAACGCCAAAGCGAAAGCACCATCAGATCATGGCTGTTCAGGACAGACTTGAGCCCAAAAGCTGCTCGTACTTCTTCGATGTCGAATAGAGCCGACAGCAACTGATTTGCTACTGTGCCGTTTGATTTGTTGATGACGTCTCGATTGACGCACTCAGGCCAATAGGCCTGGAGCGACGGAGACGTGGTGACTTCGTTGCAGACGTAGTTCACCACATAGTCAGTGAGCTCCATTAGACCTTGTTCCTTGAATTTCTTCTCTTGAGGTTCAGTTCGAACAACAGCGCACACATCTCCGAAGAGCTTGACGATGATGTTCGCTGCACTTGTCTCGAACTGATTGAGGTCGAACCCCCGGATCTCTGCCTTCGAGTAGATCACTCGAATATAAAAGAGAGGATTGTCTACCCGAGGAGCACCTTCTCGGAAGCAGTTGTCGACCCGAGTCTGCCTGTTCGGCACATGAACGCCGTTGAGAGCAGGGAAACCTTCAAGCTTGGGCTTGGGAAGCCGAACTTCATCGGTAACGACTGGAGCTTTGTAGGTCTTATGCTTTGCCCAGTTAACTTCCGAGGTCCAGTCGACCACGATGAAGTTCCGATCAGTGAAGAACTTTCGGATCTCATTGATCTTCGTCCTCGAAAGAGGAGCGTGGTAGAGCCAGACACCACTGGATGAACCGTGGGTCAGCACTTCTCGGTCATACCGGACCTTATGCCAAATGTCCTTCTTGGCATAAGTGAGCACCACAACCTTGCGCAGAATGGAGAGATAGTCTCCATATTCTTTGTAGCGCAAGCTGTGAGGCGGAGCGAGGTGGCCCACTACATAGGAATTCTCATCCCCAATGTAGAGTCTCTGCCGATCCATCACTGGACTGGCCTCTAAGTCCCGATAAAGGGGACGAAGAACTCGCTTTTTGAACCAGGAATGGGCACTGAGCGGAGCGATGTAGTGCGGATGACCTTTGGCATCCACCCGAACAGGCCTCTTTTTGGGGAGATCTGTGGTGAGGCGGTGCTTCACTTGGTTCAGCGTGCCACGATCACCCACTCCGAGCTCGATAGCGGTATCGATCCGAAGTCCCATGTCCTTCCGATAGAAACTGCTCGTTCCCGGATAGTTTCGACGGGTGTATTGCGCCGTCAGATCCTGGATATTGCCGAGGAACTTGATGTCGTCGGTCTGTTTGTTCTTCAGACCGGGCAGGTTCTTCAACGGAGACATCAGTTCACCGATGAGACGCTGCTCCTTGGCGTACTCGATCTGGGTCAGCAGAAGTCCTTCAGCCTCTTTGGCGATCTGAACGCTGAGCTGTTCACTCAAGAAATCCTGAAAGATCTCTCGGATCGCTTTGATCGTGTGTTCCTGCATGGACAGGGACTCACGAGATGGGGTGACCGAGATTGTGTCCGGCTTCGCCTGGAACACGATCTTGTAGGCCTCAGCTTCATACCGCCCTGAAAACAAGTTCAGGAAGGAGATGACTTGCCCATAGAGCGAACGAATCTCTTCATGCTGGGGCACGGGATAGATGACGTTGCCATAGCGCACATAGATCCGGATCCCATGAAGGTCTCCGATGCCTTCTGTGGCGAGCAGCCAGTTGCCCTGGGCCTTGGAGAGCGGGATGTTGGGCGCCTGCTGGCCGTTGATCAGCACGTTCATCTCGCCGTTGAAGGCGACACTGCTGAAGTGATGTTCGAAGACTCCACGATCACCGCGGGTCTTCAGAGGAATGGTGACCTGAAGGCCCGTTTCCTGCGTGGGAATGGAGACAATCGGGGTGATGCCTGGCTTGCCGAACTTGTCGGCCGAGCTCTTCGAGAGGTTGTAGATCGTCTTCGTCCCGCAGTGGTACGAGACGACCTCGAAGTGATCGCCGTAGGCGAAGGGGCTCTTGCAGCCCAGACCGAAACCGCCCGTTTCCGTGCCGTTGTTCTTCTTGTCGGAGCCGCCATAGGTGCCGTAGAGAGGCCCCATCATGTCGGGAGCAATGCCGAAAGCGTAGTCCCGGACGACGATCTTCTCGTCGGTGACCTCGACTTTGACCGGTCGATCGGTGATTCCGGCCCGGATATGAGCATCCCAGGCGTTGCAGAGCACCTCACGAGCGACAGCCAGGCGCTGGTTCGAATAGAGCGAGCTGCTCAGGATCTGAAAGAACGCTGCGTCGTTGGAGATCCCGAACTCGATGGTCTTGGCGCCTCCGATGACTGCGTGGGTGATGTGGTCGGCAGCGTGAGTGACCTGCATGGTTTCGTTCCTTGGTTCAGTTTTGGAGAACTAATAGTCATTCGTTGTTTCTGCTAGTCAGAAAACAAATGACAAGCGAAAACCAGCGCGAATCCGTTCCCCTAAGAAAACATAGAGGGAACAAATTGTGCTGTTTGCTGTGCTGGTTTGTGTACCTTAAAGGAGTCTGACAGGACCCTAAATGCGCAGTATATCTTGTAGGTAGCGCATTGAAATGATTACTAAAATCGGATTTCTTAAATTTTGTTGGAAGAAGCCGGAATGGGTTTTCAAGACCGCTGCCTTAAACCACTCGGCCATCCTTCCTAACTCAATGACTTCAGCTACTTAGTCCTATAACATACCTGCTGAAGCCGTATGATTGTGCTGGTTCTTGTGCTGCTCTCACTCCTTGACCCTTTCGGCTTCCTCCGGGGTCAGGAACTCGAGATAGATCTCCGTTGTCTTGACGCTCGTATGACCGAGGGTTTTTGAGAGCCGATAGATGCTGGCTCTCTCTCCCCGTAGATACTCCACGGCGAATAGATGACGCAAATCGTGAAAACGGAAGCGTCGAAACGACTGTCCGGCCTTCTCTGCATCGAGAAGCTTTCTACGCCTAAAGTGTGTGTAGTCGGACGCCGCTTCGGCAAACGCTTCTCCACTTTCAGCGGGAAAAATCGGATGGGTGGCTGAGAGCCTCTTGGCTTTCTGGCTCTTGAAGAGCTCCAGGGCTCGATCCGAGAGGGTGAAGACCCTTCGCTTGTTGCCCTTGCCAGTGACTTCGAGTGTCCCAGCGGCTTCGTTGAAGTCTCGCCACTTGGCATTGACCAGCTCTCCTTGACGACAGCCAGTGTACCAGGCTCCGCGAACCAGGGAGGCAAAATGGGAGGAGCAAGCCTCGATCATTTCCTCGACCTCATCGGGTTTGGGAAGCACGATCGGATCTCGGCGCTCTTTGATCGTTCGTCGCTTGCTGAGTGTGGGATTGCCCTCTCGCCAGCCCTCGCCCTCGGCGAATTCTAGGACACGGGAGATCGCCGTCAGGTCTCTGCGAATCGTGGCCGGCTTGACGCCAGCAGCTCTACGGGAAGCCATTATGGCGCTGATCGTCGAGCCGTCGATGGCCTCTATGTCTTTGCCTTGCAGGAAGGGTAAGCACTGCTTGAAGCTGACGCCATACCGTTTGGCCGTCTGGGGACTGAGGTCAGCTTTGGCGTGAGCCCACCATGAGGCTACCGCCTCATCCCATGTGTGTTGGTGGATGTTGAAGCGTGCGGCGTCCTGGAGCGCCTTGATCCGCTTGTCCCGTCTTTGCCGAGCATCTCGGAGATTGTTCGTTCTAAGACTTTCTCGGTACTCGACATTGTCGATATACGCTTTGAGCCACCAGACGCCATTTCGCTGGTAGAGGTTTTTCTCATCGCCCTTCGAAGAAGTCCCTGCTCGTGGCATAATTTCTCACGGTCGAGGATCCAGCGCTCGAACTTCGCTTTGTCGAATGTCCAGTGCCTTCCGAACTTGGCCGCTCCAGGGATGTCCCCCAGAGCAGCCATATTGTAGATAGCACGCCGGCTGACACACAGCCTTTCTGCGATCTCGTCAATCGGAACTCGCACGCTCATCGACCTTGTTCCACAATTTTATCCTCTAAAAGGAATCATGAAACAAGAAGCGAATCAGGTCAAATTAAAGGAACCTAGAGGCACTCGTTCGGGAGTGTCTTCCTAAGTTGGATAACCCCAGGGCCAAGGTTTCCACCCAGGTGTTCATTCAGCCACTTACCGTGAAAACCTGAGCCGGGCTCGTCCATTTGGAACTGATGCTCGAACGGCGAAGCATGAAGGATGTCGGCCGTCCGGAGCTTGTCGTAGATCGCCAAGGCCCTCTCCAAAGTCATGTCGAAGCCCTCGACGGTTTTGTACGAGGTCGACGCACATCGAGCGACAGAGAGCTTTCTTAGACCTTCTTGATAGGCTTCCTCGTCTGGATTGTAGAACCCGGCAAGGTCGGCACGATCCTCATCTGTGATAAATGGCAGATGCCACTGACCGGGCTGAAGAGTTCGAACATCAGCGCCTTCGATCGCTTTTCGGATCTCGCGAGCGAGAATCTGGATATGCGGTTCGGCGTCCGGATGGTCCCTAAGAGCCAGGAAGTTCGACCATTGGGTGCTCGTGATCAGCACGGTGATGTGGCTGAAGGGCTCCAAAAGCCTGTTCACGATCTGCTTGTGGTAGCCGGCCGCATCGAAGGCTTCAGCCATATCGATGGCAAGCCACATAGCCCGTTCCCAGGCTTGTTCACGGGTGAGGCTGCGAGTACGACTGCGTTTAGGCTGTATCTGGTCAGACACCCAAACCTGGGTGTTGATCTCTTCGCCCGCCTGCATTCCTTTCTGGTTCGCACCCCAATAAAGAGGCACGAAGGGATCATTGATCACGTCCTGGATCAGACGTTTTACCGGAAGGGCACGGCTGGAGCCTGCGTTCCGAGAGAACACCTTGTGCGTCAGCACCTCGGCATGGATAGGCCGAGGGTAGCGACACAGGATCGTGTGGCCGACGATGTTGTGGTCGAGGGCGTGCCTCGAAGCGAGGATCGATTTGGCGCTGATGGTGGTCATAGCAAGTCCGCTGCGGTGGTATCTTTGAAGGACTGAATGAACCTCCGGTGGCGATCTTCAGCCTTCATGGCTCGATCCCGAAGTTCATTGTTGTGCTTGTGGAGGTCGTCTCGCTGCCTTTCGAGGTGAGCGATTCGGCGATAAAGTTCGCCGATCTGGCTGATTTCTTTTTTCTGGAAGCGAAGCTGGGGCTTTGTTTTTTGCTTGGCTCGAATCTGCTCGACTTTCGTCCAGATCCGGCGAAGCTCAGCCAAGGCTGCCTTGACGATGCTGATCCTGTGCGCGTTGCAAAGTGCAGTCAGCGTGACCATGACGCCGCCGACTTCCTGGAATTTCTCGCCGACTGGTCGACCGAACACGTAATCAACAAGAGCATGGGCGTCGTAGCGAGTGCAGCCGCAGGCCTGGACAAGCTCAAGCGCCTCTTCAAGGAAGCGATGATTACGCTCGTCCGGGTCGTTCACGATGTTGAGATCTTTGCCGGTCTCGGGATCGGAGACGCCGTGAAAGCAAGCGTGCATCCACTCGCCGATCTCCAGCTCCCAGAGCTTGTCGAGCTGCATCAATGGATTTCCTCCCACTTGGTGATGCCGGTCATGGCGAAATAGCGGATCTCTTTCTTGTCGAGATCCTCGGCTTCGAGCAGCCACTTGGGATGCCACTCGTTGGACCCGATGAACCAATGCAGGGGCCGGATATGCCGGCGAGAAGTCTCGCCGCGGCAGTTCGTATAGGTGATGTAAACGTCTGAGAACATTTCCATTTGTGCCTCCTCTGCTGAAAAGAAAAAGGCAGCCAAACTGGCTGCCTCTAAGAAAAACTGTGGGAGTTTTGGGGAGCGTTAGCTCACCACTTCTTGCCGGCCGTGCCGCTGACGGCGCCGATCGCTCGCGAACCCTTGTTGGCCGGCTTCTGACTGCCGCTCTTCGTCGCGCTCGGGGGAGTCTTGCCGCCGCCGCTCATCTTGCTGCCGCTCTTCGCCATATTCGTTGTCCTATTCGTTGTGAGATCTCAACGAGGAAAAGCCTATGACACACTCAAGATGAATGGCAATAGGCTATGTACAACTTCAATGTAAGTTTAAGCAGAAATAGCGGCTACGGGTTCATCTGCTTGGTTCTGATACCGTCCATCGTAAGCAACCGGGTCGGTGACCAGGTGGAAGATGACTTGGGCGATGCCTGAACCAGCAGGGATAACCAGATCTCCGGGACCGTGGTAGACGAGCTCCAGGGTCAGAAAACCTTTCCAGCCCGGCTCGATCACTGTGTTGAAGACCGAGAGCCCACGACGAGCCCAGGTGGATTTATCGTGGACTATGCCCATGAGAGTGTTGGGCATGTCGAACTTTTCGATTGCCGAGGCAATCGAGAATTTATGGCACGCATCCAAGACGATCTTCTGCTTGATGCGAATGTCGTAGCCCGCTTCGCTGAAACCATAGCTGACTCCGTGAGCGTATTGCTTCGAAGTCAGCATGTCTTTGATCGGAGCGAGCTCCAACATAGTCTTACCGTTGACGGCCATGAGTTCCCTATCGAATGTGGATGACTTGTCCGAAGGGCACCTTAGCGCCTCGATTACTGATGACAACCCAAAGAATGGGGATTTCGAAGCCCAAAGGCTCCATCGGAGCACACTGCATATCTGAGAACACGATGGCCGCAGTGGGCCGGTGCTTCAAGATATACTCACGAACAGGCGTGAGATCTGTGCCGCCCCGACCTTTGATCATGACCTGATCGAAAGGATCCTCCTCGGTGTAGACCTGCTCACTTTGGATGATCGTGTCGAACTGAACGAGGGTCATTTTCTTGGGCTTGTAATGGTCCTTCACGTACTTAAATTCGCTGTTGAAACGCAGCGCATCCTTGTCCGAGATCGAACCAGACGTGTCCTCGAAATAGATCAGGTGATCGAGAGCCCCTTCGTCCTCGTAGCGAGAGGGCAGATAGATGTCGGCAAACCTCCGGTTTGGCCTGCTCCAAGTGAAGCCGTTCTCTGCGAGCTCCTGCATGAAGCGATGCAGGTACTGCTCCCAGGGCACGATTGGAGCCAGGAACTGTGTGAGCAGGGCTTCGATGTCACCTGGCATTTGCCCAGCTCCAGCGAGTTTGGCCTGCTGCTGAGCCATGATGGCGTTGTTCACGGCCTGGGCCATGTCCTCCTTCGACATGGGTCCGTTGGGGAACATATCGGTGCCGTCATCCGGGAATTGGCTCTGGCCTTGTCCTTGAGGATCGGTCGTGGACGAGCCGGCTTGAGGATGGAACTGTCCCCAAGCGCCATGCTGAGGCGCTGTGCCGGCAGTGATGAGGGCATCGTAGATGTCCTCTTCCACCATGCCCCGATAGGTCTGGTCCTTCCAACACCATTTGAGCTCTTCGAATGAAAAGCCGTCGTCCTCGAGTTCGTTGTTGATCTTGATGTCGGTGGCGTAATTCCAGATCTTGGCGTTTCTCTCCCCCTGTCGGTGAAAGTGAAGCAGCGCAGGATGCTTGATTTCGTGAAAGAGCACGGTGACTCTGGACTTCGGGGAAAGTTTGAGGAACCAATAAGGGTTCCACATGAGGTTCACGCCGTCTGTAGCGGCTGTCCGCATGTCTGGAGTCCAGAAGAAGTTCAGCGAGCACAGCAGCGGCCCATAGAAGGCCGCATACTTGTGGCTGAACAGCTGGCTCTTGGCTCGATCAAGCTCCCTTGTGAGGAAGTTCACATCGAGATCGCTGTAGTCAGTGACGACTTTGCCGGGATCATTCATGGTGTCAGTCGCTCAAATATCGCGTGAGTTGGATCATGGCCTTGGAGAAGGCCGGGTGTTGACGCAGTTCCGGGTGTCGAACCATCGTTGACCTGAAGAAGAGCACACGAAAGTCCATCGAGAACCGGTTGGCATAGTCCGACAGGCCGCCAAAGTTCTCCTCGGTGACCACTTCCATCATATGAGCGATGGTTGCCCAGCGAATGCCGTTCTCGGTGGGCATCCGGCAGGACTCAGGATCAGCGAGGATCTCTCGAACGTTGATAAGTTCCTTGTAGATCTTCGTGAAGTTCACGAATTCGACAGCGACTCCCGATGAGATCGTGCCGGCATACATTGCCGTCTTGGAGTCTTTGACTTCCTTGCCCGATATGAGCCTGTTCATGAACTCCCAGGTCCGAGGGCAGCAGAAGGTCTTGTCGTTGTGGTCAGGACGGAAGTCCATGAGCTTGGAGTTGTACTGGCTCAGGAACGCAATGATCCGAGGATCGTAGTTCTCCTTGAGAGCGACGTCTTCGAGCCACTCTCGGTAATTGACCTCCATCTCAAGCGTGATCACTCGGGACTGCATGGCAGTGCCGGCGAGGTTCACGATGGCTCGGTCGGTGACGAGGTTGCCGGCCATGGACAGAACCACACGCTCATGGAGCTTGTGCTGGCCGATCATCTTGTCGAGCACGACCTTGTAGCTCGCAGCCTGGACTTGCTTCGGAGCAGCGTTGTGCTCGTCGAAGAAGATGCACCAGCCCTGCATGAGCCGGCCTTTGAGATCCCTGGGCATGGGTGTGCCTTCGAGCGGGAAGATCTCCCGGAACGGCGCATAACGGGCATAGCCGTCAGCCGTGTACTGGGGCAGCCCAGTGAAATCGGTGGACTCTGAGGTGGAAATTCGATGATCGATCATCATCAGATCCAGCTCATTGCAGACCTGGCGATGGATGGTGGACTTGCCCATGCCTGGCGAAGAGATCACGTTGGGAACGAGGTCAGCTTCGAAGATGTCGATGATGTATTCTCGGACCTGCCGAGGTGTGCAACGGTAGATCTGGAGAGTTTCAGACACTTGGCGCTCTTCTTCCTGGTTCAGAAATGAAAAAAGCCCGCTGCTCTTTCGAGCAACGGGCCTGATCGGTCATATGAGTAGAGACCGCACTGACTGTACTATCCAGTCCGTCACGGGGTTTAGCGTCACATCCGTCGGGGACATCTCTAGGTGATCGACAATCCTTCCGTAGATAGGTAGTCGATCAGCATCGAGATTCTTGAAAAGTAATGGGCCTGCCATCTTGTGCTGGCAGGCCCATCATTGGGCAGAGGGTTGCTTATGACGCTTTAACGAGTTTTCTCAGCAACATCCCTTCAGGGGCGTTCATTCCCTGGTCCCAATTTTTACTGGCCGGTGTGGACACTTCGGGTTATCAGCCCTACCCGCCACTCCGTTTACGACAGTTTACAAGGCATCCAGATTGATGGTCTGACTTGACTTGCTATATGTCGTCCCCCGTCCCGCTGGGGTCTGCTCCTGCCAGTTTAAATTGATCTGTAGAGTTTACTTCCAGACTATCCACAGGCTGACTGCTGCACTTACGTGGGTAACACGGAGCCTTTTAGTTTCGCGTCCTGTTAGGGACGGCACATGCTCGGGTGCTGACTAAGGGTGAATCTGGCTCCCATCCGGTCCGCCAAATTCTCCAGTTGATCAGACTGTTTTCCCCTAATTCTGTTGTGTTCGCAGATCCATTTTGATCCCGAGAGCCAGGCACAGAGCAGCCATCGGGAGATAGCTCCTCCAGTGCTCGCCCATCAGCTGGCCACGGATCTGACGCTTGTTCACCTGGAGCATACCAGCGAGTTGGTCCTCGGTGAGGCCCCGTTCGGCCATGGCCATCAGCAAGATGCCGCCTGTTCGCATGGCAAAGCGTTTGGCTTCGGCTTCGACCTGTTCAGGGGTGATCCCCGTGCTGCTGATCGTGGTGATTTCGAGCCGGTCTTCTTGGGTACTCACGAAAGGATCTCCTTGGGATTTCACCCTTCACCCAAGATACCCTTATTTCAAGAAAAAGATCAGGTTTCCCGAACCAGTGGGGCAGGATAGATCACAGCCAGAGCCGAGAGACAGTAGTCCTCGTGCTCAGGGTCGATCATAATCGGCTCTGCGAGAGCTCGGTTCTTTTCGTCCTTGGTCAGCTTGCCGGCGTTGCCGTGGTGCTGAACGGAGATCTCAGGGCCTTTAAGCCCCTTTGACCAGACTACCCACTTGGACATTGAGAGATTCCTCGTAGTCGGCGACTGCCGCTTGTGGAGTTGCATAGGCGTTGTTGCCAAACAGGTAGACGACAGTCTGCGTGTTCGTGGGTTTGAGATGCTTCCAGACTCGAACGACACCGGTCGGCTTCCACTTGGAGAAGCCTTTGAAGGTGTAGAGCTGGTATTGCTGCTCGGACGACCCTTCGAAGTCGTCTCCGTACATCTGAATGCGCCACTCGTAGTGACGTTTGCCGCTGAGACGAACGAAGAAATCGTCCATCCAGCGACCTAGATCGGAGAACCGCGGAGGATGAACCTTCCACATGAAGAGCTTCCAGTGAAACCGATCGAGGAGAGCTCTCACTTCATTGGTTCCCGACCGGAGAAGTCATGGTTTTCGAGCTTCGCAGTCTGGATGGCGAGACGAGCTGTGCGGAGGGTCGAAAGACTCTGCCCAAACGTGCTTGGGTCAGTCCGTCGTTTCGGATCTGTGTGGGCTTCGAGCATCGCAACCGTGTCGATGAGCGAGTCATAGAGACGCTTTACTGTTGAGGGTGAGAGGTTCATTTCCAGATTGCTCGAACAGAGGTAGCCACGGCTCCGTAAGAGCCTGGGTGAAAGTTGTGCTTCGTGCAGCCGCCCTTGCAGGAGTAGCTGATGGGGAAAGCGCCAGCTTGCTGGGCCAGCCTGAAGACGCTGGCCCGAGCTGAGTTGATCGGAGCCGGCAGGATCACGACCTTGATCCGGGCTTTCACTGTCGCCAGGATCTTGCCCACACAGGGACCAGGAGCGTCATTGATGCCGGCGCTGATCACCACCCGGTCGAACTGAGTTCGAGGCATGTGAGCCAGGATCCAGCACGAACCCATGCTGGTCTTGGCGTAGGTCGAGACACGCAGAGCATGTCCCGTACCCACTGCAATCGAGTCGCCTATGGCTGCGTCCTGAGCCTTCGCCGGTGGCGTGAACCAGACAGTGAGACACACTCCGAGGAGTGCGACGATGGCCATGGTCATGAACCAGGTAAGGTAGAGACGCATCGTGTGGGTGTTCAAATCTCTGGCTCCATTGGTTGGTCCA
>Ga0302201_10002368_pt1 | contig 14844 bp, 11 predicted proteins | sample II_Bog_N3_2_FD_194586 | JGI IMG/M metagenome (GOLD analysis project Ga0302201, IMG submission 194586) | Peat permafrost microbial communities from Stordalen Mire near Abisko, Sweden - II_Bog_N3_2 | ecosystem: Environmental > Terrestrial > Soil > Wetlands > Peat | place: Sweden: Abisko...
TACGGAGTGGACCGACGGTGAGGGCCACTGCGTCGTCGACGAGACACCCATCGGCGATTACGCCGAGCTCGAGGGCCCCTCGGCCTGGATCGACCGCGCCGCTGCCCGCCTCGGCGTCGATCCCGCCCAGTACGTGACCCTCAGCTACGGGCGCCTCTTCGAGGTCTGGCGCGACCAGCATTCAAGCTCCGCCAACGACCTCACCTTCGCCGCCATCCCGCAGCCACCGTCCGCCCGCTAACCTGCTCGCTCCCTTGCTCCCTCGCTCCCTTGGTCCCTCGCTCCCTTGGTCCCTGCTCCCTCGTTCCCTTGGTCACTTGCTCCCTGCCATTCAGGATTCCAATGGAATATCATGGTCCTTTGGGGTATTTTTAAAGACTATGCCCAGTGCAAGCAATGGTTCAGATGCCTTCGAAGGCCCATTCCTGACCGTAGCGATTCTGGACTCCGATGCGCAGCGCCGCAAGGCTGCCGCCGAGGCCCTCGCCGGGAATAAAAGCCTTCAGGTCACTGAGATTTCCTCGTTCCCCGGCACGGTCGAGGAGCTGGCGAAGTTGCTGCCCCAAACCTACAACGTAGTTCTGTTCAACGTCGACTGCGACCGCGATCTGGCCTTCGAGCTGGCAGAAAGTCTAACCGCCAATCCCGACTCCTACGTGATGGCCTACTCGTCCAAATCGGACACCAAGCTGGCCGTCCATCTCATGCGCGCCGGCGCCCGCGAGTTCTTCACCACGCCCGTCGATCCCGCTGAGATTGCCGCCGCCATGCAGCGCGCCGCGGACCATTATGCCGCGACCGCCCCAAAGTCCAAGTCCGAAAGCCGGTTGTTCGTCTTTCTGGGCACAAAGGGCGGCTGCGGCGTCACCACTCTGGCAGCCAACTTTGCCCTCGCGCTGGCCCAGGAATCCGAAGGCAACACCCTGCTCATCGACTTCGGCCTGCCTCTGGGCGACGTGGCCATCAACCTCGGCATCAAATCCGAATATTCCGTGGCCAGCGCGCTCAAGCTTACTGACCGCCTCGACGCCGGGCTGCTCGCCAAGCTCGTGGTCAAGCACAGCACAGGATTATCGGTCCTCGCATCTCCTTCTGAGTTCAGCGATGACCCCATGCCTCTCGATTCCATTGACAAGCTGGTCACCGTGGCGCGCGGAGCCTACGACTTCATCGTGGCCGACGTGGGCTCGCGCATCGACCTGCTCAACACTTCGCTCTTTGACAAGGCGGCCATCGTCTACCTCATCACGCAGGTGGGCATCTCAGAGATGCTCAATGCCAACCGCATGGTGTCGAAATTCTTCTTCACGCGCGACCACACCCTGCAGATCGTGCTCAACCGCTACAAGCCCAGCGATCTGCTCTTCGACGACAGGAAAATTAACGAGGCGCTCACCCGGCCCGCGCAGTGGAAGATCCCCGACGACTACGCCGCCGCCCGCCGCACCCGCGAGACTGCCTCGCCCATGGTCCTCGTCGACTCCGCCATCGCCCGCGCCATTCGCGACATGGCAAAGAGCGCCGCCGGCCTCACCGGCGAAAGAAACGAAAAACGCGGCTTCTTCAGCTTCCTGCGGTAATACAGGGACCAAGAAAACCAGGGACCGAGAGAACAAGGAAACAAGGAAGCGCGTAAGAATTTCGCTCTGAAATAAAGCGCGTCAGAGTTTCGCACTGCAATGAAGTTGTCGTCCCAATGAAATTGTCATCCTGAGCAAAGTTTGTCGCATGCAATGCGCAAAACGCAGTCGAAGGACCTGCGGTTGCTCTTCGATATGCAAAACCGGCATTACTTCCGGATAGGCGACAATACTCCCGAACGGCCTCAATACATATCCCCGTGCGGGATGACGATCAGATGGGGATTGGCAACGTTCAACGCCGTCCCATCCTGTGTAAAGTGCACCTGCACGACGTACCTCTTGCCGGATACAACGCCAAAATTCCCGACCTGGACGAAAATGTTAGCGCCCCATGCGCCGCCATCTTCATCGGGGATGGAGCCCCAGTACACAATGCGCTCATCCTCCCACACCGTCCAGTCGGCCCGCAGGACGCGCTCGTTCTTTCCGCAATCCTTCGCATCGAGTGGTCCCGATGTGGCTCCAGTCATACACCGCATTCGAAGAGGCGGTAGGGGCTGCTCAAACTGAAGCACAATTGCATACCATTGCGACTTCGCAACAGTGAACTCAGGAGTCCGAACCCGCCCCTCAGCTAGGGACACGGGCATATAAACCGCCGCATACTTCTGCGGGAACTTCTTGGGGTTTGGAACCACAAACGGGGCTACGCTGCTCGGCGGAAGCAGCTGCTCGTTAGGAGCTTGAGAGGACGGCCCATGCCTGGTGTGTAATTGAGGCCCGCTGGTCACTGCGTCTTGAGCGGGGAGCCGAAGCGTAAAGCACGAGACAAACACAATTGCGAAAAGCGGCGTGACAGGTGTGTGTTTCATTACAGAAGCAGTCTACGTCTGCAACCGGCGGGTTCTCCAGAAAATCATGATTGCAGGGTCGGCTGGAGCCTGAGTAACCGTCAAACCGTCAATTACCCATCGGTAAACACTCCCGCACGCCTCCGGCGCGGATGATGGTGCCCTTTCTCTCGGGCCCGGGAAATGCAGGCGCCCGTGATCGCCCGCCGACTCGCTCCCTTGCTCCCTTGCTCCCTCGCTCCCTGCCTTCGCTACCCCGCCGCCCCATGGCACTTCTTATACTTCTTCCCGCTGCCGCAGGGGCAGGGATCGTTGCGTCCCACCTTTTCACCCGTGCGCCGCTGCGTGGGCAAGCTAGAATCGCCGCCGCCCTGCCGGCTGGCCGCGGCCAGCTCCCGCTCCTTCTTGCGCGCGAACTCCTTCTCAATCTGATCGATGGTCGTTGAAGGCGCGCGCGCGGGAATCGCAATCTCGCGCGGAGCCCCGTCGTCCGCTGCCAAAGGCCGCGCCGCACTCGCCACCGGCGGAGCGCTCGGCACCGGCCCGCGAGGCTGCACCGCCTGCGTCACCGGCTGTCCATCGGGCCCCAGAATCTGCATCCGGAACAGGAACCGCGCCGTGTCTTCCTGGAACTTCAGCATCATGGCTTCGAACAACTCAAACGACTCGCGCTTGTACTCCACCAGCGGATCCTTCTGCGCATACCCGCGCAGATTGATGCCCTCTTTCAGGTGGTCCATCGAGAGCAAGTGATCCTTCCACAGCCCGTCGATCACGCTCAGCATCACCATGCGCTCGTGGTAGCGCATCGTGCCCGCGCCAAGAATCTTTTCCTTCGCCTCGTAGCTCTCCGTCAGCTTGGCAAAAATCTCATCGCCCAGCTCGTGCCGGCTCAGCTCTTCGTACTTGATGCCCGACCCCGCCAAACTGAATCCAAAATGATCGACCAGCTTTTCGCCCAACCCCTTGAAGTCCCACTGATCGGGCCGCGTGCGCTCGTTGCAGAACTCGTCGAGCAGGCTCGACAAAATCCCACCCACATAATCTTCCAGAATCAGCTCGCGCTGTTCCACGCCCTCCAGCAGTTTCCGGCGCAGGCCGTACACCGCCTCGCGCTGCTTGTTCATCACGTCGTCGTATTCGAGAAGATGTTTGCGCGCTTCAAAATTCTGCGCCTCAACAGCCTTCTGCGCGCCCTCAATCCGCTTGGAAATCATGCGCGACTCAATAGGCACGCCCTCTTCCATGCCCAGCCGCTCCAGCAGCGTGCTCACCCACTGCTTGGCGAAAATGCGCATCAGGTCGTCTTCGAGCGAAAGAAAGAAGCGCGATTCTCCGGGATCGCCCTGCCGCCCCGCGCGCCCTCTGAGCTGATTATCGATGCGCCGCGACTCGTGCCGTTCCGTGCCCAGGATGAACAATCCGCCCGCCGCAATCACCGCCTCGTGATCCTTTTGCGCGGCCGCCGCGTGCACTTCATTCGTCTCCACCCATTCCGCGTGAGAGATTTCGAACTCCTGCCCCTGGTAATAAAACCGCTGGAACCCTGCCGGCGCCATCGGATTGATCGCGCCCTCGGCCACGCTAATAGCGCGCGCCTTTTTCTTGTCCACCAACTCCTTGCGCGTCATAAAATCCGGGTTGCCGCCCAGCAGAATATCGGTGCCGCGGCCGGCCATATTCGTCGAGATGGTCACCATCCCCAGCCGCCCGGCCTGCGCCACAATCTCCGCCTCGCGCTCGTGGAACTTCGCGTTCAGCACCACGTGCTTCACGCCCTTCTTCTGCAAAATCGCCGACAGCCGCTCACTCTTCTCAATTGACGTCGTGCCCACCAGCGCCGGCTGCCCCTTCTCGTGCAGCTCGGCAATGTTGTCCGCCACCGCTTTGTATTTTTCCTTCTCGGTGCGGAACACCACGTCGGAATTCTCCAACCGCCGCATCGGCTTATTGGTCGGAATCACCACGATTTCGAGTTTGTAAATCTTTTCGAACTCGGCCGCTTCCGTTTCCGCCGTGCCCGTCATGCCGCTCAGCTTTTGATACAGGCGAAAATAATTCTGGAAGGTGATGGTCGCGAGCGTCTGGTCTTCCTTGCGGATCGTCACGCCTTCCTTGGCCTCGATCGACTGGTGCAGCCCATCGCTCCAGCGCCGTCCCGGCATCAGGCGGCCGGTGAAGGTGTCTACAATAATCACCTCACCGTCCTTCACCACGTAATCCACGTCGCGCCTGTAAAGCGCGTGCGCCTTGATGGCCGTCTCCACGTAGTGCTTCAGTTCCCAGTTCTCCGCGTCGGCAATGTTGCCGATGCCCAGCTCCTTCTCGATCGTCATCCAGCCGTCGTCCGTCACGCCAATCGACCGCTGCTTCTCGTCCACAATGTAGTCGCCGGTCAGGTGCTTCTGGCCCTCGCCGAGCTGAATGCCCAGCTCCGCCTGGCGCTTCGTGTCGGTCCACTCAATCTCTTCGCCCAGTTCGAGCGCGGGCATAATGCGCCGCGCGCGCGCGTATTTGTCCGTCGTCTGGTCCGTCGGGCCCGAAATAATCAGCGGCGTCCGCGCCTCGTCGATCAGGATCGAGTCCACCTCGTCCACAATCGCATGGTAGTGCCCGCGCTGCACGCAATCCTTGATCTCGAACTTCATGTTGTCGCGCAGGTAGTCGAAGCCGAATTCATTATTGGTTCCGTACGTAATGTCGGCGGCGTACGCGGCCCTGCGCTCATCGTCCGACAGATCGTGCACGATCACGCCCACGCTCAATCCCAGGAACTCGTAAATCTTGCCCATCCACTCGGCGTCGCGTTTGGCCAGGTAGTCATTCACTGTCACCACGTGCACGCCGTGCCCCGCGAGCGCGTTCAGATAGCACGCCAAGGTCGCCACCAGCGTTTTACCTTCGCCGGTTTTCATTTCGGAAATCTTGCCCTGGTGCAGCACCATGCCGCCGATCAACTGCACGTCGAAGTGCCGCATCTGCACCGCGCGCCAGCCCGCCTCGCGCACCACCGCAAACGCCTCGGGCAGAATCTCATCGAGCGCGTCCTTTTCCGCCTGCTTGATCGCATCGGCATCCTTGATGCCTTCGAGCTTCGCCGCAATCCGCGCCTTGAACTCGGCGGTCTTGGCCTTCAGCTCTTCATCCGAGAGCTTCTTGATCTCCGGCTCCATCGCGCTGATCGTAATCACGATTGGCGTGAGCTTCTTGATCAGCCGCTCATTCGCCGTGCCAAAAATCTTGGTCAGAATCTTATCGAAAAACACAGGCTGCTCCGCTTCCTGGTAGTGGGTCAGTTTGAATCTGCCGCGAAAGGGCACGACTTCAGTCGTGCCGTATAGCGACCAACATCAGTCCGGGCTTTAGCCCCTGGAAGATAGCAAATTCAAACCGGCTGACTACCTGCTTCTTAGTTTAATTGCGTTCATCGCGTTAGCTGGTGAGTGCTAAAGCCACAGGATGAACTTGCCGCATGGTGAACACCCAGCGTTGTTGCGTGCCGGATGAAGATCGGGCGATCTACGCGAGCAAAGCGGGAGGCGGGCGCTGGAACAATACGATTAGATTTGGCGCGGGAACCGCGCGGCCGAGAGTGCGAAGCGAGCGCACAGACCGTAAGCCGACTGGCGACACCAATCCGATAAACCATACCGGAAGCAAGTCGAGAGCCGTACCAAAGATGTACCGCGGCACCGAAGAAACAGTCCGGTCCGTCGACGCCGATACAGCCGATTCCGTCAGAGAGCTTCCGGCAAGAAACTTGATGACCGGCGATGCATACGCCCGCGCATTTTCAATGCCAGCCTCTGCACGCGCCAAAGACGCCAGCGTGATGGCTGCAATTGCCACCAGGATCCACGCATCTTTAGAACGATTCGCCAGCATCAACAATCCCTCATCTTACATTGTGCCACACGGCGAACCAATCTCGCTTGGCGCTTGCCGCTCGCCGTCGAACGATCAACTGCAAAACCATTGAAATCGCAGCGCTCGACCAAAAACAGAAACGCCCCCAATTTTCGGGGGCGTTTCTAGTGAAAGTGCTTCGGCCCAGCTCAGTTGCTGAACAGCAGTACCCCCGCCGCCTTCTCTTCGCTCGCGTTCTCGTCCGCACTCACCGGGCGATAGAAGAGCTGGTTCGCGTCAAGATACACCTCGAGAAACGCCGGCCGCTCCTGAATCTGCCCCGCGATCAGCGCCTCCGAAAGCGGGTCCTCCACGTAGCGCTGCAACGCGCGGCGCAACGGGCGCGCCCCGTAGCTGCGGTCAGTGAGGGTCTTTTCCAGAATCCACTTCTTGGCATCGTCGGTCACGGAAATCGTGATCGATTTCTGCGCCAGGTTGGCGTTCAAGCTCTGCACCAGCAGCTCGACAATCTGGATCAGGTCGGAGTCCGTGAGCGATTGGAAGAGAATGGTTTCGTCGAGGCGGTTGAGGAATTCAGGATTGAATGCCTTCTTCACTTCGGACATTACATTCTTTTCGACCGCTTCGTTGATCTGATCTTCACCATCGCCGTGGAAGCCAAGCGACTTCTTTTCTTTCACCAGATACTTGGCGCCGATGTTCGAGGTCATGATCAGGATGGTGTTCTTGAAGTCCACCGTGTTGCCCAGGCCGTCGGTCAACTGCCCATCTTCAAACACCTGCAGCAGGATGTTGAACACATCAGGGTGCGCCTTCTCAATTTCATCCAGCAGCACCACCGAATACGGCGAACGCTTGACGCGCTCCGTCAACTGCCCACCCTCCTCGTAGCCCACGTATCCCGGAGGCGATCCGATCAGCTTCGACACCGAATGCTTCTCCATGTACTCCGACATATCGAAGCGGATCAGCGCCTTATCCGATCCGAACAGGAAGTTGGCAAGCGAGCGTGCCACTTCTGTCTTTCCCACACCCGTCGGTCCAAGAAAAAGAAAAGAACCAATCGGCCGGTGCGGACTCTTCAAGCCCGCCCGCGATCTGCGAATGGCCCGCGCCAGCGCAGAGATCGCCTTGTCCTGCGAGATGATTCTCTTGTGTAACTCTTCCTCAACCCGCAGCAGTTTCTGCGTCTCTTCTTCCTTGATGCTGGTCACGGGCACGCCCGTCCAGCGGCTCACTACATCTTCAATGTCCTCGCGCCCCACGATTCCCGCGGCCGAGTCGTCCAGGTGATACTTGTCGCGCAGCGCGCGCAGGTTCTCGCGCTCCTTGCGTTCCTCGTCCGAATAGAACCGCGCCTTCTCGAACTCGTGATTCGCAATCGCCGAATCCATGCGGTGCACGATGAACTTGATCCGCTTCTGCACCTCGGTGATCTCCTCGGGCAGCGAAGTCTGGCGCAGCTTCACGCGCGCGCCCGCCTCGTCGATCAAGTCGATCGCCTTATCGGGCAGGAAGCGGTCCGGAATGTAGCGGCTCGAATGCGAAACCGCGAACTCCACCGCCGCATCCGTATAGCTCACCGCGTGGAACTTCTCATACCGGTCCTTGATGCCCATGATGATCTTGATGGCGTCTGCCTCGTTCGGCGGCGGCACCTTCACCGCCTGGAAACGCCGCTCCAGCGAACGGTCCTTCTCAATCGATTTGCGGTACTCGCCCGGCGTGGTGGCGCCGATGCACTGAATCTCGCCGCGCGAAAGCGCCGGCTTCAAAATGTTCGCTGCATCGAGCGACCCTTCCGCCGATCCCGCGCCCACCAGCGTGTGCAACTCGTCGATGAACACGATCGAGTTCTGATTTTCCATCAGCTCTTTCATGATGGTCTTCAGCCGCTCTTCAAACTGCCCGCGATACTTGGTCCCCGCCACGATCAGCGAAAGGTCGAGCGCCAGCACGCGCTTGTCCGCCAAAAAGCTCGGTACCTCGCCGTCGGCAATGCGCTGCGCAAGACCCTCGACAATCGCCGTCTTTCCCACGCCCGGCTCGCCAATCAACACGGGGTTATTCTTCGTGCGCCGGCACAAAATCTGAATCGCGCGCTCCAGTTCCCCTTCGCGACCAACCAGCGGATCAAGTTGCCCATCCATTGCAGCTTGAGTAAGGTCGCGGCTAAACTCCGCCAGCAAACTCGACTCCCGCTGCCGTTGCTGCGGCGGCGCTTTCTCCTGCGTCACCCGCGCCAGCTCGTCGCGAATCTGCGCCAGCTTCAATCCGCGCTCCTGCAGAATCTCCGAAGCAAAGCACTTCTCTTCCCGCAACAATCCCAGCAGCAGATGTTCGGTCCCGATATGTTTGTGGCCCAGCCGTTCCGCTTCTTCCGCGGCGTAAGCCAGCACTCGTTTGCACTCGTTCGATAGCGGCAGGTCGACGCTCGTCGACACCTTCTCGCGGATAGTGGTGTGCGCTTCAATTTGCTTGCGTATTGATTCAACTGATGCGTGCGAGCGCAGGAAGCGGTTGGTCAGCGCCTTGTCTTCGCGCAGCAGCCCCAGCAGCAAGTGCTCGGTCTCTATATATGGCGACCCGAACTGGCTGGCCTCATATCGCGCGAAGAAGATCACGCGCCGTGCCTTCTCCGTATACCGTTCGAACATGATGTGCTCCTCCCCGACCTCGGGGCTTCATCCAGGCTGCCCGCCTCAGTCGCCGTCCGGTGATTCTCCCGGCCTCGGCCCTCAAGCGCGCGCCCTTCCCGTTGCTTCGCCGCCGGAGGCTCCAAAAATGAGAACCCACGCTCCGAACAGCTCTTTTGGATGGTTCCGGGTCCCCTCGAAGTCCAGTTTCGACCCTAGCCGTCCGCCGGCCTCGCCTGGCCCGGCTGACTTCCATCCCGACCTCTTCAGCCCACTGGGGAATTCCTTTGCTGGGCTATACCTTATAAGACTCAACATCTGCGGAAAATGATGCAATTGCACGCAAGGGTTACAGGTTAAGTTGCCGGCTGGGCAGCGTCTGTGAGCGCCGTCAGCCTTCCGCCCGCGAGGCGAAGAATCCGCGTACATCGCTCGGCCAGTTCCATATTGTGCGTAACCAGAATGGATGTAAGCCCATGGCTCGCGTGCAGCCGCTCAATCAGCTCAAAAACGCGGCCCGCCGTCGTCCCATCCAGGTCGCCTGTGGGCTCGTCGGCCAAGAGCAGTCGCGGACTGCACACCAGCGCCCGAGCCAGTGCCACGCGCTGCTGCTCGCCGCCCGATAGCTCCCCCGGCCTGTGCGCGCCGCGGTCCTCCAAGTCCACCTCTCTCAGCCAGTTAGATGCTATTTTCATGGCATCTTGCTGGCGCATACCCCTGGCTAACAGCGGCATCGCCACGTTCTCCTGCGCCGTAAACTCCGGCAGCAAATAATGGAACTGCCACACATACCCAATCTCGCGGTTACGAAAGGCTGCCGCCTCTCGCGGAGAAAGAGAAGCCACATGGGTTGAGGCGCAGTATACCGTCCCTGCGGAAGGCGCATCAAGCGCTCCTAGAATGTGCAAAAGAGTGCTTTTACCCGCCCCCGACACGCCCACGATCGCCACCATCTCCCCGGCCGCGACCTCGAGATCGAGGTTCTCAAAAAGCGTCAGTTCCCCGCGCGCCGTGCGATACGACTTGCGCAGCCCTTTCACTTGAATGAGTGGGGTTGGATTTTCCTGGGTTCCGGACGCCCGCGACTCATTCTCCCGCGCGGCGCGGGACGCCTGTGGGGGAGCCGCTGGAGGGGAATGCGTCATCCGGTTGATTCCATTTTACAGGACGCACCCGCCCGAGCGCCTTATGTAGCGCCGGTCTCCAGACCGGCTGTACGGCCGGCGTCCACGCCGGCCGAATGACCCGTCGGGTGCCCCCGGTCCCTCGCACTCGGGGACCGGGGAGGGACGCTCGCTAGCTCGCCTCGCTCAGCCCCACTTCTTCCCCAGCGCTTCCAGATTCGCCTTGCCCAATTCCTCAGGCAGCATGCAAATCCTGAACTCCACCTCGGCATTGAAGCTCAGGAACCACGGCTCGGCCAGCCGCGGTATGTCCGTGCCGCCTGGCACGTCGACAATCAGCACGCACCCGCGTTTGCCGTCGCGCTCGCTAAAGTACGCAGCCTCGGGCTTGGCGTCGTCGAGAATTTTCTTCATCGTGGCGCCCACAGTTCCATTGCGAGCCAAGGTATTGAACGGCTCAGCGGGAAACTGAACCAGCATCATCATGCGCATACTTCGACCTCCGGCGCTTCGAAATTGTCTCGGGGACAGGCAGCGCCAATTCCGGACGCTACAGCACGCGCGCGAACCGTGTCAAAAGAATTCTCCACTTCTGCCGCGCCGCATTTATGTAGCGCCGACCTCCCGGCCGGCTGTGCGGCCGGCGTCCTCGCCGGCCGCTTGCTATCATCAAATCAGCGGCCGCCGCCGCAACCTTCCTGCATCCCTGTGACTCCTGCCTCACAAACCGCCTTAACGTCCGATCTCGCCGCCCCCGCTGCGGAAACCACGCCGCACGCCCTCCACGCCCCTCAACCCGGAGCCACCGCAACCCTCATCCACGACCTCCGCGAGCTCTTCAAAGTCAAAGTCGTCGGCCTGGTCCTCGTCACCGGATGGGGCGGTTTCTATCTCGGCTCCATGCAATCCGGCATCTCCACCTTGCAGCGCGGCCTGCTTGACGTGCTGCTCGGCATCGGCCTCGTATCCGCCGGCGCAGGCGCGCTCAACCAGTGCCTCGAGCGCACCACCGACGCGCGCATGAAACGCACCGCCAACCGCCCTCTCGCCTCCGGCCGTTTTCCGCTCGCCCTAGGAATCGTTGCTGGCCTCGGCGCCATCGCACTCGGCGCGGTGTGGCTCATGCTCTACACCAACCCGCTCACCGTCGCCCTCGCGCTGATCACTGCCTTCACCTACGTCGCCATCTACACGCCGCTCAAGCGCGTCACCTCGCTCGCCACTTTCATCGGCGCATTTCCCGGAGCCATGGGCCCTCTGCTCGGCTGGACCGCCGCCCGCGGCCGCATCGAGTGGCCCGGCGTCGCTCTCTTCGCCATCCTCTTCGTCTGGCAGTTCCCCCACTTCATGTCGATTGCGTGGCTCTATCGCGACGAATACGCGCGCGCCGGCATCCGCATGTTACCCGTCGTCCAGCCCGACGGATTCTCGACCGTCGTCGAAGCCATCTTCTACGCCGTCCTAATGATTCCCGTCAGTCTCGCGCCCTGGCGTCTCGGCGTCACCAGCGCCGCCTACGCCATTCCCGCAACCGCGCTCGGCCTCATCTATCTCGCCTACACCATCCGCTTCGCGCGCATCTTGCGAGCAAAATCAGAAGAAGAAAGCCGCATGTTAGCCCGCGACCTGCTCAAAGTCAGCGTCCTCTACCTGCCGCTGCTCTTCACCACGCTCATGCTCTGCGCCAAGGCAAAGGGATAGCTGGATGAACGCTTGGTTTTGCAAGAACAACAAGCCGCATAGTCCTGCACAAACAACAAATGGAGCGAAAAAATACGCTGTCATCCTGAGCGGAGTTTGGCGCGTTTACGCGACAAACGAAGTCGAAGGACCTGCGGTTGCTTTTCGTGACGGAGCTGCCGCGGGTCGCGTGTCGAATAACGTGGGCGCCCCACATCCCGAATGCGCGCCAAATCCGATAAGACGACGGCCCTGAGGCCACGCTTAGATTTTTGTGCTAATTCTGAGGGCCGCAGTCAGCGGCAATTCTGTTGACCGCGAAATAACCGCCGGGTAGGCGACGATACACTCGGGATATGTTCTCCTTGCTAAAAAGACGTCCAAACGCTGCCTCGGCCATGAGGCGCGCAATCATCCTGAAATGCACCTTTGTTAAGGGCGTTGCGGCGCCTCCAGTCGAGTACCTACAGAGTGCTATGAGCCAGTGGACTCCCGAGGAAAGATCCGTGTTCGCGGCAGACGCCGCGCAGATGTTTATGCGAGATGTCAACCACTTGAAAGCTGCGGGACTCTGGCCGGATGTAGAAGAGGATGAGAGGATTTTCCTGCAGGTTGGGATCGAGCAAATCAGTGCGCAACAGCGGATCGACGCAGGCTGGCAGGCTGAATCGATCGCATGTTTGCTTTGGGCACTCAAGGCTATTCCGGAATTGCCGCCCTACGATCAGGAAGCAAGCCCTGAACTGGTCAACGCGCTTCCAGCGAATTCCATCAAGGACCTCATCAAGCAAGCCCATTTGCGTCCTCAAGAGGAGATCAAGAAGCAGAGGAACATCGCGGAGCTTTGGCATTGGCGGGCGCGGACACGACGACTGCAGGAGGAAGGGCATTCGTTTCAGTTGCCAAGTGCTTACACGATTGAGCAGGTCATCGAATTAGCTGCATCAAAAGGTGCCGAAAATGGGGATTTGCCGCAACCAAGCGGATCCGACTTTCCCGCCATGGGAAAGCCCTACCGCGACCTTTCTCTTGAGGAGTTCGCCAGCCTTACCTCAATTGCACAAGAACGACATAAAGCTCTCAATTGGCTATGTGGTTTCTCGCCAAGTGGTCTGTGGGCAGACACCCCGACAGGCACATAGGACTCTCTGTTGCATACGCGTTAGAAGAGATTTCATTGAAGGTGTCGTTGGCGTAGACCGTCTAACCTGCAATCACCGTTTGATCAACATCTGCCGGAGACTTAAGCTGCTGAAGAACACCGGCAGACCGCTTTTTCCGCCATAAGAAATCAGGAAAACATGACCCCCACCGCACCCACCTCCGCTCCCCGTTCCGGCACGGGTACTGCCATCGCCGCCATCCTCCTCGTCAGCGCCACCGCCTCGCTCTTTCTCTTCTGGCTCATCTATATTCATCCCGCCGCGGCCACCAGCGCCCAATTCGCCTTTCTCCCCGCGCTCAACGCCATCCTCAACGGCCTCGCCGCCATCGCGCTGCTCATCGGCTACACCTTCATCCGCGCCCGGCAAATCCCGCGACACCGCGCCGCCATGATCACGGCCTTCATCTTCTCCACGCTTTTTCTCGTGAGCTACATCGCCCACCACGCGCTGCACGGCGACGTGCGCTACCCCATCCACGCCGCCTTCCGCACGCCTTACTTGTGCTTGCTCGCCAGCCACATCGTTCTCGCCGTCGTCGCGCTGCCTCTGGTCCTCATCACCTTTTTCTTCTCGCTCTCCGGCCGCTTCCCGCAGCACCGCCGCATCGCCCGCTGGACCTTCCCTCTCTGGCTCTACGTCTCCATCACCGGCGTCATCACCTACGTCATGCTCCGCCTCGCGCAAGGCTGAAGCCCGCGCAGCGGGCGTAATACGGTAGCCCCAGGCGCAAGCCTGGGGAAAGCTTGCACCCATTCCCGACACCAGCCCGCTTCAGCGGGCGTAACAACCCCGCCGTTCAATTAGCATGGAACTGACCCCATGCCCTCAAGCCCGCCGAAAAACGCAACCCCGCCCGCCGACGGCACCCGCCAGCTTCTCCAATGGGGCGGCTCCATGGTCGCAACCGGCCTCGTCTGCGCAATTCTTCTCGTCACGGTGCTCGGCGGCTACACACGCCTCGGCGCCACCACCAACGCCGGCTGGTTCGCGCTCATTGTGGCGCTCATGTGCCTGCCCTTCGGCGCGCTACTCCTCACCCTAGGCCTCGCCAAATGGCTTCGCAACCACAAAGAGCGAGGGAGCAAGAAAGCGACGCAGCAATAAAAACGCTGACTCGCCCTCTTGCTCCCTCGCTCCCTTGCTCCCTGTCTTTTCTAGCTCGACGAGTCGTCCGTACCGGCACTATCGTCGACCGGTGCTTCCTCGGCAGGCGCTTCGTCCGCAGGCGCTTCCTCGGCGGGCGCGTCCGCTTCGGGTCCGACCGGGTCGCCGTACTGGCCCTCTTCCGCATTGGAATCCGCAGTTTGCTCTTCGCTCTGTGCGTCGCCGGCGTACATCTGCGCGTCATCGCCAAACCCCGCCTCGGCATAACTCTCGGCCGTCTGCGCATCCCCTTCGGCGGTCTGCTGGTCCGAGTTGGCCCAGCTCTCGTCCAGTTGTGCAGTCCAGGTCTCGTCGGTATTGTCGGGGCCGCCTTCGCCGGCCACGGTCTCGGACTGCTGGTAAGCCTGTTGTGAATCGGCATAGGCCGCCGAGTAGTCGCCCGACGCCACAGCCTGGCTCTCCGCCTGCTCCTCCTGCGCCAGAGTCTCCTGATCCGACGTCAACTGCGAGTTATCCGCCGGGTCGGCCGTGCTCGACGCATCCGGGTCCGCAGCCGGATCGGTCGTGGCATCCGGGTCTGCGCTGGCCGTAACCGTATCGTCCGGCTCGCCCGTCACCGTCGCATCTTCGCTGGGATATCCCGAGCCGCCCGGTCCGTCATCCAACGTGGCCCCGGTGCCCTCAGGTCCGTACCCGCCGCCGAGCCCCGGCCCATCATCCGCGGTCGCGGTGCCTGTAGATCCGTCGGGCGAACTCGGCTCTGCCACCCCGGTCCCCGTTGCGCCCGGGTCTGTCGAACCCGCCGGATCAGTCGCCGTCCCCGTTGCGCTCGG
>Ga0302201_10002387_pt1 | contig 14781 bp, 3 predicted proteins | sample II_Bog_N3_2_FD_194586 | JGI IMG/M metagenome (GOLD analysis project Ga0302201, IMG submission 194586) | Peat permafrost microbial communities from Stordalen Mire near Abisko, Sweden - II_Bog_N3_2 | ecosystem: Environmental > Terrestrial > Soil > Wetlands > Peat | place: Sweden: Abisko, Stordalen...
CTGTGGCCGGCACCAGTCCCCCGCTAACGGTGATCGGTGTGCCCCACGCCTGGTTTTGGGCGATCAGATTCTGGTTGCTGTCAAATATGCTAAGCGACGGCGCCGCCAGCACCCCGGGCACACCGAACTGACTCAAACCGGGACCGATGCCGCGAATGAGGACCGTCTGCGGGGAATTCCCTTCGATCACGAATCCGCCGATCAGTATGGTCGAAGTGCCCGCCACAGCACCGATCGAGGACTCGTTCACCAATGTCGCAAGAGGCTGGGAGGAAATCGGGTCGAGGTCGTAGATCTCGGCCAGAGCCTTGCCGCTGTTTCCGCCGCCGGTCACCTGCAGGTAGTAGGTGCCGGGCTGCAGCACCGCGACCGCAGCTGCGTCCAGACTATCGGTGGCGAGCGAAAACGCTCCCACCTGGCTGAAGGCCGCCGCCAGGGTGGGGTCTCCGGCCCAGCCGCTGTTGGTCACAACCGTGTTCCTAGAGGCGTCGAGGAGCGTCAATGTCGGCGTAGCCAGCACTCCCGAAACGCCGAAGGCGCTGAGGCCGGGGCCAACCGCACGCACGAGAAATTGTTTCGGACCAGAGCCGGTCACCACAAATCCCTCGCTGATAATCGTGCCACCGGCCACCTCCTGCAGCGTGGAGAAGTTCGCGAGCTGACTGATGGCGGACGTGGTGGAGGCAACGCCGGAGACGCCAATCGTGCCGCCGCCATTGGGCAGCGTGATCGTCGCCGTGGTGCCTGTCGTCGCAGCGTCCACGGTTCCGGAGACGCTCACCCCCTGTGCCGTTGACACGGTGAAGGAATTGTCAGCCGCAATCGTGCCCGTGCCGGCGGCCACGCCGCTCGGCGTCAGGGCGAGTTCAAAGACCTCTCCCTGGGTGCCGACAATCGTGTAGGCAGCGCCTCCGGAACCGGTGGCCTGGTAAAGCCCGGCAACCGCAGCCGAGGAGCCGGCGGCGGGATCGACCGTCGCGGAAAAGGGCAGCGACAGTTCCGCGATCGTGCCGGTCATCACGCCGTTGGCGATGCTCCCGCTGAACGTGAGCGTCTGTCCGGTGCCCGTCGTCGAAGTCAGCGCCTGGGTCTGGCCGGAGAACGTGTTGTCGGCGTTGACGGTGATATCGACCACGAAGCCGGAGTTGATGCTGGCGATATAGCCGACGAGCTCGCCGGTCGTGCCATCCGGGTTGAGGATGGCCGCAAGGCTGCTCGAAGCCGACGCGGTGCGAGCCTGCAGGCCGGAACCGACCGACGCACCTGAGGTGCCGAAGCCGCCAAAAAAGATCTGTAAAGCTTGGAGAACGGTGGGTGTCAGCGAATGACTGCTGTCGCTGCTCCCGCCATAGGAACCACCCGGGTTGTAGACCGCATTGATCGTGTAGGTACTAACCTCAGTGCCAAACGGCAGGGGATAGGTGACGGTGGCAGCGCCGTTGACGACCGTGCTTGAGGTGACCGGCGTGCCCACAACGGTGCTGCCATTCGTGAGCGTGAACGTCACTGTTCCCGCGTTTACCGTGCCTGCGGAGCTGGTGACCGTCGCCTTTAAGGTCACCAAGCCTGCTGTGGTGATCTTGCTGACGGTGTCGTTGCTGTTGTTCGAAACATAGAGGTTTCCCGCTTTGTCGAAAGCCAGTCCATTAGGACCGCTTAACCCTGAAACGAACGTGGACACGCTGCCGGCCGGCGTCACCATGCTGATGGTGTTGTCCTGGTGACACGCAACATAGAGATTGCCCGATGAGTCAAACGCCAGTCCAACCGGCTCATTGAAACCTGAAGCAAACGTGGAGATGGCGCCCCCCGGTGTCACCTTGCTGACAGTGTCGGCGACTACGTCCGAGACATAGAGGTTGCCCTGTTGGTCGAACGCTAATCCAAAAGGCTCATTGAAACCTGAAGCAAACGTGGAGACGGTGCCACCCGGTGTCATCTTGCTTATGGTGCCACCATGGTAATTCACAACATAGAGGTTTCCCGCTGCATCGAATGTAAATGCATTTGGTCCATTATACCCTGAGGTAAAAGGGGTTACTGTCCCATCAGGCACCACTTTACTGATGGTATTTTCGCCAAAGTTCGAAACATAGAGATTGCCTGCTGAATCGAACGCAAGTCCGTCGGGCTCTTTGAACCCTGAAGCAAAAATGGACGTTGCGCCGCCAGCCGTAACCTTGCTGACCGTGGTGCCGTTATAGTTCGAAACATAGAGATTGCCCGCTGCATCGAAAATAAGTCCATCTGGCCCATCAAACCCTGAAGCGAACGTGGATACCTTGGTATTATAACTGAATGTTCCCGAGGCCGAGGTTGTGGTCGGAATCAGCTCCACCGATAGCGTTGTGCCGCTGGCGCTGCTCGCCGCAAATGATCCGCCCCCGTTGTAAGCGACCAGAATCGTATAGGAACCCGGCGCTGTGCCGGCTGGCAGAAAATAGCTGGCGGAGGCGGATCCGTTGGTGACCGTGCCCGAGGTGACAGCCGTTCCCACCGGGGTGGTGCCGTTCTCGAGCGTGAAGGTGACCGTCCCGGCATTTACCGGGCCGCTGGCGCTCGTCACCGTGGCCGACAAAGACACCGTCTGAGCGGTGGAGTCGAATGTGACCGACGGCGCGGATGCAGCGACCGTCGTCGGCGTGGACGCTGCGACCGTAAGCGAATGCGTGCTGTCGCTGCTCGTCGCAAAGATTCCGCCGGAATTGTAGACGGCCTGGATCGTGTAGGTGCCCCCCGCGGTGCCCGCCGGCAGCGTGTAGATGGCGGTGGCGGCACCGGCCGTGACCGTGCCCGAGGTGACTGGCGAACCCACCACCGTGCTGCCGTTCTTGAGCGTGAAGGTGACCGTCCCGGCATTCACCGTCCCCGCGGCGCTCGTCACTTTGGCCGACAGGGACACCGTCTGGGATGTGGAGTCGAACGAGACCGGCGTCGCGGACGCCGCGACCGTCGTCGGGCTTAACATTAACACCGTCAGCAACTGGGTGCTGTCTGTGCTCGTAGCAAAGAGTCCGCCGGCATTGTAGACGGCCTGGATCGTGTAGCTGCCCGCCGCAGTGCCGCCCGGCAGGGTGTAGCTGGCGGTGGCGGTGCCCGCCGTGACCGTGCCCGAGGTGACCGCCGTACCCACCTGAGTGGTGCCGTTCAAGATTGTGAACGTGAACGTCCCCTCGTTCACCGTCCCTCCCGAGCTCGTCACCGCGGCCGACAGGGACACGGTCTGATCCGCCGGGCTGGACGTTGCCGATGCCGCCGCCGCGGCTACCGTCGTTGCTGAGGCTGGGATCGAAAGCGAATGCGTGCTGTCGCTGCTCGTGGCGAAGGTGCCACCCGCATTGTAGACCGCCTGGATCGTGTAGCTGCCTGCCATGATGTTGGCCGGCAGAGGATAGGCGACGGTGGCATTGCCCGCCGCGACCGTGCCCGAAGTGACCGCCGAACCCACGACCGTGCTGCCGTTTAGGAGCGTGAAGGTGACCGTCCCGGCATTCACCGTCCCGGCAGTGCTAACGACCGTCGCCGTGAGGGTGGCAACGTTTGCGTTGGCGAGCTTGTCGACAGTGTTCCCCACATAGTTCGCAACATAGAGATTGCCCGCTGCGTCGAACACCAAGTAAGAGGGAAGACTGAAGCCTGAAGCAAACGTGGTCACCACTCCGGCCGGCGTGACCTTGCTGACGGTGTTGCCGTCATTGTTTGCAACATAGAGATTGCCCGCGGTGTCGAACGCCAGACCAACGGGTTCGGTGAACCCTGAAGCAAACGTGGTCACCGCTCCGGCCGACGTGACCTTGCTGATGGTGTTGCCGCCACTGTTTGCAACATAGAGGTTACCCGCTGCGTCGAATGCCAAACCCTGCGGAAAATTCAACCCCGATGCAACGAACGTGGACACCCCGCCGGCCGATGTCACCTCCTTGACGGTGTTGTTGGCAAGATCCGCAACATAGAGGTTGCCCGCAGCGTCGAACGCCAGACCAAGGGGCTCACCGAGCCCTGAAGCGAACGTAGATACCGCGCCGGCGGACGTGACCTTGCTGATGGTGCCGCCTGCAGCATTCGCAACATAGAGGTTGCCTGCGGCGTCGAACGCCAAACCTCGCGGAGAATTCAACCCTGATGCAACGAACGTGGAGACTGCGCCCGTTGGTGTGACTTTGCTGATTGTGCCGCCTGCAGCATTCGCAACATAGAGGTTGCCCGCAGCGTCAAAGGCCAAACCAGCGGGATTATTGAATCCCGAAGCGAACGTGGACACCGTCTGCGTCACGCTGAATGTGCCCGACGCCGTAGTCGTCGTTGCGTCGGAACTGACCGAGAGCGAAGTGCCACTGGTGGTGCTGGTTGCAAAAGAGCCGCCCGCATTGTAGACGGCCTGGATCGTGTAGCTGCCGACCGCGGTACCTGCCGGCAGCGTATAGCTGGCGGTGGCGGTGCCGGCCGTGACGGTGCCCGAAGTGACCGGTGAACCCACCGGGGTGCTGCCGTTTAGCAGCGTGAAGGTGACTGTCCCGGCATTCACCGTGCCGCTGCCGCTCGTCACCGCGGCCGACAGGGACACCGTCTGGTCCGCTGAGCTGGATATCGCCGAAACGGCTGCGGCCGTGGTCGTGGTGGCATTTAAGCCCTGAACGGTGACGCTCTTCGTCGCAGGCGCGCTCGTTGTGATGCCGTCATTTACCGTAAAGCTTACGGTGCGGGCGGCGGTCGAGGGGCTGGAGGCAGTGTCCGTATACGTGACCGCCTGCAGCGCGGCCTGCCATTGGGCCAGGGTCGCGGTGCCGCTTGGGGAGGTGAGGGATAGAACGCCGCTCGACGCATTGTAGCTGGCGGAGATGTCGCCGAAGGTGGCCGCGCTCGTGTTGGTGAAGGCGAGAACGTCCCCACTTGTTTGGAATGCGCCTGTGATCGCAACCGTGCCTGAAGGAAGCGTAGGGTGGGCCAGGTCGCCCACCAGCACGCCCGCATCTACGGCGACGGCGCTCCCCGTAAAGCTGCTGGAGCCGCCTGTAGTCAGAACGACGGGCGTTTGGTCCACCGCGGTCACTGTGACCGTCTTTGTGACCGTATTGCTGTTCTGCACGCCGTCGTTGACCGTGAAACTCACCGTCCGGCTCAGCGTGTTGGGTATGATGGCCGAGTCGCCGTATAAAACCGAATCGAAGGCGGCCTGCCACTGGGTCGGTGTCGCCGTGGCGCCGACGGAGGTGAGGGTCAGTACGCCCGTCGCCGGATTATAGCTGCCGGAGATGTTGCCGAAGGGCCCCGGACCGGGATTCACAAAGCCCAGCATATCCTCGGTGGGCTGGAAATTTCCGGTGATTGCGACCGTTCCCGAGGCGAGCGATGACTCCGACGAAGAAACCGTGAGCTCGCTGTCCACCATAACCGGCATCGAGGGGACATCGTCACCCTCGGTGAAAGCGGTGGAGCCGCCGCTCGCCGTCAGCACCGGTGCGGCGATGGGCGTTGCGACCGCAAGGCCCAATGGAGTGTTAAGGCCCGTGCCTGCGCCGCTGATTGTCGTCGTGGGAGCGAGATTGAGGGTGCCGCTTGTCACGCCGCTCAACGCGTAGGTGGTGACCGAATCGTTGCCGCCGCCGACGTCGTTGGTAACGTAGATCGTCGTGGCATCGACCGCGATGCCGAAGGGGTTGTTCAGGCCCGTGCCGAGGCCGTTGATTGTCGCGATTGGCGTGGCGGGGCCGTTGGCGCCCAGCGCATAGACGAGGATCGAACCGCCGTTTACGCTGTCTTGGTTGGCGACATAGATGTGACTTGAGTCAACCGCGATGCCAGTGGGCACAAGGGCGCCGGGCAGACTGCCTGCCGCGGTTATAGTCGCGCTGGGAGCGAGATTGAGGGTGCCGCTTGTCACACCGCTCAACGCGTAAACAGTCACCGTGGAGTCGTTCGTTACGTAGAGGCTGCTGGCGTCGACCGCGATACAGGCCGGGGTGAGGCCCGTGCTTCCGCCGCTGATGGTGGCTGTCGGTGGGGCATTGCCCGAGGCGCCCAACGGGTAAATCGTAACCGATTGGCTGACGTCGTTGTTTATGACGTAGATGCTGTTGGCATCGACCGCGATGCCGTTCGGGGCGTCCAGGCCCGTGACGCTGCCGCTGATCGATCGGACCGGCGCGAGGTTGCCGTTGCTCGACCGCCCATAAATCGTGATTATCCCGGCGCCGGCGCCGTCGTTGGTCACATAGAGGTTGTTGGCGTCGGCCGCTATGCAAAGCGGCGCTGTCAGACCGGTGCTGCTGCCGCTGATTGTGCTGCCTGGGGAGGCATTCCCGAATGCGGTCAAACCGTAGGCGGTGACCGTGTTGTTGCCGGCATTGGCCACGTAGATCTGCGCGTCCAGCGAAGGTAAACATGCCGCGGCCCACAGGAGCGCGGCAACGCCGAGTGCGCACCTCGGACGACCCACGCCGCATGGCACTGACGATGGGTGCGCAACCGAATCCGTACGGTCCGATTCAAGCGGGGCGAGCTGTGTCTGGGGTGTCATGAGTTATATGAGGATCAAAAAATTCGGGGAGCGACGTTTCATCATGCACGTGCGTTCAGGCCTGCAGAATACGCTTCTGCCCGCCTTGGCCGGCTTTGGCGCGATTATCGTAGGATCAGAACGATAATTTATAATTACCACGCCCCACCTCTACCATCCCTCATGCCATTCGTAATCGTACAACATCATGATTACTAATGAAGGGTCAACGATTCTGTAGACTGTTCGTTCCAATTCGCGCCACTGAGTGCGCAGTCTGGTCTGGGGGAGGCAATGGAGGGTTGTAACGGGAACGGCACATATTGCGTGAGAAATAATCCGGGATTTCCCATTTGGCTTGATGGTTCGGGTTGTTTTTGGTGTCAGTCGGCGTGAACGAGTGGAAATCTGCTCGGTCCTCGTTCGAGAATCGAGATCCTGGTGGCTCGGAGCGTCGTTGTCACCCAGATTTCGTCGTTCTTGCCCGACGCGGGACCAAAATGCGACGAGGTCGTCGGCCCAAGGAGACACTACTCCCACGGTGTCCGGCGCTGTATACTGGGGTTGAAGGAAAACGATCATCCGGGAGTCGACATAGGCATTCTCAGACGGTCGATCGCACACAAGATGGCCTGGAACAACCTCCGGGGGACCGCCACCTCCGCCAACTGGAAGGTGACCTGGCGAGCGTGGCGAACGACCTTGGCTCCGATCTTGATCAGTTTTTCCCGAGTCGTCGTCAAGGTCCAGCGCCTGACTTCCCGCGGGAGTACCAGCTGCCGGAGGAAGTTTCCGAGGTTGTACGCCAACACGAAGAGGTGTAGCCGCACCTGGTTGTCGACGAAATCATGGCACGACAAGCGCGTCCACTTTACCGCATTCTTGCCTTCCTTGATCCATTGTTCTGCCGTTCCCCGCTGGTTATAGAAGCGGACGACGCGTTTGGCCGGACGCGTGAGGTTCGTCACGATGAACCCGACTCTGGGAAACAACTCGCCTTTGTGCCATTCAACCTTGGCGACCACCCGCCTGGAGCGGTTCCAGCTCTGGGCCTGGTAGGAAAAGTCAGCATACCGGACTAGCGGCGCATTTGACGGTCGGCCCACGGGCCGCGTCAAGAGGGGCTCTATCTCCCGCTGCAACACGTCGTTCCCTGGGAGGCGAATGGCATAGGAATATCCTTCGTCCTCCAGAAACCGGTAGAGCTCCGGCTGAGCGAATGCGGCGTCAGCTCGAAAACGACGGGGAAGCCTCCGGCCACGGTAGCGTGCCACGACCGGCTCCAAGACATTCCTCCAATCCTTGGCGCTGTGGACGTTCCCCTCCCTGAGCATGGAGCGTTCGACGTCTCCAAACTGGTTGAAGCAGAAAAGCGGGTGATAGCAGGTGCAGCCAAAATGCCCGTTGTAGGCTGTGCCCTGCTGCTCCCCGTAGGTTTCGCTGACAGAGCTGTCCATATCGAGGACGACCTCCCGCAATCGCCTGCGGTCCCGCAATTGATCGATCCATTCACCGGAGGCCTTCGCAAGAGCGGCCAGATTGCGGGGGTGTGTCAGCACCTCGGTCTCGAAACGTGCCATCTGGCTTGTCGACGCTGCCGAATGCTCAGTCGCTCGTCCCCCGACCACTTGCCTCATGACCGGATCAACCGCGAGCCGTTCCGCATCGTTGGTGTCTTCGTAGCCTGCAAGCCGACTATATATAGACTGGCGAATCAGGGCCAATATAGAATGCTGCGTGTTCTTGCCTGTCCGCCAGTCGCTCAGCAGTTGGCCGCTCATCGTTGTCAGTCCGAGCACCTCGTCCATCTCCCTATAGGCAAGCAGCCCTGCGTCGGACGAAATATTGGCGCCGTGAAATTCCAACGTCAGGCGCCGGTCAAAACTCAGCTTTAAACCATCGGTTTTGGTCGCACCCATTGGATTTCGTGTTCTCAAGGTTTCAGGAGTCTTTATACCGTTCCATATCAGCTTGTTAGGTATACAGATCGTTAGCAATCCTCATGCCAATCTGGGAAATCCGGGCTTAGGTGTGGCGCACTGCGATGTGAGACGTGAGAGTTCCCCGCTCGCGAAGCTAGTCGGTTTCTTTCGGCCCCAGATGCCACCTGGGCCTTGTGCTTTCGCAACCTGTCCTCCTCGTGGTGTTTCTCATTGCTGAGGGCCTTTTCCTGTCTTTGCAGAGTGGTACAGGTGACCTTTTACCTCCAGTTTTCGGTCTGGGTATCTGGCGCATTGGGCACTTCACTGCATCCCGGCAGTTCCAAACGGGCTAGTATTTTGTTTGCCCCAGGTGTCGCAGTTGGTCCATGCCCCGAGAGTGGGTGGTTAGGTGATCCGTATTCGGAATACGCATTACGGCTTCCACATGGCTGCTTCACCAAGGAATGACATCGGGTGTACGATTCAGGCTGGTGAGGAGGATGTCTTCGCTGTCGGACATCGTTATCAACGAACTGGTGCTGAACACTAACTAGTTAGACAGAACACGAAGAACTGGTGCTCCCCTTTAGGGGTCTTGAGCGGCTACCTGGTCGAACGGTCCGGGTAGCCGCTCTTTTTTACGAGATTTCCTAGGCCTCAGATAGCCATGGTTCTCTGCGATCGTATCGAGAAATTCATCTACCTCATGCACCACCTCGTGTATCTGTCCATTTTCGCCCTTAACCTCACCAGATGGCCTCCATCCGGGACGGTGCTCATCTAGGCGATCTAGGATGTTGGTATTCGTCCATTCCTGAAACTCCATCCGGTACATCCAAAGAAGCTTTGGCCAGTCTCCCAGGACAGCCGCCAAGGCGTCTTCATCCTCACAGCCAAGCTTAGCGGCCACCATACCTGCAAACCGGCGCAGCCTGCGATTATAGGGCGTCAACAGCATGCACTTGCTCTTTGAGTTCAGGTAGCGGGAGAACCCTGTGGAGTACTTGATCAATCTCATACCCTTTCCTGCCATCCTCCGCTTCCGCCATGACAGCTTATTGAGGAGGTAGGAAATCATGGAATCGCGGCCCCATGGCGGCTCTAGGTCACGTCTCCTGAACCCGCCAAAGCCGTACTTCATGGTATTCTGGTGCAACACCCGCCTCAGGCGACGCAAGTTCTCGTTCGGGTTTGCCAGTCCCATAGTATCCAAGTCGGCGTCGTATCCGGTGAGGATATTCACCTTACAGTCGATGGCCAAGTGGACGTGGAGAGTGCCATCACGATGCCTTTCCCAAGTGCATATCCAGTGCCCGCAGTGATGGGCCAGCACCTTGTCACAGAATCTCTTCAGCTTACGCTGGGCCTTAACCTTGTCACGGAGCTTGGGATAGAACCGTAGCGTGAGGAAGCCGATGTTCTGTATACCGACATGGTCGATGAAGAGATCAAGTTCGTGGAAGAGGAGAACCTGAGCCCTTGTAAGCCTGCGGTTCAGTATGCTTCCCCTGAAGGAGTACATGGCGAGGAACGGGCTCGGAACTAGGGGGGCTGATAGAGCGGAGTATGTTCAGTTATTTTAGAGACAGACTAGGCTGATTCTCTGGGGCCTTGGGCACGGGTGGGCAGGCGACGCTGATATGTGAGAGATTCAAGTTAGGCAACTTGGTCGTTCTTGATGCGCCCGGTCCGCACGAAGGCCGAAACCTCGGCGACATCGAAGAGCGTGGTGCGGCTGCCAATGCGGTAGCGGGCGAAATGGCCCGCCTGGGCGTATCGGTACAGCGTGCGCGATGACAGGCCCAGGCTCCTTGCGAGGGGTTTTGCGCGACAGTACTGAGGCAGAGGATTGACCGAAACGCGGTCGGGAGTGGATTCAGGTGATTTTTTCACCCCCCAAGAGAACTCGGTGCAATTGTGCCAGGTGGGTACACACCAGGTAATCTGGGTTCAGCTACCCGAAATTGGTGACAAGTATGCTGATTCGAGGACCTGAAAAGTGGCCAAGTAATGGCCAAGCACACTTTTCTAGTAAACAGCCTAGCTTACCTAACTTATTGTTGGTAAATGGCTGCCCAAGGAGGGATCCGAGACAAAATTCTGCGGGTCTCTATGCCGTTCGAGAAGGGCAGGAATTCAACGAGGAAATCGAGGAGAGTTCTCCCTCAAAAACGCTGCTTGTTTGGGAACCTCTACAATCCTTGGGCAGTAGTTATCAGAGTTCATTCCTGGGCCAAACAATTGAGAGAGGGTAGGGTGCAATCCCGTTCAGAAGTGGCTAGAAAGGAGGGTATTACGCGGGCTCGTGTCTCCCAGCTTTGGCCGTTATGCCGAATCACCAGGGAGCAAGCGGAGCTGTCACTGAGAGCGAGCACGAGAAGAGAGATTAGCCTACGGACTCTGATCAGATTCGCTAGGAATCCCGATGTGAAATTAGCGGGTTCTGGAGGTGGGAATTTGGCCTGAGGGTAACTAAATGGCCGCGGTCGACTATCTGCGATTGAGCCAGTATGGCACGCCCCATTTAGTTACCCCAGTCGGTTCGGCCCCATTTTCGGTCCGGCTGAACCAAGCAGGGCCTTAACCTGGCACCTTCCAGTACACGTAGGTATCCCACCTCGGATCCGTACTACGGGGGCGTATAGAGCGGGCGGCCTTTGCCCTCGTTTCACCCAAAAACCCGATGAGCATTGATCAGTGATTACGGCACTTCGTAAACTTCAGCTAGAGCGACCCCGGTGGTACTATTTACGCCTGCGACCTGCGCCGTGTACGCGCCTGCCGGAAGGTTAACCACTACAGCACTGTCAGCGCTACCCGAGGCCAAACTGAATGCTCCTACAGTGGCTCCAATGCTCGTAATCTGGGAGGGATTGGTACCGGTAGTCCAACCTGTGTTGGATCCGACTACATTTTGCCCGCTAAGCACGCTAAGGACCGGCTGCGCGAGCACCCCAGTGACATTGAACTGCGTCAGACTCGGTCCATCTGCACGCACAAGCAGTTCTTCGGTTCCACTGCCACCAATGACAAAACCCGGTATCAGGATGTTACCTCCTGTTCCTACCTGGGTTCTTGTGGAGACATTCACCAGGCGGGTTCCCGTCGATGAAACCTCATAGATCTCAGCCAATGCCACACCCGTTGTGTTGCCGACCCCTGAGACCTCGACCGTATAGGCACCGGCAGGAAGCGTCATGACTACGGCTGAATCCGCACTTCCAGAAGAAAGCGCGAACGCGCCGACCGATGCGGCCACACTCGCGATCTGGGTCGGGTTAGCGCTTGTGCCCCAACCTGTGTTGGTGGCGATCACGGCCCCGGAGCTATTGTAGACGCTCAGGCTTGGCTTCGCCAGTACTCCGGTGACGCCAAACTGGGACAGACTTGGACCATCGGCGCGAATCAATAACGTCTCGGTTCCACTCCCTGACACGACAAATCCGGGGATCAAAATATTACTGCCCGTTCCTACCATAGCGCGCGTGGAGATATTGATAAGGCGAGCTGTCGGGGCCGTAACGGTTAGGTTGGCGGCACTTGATGTCACCGATGTGTAAGGTGTGGAAACGGAAACGGAATAGCTCCCTGCCTGAGCCGCTGAGACGTTTGGCAAAGTGAGAGTTGAAAAGGTTGCCCCGGATATAGTGAGGCCGTTAAAGAACCACTGATAGGAAGGCAACGGATTCCCAGAGGCTGTGACGGAGAATGTCACGGTTTGCCCAGCGCCGACCGATTGACTTGACGGCTGTCCGGAAATTACTGGACCGCTGGCTGGCGAGGACTCTTCGAGGATCCCATTTACTAGAATAAAGATATTACCTGCATTGTCCCTCACCAAGCCGGCTACTGGTGGAGCAGGAACACCGCCAACTAGGTTTCCACCTCCTGTCCATTGTTGAAGAAAACTGGTGGTGCCACTTGAAGATACCTCGAACAGATTTGAAAGCGTCGCGTCTACTTCGAGTCCCTCAAAGGACACGACCGGCCCCTGATCTGCATAAATATCCCCAGCACTGTCTATGGAGATGCCTTCAAATGTGGGGGGCGATGGATAGTAGGAGCCTATGGGACCTGATTGCGGATGTGGAAATATGACGGTGGTAACACTGCCGGTTGGGCTTATCATTCGCCCGCTATAGTTGCCCGTATCATTCACGTACAAATTTCCTGCGGAGTCCAAAGTTAACCCCGTTGGGCCATTGAACCTCGCCCCAATCCCAAAGGCATCTACGTTGCCCGATTGGCCAGGCAATCCAGCGAGTGTTGTCACTGCTGCCGCTGAGCTAATCTTGCGAATAGTGTCATTCCCACTGTCAGCCACATAGAGATTGCCTGACGGATCTACGGCTATACCTGTGGGGCCGTTAAACGAGGCGGCAGAGCCGGTGCTGTCGTTCGAACCCGCCATCCCTGGTGTTCCAGCTATGGTGCTTGACTGGCCTGCGGCATCAATCTTTCGGATAGTGTCGTTTCCGGTATCGGTCACGTAAAGATTACCGGATCCATCGACCGCTATCCCTGTTGGCGAAGAGAAAAGTGCGGCAGCACCCTTCCCGTTGGAGGTGCCTTTCATCCCTGCGGTTCCTGCGATGGTCGTAACCACTCCCGAAGCGCTAACCTTTCGAATCGTGAAGTTACCTGTATCGGCAACGTACAGGTTTCCCTGAGCATCGATTGCCAGTCCATTAGGTGAGTTGAACGCTGCTGCCATACCAATGCCGTCGCTCGATCCGACCTTTCCTCCTGCGATTGGAATAAAAACTAGAGGTTGAGGCCCAACAGTAATCGAGAGCATTACGGGGGTTGCGTTTCCAAAGGAATTGCTCGCGCTAATGCCTACGCTGTAAGCTCCGGATGTGGTAGGGATCCCCGAGATTATATTTGTAGCAGGATTGAAAGTGATTCCCGGAGGTAATCCCGTGACCGTAACTGTGGACGGCCCGTCGATTAGAGTTAGGCCTAGCTGAAAAGGGAGCCCGATGCTTGCCGGCGCAGTTGCCGGGACACCTTGGATAACCGGAATATCGAGCACAGTCAGAGTGGCCGCGCTGGATGTAGCTATTCCCACCTCGTTGGCCACAACGACTGTGTATGAGGCGGCATCAGAATCCTGAATGTTGGTGAGGTTTAACGTTGTTGAGGTAGCGCCGGATATTGGGCTTCCATTCTTGAACCATTGATAGGTGAGGGTTGCCGCACCATCTGCAATTACAGAAAACGAGGCCGAGCCATTAATGCTTGCGGATTGGCTGGTAGGTTGCTGCGTAATCGACGGTGGCGGCGCGTCGGCAGCTAGAATTGTCCCGCCAATTCCAGTAATTACAATCCGCTGCAATTTGGAAGAATAGGCTGCGCTAAGAAGGGTCGCGGTGCTCCCGGCATTTGATTGCTGCCATGTCGAGCCGTCATGCGAACTGAAAATTGTCCCTTGCTCTCCAGCAGCGACCCAATAGCCGAAGCCATAGGTAAGACCCCGAAAGTCGATTTTTGGGGTGGCGAGGTATTGTGGCTGAAAAGTGACCTCTGTGACGTCGGCCGGAACCGCGCTCGCAACGACGAAAGAAGTTGGTGTTAAACGTGCTCCGCTTGGAGCAACAATTTCAATCGATCCGTCTGCGCCAACCTCAACTAGATCTAGAGAGCCGGAAGAGGCTTGTGAGACATACGCAGGATTAAAAACAACGGCCTCAAGGTCTGCGGACGTCCAACTCGCGCCTAGCGTATAATCGAAGTAAATTCGGCTGAATGTGTAATTTGTGTTAGTGCTTCCTGTTCCCTCGATGAGAGTGCCATTTGCTCCGGAAATATAGATCGTGCCAGTAGGGCTGAAATCTGATGAAGCCGAGACATACGTTAGGCCGTGCAGGAATCCTGTGACTCCCGAGATCGCGGATTGAAGGGTCCAGATCTTGGCATCTGGCGAGGTCACAATCGTTCCCGACTCACCAACGGCTACCCAAATAGTTCCGTTGTACAGCACGCCGTTGAGCTTGTTGGTCGTGGGTGACGTCTGGGTTGTCCAGGTCTTTAGGTCCGGAGAAGTCGTAATAGTGCCTTTGTCGCCAACCACCACCCAGAGACCGTTGCCGTAGGCGATAGACACCAGCCACACGCCAGAATCTATCGTTTGCCTGCTCCATGATATCCCATCAACGGATGTAAGTAAGGTTCCTTGGGCGGTTACTGCGGCAAAGGTATTCTGGGCATAGGTTACGCACCAGATGTCGTCGGTGATACTTGGGTTGGTTTGGGCCCTCCAATTGATTTGTGCCAGCGCAAATGGAGTAGTTGCCGCAGCGCCGAATAGGATCACGACCCAGCATATAAAAGCTCTCATGTGTTATTTTGTCTTATGACCCG
>Ga0302201_10002400_pt1 | contig 14741 bp, 11 predicted proteins | sample II_Bog_N3_2_FD_194586 | JGI IMG/M metagenome (GOLD analysis project Ga0302201, IMG submission 194586) | Peat permafrost microbial communities from Stordalen Mire near Abisko, Sweden - II_Bog_N3_2 | ecosystem: Environmental > Terrestrial > Soil > Wetlands > Peat | place: Sweden: Abisko...
GGACAATCCACCTTCATGGTGGAAATGACCGAGACGGCGAACATCCTGAACAACGCCAACGCGCGCAGCCTCATCGTGCTGGACGAAATCGGCCGCGGCACGAGCACGTTCGACGGCCTGTCGCTAGCGTGGAGCATCGTGGAATTTCTGCACAATCAAGTCGGCGCGAAGACGCTGTTCGCCACGCATTATCATGAATTGACCGAGCTGGCCGCACGTTTGCCGCGCATCAAAAATTTCAACGTCGCCGTGCGCGAGTGGCACGACCAGATTGTTTTCCTCCGCAAAATCGTCGAGGGCGGCACGGACAAAAGTTACGGCATCCAGGTCGCGCGACTGGCGGGCGTGCCGAAGGAAGTTTTGGAACGCGCGAAACAGATTTTGTCGAACCTGGAAGAATCCGAACTCACGCCGGAAGGCAACGTCCGCCAACCGCGCCGCTCGCAAGACCGTGAAAAATTAAAAAAACTCGCGCCGCCACCGGAGTTGGATTTGTTTGGGTGAAAAACTTAATGAAATGGCGAGACTTGATAGATTTTATGTTTGTGCCATAATAGCAGTCAATGAGTCGGCCAGAAAAAGTGCAGGCAGCGTTAAGGCTTATGGGAAATCCGTATGCCTCGCTATCTCTTTTTCCTGACGCTGACCTAGACACCGCTGTTGAACCAAGCCTTAAACAAAAAAGGGCGTATTTCAAAAAGTTGGAAAATCCCCACGCCTTCAGTTCCATCTTTGGAGAACCTAGTGATGATCTTTGGCAGGCAGCGGCAAGGCGCAACGAAAATAATTTTGCCGTTATCCTTGAAACGGAATTGGATGAAGTTCTTTTTCAATACAAATCTTTTGTTGCTAGGAACGAGTGGGCAAAGCTTCTGGATTACAAGCCCATGTTCCTTAAGCAAGCAAGCGAAACGCCTGAACGATCTGAACGCGTAGTTAATCGTCTCCAAAAACTTAAATTCTCATTGTCTCCCGGTGAAAAGGTAGAATTCAACCGCGCTCCGTCAGACCGAATTATTGGCGAACTTGAAAAGATTTTAGATTGAGTTAGACAAATGCCGCCGAGTAAGAATGTATCCCTTCTACGCGCTCTTGTTTTAGAAGCAGATTCTTTAGCAAGTAGGGTGGCAAAGAAAGAATTTCCCGTTTTACTTCGTCCTGTTGCAGAACGCAGGCGAGTCACTTCCGTAAGCTTTTGCCCGCTTCTTGTGGACGCAATGCTTACGACCCATTCAGAAGGTTTTAGGATTATATTAAATTCAGACGATGGAAGAGCTAAAGAATTAATAGCTCGTTACAACAGTGAATCAAAAACAGGGCTTTTGCCTGTGCGCTTGAGATTTTCTATTGCTCACGAACTAGCCCATACTTTTTTTTATGACCTGAAAACAACAAGTCCAAAACTTTCAAAAAAGTTTTCTTCTGGAGGCGGGAAAACAGAACTTGAACATCTGGAACGCCACTGTAACACGATTGCTTCGCATTTGCTTTTACCTACCCAGATGTTTGCGGCAGGATTCATGCGCTTAAAAAATATCACGCCAGAGTCAATTTCTGATTTTGCAAAAACCGCTGGCGTTTCACTTCCAGCTTTTCTTTTACGACTAAACAAAAGTGATTCACTTTTCATCAACAAGCCTTTTAGAGGTTGCGTGGTTTTGGTTGAAAAAAATAACAACGAATTAAAAATTCGCGCAATTGCGATACCAAGAAGTTTCAACATTGCCTACCAATTGCTCCAAATGCGTTCAAATCAACTCTGGAAACTCAAGGCGCACGATGGGAGTGAAATAACACCCGAATTACTGCCAAAGAATTCAACCGCTATTTTGGATGTTGAATCAAATCGGTCGAAAATTCAGAAGGAATATAGAATTTGTATGGCTGAGTTAGCGGGCTTTGAATCGACAAAATCTTATTTACTAACATTTGAGGAAAATTGAGTTTTCCTTAATTAAAAATCCTCGCGCGGCGTGGCAGATAGATTTATTTTCCCGCGCAACTGATGCCGCTCACCGCTGACACCACCGATTCCAAGCTGAAGAATTTTCTCCAGAAATTTCTCGTGCTGCGGAGTGCGCCACGCGAGTTGTGGATCATTTACGCGGCCTACATCCTCGAAAATCTCGCCTACAAAGTCGGCGCGGCGGGCGTGCTGCCACTGTGGCTTTCGTCCGACCTCGGCTTCAACGACGTGAAGGCCGGCGCGATGATCGCGACGTGGTCCGCCGTCATGACGCTCATCACGGTGATGATCGGTTCGCTGACGGACGCGCTCGGCATCCGCCGGACTTTTCTGCTCGGCTTTTGTGTCTGCCTCGTGTCGCGCAGCGTGATGGCGATGACGGTTGAAAAATGGATCGTACTGCCGTTCGGCCTGTATTTGCAGGCGATTGGCATCGCGCTCATGGTTCCGGTGATGGTCGCGGCGGTGAAAAAATATTCCAACGCGGCGCAACGGTCGGTGGCGTTCTCGCTGTATTACGCGCTGATGAATCTGGGTTACGCCATCGGCGACGGCATCTTCGACCGCGTGCGCGGCGCGAACGGCCTGGGCGAACACGGCCACTGGTTGCTGCCGGTTTTCGGCACGGACTTGAGCAGTTATCGCGTGCTGATTTTGCTCGGCGTCGTCTTCACCGTGCCGGGGCTGCTGGTGGTCTGGTTTTTTTTGCGCGACGGCGTGGAGATGACGGAAACCGGCGTGGTCATCGCGGAAAAACCGGCGGCGCGGGCGAAATCAATTTCATGGCTTTCCGCGCTGCTGACCAGTTGCCGCGAGACGACGAAAAAAACCGTCCACATTTTTTCCGACCTCTGGCGGCAACCGGCGTTTTATCGTTTTTTAGTTTTTATGACGTTGGTAGTCGGCGTGCGAATGATTTTTTACCACGTCTTTTACACATTCCCGAAATACGGCATCCGCGAACTCGGTGACGGCGCGCCCATCGGCCAGTTGAGCGGGATGTTGAACGAAGTTTTGATTCTCGTGTTCGTTCCGATTTGCGGCGTGCTCACGCAAAAAATCACCGCCTATCGCATGGTCACGGTTGGCAGTTTGATTTCCTCACTGTCGGTGTTTTTTCTCGCGCTGCCGGCGGTTTGGTTCAAGCCGCTCGCGGACGGCTGGCTGGGAAATTTAATCGGCCATCAATGGCTCGGTGTGGTTGGCCCGGTGAATCCGCTCTACATTTCCATTTTCTTTTTCATTGTGCTGCTGTCGGTGGGCGAAGCGCTATGGTCACCGCGCCTTTACGAATACGCCGCCGCCATCGCGCCCAAAGGACAAGAGGCGTCTTACATGGCGCTTTCGATGCTGCCGTATTTTCTGGCAAAATTTTTTGTCGGCGGCACGTCCGGCTGGCTGCTCGCGAAATTCTGTCCGGCGGAAGGCGTGCGTAACCCGGAAATCATGTGGTTCGCCATCGGCTGCATGGCTCTCGTGACACCGGCGGGAACTTTCCTTTTCCGAAAATATATTCAAGTTCACGAAGATGGGCGCTTAACTGCCCGCAAAATAAATTATGGAAACCAATCTTAATCCTGAACGGTTCCAGCATCTGGAAATTCCCGACCGCGTGGAAATTGCCACCGGCCACGGCGGTCTGCCGTTCGTGAAGATTCAGACGCCCTGGAGCACGGCGGAAATCTATCTGAACGGCGCCCATGTCACGCACTTCCAAAAATTCGGCGAACCGCCGTTGCTGTTCATGAGCGCAAAAAGTCATTTCGCACCGGGCAAACCAATCCGCGGCGGCATTCCGATCTGCTATCCGTGGTTTGGGAATCGCGCCGGCGGACCGTCCCACGGCTTTGTGCGCGCCCTCCCTTGGGAACTGGCGGAGACATCCGTCACGCCGGACGGGGCGGTGACGCTGCGCCTGCACCTGCCGAAAACTTCCCTGCCGCCGGAATGGTCCGGGCTGCGCACGGATCTGGTGGTTCGCGTGGCCGACAAACTCATGGTGGGGCTTTCCGCTAAAAACGAATCCGCCGGCCAGACGCTGGAGATTGAAAACTGCCTGCACTCCTATTTTTACGTCGGCGACATCAGCGCGGTTTCACTGACCGGGCTGCGCGACGCGCCATTCAATGATTTTGCCGGCGGCGACACCGGCACGCAGAAGATGGAAAACGACCCCGTGTTGCGCATCGCGAAGGAGACGAACCGCGTTTACGCCGACTCGACCAGCACGGTGGAAATTCGCGATGAAAAGCTCAAGCGCACCATCTCCGTCGAGAAATTAAATTCCCGTTCCACCGTCGTCTGGAACCCGTGGACCACGCAAAAATTGCCGGACGACTTCGACCCGGCCGAGCACCAGATCATGGTCTGTGTCGAATCCGGCAACGTGAAGCAGAATAAAATCTCCCTCGCCCCGGGCGAAACCACGACGCTGGGAATCGTTTTGAGCAGCGCGCCGCTGAAATGATTTCACTTTCTGAAATCCAGCCGACGGGCGTGGACTTAGTCGCCCAAGTGAAAGAGATTTTTTCGCCGAGTGGTATTCTGTCCAAGGCGAGCAATTTTGAATTCCGCCCACAGCAGCAGGAGATGGCGGTGGCGGTCGCGCGGGCGTTGCAGAACCGCGAACACCTCGCGGTCGAAGCCGGCACCGGCGTTGGAAAAAGTTTGGCATATTTGATTCCCGCAATTCTTTTCGCTGTTGCGCAAAAGAAAAAGGCCATCGTCTCGACGCACACGATCAATCTGCAGGAACAGCTCACGGAAAAAGATTTGCCAATGTTGGCGGCGGTTTTGGGCTCGCTGCCGGAACCGGTGAAGTTCAGTTACGCGATGCTGAAAGGCCGCGCGAACTATCTCTGCACGCGCCGGCTGCAAAAGGCGATGCAGCAAAGCGGCAATTTGTTCACGTCGTCCGAGGCCGAGGAATTGCAGCGTATCTACGAGTGGTCGAAGACAACGAAGGACGGCAGCCTGTCGGATTTTTCCATCGAGCCGGATCAGAAAGTCTGGGCGCAGGTCTGCTCCGAGCGCGGGCTGTGCTCACCAAAGACTTGCGGTCACCAGTCGGATTTTGCGCGTGACCACGATATCTGTTTTTTTCAGCGCGTGCGGAACCGAATTCTTTCCGCCGACGTGGTGATTTTGAATCACACGCTGTTTTTCACGCTGCTCGGCGGCGTGGATGAGGAGATGGAAGGCGGAATTCTGTTCAAGAATGATTTCGTCATTTTCGACGAGGCGCACACTATGGAAAGCGTGGCATCGCGGCACATCGGCTTGAGCGTGTCGAGCGGCCAGGTGCGCTATTCGCTGAACCGATTGTGGAATCCGCGCACGGAAAAAGGTCTGCTCGCCACCTTGCGCCAGGGCAAAGCGGTGAAACTCGTCGCCGAAATCTTGAGCGAGTCGGACAAGTTTTTTGAGAATGTGGAATCGGCGTGCGAGGAAATTTCGGCGGCGGCCAAACCCAAGTTTGGTGGCGAAGGCGCCCGCAAACGCGCGTGGACGGAATTGCGTATCCGCCGCGCGGAGCTGGTAAAAGATAATGTGACGTTGCCGATCCAGCGATTACGCGAAGCCGTGAGCGAGCTGCTGAAATTGAGCGACGACAAGGACATCGGTCAGGAGCTGATCGAGTGCAACCGGCGGCTCGGCGAATTGAAGGTGGAGGTCGCGGAATTTTTGAGCCAGCAGGCGGACGAACACGTTTACTGGGTGGAGCGTAGCGGCAAAACACAGCGGAATCTTTCGCTGAACGCCGCGCCGGTGGATGTGGCGGAGTTTCTGCGGCTGCGGCTGTTCGAAAGCGATACGAGCGTGGTGATGACGAGCGCGACGCTGGCGACAAATACAAAATCGCAAGCCGGCTTAAATTATTTTTCCAAACGCATCGGCTGCGAATCGGCGACGATGCTGCAAGTCGGCACGCCGTTCGATTACGAGCGGCAAATGAAATTGTTCACCGTCAAAAAAATGCCCGATCCGCGCGAGGCCGGTTACGCGGATGCGCTGATACATTGGGTGGAACATTTTATCCGGCAGACGCATGGCAAGGCGTTTGTGCTGTTCACCAGCTACAAGCTCATGCAGGAAGTTGCCGACCGGATGCGGCCGTTTTTCGACAAATTGAAGCTGGAATTATTTGTGCAAGGCACCGGCACGCCACGTTCAACGATGCTGGAAAAATTCAAGGACGACGTGGACTCGGTGCTGTTCGGCACGGATAGTTTCTGGCAGGGTGTGGACGTGCCGGGCGCGGCTTTGAGCAACGTCATCATCACGCGGCTGCCGTTCGCGGTGCCGGATCATCCGCTGATCGAGGCTCGGCTGGAGGCGATTGAGGCGCGCGGCGGAAATTCGTTTGGCGAATTTTCTTTGCCGGAGGCGATTTTGAAATTCCGGCAGGGCGTCGGGCGGTTGATCCGCACGAAGACGGATACCGGCATCATTGTGGTGCTGGACAACCGGATTATGACGAAGCAATACGGCCAGGCATTCCTCGACGCGCTGCCGAAATGTCCGGTCGAAATTGTGTGAGCGGTTTCTAAACTTGTGCGGTGCAACTGGGCTTGGTAAGTTAAGCCGTCAGTTTTTCGCCACGCCTGTCCGATGGTGTAATGGTAGCACAGAGCTCTTTGGAGGCTTTAGTCATGGTTCGAATCCATGTCGGACAACCACTTAAAATCACCAATAAAATCGACGCTTTCCTGCGATTTTCAGATTTAATATAACCGCGATATTTTTTGTTGCAAGAGGTTTCAAAAGGGCAAAAACGGGAATTTACCTGACAGTTTACCTGACACCTGCCTCGGATGGGTCGGACGGGTCAGCTCATTTCCCCAGACGTGTTCATGAGCCGAAATTGAATCATCCTCACCTCGTTGCTACTAAAAAAACCGATATGGCTAGCAGAAAAAATATCCGCAAAAAACCGGTAAAAGGACGAATTCTTAACAACGGCGAGAATGGTTTTGGCTCTTTGAACGATGGCTTTGGCTGTTTTATCACTGTGAAACTCCACGAACCAGCAATTCTTGATATTGTGTCTGGGCTGAATATGGGACTTCGAGCCGGTATGTGAATGTGTTTCGTCTCTGTTTCTTATAGATACGGTGCGGCATTCTTATACATAGCACTTTCACCACTGCTATCCATAGTTTTGCCTCACCTCATTTCTTGCTCAATCAGACCGAGGGCGATTTCATGCGTGAGAATTAATTCAGTTTAGCACAGAGCAACACACTTTGGATTTGCGAGCATCAACCACGATATGAGAACTCAACCTCACAACTGCCCATGAAACCTTCCATAATTGAACCTGACGTGATTGCTGCCATTCTACGACATGAGCGAAAATGATTGCCGGTTTCACTGCCTTTCCTAATTGAAAAAATGATGGAGACGGGAGCGAAGCGACCGTCTACCTTATTCTAAGAGGGGATTCTAACAGGGTATTCTAAAGGTGATTCTAATAGTATCTAAGACGTCCACTTTCCCGCACCATGACATCCACTTTTGCGAACGATGACATCCACTTTCCTGCACCATGACATCTACATGGGTCTTACCATGGTCTCATCCACTTTCCTGAACGATGGACAAACCCTAATTTCCACCGGGGATTTTCTTCAATGTCTGGTAATTGTTTGACCCTTGCAGCGCCAATTCTGTAGATTTATTGGGTCAACGGTGTGATTCCATGAAAAACGCTGAAAAATTAGGGTCAGGCCAGGCAAATATCTCCATTCACAGGAGAGTGGTGGCTGTTACGGGTGATTTTCTGAGTGCTTTGATTGTGGAATTCATCAACTACAGGTTCCTCAAAAACGACAAAAAGCCGGTGTGGTTGAAAACGGACTGGATCCACGCCAAGCTGCCCTACATCTCGCGGGCTGGGCTGGACAGGAAACTCAACAAGCTGGTCAAGGACGGCCACATTATTAAGAAGAAGGGGGAAGGCAGGCACTACCACAAATGCTGGTTCAGTCCTTCCAGTGATATGCGTGAAGCCTGTACTGGGAAAGACATGATGGACGGAGCTAAGGTGTATTTCAATCCGGAGGTTGCCAAGAAGAATCTTGAAGCCAGCGTCGTTTATGCTGCAATTATAAATTTGCTGAAAACAGGCGACAAGCTTCTGCTCAATTATCAGAAACTGGCTGACGGATCCGGTCTGTCGCTAGCCAAGGTACGCAAAGCAGTGGCCTGGCTCATTAAAAACAAGAAGATCGAGGCCAAAAAAGTGTTTGGCAATAAAATCGAGGTGTCTGTGCCGCCCGCCCATAGCCATATCTCCCCCGCTGACCTAGACGCTTTTTTAGCGGGAGAACTGCCGACCGAAAGCTATCCTCACGCTGGTCAAGAAGACGATAAAACGGAATACTGACTGCGCGCAACGCCAAAAGTGCCGTCCGTCCGTATCCGTCTGACCAACGACGTCAGGATTCGGTTGACAATAATTTGTTTCCGCAGTTCAGGGATTGGACAGGCGGAAGAACACGTTGCCAGTCGGATTCGTGAGGGTGAGCGAATTCGTGACGCCCGGCGTGACGCCGGCGCTAGCGGACCAACTGCCTACCGGCGTGGCCAGATTGCCGCTCTGGATCAAACTCCAGCCGGTGACGTTCTGCCAATAGACCGTCACCGTGTTGCCGCTATGGCTGACGTAAAGCGTCGGGGCGCCGGGCGTCTGCACTACGTTGATGAGTGCCCAGAAGCCGCCGGTCACAGAATAATTGCCGCCGGCCATCGCGCCGCTCGCGTCGGGCTGGCCGATGGTTCCGCTGACGGAATAACTGCCGTTCGAGCTCGTGCCGCCGCCGCCAGCGAACTTATACCAGTCCACGGTGTAGCTTTGGGTGAAGCCGATTGATGGCAACAGCGCACTCAAGACGACGAATAGTTTTTTCATAACGAGTTATTTCTTTTCAAAAAACAACTGCTCTAGCTTCTCCAACCTCGCTTTCAGCTCCGCGTTCTCGGCCTTCTGTTCCTCCAGCTTCTGGTTCAACCCTTGAATGGCGGCGAGCGCCACGCCGCCTTCGTCCACGGTGGAGATGTGCGTGTCATCCGCGCCGTTCAAGCCGAACGCCGCGTGAAAATCCTGTGCCATCGGTCCGATGTGCTTCTCGCCCGGCTGCGCCTTGTAATCCCAGCTTTGCACGGGCAACGCCACTACCTTGGCCAGCACTTCCGCCGCCGGCACCGAGGCAAAATTCTGTTTCATGTTCCGGTCCGAAGCATTGACCCAGTTGCCGCCGTTGCAATAAGCGGGACTGCCGGCATTGCCGACCACGAGCAGGTAACCCGGCGCAGTGTTGCCGATGCCCACGTTGCCGCCGCTGGTGATGACCATGCGAGTGGCATTGCCGCCGGTCCGAAATTGCAAACCGCGCGTGATGCTGCCGCTGTTATAAAGAATGCCCCCATCGGCGGTGCCATAGCCATTGCCAAACAGGATGCCGCTCTCGTTGGCGGACGGTGTCAGAAGATTAACATAGCAACTGCCGGAACTTTCAAACGCACCGACGGACCCACTGTTCGGGGTGGAAACGCCTGACGAGCCGTTGGCCACGTGGAGGGTGGCTCCTGGATAGGTCGTGTTGATACCCACATTGCCAGAGGCACGGATGAGAAACTGATTGTCGGAGGATGAAGCAAAGGCCGCATTCTGGGAATCCGCCCAGACAAAGTCCCCCGTATACAAAGCCTGCGCCTGCTGGCCAGCGGCGAAACTATATTTGCCAGCCTCGTTGCCTGAACCACCAGGGATGGTGGCATAGCTGTTGAGCGCAGTATTGTTTTTGCCGCCGCCAATCATCGAATGGTCGGCATTCATGGTATTGCCGATGCCGCCACCGACAAACGAATAATCTGCACCACTCACGATCAAATTGGCCATGCCACCGACAATCGCGGCGGCATTGCCAAAATTAGTGTTGCCGACATCAACCAAATTGCCATCGTAACCACCACCACCAATAAAACCACCGTAGCCGGAAGCATAATTGTTGACACCGCCGCCTACCGTGGTGTCCTGGCCCAGGCTGGTATTATAAGTGCCACCGCCGACCACGGAGGCAAATCCGGCAATATTACCCGCCCCACCACTGACGGTGCCATAAAAGTTAATGACACTGTTTGAAATGGCTATTCCACTGATAACGACACCGCCGCCGCCGATGGTCGCCGCACCCGCGCCGTTGGTCACGTAGTTCTGGCTCAATCCGCCGATGACGTTGACCGCATAACCATTCAGATTAGTCGCATATTCCAGCCGGAGGGCGCGCTGCGCATTAACGTGCAATTCGAGCGGTTGATTGTTTGTGCTGCCGAGAAACTGGCCTGATGCCACGTTGTTTCCGCCAAGCTGCCAGAAATTCGTCGCGTTCAATCCATTCAACATCGCCGCGTTAACGTTCGTCACACTTGCACCGTTGCCGGCAAAGGCACCGGCGGTGACCGTGCCGCTCACGGTGGGACTCGTCGGCAAATTGCCGTTGGCCACTGCGCCGCTGATGCTGGACGCCAGAACCGTGCCGCTGATATTGGCGGCGGTGATGGCATACGGCACAGGCGTGAGCTGCTGGCGCGGGGCGAGCGTGGTGAACGCATTCGCGGCGTTGGTGCTCACGGCAATCGCCAGCCAGTTGCTCGTGCCGGTGTAGGCATTGCCAAAATCCACCGTCGTGGTGAACAAGCCGTTGGTCACCGCTACGGCGGAGTTGGTGACCGGCCCGGCGATGGCGCTGCCGGTTACATTCGTGGTGTAGAGCGTGAAAGCAATGTCAAAGCTGCCATTCGCCACCGCGCCGCTGGCGTTCAGCCGGCCCTGATAGGTGAAGGCCGTGCCTTGGGCGTGGACGGCGGTGACTATGGAACCGAAGGTGAGAGCCAAGACCACAAATACCGCCGATGGAAGCGTTTTTTTCATAAGCAACGTGAATTGATTTAACACCTCTAACTGATGATAAAGAAGAATCCACCTTCCGATTCATTGAGTCAATGCTAAAATCGTCAGGGGGTGCTCAATCTGGAAATCTGAGGGCGCGATGCAGAACAATTGGCCGGTTCGCTCAATGCGCCTTTGCCCACGCCGCCGGCGTGAACTCTCTGATCTGGGTGATCTTGGCTGCTGGCAAACGAGTGAACAAATCTTTCAGATAATCAAAGGGGTTGACTCCGTGCCGACGGCAACTGCCCAGCAATGTGTAAATCACCGCACTGCGTTCCCCGGCTTCGGGATGCCCAATGAACATCCAGTTTTTCTTTCCAAGGGCTGACGGACGAATCGCATTCTTTATGCCGAGACGCCAATAATGCCGAGAACACGCCGGGGAGGATAGAGATGCTGAAGCTGGGCATGGCGAACAAGTTTGTGGAACTCGGCATAATGCTAACGCCAGATCGAGGACTCATTCTACGGTGCCATGTGGGCGCGGACTGTGCGACTGGCCTCCTTGCGACCATTTCTCTTCGGCGGTGTTTGTGAAGTATGGGCTTTTGTGCCCGCAACCATCCCGGCTCTGGACTATGTTGCGAAAGAGTAATGTTACGCATTCAGCGAGGCTGAACACCGATCTTAAACGCATCGACGGAGGGTTCACGGACTACCTCCGGCACCGTCATACGGCGGCGTTCACGATCGCATTCTATTGCCGGTTTCTCCGGAAAGTAGCTCGCTATCTCGCAAAACGAGGGCGTTGTGCAGTGATGTTACAGCGACGCGATGTGCCGCGGATCATGCGTGGCTGTCTGCCGGGGTGGAAAGCAGTATCACGCAAGTCACGCCAGTCAGGACTGTTTCAATGGCTCCGCTTCATTGGCCGGTTTCACGAACCGGCTCCGTGCACGCGGTGGCAAAAATGGCTTGAAGCGTACGAGCATTTTTTACGAGTGGATCGGGCGCTTGCAGACTGTACCAGAGCGGCAGCCCACCACGCGCTCAACCAATATTTGTCATGGCAGTTTCGCGGTCGACCGCTGCGCTGGGACTCGGTGCAAGCGGAGGATTTGCGTCGTTATGCTGTGTTGCGGTGCCGCGTCCTCAGTCCCAAGAGCGTCAATGACACTCTCTCGATTCTGCGGCAGTTTCTTCGTTTTATGCATCTGCGAGGCAAGTGCTCGCCACGGCTGGCGCTTGCCGTACCGACGGTCGCCGATTTCGGCCACCAAAGGCTTCCTGAGATTCTCAGTGAAGGCCAGCGGCGAAAGTTGCTCGCCGCATTTGACCGCAAGTCAAACCAAGGTCGACGTGACTACGCCATCGCCGTCTGCTTGATTGATTTGGGTCTGCGAGCCGTCGAAGTCTCCAGGCTCCGCGTCGATAATATAAACTGGAGACTCAAATCCCTCACCGTTCCGGCGGCGAAAACAAGTCCAGGTCGACAGCTGCCCTTGCCGGCCCACGTGGCGAGCGCCTTGCGCAACTATCTGCGGCATCGCCCGCACACAGACGTCGCGCAATTGTTTATCGGGCAAACCCGATTGCGTGGACGGGCACTGACATCGTGCGCGATTGCAGCGGCTATGGACCGAGCCTACCGCCGCTGCGGCTTTGCCGGCTGGTATGGCACGCATAGGTTGCGGCATTCATTTGCCACGAGACTCTTTGCTCGCGGTGCGACAACCAAGGAGATCGCCGATCTGCTCGGACACCGGCTCGTTGCCACCACCGATCACTACACTCAGGCCGACGACCTTCGACCACTCGCGCAACCATGGCCAATATAGTCGCACCATCCAAACTAACCTTGGTTCGCCAGTATCTTGCGTTTCGACGCAAACTCGGTTATCAGATGCGCTCCGCCGAGTTGCTCCTGGATTTTGCGCGCTTCGCAGATCGTGAGGCTCCAGGAAAGCCTCTGACCACGGCACTGGCAGTGCAGTGGGCTACCGCTGTGCAGGCCCTAGCCAAAACGCGCGCAGGAAGGCTCGGAATGGTGCGAGGATTCGCCCGCTATTGCGCGTCGTTTGATTTACAGACGCAGATCCCGGACTCGTATCTGCTCGGCCCCAGTTTTCAGCGTGTTCGCCCACACCTGTTCTGTCCGGCCGAAGTCAGACTCATTCTGCGGCGCACGCGTCAGCTCGAAAGCCATCGCTCACCTCTTCACCCATTGACTTACGAGACGTTAATTGGGCTGCTGGCATCCACTGGCATGCGACCGGGCGAGGCGCTACGTCTGTGCCTCCGCGATCTGGATGCAGAGCAAGGCATGCTGCGCATCAGTCGGTGCAAATTTAGCCCTGAGCGTGTGATTCCGCTGCATCCCACGACGGTTGGCGCACTTCGGTATTATTGCCAAAGACGCCAATCGCTTTTCCCTTGCGGTGAGACTTTGTTTGTTGGCAAGGCCGGTCGCCCGCTCAGCGCGCGGCGCACGGAAAAAATCTTCCGCCGTTTAACTCAGGATCTGGTTCCCAACAGCGATCGTCGCACGATGCGATTGATGGACTTTCGCCACACGTTCGCCTCGGCGCGGATTTCGCAATGGAGCCGCCAATCGCAGCCCGTTGCCCACCATCTGTTGCTCCTCGCCCGTTATCTTGGCCACCGCACATTCAACTCCACCTGGTGGTATGTCTCCAGCGACCCGATGGCCTTGCGGGCTGCGAGCGAGCGCTTCCGCCATTTCCACAAGGAATGCCATGCATCCTGACGACCTGCCTGAGTTGGTTCAGCGTTTCTTCGCCCATTACCTGGTTTCCCAACGCAACTTGAGCGCGCATACGCGGAACGGTTACCGCGATACGTTCCGACTGTTCCTCTCCTTTCTTTCGAAGCATCATCGCCGGCCGATTGATCAGCTGACGCTTGATACGATAAGCCCTGCGACCGTCCTTGCCTTTCTTGATTACTTGGAAACAAGCCGTAACAACAGTGCCCGCACGCGCAACCTGCGACTGGCAGCCATCCGAACATTTGTGCGGTTCGTGCTCGGGCAGACCGTCGGCGTTGACTTCATTGGAATCGGCCACCGGATTCTGGCAATACCGCAGAAGAAATCTCCCAAACCGTTGCTTGGATTCATGACCCGAGAAGAGATTGAAGCCGTGCTGGCCGCCACCGATCCCGAAACTCATTCTGGCCGGCGTGATCGATTGCTCTTCACCTTCCTTTACAACACCGGTGCGCGGATTTCAGAGGCCCTGCAACTTCGCCCCCAAGATTTGCTCGACCGCGCCATCCATCTCCGTGGCAAAGGTCGCAAGGACCGGATGGTGCCGGTATGGCCCCGGACGGAGCGGCGGCTGCGGCAATGGTGCAAAACCGATTCCGTCGCATCGGACCAATTGATCTTCACCAACCGAAACGGGGAGCCGCTGAGTCGTGATGGCGTCGCCTTCCGCCTTGCGTTAGCGGTTCGTAAGGCCGCAGTGCATTGTTCCACGCTCAATAAGCGCCGGATCACCTGCCACACGTTTCGCCATTCGTGCGCTATGAGCTTGCTTCAGGCTGGCGTTGCTCTGGAGGTCATCGCCCTTTGGCTCGGCCACGCCAAACCAATGACGACGCACGGCTATATTGAAGCCGATCTGAAAATGAAGACAGAGTGCCTCAAACTTCTCACAGAACCAACGCCGCCTCGCCGCCGAGCCGCGCAAGAGTCTTCGCGCCTCTTGGCCTTTCTGGAGGCGATTTGATTATGCCGAGCACCGAAGTTTGGTTTTCTATGCCCTGCTTCAGTCTCGCCATCCGACCTTGAGTGAACTTAGCATTATTGGCGTCTCGGCATAAAAAACGTAACCCAAAGCTTTGGGTTACGTTTTC
>Ga0302201_10002406_pt1 | contig 14729 bp, 11 predicted proteins | sample II_Bog_N3_2_FD_194586 | JGI IMG/M metagenome (GOLD analysis project Ga0302201, IMG submission 194586) | Peat permafrost microbial communities from Stordalen Mire near Abisko, Sweden - II_Bog_N3_2 | ecosystem: Environmental > Terrestrial > Soil > Wetlands > Peat | place: Sweden: Abisko...
CTCGACGCTCGGTTTTCGCGCCGCTCAGCCGGGTTTTCGTTCGAGCAGGGCATCGAACGCCGCCGGGTCCGTTGCCGGGCCGAGCTTCACCGTGTAGCCGCAGGTCTCTGCACGGATCCCGAACCCGGGCCAATTTCATCCACCCCGCCCCGCCCGCCCGCGCTCACCCGCGCGCTGCAGCCGCGCTGAACAGCGCCGCGATCACCGCCGGGTCCACGTCCTCGATCGTCGCCGGTTGCCAGCGGGGGGTGCGATCCCGATCCACCAGCAGCGCCCGGACGCCCTCGCGGAAATCCGGACGGTCCACCAGCACCGGCCCGACCAGCGCCGTTTCCCGCTGTAGGCATGCGGACAAGGTCTGTGTGGCGCCCAGGCGCAGCAGCGCGTGGGTCACAAACAGGCTGGTGGGTGACATGCGGCGCAACGCGGTGATTTCACGCCGGGCCCAGTTCGTGTCCTCGGCTTCGAGCGCAGCCAGGATGGCCGGGACGGACGGGGCTGCATAGCAGCGATTGACCGCCGGCAGGTAGGCCGCGAACCGCGGCTCGCGCAGCGGTTCGGCGAATGTGGCAACCACCGCGGGATCGCCGGTTTCGACCAAGGATGCGCGAAAGGCCGCCAGCCGGTCGCGGGTCAACAAATGCGTGGCCAGCCCGGCATGCACCGCGTCCCGGCCGGACAGGCGCGCGCCGGTCAGACCAAGCCACATGCCCAGGGCACCCGGCAGGCGCGGCAGCACATAGCCCATGCCGGCATCTGGGAAGAAGCCGATGCCGGCCTCCGGCATCGCCATCGCGGCATAGTCCGTGACGATCCGGTGGCTGCCATGGACCGACAAGCCCATGCCGCTGCCGAAGCAGAACCCGTCGATCAGCGAGACCCAGGGCTTGCCGAATGCGGCGATGGCGCCGTACAGCGCACATTCGTCCGCGAGGTATTGCACGACCAGATCGGGCCGCCCCGTCAGCAACTGGTTGTGCAGCCATTCGACATCGCCGCCCGGGCAAAACGCGTCGCCGGCCGCGTCCAGGACGACCAGTTTGACCGCGTCATCGTCCCGCCAGTCCGCGACGGCGGCCGTGATCGCCTGCAACATGCCGCTATCGAGGATATTGCGGACCTCCGGATGGTTCAGGGTGATGCAACCGGCCTGCGCCTCGCGCCGGATCAGGACCCGATTCGCCTCGGTATCGCTCACAGGGCACGCCTTTCAGGATAGGGCCGGAGACCAGGACCGCAGGCCGTGTGTGTCCTCCCGCCATGACGTTGAGAACGTCGTGCGCGACTCATCAGGATAACCGGGTTATGTCCCATCGGCTTCCCGGGCGAGAGTCTCGAACAACTCAGCCGCCAGCTTGCGGTCGATCTTATCATTCTCGTTGCGTGGAATCATCCCGACCCGTTCGATCCGCGAGGGGATGGCATAGGCTTCGATCTGCCCGGCCAGCGCGGTCCGCAGCGCGGCGGGGTCGAACACCTCATTGTCCGCACATTCGATCAGGGCCACCAGGGATTCGTCGCGCTTGAAGACACACACCGTGGGCCAGCCGCACTTGCGAATGGCGGCGGCGACCTCGTCCATCTCGATCCGGTAACCGTTCAGCTTCACCTGGAAGTCGATCCGCTCCCGGAAATAGACCAGGCCGTCATGGCGCTCTGCCCAGTCGCCACTGAAATACCCATGCACCATACGGCCGTCGATCTCGATCGCTCGGAACGACTGAGCCGTACGTTCAGGATCCCGCCAGTATCCATCGGCAACCTGGGGCCCGGCGATGAATATTTCGCCTTCATCCGGATGGCTGCCGCCGACCAGATACACCTCGATCCCGGGAATTTCCGGACCGATCGAGACCGATGTGCCGGCGCAGGCGTGCATGTAGTGGTCTTGTGTCAGCAGGATCCCGGTCATGGTGACGGTGGTTTCCGTCGGTCCATAGGCGTTCTGGATGACGATGTTCGGATTGGCGGCGAAAATCGCCTCCACATGCTCCCGCAGCAATCGCTCGCCGGCGAAGGTGAACCGCCGGATGGTCGCCAGATTGCGGCTGGTGAGCTGATTCGCCGTCATCATGAGATTGAGCACGCTGGGCACCGAAGCCCAGGCCGTGATACGCTCCCGCGCAATGATCCGAGCAGGCATCAATCGATCGCTCCGGCGGCTGATCGGGATCAGGGTCGCACCCAGACAAAACGCGCCGTAGATGTCGAAGACGCTGATGTCGAAAGCCAGGTTGTTGAACTGGGCCACCCGGTCCTCGGGCAGCACGCTCTCTGACGCCTTGATCCATTGCACGTAATGGTTCAGCGCGACGCGCGATATGACGACGCCTTTCGGCACGCCGGTCGAGCCCGATGTGAAGATGATGTAGGAGATCGGATGCCGCTGATGGCGATCGGTGAACGTGGCGGACCGGTCGAGGGTGGCGGGGTCGATGCGAATAGCATTCGGCGCCGCTTCGGCCAGCCGGTCCGCAAGCGCCTGGGGTGCGACGATGATGTTGGGTTCAAGCTGACCGACGATGCGCAGCAGTTTGTCGATCGGCGATGCATCGTTCACCGGCGCGTAGAAGCCGCCTGCGAGACCCGTTCCCAGGATCGCCGCGTAGGCATCGACACCGCGCGGCAGCGCAATGACGATCCGCGGTTCGGCGACCTGTGCAAAGGCTGCTGCGTAATTGCCCACCCGTGCTGCCAGTTCGGCATAGGTCGCGCCCTTGCCGTCAGCCTCGACCGCCAACTTCTGGGGCCGTCTGCTTGCTTCGGCAAGAAAAAGATCAATCGCGTCAGGCAAGATTGGCGGCATGTCTGATCCTTACACAACGCGAAACATTGCTTTTCAGGCTTACGGCTCGACTGGTAAAGGGGCCACACTCAGCCGCGACAAAATAACCACCCCCAAACTGCAAACGCTCCAATTACGATTGTACTTTTAACTCTGGAGCCAGTGGGGATCGGAGCCATGTTCAGCCTCGTGAAAAGCGAGTGTCCTGTACCATACCGCGCGCCGGCCGGTCAATATTTCTGGCGAATCTTCGCATAATGGGCCGGGGCACGCGCCCACCTCCTCGGAGCCGTGACCGGTGCGGGCCGGGTACCACCTGAGCGAGGAAATGTCGGGCCGAACCCGCTATTTCCGTACCAGCAGCACGTCGAACGCGGCGGGATCCGCTGCCGGGATCACCTCGACCGCATAGCCGCAGGACTCGCCCAGGTCCCAGAACGTCTCCGGATGCTCGCCAATTGGCACGGACAGGGACTGGCCGAGGGTGCTGACGTCCGCATCCGGATTGTGCGTCTCCAGCCGGTGCAGCAGTTCGAAGTCCCGCGCCACCCGGGTGTTGGGCACACCGGCGATGCGCACCGCCGCCGGACGCCGGCGCGCGAGGTCGGCCGCCACGTCGGAAGGCTGCGTTCGTCCGGCCTCCCAGGCGATCTCTTCGGCCACAGGAGGCGGCTGGGTGGGACCCGCGTGCAGGATCGCGTCGTAGCGGTAACGCGTCATCTCGTTGTCGGACCGTCCGCGCCGGACCAGGACGGTGACCGATCCGGCCTGAGCCAGCCGCTGCTGCAGGTCACGAAAGAACGCCGGCCGCACGGGCAGTTCATTTTCGACCCGCAGCAGATCCTCGATGCGGCGCTTCAATGCGCCCACCGTCGAGCCCGCCGGGGCCTTGCTGAACTGTACGGAGGCATGAAACGCCGGCAACAGGTCCGCGTGGATGATATCGCCGGCGAAGACATGGCCGCCGGGCGCCATCGTCTCGAAGGTGCGTTCCAGCACCGCCGTGAGATAGGCTTCATCAGGAAAATACTGGATGACGGAGTTCAGCACCACCGTGTCGATGGTGCCGGGTTCCACGCCCCACGGATCGAGCGCCTGCTGCACCGCGAGGTCCACATGCGCGAAACCGTCCTCCGGCCGGATCCAGTGGCGAATGGCCTCGATCGCCCGGCTGGAGATGTCACGGCCATAGTAGGCCGCGCACAGCGGTGCGAGGCGGTGCAGGATCATGCCGGTGCCGCAGCCGATCTCGAGGATCCGTTGCGGTTGCAGCGCCTGGATGCGGGCGATGGTATGGACGAAATACTCGTCCATTTCGTCGCGCGGGATGGGCTGGCCGGTGTAGCTGCTGTTCCAACTGACGGCGGTTGGCCCGTCCTGCGCGCCTTCGCCTTGATAGGCCTTATCGAAGACACGGCGCCAGACCAGCAGTTTCGGGCTTTGCATCGATCAACCACCCCATGTTCGATCCCTGACGGGATCAGAGTCCCACGTTCGGATGCAGCGTGCTTTTGACGTCGGTGTGACGTTCACCCGGATGTCAATGTGCTGCCCGTCGCGTCGGATGGGCTAAGTGTAGCACGGTACCCGGGCCGGGGGGCACTCACGATTCTACGAGAATTGTCCCGGCAAAGAAGAACATATGTTGTTTTTGGGACTGGGGTCATATGGGCGATGCTCATTGTCAAATTTCGGCCCCGGTAAAACCAGGAATCCTTTGCCGGGTTTCGCAGCGTGGGTTATGTAGGGGGCTGTTATATGGCGATCCTGATTGCGGGCGGTGCCAACCTGACGCTAAGCACCAGCCTCCAATCCGCGATGACATCCGAGGGCCCTTGTTTGACCGTAGACATTGATGTCACCGCGATCTTGTCCGCCGCCGCCGCGGCAGAGCAGCGCCTTGACTGGGCCGCGGCCGCCAATCTCTACGCCAGGTTGCGGGAGCATTTTCCTAACAACAGCGCGGCACACCTTGGCAACAGCCGGGTTTTGACCGAACTCGGCCGGCGCGCCGAAGCCGATGCGCTTCTGACCGCGGCGCTTCTCCGCTTCCCGGAAAATTTCCAGATCCGCTTCGACCACGCCCGACTGGCCCAGACGCGCGAGGAGTCCCTGCGGCGCTGGGCCGCGCTGGTCGATCTCTATCCGGACCGGCCCGGCGGCGTGACCGCCTATCTGACCGCATTGCGTGAGGAGGGTGCGCTCGACGTGGCCGAAGCACGCGCCGCCGCGGCGGTGGAGGCTTTCCCTGCCGCCGCCGGCATTGGGATCGAATGGGCCCGGATCGCCGCGGCTCGCGCCGACCGGCCCGAAGCGGTGCGGCGCTGGGAGACGGTGCGGGCGCGGTTTCCCACGAATACGACAGCCGTGGCCGGGCACGCCGCGGCGCTGGTCGCGGCGAACCGTCCGGATGAGGCCGATGCGGTCTTGCGGGACGGCGTCGCGCGGTTTCCGGACCGTCTCGATCTGGCCAGCGACTACGCCCGGCTGGCGCAAAGCCGGCAGGACTGGGCGGAGGTGCTGCGCCGCTGGGAAGAGGTCCGAACCCGTTTCCCCGACCGCCCCGCCGGCTATGCGGGCGTGGCCGAGGCGCTGGGCTATCTGCGCCGCGCCGATGAGGCCGAGGCCCTGCTGCTGGAGGTCGCCAGCCGTTTCCCCACATCCCGCGACATCCTGTTCGCTCTGGCCCGAGCGGCGCATGCTCGGCAGGACTGGGAGACCGCGATCGCGCGATGGGAGCAGGTCCGGGCGGTCCTGCCCGACGCGCACACGCCGCTGGTCGAGTTGAGCCATACGCTGATCAGCGCCCGCCGGCACGACGAAGCGGATGGGCTGCTGAAGGCGGCGCTGGATCGTTTCCCCGATCAGTTCGACCTGATGCTGCAGCAGGCCAGTCTGGCACTGCACCAGAACAATCTGGTTCTGTCGCAAGAACGCTGGAGCCGGCTGCTCCAGCGCTTCCCGAACGATGCCCGCGTGCTGTTCGGCCTCGCCCAGGTCCTGATCACTCAGGGCCAGTACGACGCGGCGGCGCCTTTGCTGGACCGGTTCCTGGCGCTGCGGCCGGATCACGCCCAGGCGATGGCCGAGCGGGCCCGGGTGGACCTGCGGCGCGGCGACTGGCGGTCTGCGCTCGACCGCTTGCTGGCGGCCAGCCGCCGCTTCCCCGACAACGGCGCCATCGATGCGCTGATCACCGAGACCAAGGTGGCCGCCATGCTGGCCGACCCGGACTTCGTCGATGAGGCCGATCTGGAGCGCGCGGCGCTCGTGATCGCCTCTGAGGTGCAGTCCGGCGGCAACGAGGCGCGGCGGCTGCGCAGCCTGATGCTGACCTTCGAAAGTATCGGGGACAATTGCGAATTCGGTCTGGTGCAGCGTTATTTCGGAGCCGAGCCGATCAGCCTGCTGCGCTGGGCCGGGCTCTCCCCCGGCGAACTGACGCGCGGCCTGCAAGCCCGTTTCGAGGGTGTGGGCGAAGCGGCGCAAACCATCCTGCTGGTCAGGGGCGACGAATACTTCACCCGCGATCGCCGGTACCGCATGCCGATGCACACTTTCATCAACCCGAACGAAATCACCTACGACGAGCTGTTTCCCAAGCTATGCGCGCGTCTGAAGCTGATGCGCCGCAAGCTGCTGGAACACCTGAATGGCGGTCATAAGATTCTGATCTACAAGTGCGTCGAGGGGCTGCGCGACGAACATATCGCGCAGATCACTGCCGCCCTGGGCGCCTATGGTCCGAACCGGATCCTGTTCGTCCGCCCGGCCGATGCCAACCATCCGGCGGAGCGTGTCGAGCAACGCGGCCCGGACGTTGCCGTCGGCTATATCTCCCGCCTCGGCCATGATCCCAAGATCGGGTGGAACATCGATTTTCGCGGCTGGCTGCGGCTGTGCGAGCAGGCGTCGGTCCTGCTGCAGCGCGAGCCGAGACTGGCGCGGGCGAGTTAGGAAACCAAGGGGGGGATCTCCGGGTGCCGGGGCGTTTGCGTCGACGATTATCGCGGCCGACCTGCAATTGATTGCAAGCCAAGCCAGAAATTCTCATTTTGGCTTGGTCAGGCTTCCCTTATCATGGCCGGGACAAGCCCTGCCATAACGGAACCACAGCGAAATCAGAACAGTTGGTCCCCGTTCAAGCCGCCGCACCGCCCGAGTCGCCTGCAGCGCCGGTGATGCAGACTGATAACAGCACCCAAAAGCCTTCCAATCGAAGCGCGATCCCTGCAAGGCCGCCCCGCGCATGACCCTCGCACCGCCGCCGGAACCGACCGCCCTCCAGCACCTGGCCGCCGACCCGGCGGACTTCACCTTCGACGCGGCCCTGCGCGTGCTGCTGCACCACGCCCGAACCACCGATCCGGCAGAGGCGACGCGCTTCGCCGCCCGCCCCGGCCTCGGCTTCGCGCCGGCCGACGTGCTGGCCGTGGACCTGACCGCCGACGGCCCGCCTCCGGTCACCCTGGGTTTGCTGGGGCTGACCGGCACCGCCGGCGTGCTGCCACGCCTATACAGCGAGCACGCCGCCAGTCCCGACGGCGCGGCACTGCACGCGCTGCTGGACCTGCTGGCGCACCGGATGCTGGCCGCCCTGGGCAGGGCGGGCCTGAAATACCGGCTGGACCGAGCGGTCGAGGCGGCTCGGCTGGGCGGCACGGGGGCGCGGGCGGCGCATGGGGAGGCGCTGCTGGCGGTGACCGGGTTCGCCGAACCCGGGATCGCCGGACGGCTGCCCTTCGGCGCCGACGCACTGCTGCACTACGCCGGGCTGTTCGCGCTGCGGCCGCGTTCGGCGGAGCGGCTGGCGGCGCTGGCCTCGGATTGGCTGGGGCGGCCGGTCGCGGTGATCGAGTTCACCGGCGCCTGGCTGCCGATCGAGCCGGACCAGCGCAGCCGGCTGCCGGTGGGGCGCGACACCGGGACCTTCGCCCGGCTGGGACACGACGCGGCGGTGGGGACGCGGGCCTGGGACCCGCAGGCGCGGGTGGTGCTGCGGATCGGCCCGCTGGACCGCGCGGCGTTCGAGGCGCTGCTGCCGGACCGTCCGGCGCTGGTGGCCTTCGTGGCGCTGGTGCGGGCCTATCTGGGGTTCGAGGTGGGGTTTGCCGTCAACCTGGTGCTGGCGGCGGCCGAGGTTCCGGCCGCGCGGCTGGATGCGAAAGCGCGGCCGGGGGCGCGGCTGGGGTGGAATACCTGGCTGGGCCGCGCCGGGGGGTATGTGGCGCGGGGCGATGCGGATGAGGCGCGATTTGCGGCGGAGACGGTGGAGGGGTAGCCCCTGCGCATCCGGAATGGTATGTACCGCATACCACATGTTCAGGGAGTGTCGCGTGGATGGCGATCAAGGGCTGCAAGGACCGGAAGACGGGGCGGTTCCTGGCCGGCGAGCGCGTGCGGGAATTTCAGGCTTTCGCCGATGCCGCGGCGCGGGCGCTGACCCGGCTCCAGGCGGCGGTGGTTCTGGGCGATCTCCGGTCTCCGCCGTCAAACCGGTTCGAAGCGCTGGGCGGCGACCGGAACGGCCAATACAGCATCCGGATCAATGCGCAGTGGCGGGTTTGCTTTAGCTGGGCACCGCATGATCCCGTGCCACCCGATACCGACGCCCTGCAGGTTCCGGGAGATGCTGACGCCGTCGAAATCGTCGACTACCATTGACTCATTTCGTAGGATACCGACCCATGGCTTACGCGACCGACAACCTTCCGCCGATCCACCCCGGCCGCTTCCTCCGTGACGAACTTGAAGCGCTCGGCCTGAGTGCGCGAAAGTTCGCCGAACATATCCATGTGCCGCATAACGCGGTGACGGAGATCATGAACGGCGAGCGCTCGATCAGTGCGCAAATGGCGATCCGGCTTGGCCTGGCATTTGCCACGACGCCGCAGTATTGGTTGAACCTGCAAACGCTGTACGACCTGAAGCGCGCACGGGCTGAGATGCCGGTGGAGGCGCTGGGGATTGAGCCGTGTCTGGTGGGATGACGGCGCCATGCTGTGGCGTAGGGGCCGCGCTGCGGGGATATTGAAAGTGGAACGGGATCAAAGTGGCCTGATGAGAAGGCAATCACCGGTACCCTGAAAGGGGAGGTTCTGATGGCGCTCTCCGATTATGCCGACTGGTGGGATCGCCAGAAGCGGGTCGTTGAAAATATTATGTCCGATTGGGTCTATGAACATCATAATTGGGCGGCCGCGACAGCGGCAGGTACAGTGATTGTCGCAATGGATTTTGCCGGAGGATTCGTAGACGCCTTACGCCTGGGGCAAGGTGTCGCCAAAGGCGGATGGCGAGGGTATGGCGAAGACGCACTCCGCGTGCTCGTTATTCTCGGTCCGCTTGGTCGGGCTGGCGGGATGCTTTCTCGCTTTATCCATGTGCGTAATCTGAGGCTCGCGGTAACAACCAATGGTATTACAGGACCATGCACTTTTACTGCGGTCAATAATGCGATGACTGTCGTTTCCGGTCGTGCCCGTAATCTGTTCATCACGGCGAAGGATGCTGCCAAGGCACTTGGTATCCCGCTTGCAGGCGTTGCGAAGACCGCGGGAGGCTACGAAATCGCCGCATGGATAGACGATCTTGTACCATTTCTGAAAAGCCATGGTGCGAAGATAAAGATGCTAACCAATCTGACAACAATCGAGGACATAGCCAAAGCTGCGAAGGCCGAAAACGGCGTAACCATATTCGCGATCCGGTGTAAAACCGTTAACGGCGCGGACATTGTCCATTCTGTTATTGCCGTTCGGGGTGCGTCTGGCCAGATCCGGTATGCAGATTATGGCGGCCGTCTGGTGGAATCGATACCGGAGCTTATCAAAAATCTCGGTTATGGCGAGGTAAGTGGCGAGATATCTCTCATGCAGAAAGGTGGTGGCGCAGCAGCGACGGTCGTTGATGGATTAAAAGTGACGGGGATGATGGAGAACGCCATGGCGGTCGCCAATGGCACTGTTCTCGTCATAGAAGGTGTTACGGTGATTGAAACCCACGACGGAGCGGAACTGGCTATGCCCGTCGCCATTACGTCACCGCGCCGCTGAACGGGAGCCGGCTAACCGGGAAGCAGGCCCCCATTCCAAGGCTTTTCCCGAACGGAATGTCGGTCACGCTCAGTCCTCTGCATCCAGGGTTCGCGCGCGCTCGGGCCGCGCCCCCCTGGGCAGCGCTAATCATTCCCCGCCGCAAACGGCTGTTCCGACGGGTCCCGCGCGGGAATGTTGATCCCGCCACCGCGGCGCGCGGTGACCGAATTCACCGTGCCGTCGGCGACCACGGTCCGCCCGTAAGCCGGAATCGGCGGAATCGCCTCCCGCGCCAACGGCTGCATCCAGTTTTTCCGCTGCAGCGCCGCGGCGATATAGGGCGCCAGCGCCGCCTGCTTGCGCGCATCGCGCTCCGCCTGGTCCGCCTTCAGCACCGGCATGACCTCGGCGGCGAACAACTCCAGGGAGGCGATGATGTCCTGGTGCGTGTTGCGGCCGGCCTGCTGGATGAAGATCACCTGATCGACGCCGGCATCCTGGTACTGGCGCAGACGCTCGATCAGTTGCGCGGGCGTGCCGATGCCGTTGCCGACGGCGGGCGCCATGGCGTCGCGGCCGCGCAGGAAGCGCTCCCAGACGTTGGTCACGCCGGGAATGTGCTCGCCGTAAACATAATGGTGGCCCAGCGCGTAGCCGAAGAAGTTGAAGCCTTCGCCGCCGCGGCGGATCGCCTCGGCTTCGTCGTGGTGCACCGAAAAGCCGGTCGCCATCGCGATGTTGGCGTTGACCGAATGGCCGATCGGCACGCAGGCATCGGATTTGATGATGTCGTAGTAATCGCCCGCCCATTTCGCCGCCTCGGCCGGATCGACGAAGGCGAAGGCCAGCGCACCGACGCCGTTGCGCGCGGCGACGTGGATCGTTTCGCGATTGGAGCACGCCAGCCAGATCGGCGGGTGCGGGCGCTGCAGCGGCTTCGGGATGACGTTGCGCGCGGGCATCGAGAAGTAGTCGCCCCTGAAGCCCGGATAAGGCGTCATCGCCATCATGTTGGCGGTCTGTTCGGTTGCCTCCGCCCACATCAGCTTCTTCAGCGCGGGATCGACGTTGAAGCCTTCCAGCTCCGCCCGCGACGCCGATGATCCGGTGCCCCACTCGGCGCGCCCCGAGGACACCAGGTCCAGCATGGCGATGCGCTCCGCGACCCGCGCCGGCGCATTGTAGCCGGGCGGCGAGAGAACGACGGCGTGGCCGAGATGGATCCGGCGGGTGCGGCCGGCCGCGGCGGCCAGGAAGACCTCGGGGGCCGAGTTGTGGGAATATTCTTCCAGGAAGTGGTGCTCGTTGGCCCAGACATAGTCGATGCCGAGACGGTCGGCGACTTCGACCTCGGTCAGGGCCTCCTGGACCAGGCGGTGTTCGGAGTCCGCGGTCCAGGGGCGCGGCAGTTGCAGCTCATAGATCAGTCCGAACCTCATGGTGCGTTCCTCCCGCAGGACGACGGATTAGCTGCCACTGGCGGGACGCGGCGTCCAGGGGTGCGTGCGCCCCGAAGGGGGCTCGGTCGTGGTCCCGGATCAGGCCCTGACGGTGGCACCCAGGCGCGCGTCGGAGACCACGGCCCGGCCGCGCCCGCCGCCCTTGGCCGCATACAGCGCAAGGTCGGCGCGGATCTGCAAGACCTCCGCCGCCTCGCCGTCATCCGGCGCGACCGCGATGCCGATGCTGACGCCGATCATCACGTCGTGCCGTTCGATCTCGTATGGCTGGCTCACGCGATCGATCAGCCGCTGCGCGATCAGCTCGGCGTCCGAAGCGGTTGGCGTGTCGCGGAGAATCACGGCGAACTCATCGCCGCCCAGCCTGGCCAGCGTGTCGGTTTCGCGCAGGCAAGACCCCGTGCGTTCGGTGGCAAGGCACAACAATTCGTCGCCGGCGGAATGTCCCAGCGTGTCGTTCACCGCCTTGAACTTGTCCAGATCGAGAAACAGCAGCGAGAAGGGATGGCCGCGGCCGAGATGGGCGACGGCCTCGTCCAGGCGCTCCCGGAACAGGACACGGTTCGGCAACCCCGTCAGCAGGTCATGCCGCGCCATGTAAGTGACCTTGTCCATGTTGCGGCGCAGATCCTCGGTGGTCCGATGCAGGCTGGCCGTCAGGGCCTCGAGCTGGGCGGTGCGACGCAGCGAGACCAGCAGATAGGTGACGATCATCGCGGTCATGGTCAGGCCGATCACCAGCGGCGCCGCCGTTTGCCATTGCCAGGACAGGCGCCGCAACGGTTCGGCCGGGAGGAATATGGCCGTCCACTGCTGGTCCATGATCGCCACCGAACCGCTCCAGTGGGGACGGGCCAGCAAGGTCCGCTGCGTCACGCCGGTTGCGCCGTCCGGGCGGATCTGACGCTGATAGTTGGCCGGGTCGTCCAGCGCGGCGCCGGGTTCAAAGAAATAGACATCGAGGTCGGTCAACATCGCCTTGGTGGAGACGATGTTGTCGATCATCCCGACAATCCCGAAGGCGCCGAGCACGACGCCCCGGGTCACCGGGATGCCCCCGGCATCGGTGCCGCCGAGGGCCAGGAAGCTCATGAAACCGCCCCGCGGGCCAGGCGCGGTGAGCAGCCGGACCGGTGGTGTGGCCGCCGGCTTGCCGGTCTCGATCGTGCGGTGGATTGCCGCCCGGCGAAGCGGCTCGAACGCGACGTCGAGACCGACGAAGTGCAGCGGGTTCGAATCGCCTTCGGAATAGAGAATCGGAAAATACTCGGGCCGCTCGCCGGCCCGCATCACGTTGCCGCTGCTGTCGCGTTCGGTGATCTGGAAGGCGGGCACGCCGGATGCCTGCACCGTGCGTTCGAAGTCCGCGCGTTCCGCCAGGGTGATACGGGGTGCCCAGCCGGTATCACGCAGGCTGGCGACGCCATCGTGCAGCGTCGCCGAAAACCGGATGAACCCGGCGCGGCTGACCGAGCTGTCGCTGGCGGCGATGTAGGCCCGCAGGGTGTAAAGCAGGCCGCTGGATTCCTTGAAGTCGCTCGCCATAATGCGCAGACGGTCGCGTGCCAGGTTCTCGAAGCCGATTTCGGCGACCCGATACTGCCACGATCCGATCATCAGGAACACGCCGATCGACGCCACTGTGCCGAACAAGGCGGTCAGTGCCGCGACGAGGTAGCGCAGGCGACGCGCCCGAGGAGACGCGAGCGGGTTCATCCAGCCGGCGGACAGGTTCAACGCGCACCCTCCAGGGTCTGAGCGGTGCCGGTTTGTAAGCCCAGGTCGTTAACAATATCTGAACGGTTCGGCGCTTTGCGATCACGACATCCGCAGCCTGCCGCCCGCCGTGTCCGATCGGTTCAGGCAGCGCCCGGCGCCGGCAGATCCACACCCGACACCTGGTTTCGCCCGGCGTGCTTCGCCCGGTACAGGGCGCGGTCGGCGCGATCGATCAGCTCGCTCACGGACTCGCCCATTCGGTACTCGGACACCCCGACCGAACAGGTCACGACCCCGAGGCGCTGGCCGGTCGTACGGTTCAGGATCGGACGGCGTTCCAGCACCTGGCGCAGCCGCTCCCCAACCGTCAGTCCGCCGGCAAGGTTGGTGCCCGGCAGGATCACCGCGAATTCCTCCCCGCCATAGCGTGCCGCCAGGTCGTGCCCCTTGATCTGGTCGACCAACACCCGCGCCATGAGACGCAGGACACTGTCGCCGAGTGGATGGCCATAGGTGTCGTTGAAGCGCTTGAAGTGGTCGAGGTCGATCATCAGCAGAGCCAAAGGCGTGTGTTGTTCGCCCGCTGCGTGGACGGCATCCCGCAGCACCGCATCGAAGTGCCGCCGGTTCGCCAGACCCGTCAGCGCGTCGCGGGTTGCATCGTGCTCCGCCTGGGCGAGTCGCTGCTTCAGGGCGGCGATGCGGGTGACGGAGGCGGAAAAAAGCTGCTCCAATGCGACCATGCGCTCATTGGTCTGGGCCGACGTTCGGCCCAATGTGACCATCGCGCGCTGCAATTCGTCGCCCGTCGGCGGCGACCGGGTCGTTTGGGTCCAGTTTGAAAGCGCGTTGCCGAAACCCTCGACCACGGTCCGGTCCGCGGTCACCCGATCGGCCATCTCGGTGGCGATTTGCTGCAATTCGCCCGAACTCTCGCGGATCACGGTGGTATCAACCGTGGCCGAGAAAAATTCGTGGTACAGGGCATCAAGCACACCTGCGGTGATCGGGGTATCAGCGCGCAGCAGCCGGTCCAGGCGCTGGTTGAGGGCGGGCTTTTCAGCGTCGCAAAAGGCGTACCATATTTCGTAATGCCGTGGCGTCGGTGCTATGCCATGAGCACGCATCGAGTCCCATGCGACATCCGCAATTCCGCGGACATGCGTGTCATCGTCCATGGTGAGGATTCCCAACTTTACCCGAGGCTCATTATGCTCAGTATAGCATCAATGACCCCGGATAGGCCGCAATTTTCCGCAATTTTCCGCAAATCTGGCATTATTTCCGCCAGGTTCGCCATCTCCGTCATGGATTTTGCGCCTGTCGCCGCGGCCATGGCCCGCTCAGGCCAAAGCCGGGTCCGTTGCCGAATTGCCGCCCTGCGAGACGCAGAATAGAATCGAAGCAGACCGGATTCTATTGGCGTTCAATGGCTCGCGTCCTATCTGGTTGATATCCCCGAACAGCCGATGCCGGCGGCGCTTGGTCCAGCCGGTCGGGAATGCTAAGCGCACCCCGGCGAAACATCCGGGATTTGTCATGCGCACCGCGGGTCGTCCGCCAGGGTCTCCGCTGACCCCCTCCGCGCCGGCTGTGTGCGGCGGCTGATCCCCGTCATGCGCGGACGCGGCCCATGGTTCTGGATCGCCGGCCTGCTGCTGCTCGTCATCGCGGGCGGCGGCCTGGGCGCCCTTTTGTGGGTGCCCCTGAGCCCGCCCGCCCCTCCCC